>JACCDS010366191.1_pt1 | contig 24410 bp, 22 predicted proteins | sample 7446441 | NCBI WGS metagenome assembly JACCDS01 (sample SAMN15323445, study PRJNA562643) | freshwater metagenome | isolation source: river surface water | place: USA:Blue River Watershed | collected 2017-08-17 | reverse complement strand
GTAATCGTAGGTCAACGTAAAGGAAAAACTTATGACAAAGCTGTCGCTGACGGTTGGGTTCCAGGTGTAACTTTATTTGAAATCGAAGAAGCTTTGGAAAAAGGAACGATCATTTGTTACCTACTTTCGGATGCCGCTCAAATCGAATTATGGCCTACAGTGAAGAAATATTTAACGGCAGGAAAGTCACTTTATTTCTCTCACGGTTTCGGTATTACCTACAAAGAGAAAACGGGTATCATTCCTCCCGCAGATGTGGACGTTTTCTTAGCGGCACCTAAAGGTTCAGGTACTTCATTACGTCGTCTATTCGTAGCAGGTAAGGGGTTGAACTCTTCGTTCGCTGTTTACCAAGATGCAACAGGAAAAGCCCGTGAGAAATGTATCGCGATGGCCATCGGTGTAGGTTCTGGCTATTTATTCGAAACTGATTTCTACAAAGAAGTAACGTCTGACTTAACAGGTGAGCGTGGAACTTTAATGGGAGCTATTCAAGGTATTTTCGCTGCGCAGTACGAAGTATTACGCGCGAATGGTCACTCTCCATCAGAAGCATTCAACGAAACTGTAGAGGAATTAACTCAGTCGTTAATGCCATTAGTGGCTGAAAACGGAATGGACTGGATGTATGCAAACTGCTCAACTACGGCGCAACGTGGGGCATTGGATTGGTGGAAGCCTTTCCGCGATGCAACTAAGCCTGTATTCGAGAAGTTATATAACTCAGTGAAAACGCAAGCAGAAGCAGAGCGCTCAATCACTTTGAATTCTCAACCAGATTACCGCGTGAAATTAGAAGCTGAATTACAAGAAATGCGTGATTCAGAAATGTGGAGAGCAGGTGCTGCAGTACGTAGCTTGCGTCCAGAGAATAACTAAATTTCCCTTTAGGGAATGAAATAGGGTAGATGCTTTTAGTGTCTACCCTTTTTTATTGCCCAAAAATATAACAGCACCTCCTTAAAAAAATACAAATTTTTATATTCTACCAATGTTTTACATTTTAGATTAATTTACTTATTAATAGTATAATTTTAGATTATTGATAGTTATTTGATTAAAAATAAATTCGAATCAAGATTTTTAATCTATAATCTATACTCTACATTCTCTCATCTCCTTGTTTCCAACTTGGAATTCTTGTAATTTCACATCGAAATAAAACACCCAAAATCAGATGAGTAACCGAATTCAAATTTTTGATACCACCTTACGTGATGGAGAGCAAGTGCCCGGCTGCCAATTAAACCGAGAAGAAAAAGTAGAAGTTGCTTTACAACTCGAGTTGCTTGGGGTGGATATCATTGAAGCAGGTTTTCCTATATCGTCGCCAGGTGATTTTGCCTCGGTTCAAGCCATTTGTGATGCGGTAAAAGAGCCCACCATATGCGCCTTAACGCGTGCCAAAAAAGAAGATATCGACGCCGCAGTCGCCGCTTTAAAGACCGCACGCAAGCCACGTATTCATACAGGCATCGGTTCATCGGATGTTCACATCAAACATAAATTCAATTCAACGCGCGAGGAAATTATCGAAAGAGGAGTTTGGGCAGTTAAGTATGCCAAATCCTTCGTAGAAGACGTCGAGTTCTTCGCTGAAGATGCAGGTCGTGCTGATTTAGCCTTCTTAGCTCAATTAACCCGCGAGGTAATTAAAGCTGGAGCAACCGTAGTTAACCTTCCAGATACCACAGGTTATTTATTGCCTCACGTCATGCATGATCGTATCAAATATTTATACGAAAATGTAGATAACATTCATCAGGCTACGATTTCCATGCACAATCACAATGATTTAGGTCTTGCTACAGCCAATACCATTGCAGGTATTCAGGCCGGTGCACGCCAAGTGGAAGTAACAATTAATGGAATAGGCGAGCGAGCTGGAAATACGTCTTTGGAAGAAATAGCCATGATTTTAAATGTGCACAAAGATTTAGGGTTTACTACCGGAATAAAACCAAAATATTTATACCCAACTAGTACCCTAGTTTCTAACTTAATGGGTATGCATGTGCAGCCAAATAAGGCAGTGGTAGGTGCGAATGCTTTTGCACACTCTTCCGGTATTCACCAAGATGGTTTCTTGAAGCATGCCCAAAACTACGAGATCATGAACCCAGAGGATGTGGGTGTATCCTCTTCAGCTATCTTATTAACCTCTCGTTCGGGTCGCGCTGCCTTGCGTCACCGTTTAACTTTATTAGGTTTTGATTTTGAAAAGCCCGAATTGGACAAAATATATACTCGCTTTTTGTTGATGGCGGATGATAGGAAGATGATTCATGATGAAGATCTCCGCGAATTAGTAGGGTGATAAATTTTAAAGCATAAAGCACAAATAATAAAGCATAAAATAGGCATTAAAAAAGGGAACCTCGGTTCCCTTTTTTAATTATCGTATGAAATGTGAATGAGTCCGTCGGTAGCCGGTAGTCAGTATTCGGTAGTCGGTAGTCGGTAATCGGTAGTCAGTCTGGAATGTAAAACTCTTCTCTCTACTCTCTACTCTCCAATCTCTACTCTATAATCTCTACTCTCTAATCTATAATCTATAATCTCTACTCTCCAATCTACTGACTACTGACCACTGTCTACTGTCTTAGCTCGCGGCCGCAGGCCGCGAGCTAAGACCTTGCCATCACAATCTTCTCCTTCTCCAGCACCTTCAAAATGCCTAAGTTGATTGCCTGTTTTGTCGCTTGGAACTTAGCGAAGTCCTTTGTTTGTACGAAATAGGTAACAGATATATCAATGGAATAGGCGCTAAAACCTTCAAAAATCACTTTAGGAGCTTTTTTCTTGCACAAAGGCTCATCTTGAATAAGCGCCTCAATGCTTGCAATGGCTGATTCAATTTGTGCAGGTTTTGTGTTTAGTTCACAAAGTATCATGTATTTAGCTCGTCTAAAATCTCGTTCACTCATATTCTCGAGAGATTGTGAGGTGAGCAAGCGATTTGGAACTAGAATTAAATTTCCATCTGCGCCTCTGATTCGCGTACTTCTGAATCCAATTTTTTCAATGTCACCACTGATGGTCCCTATTTGAATATTATCTCCTACTACAAAGGGTAAATCTAAGAAGATGGTGAATGAGGCAAATAAATTCTCTAGAGTTTCACGAGCTGCTAAAGCTAAGGCCAAACCTCCAATTCCTAAACCGGTGATTAATGCTACTACATCTACCTCAAAAACACGACCAAGGAAAACAAATCCAGAAGCCGTGATAATAAAGACCATGGATAGGTCGTTCAGGAAGGGAATGAATTGTTGTTTGGATTTTTGGTCTGCACCGTTCCACTTTTCTTGCGCGACTAAAATAACCACCTTCATTAAGCGAACTATTACCCAGGTAATGGTGAAAATAACTGCTGATTCGAAGGCTTTTTCAATCAAGTAAAGTAGTCCAAATTTTTCCATCGGCTCGATATTCCAAGCGGATGGCACATGTAAATTTTGGACTGCAAAATACAAGAAGATCCAAAATATGAGTAATTCAAAGGGTTTGCGGATGAGTTGAACACAATCTTGAATGGAGATGGATTCATCAGGTATAAAGCGATAAACAATTTTTGAAAATGAATTAGAGAAAAAACGTCTTAAAATAAAACTGATTAACATAATTCCTCCAAAAAGTATCATGTCCCATGCTGAATTATCTAAATAGACCCCATTTTTTAAATCTTCAATCATTCTGTCAGTAATTTTGAATTCAAATATAGCTAATAACTTAGTCGAATGTGAAATAAAATTACGACCTTTGCAGACTATTATTCCCGTAAGGGAGGATTTTAATTGTATGAATTTTATTTCTTTGGATAAGCCTACAACCTATATAAAAACGCTTCGTTTTCTACTAATCGTTTTGTTTCTAACCGTGTCTCCTGTTGTTTGGGCGCAAACCATTTTGAATTCCCCGTATTCCTATTTAGGAATGGGAGAGATTCAGAGTGGTGATAATGCCACTCAATTGATGATGGGTGGAATTGGGGTATCTAATTCGAATGGTATTTATGCTAATATGGTAAATCCTGCGTTGTTAGCTCGAAACCGTTATACAAATTTTGAAGTAGGGGTAAATACGGAATACAAAACTTTACAAGATTATCGTCAGCAACAAAAAGTTTTTGGAGGGAATTATCAGTCATTAAATTTGACTTTACCCGTTAGTTCACGCTGGACAATGTCCTTGGGAATTCGCCCTCATTCGGCGGTGGAATATGAGACAAAGTCGTTTCGCAGGCTTAATTTATTAGGTGTGGATAGTTTAATTTATTCCTATAAAGGAAGTGGCGGAGTGAATAAGGTTTCTGTTTCAAATGGAGTTCGATTAGGTAAAGAGTTCTATATTGGCTTACAAATGGATTACTTATTTGGCCAAGTAAATCGAAACGTTTCTACTCAGAATTTGTCAGATGGTCAATTCTATAAAGTGCAATTAGAAGATTTGACTTCTTATTCTGATTTTCAATTTAAAGCTGGATTTGCTTATCGACATAAGATTAAGAAAGATATATTTTTGAATGTAGGGGCTACCCTCGATCTGAATTCGTCAATTAATGTAAAACAAACGAAGCGATTCGCGACGTTTGATGTTTCAGGGTTAGGTATAATTAATGCGGATACATTAGATAAATCGGATGTATCTGAACATCAAATTCCGGTAACCAAGCGTTTTGGTTTTAGTATAGAGAAAATAGCAAATTGGATGATTGGAGTAGATTATACGAATACAGATTGGAGTAAAGTTACCAACAATTTGGGTCGATCTTCCTCTTTACCCACTTCGCACAAAGTTTCTATTGGAGGAGAATACACTCCTGATATTGAGTCAGTTTCAAATTATTTAAAACGCACAACCTACAGAATGGGTGCTTCCATTGAGAAAACCCCTTACGATTTCTTGGGTAATGGAAATTATGCGATAGATAAGAACCTAAGCTTTGGGTTTGCCTTGCCACTTCGCAATCTATCACTTTTAAATATCGCCTACCAAGTAGGTCGCCGTGGTTTGATTACTGAAAATGGGATGGAGGAGCAATATCAAAGAATAACTTTGGGATTAACCTTTAGTGATCTTTGGTTCCAAAAGCAGAAAATCAACTAATTTTCTCTTATGCGCAATTCGAGCTTACTCTTTTTGCTCTTCGTTACTTTCACTTTTTTTTCCTGTCGCGAAAAAGCGGATAATTCTAAGGCTACCTATGCAGGTCCTAAATCTGAATTGTTTGGTATTGATATGGTTTATTCAGATTCTGCCAGAAAAGTGGTAAGAATGTTAACGGATGTACAATTGACATTATCTTCAGAGGATCGAGTTTATCCTAAAGAAGTTAAGCTTTGGTTTTATGATAAAAAAGGAAGGATTACCTCTGAGGTTCGAGGTGATTCAGCACATTATTATCGTGTGAAAAATACATATAAACTGATTGGTAACGTTGTTATTCACAACATTGAAAAAGAAGAAACTTTGAAGACAGATGAGTTCAATTGGGTGGTTTCTGAAAAACGGATATTTACTGATAAAGCGGTTCAATTAAGAACCCGATCTGAATTAGTCAATGGGGTAGGTCTTGATGCCGCCCAAGATTTTTCCACTTATTCATTAAGACAAGTACGTAATTCAGTTGTTGCAGTAGAAGGATTGCCCACCAATTAGCGACAGTTTTGTAGTGCTAGCTTTACACTGTCTATTGGATAAATCTGCTTTTTACCACCCCATTTTTCACGCATATAGGTAGTCAATTCCGCGATATCTAACGCTTGAAGTTTAGCATTAGCAGGCATAAATCCATCCCCCTTCTTTCCATTTCTAATTAAACAGGCTAAGGCCTCTGGACTCAAATTTGATTTTTGAATCGAAGGATACAAATCACGTAATCCCGCGCCATCAGCCTGGTGGCAATTTTCGCAATGCGTTTGATACAAGGCCATGCCTTCTACAGAATATTGCTGTTGGAGTATTTCCTCCTTGCTTTGGCAAGAGAAAAAAAACGGGGCTAATAAAAGTAGTATGTATTTCATGTGTTTTTTTTAAAGATTAGAGAGAGGAGAGTATAGATAGGAGAGTATAGAGTAGAGATAAAAGAGCTCTCTTTACTCTCAGCTCTATAATCTCTTATCTACTTTTAAAGGAATAAAATTTCCTGGCGTTTTACTCCTTTAAAAGCAACTCCATATCCTCCAACAAATGATTCACCTCAGCTTCCACCGTGCCATCATAAATGCCTCGGACATGCCTGTTTTTGTCTACTAAAATAAAGGCTCCACTATGTACAAATCCTCCTGCTTCATTGGGGTCTTCCTGTGCGGAAACCATATAGCTTTTTTGACCTAGTTGATAAATCTTGGCCTTATCTCCTGTTAGTAAATTCCATTTAGGAGCCTTTACCTGCAAGCGGGATGCATAATCCTTTAGAACAGAGGTGTTATCGAAATCAGGGTCGATGCTGTGAGAAATAATGCGTACATCATCACGTTCTTTATAACGCTCATAAATGCGCAGCATCTGTGTTTTCATTTTAGGACAAATAGTAGGGCAGGTGGTAAAGAAGAAATCTGCTACATACACTTTTCCCGCCACATCCTTTTCTGTAACTAAAACGGAATCTTGATTTAAAAATTGAAACCCTGGAATCTGATGGTATACCGTGTCGCCTTTCGCATTCACTGTTTTAGGTCCCAAGAAGGGCAATTTCTTCTCTTGAGAACAGGAGAATAGGATCACAGATAGCAGTAAACTAAGGACGGTATTTTTGTGCTGCATTGAGGGTAGAATCTGTCAGTTTTTGAAGATCAGTTAATTGTGTGTATTGGTTTTTCAGGTAAATCACTTTAGTTCCCACATCCATTTTTTCCAAACTATCGATGGAGAATTGGTGCATCCAATCCATCATGGATTTGTCTGCTTTATCTAAAGAGCTAATTAGTTTTCGAACGTGTGTAGAATCAGCTCCGGTCGAAAGGCTATCTAATTTCGATTTTAAAGAAACAATTTGTTCTGTTTTAGGCATTAAAACATCATGCAACTCGAGTACTTTTTTTTGTAATTCTTCACTGATTTTTTCCTCCGCTTGCGAGCAACCGACCAGCAAAAGACAAAAAGCCATTAATTTTTTCATGCGTGTGATTGGATTAGATTTCGAACATTATCGAGTAAATCTCGGTAGCCGTGTTGACCTCCGATCATTTTAGCGATTTCTTCTACGCGTTCTTCTTCTATTAACTCCCGAAGGTTCGAAACAGTTTTGGATCCTGCGTGATCTTTGTAAACAAACCAGTGCTTGGAACCAGCTGCAGCGATTTGAGGGAGGTGTGTGATGGCGATGATTTGATGCCCTTTACCCATTTGGCTGAGCATTTGACCCATCTTGATAGCGATTTCACCAGAAACTCCGGTGTCGATTTCATCCAAAATAAGGGAAGGCAAAGCTCTTTTGTTTGCTAACAAGTGCTTTATTGAAAGCATTAAACGGCTCATTTCACCCCCTGAGGCAATTTGCTTGAATGGTTTAGGGGCTAAACCTTTGTTTGCTGAGAAAAGTAATTGGATTTTGTCCGAGCCGTTTGCTGCCAATTCTTTGGCACTCATTTCCCAGGCTAAATTTGCATTTGGGATGCCTAAGGACTTTAAAGAAACAACTAGCGCAGAAGAAATTGCATCTAAAACCGCTGAGCGAGATGTGGATAAGTCAGAAGCAGCTTTAGAGGCTAAACTAAAATCAGCATCTACTCGTGCTCTAGCCTCTTCTAAAAGCATATCCATGGATGAATATTGAGATAGTCGTAAATCAAGCGACTCAACTAATTGGATTAATTCGGTAACGTTGGAAACTTGGTATTTTTGTAACAAACGATTCAATAAGTCTAATCGCTTCTGTTTTTGTTCTAATTCCAGTGGATCATATACGAAATCCTCAGCCTCTCCTTCTACTTCGGCACCTAAATCTTTCAATTCAATCCAAATCGATTCGATGCGTGTTTTCCAGTCTGCAAAATTCTCACCCCATTTACTTAAAGCTGTAGCTTGTTGCAGTGCTATGCGACTTTGCTGAAGGGCTGAAACTTCTGACAAGCTAAGGGCTTGAGCTAAAATGGCTAGCTTTTCCTGGATTTGTTCGGCATTTTGCAGTTTTTGGACCGCTGTATCTAAGGCTTCGTACTCGCCTTCTTTTAACTGCGCTTTGCTTAATTCATCGTATTGAAATTGAATAAAATCTAATTCTTGGGTTCCTTTAGTAGATTCTTGTTCTAAGGAGCGCAAGGCGGAAACGCTGGACGACCAGGTGGAAAATGCAGAAACATAGGCCTTTTTCAACGTTTCATTCTGCGAATAGGCGTCCACCATGTCCAATGTAAAATCTGGATGGGACATCCACCACGTATCTTGTTGGGAGTGAATGTCGACTAATTCATTTCCGATGCGCTTTAAGGTTTCAAGTGTGACAGGTGTGTCATTTACGAAGCTGCGCGATTTTCCTTGTGGGTTGATTTCTCGTCGAATCAGACAAGGCTCCTCGAAGTCGATTTCTTCTTCCTCGAATAAGGCCTGAATGTGAGTGAAAGAGCTGAGCGAAAATTGACCTTCGATGATACATTTCTTCGAGGTATCGAAGAGACTTTTGCTATCGGCTCTTTGACCTAATAATAAAGAGATAGCTCCTAATAAAATGGACTTTCCTGCACCGGTTTCCCCAGTTATCACGGTCAGGCCACCCGTCAAATGCAGGTCGAGCTGTTCGATCAACGAGTAGTTTTGAATATGTAGGTGCTTCAACATAGAGAAGGCAATTTACGCAAAAAAAATTGTTCGCATTTTTATTTCGTTCATCAATCAGCTTTTTGATAATTTTTATCAATATTTTGTACCTTTGGAAAAATTTTTCGCCTACGTTATTATAACCCCTAGAAAATGAGTGTTTTAGTAAATAAGAATTCAAAAATTATTGTTCAAGGTTTCACAGGAACTGAGGGAACTTTTCACGCGGAGCAAATGATTGCTTATGGTACCCAAGTGGTAGGTGGAGTTACCCCAGGTAAAGGTGGCGCTAAGCACTTAGATCGCCCTATTTTTAATACAGTAGCAGATGCAGTTGCTTCTACAGGAGCTGACACATCGATCATTTTCGTTCCACCGGCATTTGCTGCGGATGCGATTATGGAGGCTGCAGATGCGGGAATTAAAGTCATTATTTGTATCACGGAAGGTATCCCTACGAAAGATATGATTGTGGCGAAAGAATATATTTCGAACTATGATTGCCGTCTAATTGGGCCAAACTGCCCAGGCGTTATGACGGCTGACGAATGTAAAGTAGGTATCATGCCAGGCTTTATCTTCCAAAAAGGTCGCGTAGGTATCGTATCTAAATCAGGTACGTTAACATATGAAGCAGTAGATCAATTAACAAAAGCAGGTTTAGGCCAAACAACTGCAATCGGTATCGGTGGTGATCCAATCATCGGAACAACAACGAAAGAGGCGGTTGAATTATTAATGAACGACCCAGAAACAGAAGGTATCGTCATGATCGGTGAGATTGGTGGCGGTATGGAAGCAGAAGCGGCTCGTTGGATTAAAGCAGATGGTAACCGTAAGCCAGTGGTTGGATTCATTGCTGGCCAAACAGCTCCGAAAGGACGTCGTATGGGTCACGCAGGTGCGATTATCGGTGGTGCGGATGACACGGCTGAAGCGAAGATGAAAATCATGCAAGAGTGTGGAATTCATGTGGTTTACTCTCCAGCTGATATTGGCGAGACAATGATTAAAGCATTAGCTGCTAAATAAGTTGAATTAATTTCAAGGAATGATTCCTTTCTTTTCAAAATCTGCTCATTTGATTCCTTCTCGGAAAACGATGAGCAGATTTTTTTTATGGGCTTTATTGCTGACAGCAACTACCAGCCAGGCTGCCTGGAAGAAGGTTTATTCCTTTGAACACGATTGGTTAGTGTACCAAGAGGCTTGGAAAAGTTTCCTGCCCTACGTCTCCTCAAAGCATTATAATTACCACTCAAAGTCCTTAGAGTTGCATCCACAGGATTTTCCCAAAGCCTATTTGGCCATCACCCCTAAAGAAAATTACCATCTTTTTTTACAAGGAGCCTTATTTAGGGACTTGAAGAAAGGGGTTACTTTTCGATTTCCGATGGATAGTTTAAAGCAAAAAGTTATTTTAACCGTCTATTCTGAAAACCTAGAGGGTTTGCCAGGTGTATTCTCGATTGAACGCAACGAAAAAATTGTTGCGGTGGAAAAAGCTGATTTCTTCTCACTTCAAACACGATCGGGAGCTCCCTTCTCTAATTTCTTTTTATTAAGCATACTCTCTGTAATGGCCTGTTTGGGTTTATTATTCTCTGCCTACCCGCGGGTATTTACCTCCTTCTATCGCTATGCAGATTGGATTAGGTGGGAGGTTAAGGATGAGGTGTGGATGAGGCGCCCATTTGCGTTACCTAATCTTTTGGTATTATTTACTTTGAGTTTAATCACCGCCTGTTTGGCCTATTTAACGGGTTTTAAAACTGCAATTAAAGATGAGTTTTTCAGTAATACAGATAACTTTGTAACTATCTGGCCCAGTGTCCTCTTTATTTTCTCTAAACTAGGGCTCTCTTTTTTACTGTTTATCTCACGTTATTTTGTTTATTATTTATTTACGGATTTATTTAAATTGAAGGGTTTAGCCAATGTTCATTATTTTAAATCTCTTCAAACAAATTTGCAATTTTTCACTGTTCTATTTGCCATACTTTGTTTTTATGCGGTTTACGTAGGCCCTGCTACATCAATTGATTTTAGTCCCATTTTATATATCGTAGATTTCTATTTTATATTTCGATTTATTTATTTTTTCCAAAGCTTCCAGCGTAGTTTCTCCTTCCCTAAATTGTTTCTATTCATCTACCTTTTGATCATCGAAGGTCAGATTATCTTGTTTGGTATCAGGGAATTAATTTTTCCTTCTTACATCTAGGCCTAGATAAAATTCTGTAAAAAATTGTCGTATATTTGCACTCTGAATTTTAGGGCTGGTGTTTTTCCAGTAAAAATTGATTGATTATGAGTAAAACTGCAATTGAAGAAACGAGTCGTTTAAAGAAAGTAAAGAGTATTCTTGTTACTCAATCTGCACCTGCAGATGCGAAATCCCCTTACTTTGAAATAGAAAAAAAGTACAATGTAAAGGTGGATTTTAGACCTTTCATTGAAGTTCAAGGAATTGCTTACAAAGAATTTAGAAAGCAAAAAATTGAAATTCTTCAGCACACAGCCATCATATTTACAAGCCGACATGCGATCGATCATTTCTTCCGTATGTGTAAAGAATCAAAGCAGGAAGTTCCTACAGATATGAAGTATTTCTGCATTACGGAACAAACGGCAAATTATTTGCAAAAATATATTGTTATTCGTAAGCGTAAAGTGTTTACGGGTACGAAGACAGCGCTAGATTTATTGGAAATTATTAAGAAACACAAAGGTGAGAAATTTTTATTCCCTTGTTCTAATAAGCGCCAAAAAGATCTTCCTGATTATATGGGCACAAATGACTTCCAAATTACAGAAGCGGTTATGTATGAAACTGTTTCTGCTGATTTATCTGACTTAGAGAATGTATTTTATGATGTGATTGCTTTCTTTAGCCCTTCAGGAATCACTTCTTTATTTCAAAATTTTCCTGATTTCAAGCAAAATAACACGCGTTTGGCCGCTTTTGGGCCTACAACAGCCCAAGCTGTGGTCGATGCAGGATTAATTGTAGATATTCAAGCACCTATGCCGAATGCTCCTTCGATGACAGGAGCTCTTGAACATTACATAAAGCAAGTAAATAAATAATAAAAAAGCCTCTTCAATGAGGCTTTTTTATTATTTTAGCCTACCTATTTTCATCCAACGAATGAAACGCAGCTTGAGTATGCATTTTAAGTCATGTCAAACCCTCTTAATCGTGGGTTCTTTATTCGTTTGTTTTTCTCCCCTATTTGGCCAGCAAAGTCCGCAATTCAGCATTTTTTCTGCCAATTCCACTTTGATTAATCCGGCTTTTTCGGGATGGAAATCGTCTAATTATGTGGCAGTGCAATTCCGAGATCAATGGTCTGGATATACGACGACTACGGATGGGGCAGGGAATTTAGGAACTACTTGGGTTTCTAGCTCGTTTGGAGTTACACCTAATGTAGGAGTAGGCGTTATTTTTTATTCTGACAGAACTCCATCTGGCGTATCTCAACAGTCTTTTAAAGTATTAGGAGCCTATCATGTAAGGAAGGGTGAAGGCACGTGGTCTTTTGGATTTTCTGCTGGAACTCAAACTAAAACATTTGATGGTCGTTCCTTTCGTGTAAGAGACCCGAATGATCCAGTTACATCCTTATTTTCGGGTTCTACGGCCAGTCAAGCTATTCTTGATTTTGGTGCAGGAATTCTCTATTCAAAATCGAATTGGCAAGTAGGCATTTCGGTTGATCATATAAATTCACCTAATTTTTCTTTTAAAGGGTATTCTGTTTTAATGCCTTTGGAACAAGTCTATTCGTTAAATGGAAGCGCCGAGATTCCTTTGAATGATTACTTTGATGTGTCTCCATATGCCCTTTTGAGAGCTTATTCTGGAAATTTAGTTCCTGAAGCGGGTGCTAGAATTTATTATAATAAACTTTTTTATGTAGGAACTGGTTATAGACATGGAGATGCTGCCATGGGTTTATTGGGAGTGTCTATTTTAGACAATAAATTAGATATCGGTTATTCTTTGGATTTAGCTATAGCTAATTCGTTGGCAAAGAGGCCATTATCTCATGAAATTGCTATCAGGTACCAAATACCTGAACGAAGTAAGAAGAGTAAAGTGGCTCCTATTCGAACACCAAGGTTCAGAATCTTGTAGTTTATGGAAAAATTCCAAGAGCTAAGTTTTTTGATTAATACTGATATATTCATTAAAAACATTTAAATTTGGAAGATTGTGTGAGTTGAGAATGATGAAGACAATTTTTTTACATTATTTTCGTTCACCTAATTACTATAATAATCGAATATGAATTTTCGAATTTTTGAGATTAAGTTTTTATCGGTAATTCTTTTGTTAGCTGTTCTATTTACAATGCCTAGTTGTTCCAAGAAGGCACCTAGCAATGGTAAATCACTTTCAAGTGAGAAGGGTAAAGAGAAAAAAGGTCCTTTAGGTGGATTCTTCAGCTTCTTTTCAAAAAAAGGCCCTAAGGATGATCCAGGTCTAATGTCTGGTGAAATTATTGCCACGACACGAAAGGGTTGGAGTCAGCCTACTCCTTATGGTATGGTATTGGTGCCCGGAGGAAGTTTTATCATGGGTCAAGCAGATGAAGATATCACCTCCTCTGTAGCGAATTTTAATCGTAGGGTTACTGTGGTGCCATTTTTCATGGATGATACAGAGATAACCAATAATGAATACCGACAATTTACAAATGCTCTCTTAAGAGATTCTGTATCCGTTTTAGGAGAGGAGCGCATCATGTCAGATTACTATCCAGATACAACTGTTTGGAAAAAAGATTTTTCTTACCATAATGGAGACCCTCTAACAGAAAATTATTTTGCTAGTCCGGCCTTTGATATGTATCCTGTGGTGGGTGTAAGCTGGAAAGCAGCTAAGTATTTTGCGCTTTGGAGGACTAAAATATTAAATGATTACCGTTCCAAGGAAGGTAAATATGCGATGCCTTCTATTCAATTACCTACTGAATCGGAATGGGAGTGGGCTGCTAAGGGAGGAAAGGCCGCGGCTAAATATCCTTGGGGTAATCCCTATTTAACGAACTCTCAAGGTTGTTTGTTAGCTAATTTTAAGCCTAGACGTGGTAATTTTGACGCAGATGGTTATGCCTATACTGCACCGGCTAACGCTTACACACCGAATGACTACGGCTTGTATAATATGGCGGGTAATGTTGCTGAGTGGGTACAAGATTCGTATTCTGAAAATTCTACGGTACTAAACTGGGATTCTAACCCGGTTAATTTAGATGCGAAAGAGCCTCGTAAAGTAGTAAAAGGTGGATCCTGGAAGGATTTTGCATACTATTTGGAGACAGGTTCTCGCGTCCATGAAATGGAAAATCAAAAAAGATCATATATCGGATTCCGTTGTTCCATGAGGTTCTTGGGCAAGGCTCCTTCTAAATAAACTAAAAAGTATAATTTATAAATTCAAATGGAAAAATCGATTAATGTTATTGCCAGTTTTGGTGCAGCAATTGTAATTGTAGGAGCGCTATTTAAAATTTTGCACTGGGATGGAGCCAATGCGATGCTGATGGTAGGTATGTTTACTGAGGCAATTATTTTCATTCTTTTTGGTGTGCTATATTTAAAGACTAAAGAGGAAAAACATTATGACTGGGAAATCGTATACCCTGAATTAGCAGGTGGTGAGGCTCGTCCTGCTGCCGCTCGTCACACAGGTGAAGTTCCAGGTTTAGATCCTGAAGCAGTGGCACATTTGACTAAAAGCTTGAAATCATTAACAGATACTGCTAACAGTTTATCTGATATGTCTAAAGCAACGGGTGCTACACAAGATTTTGTTAAGTCTTTGAACTCTTCAGCTGAGTCATTAGGAGGATTAAACAAATCTGTTTCAGAAGCATCTCAATCCTTAACAGCTATTTCAACTTCTTCAGCAGAAGCAGCTAAGTATACTCAAAATTATGCAAAAGCTGGGGCTTCTTTAGAGAAGCTAAACTCGGTTTATGAAGCTGAAATCCAAGAGGCTAGCAAGCACATGAAGGCCATTAATAGCTTCTATGGTAATGTGAATTCAAGTGTGGAGCACATTGCAGCCACACAAAAGGATGCAGAATTATTCAAAGCTGAATTAGCGAAATTAAACGCGAACATTCAGTCATTGAATCAAGTATATGGTAGTATGTTAACAGCTATGAAAGGCTAATTATGGCAGGTTTAAAAGAAACTCCCCGGCAGAAAATGATCGGGATGATGTATTTAGTGTTGACCGCCTTGCTAGCATTGCAGGTAAGTGACGCTTTATTGCAGAAATTTGCCTTGTTAAACAGTAGTTTAGAGATGGCGAATCAATCGTCCTTGAACAAGAATAAGGGTATGGTGCAAGGGATTGAAGAACGAATCAAAGATCTTCCTAATCCAGCAGCTTATGCCGATGTATTGAAAAAAGCGAATGAAGTAAGAAAATCTACGGATGCGTTAGTAGGACATATTGAAAACTTGAAAGCGAAGGTTTTAGAATCTGCTGGAGGTATTGATCCGGAAACTGGTAATATCAAAAATCCGAAAGAGGAGGAGAAGATTTATGAAATCATGGTAGGTGCTACAAAGCAAGGTGAAGCGTATAAGCTTATTCCTATGTTTGATAAATTCATTAAAGAATTATCAGCAGCAGCTGATCCTGGCACTAAGTTTCCTTCCTTAGCTTTATCTGGTAAAGAGGATCCTTTAACAAGCAAAGATCCAAATAATGCGAATAAGGATTTTGCTGAATTGAATTTTCAAACTACTCCAGTTGCTGCTGCTTTAGCTACACTTTCTCAAAAGCAATCAGAAATTCGTCGTTACGAAAGTGAGGTTTTGAATCAGTTAGCTGCTAAAGTAGGAGCTAAGGAGATTAAATTTGACAAGGTGTTTGCACAAGTTTCAGCTAATGCAAATACGGTGGTGGCAGGTATGGAATACCAAGCAGAGGTCTTTATAGCAGCTACTTCAAGTGGTTTTACGCCTCGTATGAGTTTTAATGGAGCATCAATTCAAGTAGTAGATGGTCGCGGTCAAATTAAATTCAAAACTTCTGGTGGAGGTTATGATGCGAATGGTTTGTCTAAAAAGACTTATACTGCTTCCGTTTCTTATATGAGCCCTGCTGGGCCTAAGACAGAGACAATAACAAAAGAATACTTTGTTTTAAAGCCTACCTATAATATTGAAACAGGAACATTGCCAGCATTGTACTTGGGTTGTGCGAATCGCCTAAGTGTGGCAAGCGCCGGTTTAGGGGCACTCTGGAACCCAACCTTTACTGCAGATGGTGGAGAAGCAATTGCGGGCTCCAATAAAGGAAAGGTGACCGTGGTACCATCATCAGCAACAGTAACCTTAAATGTAAACAATGGAGGAACTTTATTAGGTAAGGAAACTTTCCGTGTTCGCCGTGTACCAAGACCTGATGTGAAGGTGTTCGGTAATGGATCTGAATTAGATGAGAAGAGAGGTGCAAATGCAACAGGACTTCGTTCTATCGATGCAAGAGCTATTGCGGAGGAATCTTTTAAGACTACTAATCCAGAAGATGCTAATTTTAGAGTTACTCAGGTATATGTAGCCTTAGCAAGAGGCCAAAGAAAGGTAGATGATATGACTTTACCTGGTTCTGGATCTATTTCAAAATTAGCACAACAGGCTCAAGCAGGGGATCGTTATTATATCGAAATTAAGGAAGTTCAAAGAAAGAACTTCAAGGGATCTGTTGAGACGATTCCTTTCAATATGGTTAAAAATATTCCTTTAAATTAATCGAATGAAGATGAATTGGGTGAATAAACTTTTCTTGTGTGTATTAATGGCTGTTAACTTCACCGTTTTTGGTCAAGAGAAGCCTTCTAATGCTAATTCCGCTCGTCCTATTGATGAGCAAGATATTCATTACCGTTTACGCTTGTGGAGAAGAATGGATTTAAATGAGAAAGTCAACAAGCCATTTTTTTCGATTAATCACCAGATATCAAAGTTTTTAATTGATTGGGTGCGTGCTGGGATTTTAACTCCTTACAAAAGTGATTCATTAAATGTTAAATTAACATTAGAGCAGTTTAATGATAATTTAAAAATTGAGGAGTCGTTAGGCGGAGGAGGACTTTCTGAAGCTGAAAGATCAGCTGGTTTTGGGGATGAAAATGCAGCTACACCTGCAGCTAAGTCAGCCGCGCCAGCTGGTGGAGGAGATGATGGATGGGGCTCTGCCGCACCAGCAAAAAAGGAGGATGCTGCTGCACCTGCTGCTGATGCTTTTGCTGAAAAGCCTGTTTCTGCGGCCGCTGAATATTATTTCCCTAAAGATTTATCGATAATTGAAATTAGAGAAGATGCGATTATTGATCGTTTGAGATCTCGCCTCTATTTTGATATTCAATCAATATCTTTAATTATTCCTGCCTCTAAAACGATCGCTGGATTTGATAAGCCAATTGCGAGTTTTAAATACAAAGATTTATACGAGTTATTTAAAAATAATCCAGATTGTATTTGGTACAATGCACAGAATGATCTTCAGCATAAAAACATGGCTTATGCTTTTGATTTAAGACTATTTAGTGCTCGAATTATTAAGACAGGAAATATTGAAGATAAGTTCTTGTCTGATTTGTTTGGGGGCGAGAGACAAAGTCTATTGCAGTCTCAATTGATCGAAAATAAATTATTAGAAATTGAGAGTAGTCTTTGGGAATATTAGGTCCCATTTCTCTTGATATATCAATTTAAACCACCATTAGGTGGTTTTTTTTGTGTAATAGATGTAACTTGCAGCGTCATTAGAATCTTATCCAAATTATGTCGTATCAACGCAAGACAAAAATTGTAGCCACAGTAGGTCCCACATCAGAATCAAGAGAATCATTAATCCAATTAGCGAAAGCAGGTGTTAACGTTTTCCGCTTAAACTTTTCCCATGGAACTCATGAGGATCATCTCGAGCGCTTGAAAACGATACGTTCTATCTCTGATGAGTTGGGTTTGAACTTAACAATTCTTCAAGATTTACAAGGCCCTAAAATTCGAACACAATTGGTGGAGAACAATGGGGTACCTTTAGAGGCGGGCAAGCAATTGATCTTTGCAATGGATGAAAATCTATTAGGTACATCCGAAAAAGTAGGTACAACCTATACTTCGATGTATTTAGATGTGAATCCTGGGGAGCGCATCTTAATGGATGACGGTAATTTAGAAGTGAAAGTACTTTCTGTTGATAAAGTGAAGAAAGAAGTTGTTACTGAGGTGATCTATGGGGGTATTTTGAAATCTAAAAAGGGTATTAACTTACCAGGTACGAAGGTGTCTTTACCTTGTTTGACGCCGAAAGATGAGGCTGATTTATACTTTGGTTTAGATCACGGTGTGGATTGGGTAGCTCTTTCATTTGTTCGTAAGGCGAGTGATATTTGGGATATTAAAGAAAAAATTAAGGCATACGGAAAGAACACACGCGTTATTGCGAAAATTGAGAAGCCAGAGGCGATTGATAATTTAGATGAAATTATTGCTGCGACAGATGCGATCATGGTAGCTCGTGGTGATCTAGGTGTGGAGATGGATGGTGCGGTAGTTCCGTATCTTCAAAAAGTAATGGTGGAGAAGTGTACAGCAGCAGGAAAGCCTGTTATTGTTGCGACACAGATGTTAGAGTCGATGATCACTAATCCAGTTCCTACGCGTGCCGAAACATCTGATGTTGCGAATGCAGTATTACAAGGAGCTTCAGCAACGATGTTAAGCGGGGAGTCTGCTTCAGGTGCCTATCCAGTGAAAGCGGTAGAAACCATGGCGCATATTCACGAAGTGGTAGAGCAGCAGCAAAATGAGATTGAAATTATACAAGGAAATGAAGCAGCGATTTACTTTAAGAATCACTCTTTAAGTACATCTTCATCTGAGAATGTACCGTTCCAAGATCGTTTAATTGCCGGCGCTTGTCGTTTAGCACGCGATTCGAAGGCGAAAGCGATCTTATGTATAACTAATTCAGGCTATACAGCATTCCGCTTATCAGCTCACCGGCCTAAGGCTGATTTATTTGTGTTTACCTCAAATAGAGAATTGATGTCCACAATGGGTTTATTGTGGGGTGCGCGTGTTTTCTTTTATGATCCAGGAGCTGGTGATACAGAGAAAACGGTTGCTGCGATGGTAGATAAATTAAAGCAGGATAATTTATTGTCAAAAGGTGATATTTTCGTTACGACATTATCGGTTCCTGCAAATCAAGATAAAAAAACAAATACTGTTCAATTAGGTATTGTAGACTAAATCCAAAATTTAGTCGGCTCTTATAGATTATGAAAAACAAAAGTTCTTTGATTTCATTTAGTTTAAGAGGGCTGTACACAATCTGGGCAGGGTTTGTTTTTGTCGCTATATTTTTAGCATTATACCCTTTCATCTTTGTTTTTTTACAAAGAAAATCCTGGAAAAGAGTTGCTCATCGGCTTGTCCGACTTTGGGGGCAACTCTTTTTTGTTTTTGTGGGAATTCGCATCAAAGTGACTCATCACTTTAAACCGGATCCGAAGCAAACGTATGTTTTCTGCGCTAATCACTTCTCTTATGTCGATATTGCGGTGGCGGTGGTGATTATTCGCCAATATTTTTCTTTCGTAGGGAAGAATGCGATGAAGAAGATTCCGCTTTTTGGCTATTTATACGCTCGTTTGCATATTCTAGTCGATCGAGCAGATAAGAATAGTCGAGCTAGTTCTTTAACTCACTCTATTCGCGCTTTACAATCAGGAAGAAGTATTGTTATTTTTCCAGAAGGGGGGATTATTTCCAAAAACTTTCCCTACATGGCGAATCCATTGAAAGATGGTGCTTTTATTATGGCCATTCAACAACAAGTGCCCATTGTCCCCATAAGTTTTCATAATAATCATTTACTGATGGACGAAGATACGCTGATGATGTGTCCAGGGACCTTGCACGTGGAGATTCATCCACCATTTGAGACGAAAGGTTTGATGATGGAAGATTTGCCTGTTTTACGGGAAAAAGTGTTTGAATCCATACAAAATCCTATCTTAGCGTATTACGGTTTAAAATAAGCGAATATGCGTCTTTTGCTCTTAGGTTTTTTGTTGACCTTGTTTTCTTGTGGAACTGCCTCTGAGGAAGAAAATACGTCTTTACCACGACCTAAGGGATATCCTTTCTTGGCAATTCCTGCTCATCAATACCGGTCACTTGAGCCTGGTCATCCCTTTTCATTTGAGGTTTCTTCCTATGCAGAGGTGAAAAAAGATACTGTTTATTTTGCCGAGCCACATTGGTTATACATTTACTATCCTCGTTGGGATGCCTTTATTCAATTGACATATAAGCCAGTTCTTCAGGATCCTGTTCGTCTTCAAAAAATGATTCGAGATTCCTATTTGCTAGCATCTAAGCATCAAATGAAAGCCACTCGAATAGAGGAAGGTTACATAACGACAACTAGTGGACGAAAGGCTGCCGTAATTGAATTAGAAGGAGAAGTAGCTACTTCCTTTCAATTTATAGTTACCGATAGTACAAAACATTTTCTACGTGGAGCCGTGTATTTTAATACCGCCACTAAAAATGATTCTCTGGCGCCTGTCATTCGTCATTTAAAGCAAGATGCGATTCACCTGATTCAGACTTTGCGATGGAAATAGAGGAGGAGAAAACCGTTTTTGTGGATGCCTTGCTTCCACTTCCCATCCCTCGGTATTTTACGTACCGGGTGCCTCGGGAATGGGCGGAATTTGTGCAAGCTGGATTGCGTGTTGTGGTACCATTTGGGACAAAGAAGGTTCTGACTGGTGTAATTGTCACGGTTCACCACAATCCGCCTAAGGAATACCAAGCGAAATACTTATTGGAAATTTTAGATGAGGCACCACTAGTGACGGCCTCTCAAATTGCTCTTTTTCAATGGGTGGCAGATTATTATATGTGCTATCCGGGCGAGGTTTTTCAGGTGGCTTTACCAGCTGGATTAAAGATTTCGAGTCAGTCGAAGGTGCAGGTGAATCCCGAATTTTCTAGCCCTGAAACCTTAACCGAAAGAGAATTATCTATTTATGTGGAGATTCGTGATAAAGGGGCGATGAGTTATGATGATTTGGCCAAATTTGCCGAAGTCAAAAGCCCTTATCATTTAATCAAAGCCTTAGTGGGCAAAGATGCGGTGATCATTTTCGATGAATTAAAAGATCGCTACACGCCTAAAGTACAACGCAAAATTCGTTTAGCGGCTTCTTTTGAGGCTAAACTAGCTTTGACTGATTTGATTCAATCTCTAGAAGAAAAGCCGAAGCAACTGGCCATTCTGTTACATTATTTACAGTATATCCCAGTTTTAAGGAGTCCTGATACAAATCAGAAAGGCTTGGCTAAAAACAGTTTTTCTCAGGCTGGTTTGTCGGAGAGTTCCTTGCAGACTTTGGTGAAGAATCAGGTTTTCGAAATTTTCGACGTTGTTGTTTCGCGATTCGATGAGGCAGATGAGAATTTTGTTCCCTCCACGTTTACGTTGAATGCCCCACAGCAAAAAGCCTATCAATCTATTTTGAGCCAATTCCAAGAGAAGGATGTCGTTTTATTGCATGGAATCACGGGTTCTGGGAAAACAGAGATTTATATTAAGCTGATTCAAGAAGCTTTAGCGAATGGGGATCAGGTCCTGTATTTATTGCCCGAAATCGCCTTGACGACGCAGATTGTGGTGCGTTTGAAGCGGATTTTTGGGGAGCAGGTAGGTATTTACCATTCCAAATTCTCTGATAACGAACGGGTGGAAGTATGGAAGTCGATTGTGGAGGGGAAATATCCTTTCGTAGTGGGTGTACGTTCCTCCGTATTTTTACCGTTTAAAAATTTAGGGCTAATCATCATCGATGAGGAGCACGAAACTTCGTTTAAACAGGTAGATCCGGCGCCCCGTTACCACGCGCGTGATGTGGCGATTGTTTTAGCACACCAGCAAAAAGCGAAAGTTCTATTAGGTTCTGCGACGCCATCGATGGAGACCTATTACCAGGCTAAGCAAGATAAGTATGGTCTGGTGGTCTTGAAAGAGCGTTTTGGTGCGGCACAATTACCAGCGATGCATTTCATCGATACGAAGTATGCAAATCGCATGAAGCAGATGAAGGGTGGATTTTCGGTCGACTTGATTGAGGTTTTGGCAGATAATTTGAAGCAAGGCAAACAGAGTTTATTGTTCCAAAACCGCCGAGGTTATTCTCCTTACCTACAATGCCAAGATTGTGACTGGATTGCGACCTGCCATCAATGTGATGTCTCACTGACTTATCATGCACGGGAGCAGGAATTACGCTGCCATTATTGCGGACACCACGAATCATTGATTCATCGCTGCGGAGCCTGCGGCTCCGCGCAAATAAAGACGATGGGCTATGGTACGGAGAAGCTAGAGGAAGAATTGCAATTGCACCTTCCACAGGCCCGTGTAGCCAGAATGGACCTCGATACGACTCGATCTAAGACGGCTTTCAATACGCTGATTACGGAGATTCAAAAGGGGCAAGTGGATATTTTAGTGGGCACTCAAATGGTAGCGAAAGGTTTGGATTTTGAGGGCTTATCACTGGTGGCTATCTTTGATGCGGATAAGATTATTAATTTCCCTGATTTCAGGGCTCATGAACGGGGCTTCCAATTGATTACCCAAGTGGCGGGTCGTGCCGGTAGACGGGATGTGCAGGGTCAAGTATATATTCAGACCAATCAACCAAATCACCGTTTGTTTGGCTATATCCAAGAAGGAAATTACGAGCAATTGTATGCGGACGAAATGATTGAGCGCGAGGGATACCATTACCCGCCGTTCACGCGCCTGATTAAAATCGTGATGCGCCATTATGAAGCACGTAATGTGGAAACAGCAGCGAAAGATTTAGGGGTGTTATTGAAGTCTAAATTTGGAAATGGACGTGTCCTAGGTCCAGAAAAACCCTTGATCGAGCGAATTCGAAATCAATACGCAATGGAAATCCTAATCAAGCTAGAGAAAGGGGTGGCCTTAGCTGGATTTAAAAAACTCCTCAGGGAAGAATTAGATACGCTCAGCACGAAGCCCGCCTTCAAAGGCGTTCAAATCGTCGTAGACGTCGACTGTAACTAACGAACGTGTACCACTTCCTCATAAGGTACACGGAAACGCGGTCCCCACACTCCCTCTGCCGTACCTTTACCCACTGATACAATCATATTGATTTCTGCTCCAGCAGGCAGCTTCAAGTGTTTTTTTACGCGTTGTGCATCAAAACCTTCCATTGGGCAGGATTCAAAACCTTCCGCCGCGATAGAAAGCATGAATGTCTGTGCAGCTAACGCACATGATTTATGCACCATCACCCGCTGATCGGCTTTGCCACCAAAACGCATCATCGGTTTTTTCAAGCCCATCCAAAAACAGATATTCCATCGGATGAAAGTAGAAATGCCAAAAATATCATTGCGGTATAACAAAGGAATGAGCTTACCATAGTATTGCAAGCCTCTTTTCTGCATTTTAGTAGGCTCTCCTTCGATAGAGTCCTTCACCTGTTGTAAGTTCCAGGCGGCTCTTTTCTTCCAAAGGTCTTGGCGAGTCACAAAAACGACCATATGCGCCGTGTCTTTTGCAGCGGATTGGCCTAGACAAAGTGGGTGAAATGCTTTTTTCTCTTCTTCACTTTTAATCCAATAGAACTCCCATAGCTGCATATTGCTGCTATTAGGGGACAAAATTGATCTCTGTAAGCTACGTTCTATGACGGCATCATCCACTTTCACATTGGGGTCATAGCGTCTGTTTGAACGTCTCTTTTGAATTATTTCTTCGAATTGGGTTGAAAGCATCTCGTTTTTTTGTGTCAAATATAGTAGAAAATCCCCGCTTTTGCCTTCGATTTGCTTACCTTTGTGGTTCGTATAGATTTTTCAAAAAGCAACCCACATTTTTATGCTTAATCTCGTTTTATTTGGGCCTCCAGGGGCAGGCAAAGGCACTCAGTCCGCAAAATTAATTGCGAAATATGGTTTAATTCACTTGTCTACAGGCGATTTATTGCGTGCAGAAATTACAGCTGGCACGACTTTAGGTTTGGAGGCTAAGAAATTAATGGATCAAGGAATTCTAGTTCCCGATGCTGTAGTGATCGGAATGATCGAGAATAAATTGAACGAGAACAAAGAAGCAGCTGGCTTTATTTTTGATGGTTTTCCTCGTACGGAAGCACAGGCACAGGCTTTGGACAACTTATTAGCAGGTCACCAATTAGCGATCAATCACATGATTGCCCTAGAGGTGAGCGAAGAAGAATTAACGCAGCGTTTATTAGAGCGTGGCAAAACTTCAGGTCGTCCAAACGACCAAAACGAAGAATTAATTCGCAAATGCGTACAAGAATACGGAGAAAAAACGGCTCCAGTAGCTGGTTATTATGCCGCTCAACATAAATTCTCAGGAATTAACGGTATCGGTGAAATTGAGGACATTTTCTCTCAAATTATCGCCATTATCGAAGGATAATTAAAACAATCGAATGACATCTAACTTCATTGACTACGTTAAAATCAATCTGCGCTCCGGCCGAGGAGGTAGCGGTTCATCCCACTTCCGGAGGGAAAAACACGTGCCT
>JACCDS010491933.1_pt1 | contig 24425 bp, 17 predicted proteins | sample 7446441 | NCBI WGS metagenome assembly JACCDS01 (sample SAMN15323445, study PRJNA562643) | freshwater metagenome | isolation source: river surface water | place: USA:Blue River Watershed | collected 2017-08-17 | reverse complement strand
GGTGGACAAGGTGCTCCCTTGGTTACATTGGGTGATGAAATGCTTTTCAACGAATACGATGTGTGTTTGAATTTGGGTGGCTTTTGCAATATTTCCATGAAAACCTCCAAAGGTCGTGTGGCTTTTGACGTTTCTCCATGTAACATTGTGTTGAACCGTTTGGCACGTGAAAAGAAGCTAAAATACGATGAAAATGGGGCGATTGCAGAAAGCGGAAGCATTATTTATCCGTTGTTGGAACAATTAAATCAAATCCCTTTTTACCAAAAATCTGCACCTAAAAGTTTGGGCAGAGAATGGATTAACAAAGAATTTTGGCACATAGTTCGTGATTTTGATGATCATTCGGTTGAAGATCGCATGAAAACGTTGGTGATGCACATTGCGGTTCAAATTGCCAATGCTGTTGAAATGTATGCGGAAAAGTCGCTTTCAGAAATGAAAATTCTCGTTACTGGAGGTGGAGCATTCAATCAAACGTTAATGGATTACATTTCTTCAGAAACCGATGCCCAAATTGTAATTCCTGATGAGCAAATCGTTAACTTCAAAGAAGCCATGGTGTTTGCTTTATTGGGAGCAATGCGCGTTCATGGTGTTCCGAATGTGATGCATGAAAGTACTGGCGCAAAAGTTCCAGTTGTCGCAGGATCTTTGGATGGACATTTGGTCTTGAGTTAAACCTCGAATAACATCACCCGAGATAATATCCCCCGAAAAAGAAAATACAAATTCAAACGCCTTGAAAACGGGCGAAAGTTGAGTAAAAAATAATTAATAAATCAACCCTTAAAACCAATATTGTGAAATTAGAAAAGCTGATCGACAAATTTGAAAACAAGCAACCTGAAATCGTATTTGCTTGGAAAGATTCTGAAACCGAAGCCGAAGGCTGGGTCGTAATAAATTCCTTGAGAAATGGTGCTGCCGGTGGTGGAACTCGTATGCGTAAAGGATTGAATCAGCGTGAAGTGGAGAGTCTTGCCAAGACGATGGAAGTGAAGTTTACTGTCGCTGGTCCTCCAATTGGTGGGGCTAAATCGGGTATCAATTTCGATCCAGCAGATCCGCGCAAGAAAGACGTTTTAAAGCGTTGGTATAAAGCCGTTCGTCCGTTGTTAAAGAACTATTACGGTACGGGTGGAGATTTGAACGTGGATGAAATTCATGAAGTAATTCCGATGACGGCTGAATTGGGTATTTTGCATCCCCAGGAAGGTGTGGTTAATGGACATCTTACTTCCTACACACCGGAAGAGCGCTTGAAAGCGATTTCTCGTCTGCAAGAAGGTGTTTTGTTACCTATTACCGATGAGCGTTTAACTCCCGATGTTGCCATGAAATTCACCATTGCCGATATGATTACCGGTTGGGGTGTTGCCGAAGGAGTTCGTCACTATTACGAGGTGTATGGTGGATTCATGAATAACAAATTGGCAATTATTCAAGGTTGGGGAAATGTTGCAGCAGCAGCAGCGTTTTATCTAACCAAATACGGAGTTCGTATTGGTGGAATTATTGACCGTAACGGAGGAATTATTTCTAAGCAAGGTTTGGGTTACGAAGAGATCGTGGAGTTGTTTTTAACTCGCGATGGAAACGCATTAAATGCGCCTAATATGTTGTCGTTTGATGAAGTAAATGCTCAAATTTGGGACTTACCTGCGGAAATTTTCATTCCCGGTGCTGCTTCAAGATTGGTTACTGAAGATCAAGTGAATCGCATGGCGAAAGCGGGAATTGAAGTGATTTCATGTGGTGCGAACGTGCCGTTTGCAGATTCTGAAATTTTCATGGGTCCAATCAGCCAATTGGCCGATTCTCAAATGGCGGTTATTCCTGATTTTATTGCCAACTGCGGTATGGCGCGCGTTTTTGGTTATTTGATGAAGCAAGACGCAGAGGTTACGGATGTGGCTATATTTAAGGATGTCAGCAATATCATTCGCAGTGCTGTCATGCGCGTTCACCAATTCAATCCAAAATCAACCGGTATTTCTGCTAAGGCGCTGGAAATGTCGTTGACTGATTTGGTGGGTTAATTACAGATTGTTTCAATTTTTTTGGTTTCGGGGGATGGGAATTCTGAAGTAACCAAATTGCCAAACTGAAATTTTAAAACGTATAATTTAGAATATTAAAATGAACAAGCACAACACAACTATAACCGAACGTTTTTGCAAATACGTTCAGGTAGATACTCAAAGTGATCCTGAATCGACTACTTTCCCCAGTACTGAAAAACAAAAAGATTTGAGCCGAATTTTGGTTCAAGAATTGTTAGAAATGGGTTTGGAAGACGCGCATTTGGATGAGTTTGGATATGTATATGCTACTTTAAAATCAAATGTGAATCATGCAGTTCCTGTAATTTGCTACTGTTCGCACGTGGATACGTCGCCCGATTGCACGGGTGCTGGTGTGAAACCATTGGTTCACACCAATTACCAAGGACAAGATTTGGTGTTGCCTGATGATACTACACAGGTAATTCGTACCTCTGAACATCCTTATTTATTAGAGAAAATTGGTGAAGACATTATAACTGCTTCAGGAACCACACTTTTGGGTGCGGACGATAAGGCTGGAGTGGCGGTGATTATGGACTGCATTCAACGTTTCGTTAATAATCCGGAATTGCCTCACGGTGATATTCGAGTGTTGTTCACACCGGATGAAGAAATTGGTAGAGGGGTTGATCATGTTGATATTAAGAAATTGGGTGCTGATGTAGGATACACATTAGATGCCGGAGAGCGTGGATGCTACGAAGATGAAACGTTTAGCGCTGATGGTGCAACGGTTCATTTTTACGGGGTTTCTGCACATCCAGGTTATGCTAAAGATAAATTGGTGAATGCATTGAAAATAGCTGGTGATTTCATGAGTCGTTTACCCAAAAATAGCTGGAGTCCAGAAACTACATCGGATCGCGAAGGATTTGTGCACCCAGTAACGATGGGTGGAGTAGCCGAGCATGCTTGGGTGAAGTTTATTGTTCGTGATTTCGAAACGGCTAAATTGCATGAGCATGAAAATCGTTTGGAATCGTTGATGAACGAAACCGTTAAGGATTTTCCGGGTGCAACAGCAAAAATGGAGGTGAGCGAACAATACCGAAATATGAAGGAAGTGGTTTCTTTAAATCCACGCATTTCTGAATATGCTATTGAAGCAATCAAACAGGCGGGGATTGAGCCGCAATTAACGAGTGCTCGCGGGGGTACCGATGGTAGTCGCTTGAGTTTTATGGGATTGCCTTGTCCGAATATCTTTACGGGTGAGATGGCGTTCCATGGCAAGCATGAATACGTAAGTGTTCAGGACATGGAGAAGGCGAGTGAGGTGTTAATTAACTTGTCGCGTTTGTGGGTGGAAGGATCGAAATAATTTCGAGAATATCAAAATAATATGCATAAAAAAAGGGGCGAAAGCCCCTTTTTTGTGTCTATAAATGATTTATAAAATGGTTATTTCAATTAACAATTGAATTCAGTTTGAGCAATTCAATTAAGCAATGCTACCGACTGATTTCAAGTGGTATAAATGAGAACGTACAGCGGCGATGAAAGTGGGAACTTCATTGTACTTAACGTTAAAATCAGCACACGTCTTTTTAACGATTTCATTAATTTTAGGATAGTGTATATGGCTGATTTTTGGGAATAAGTGATGCTCTACTTGGAAATTTAATCCTCCTAAAGCCCAAGTCAAGAATTTACTCTTTGTACTAAAGTTAGAAGTGGTGTGAATTTGGTGAGTAGCCCAATCATCTGAAACATGTATTGCGTCTAAAACGATGTTTTGCTTTTTAGCTTCCACGTAATCGGTAACATAGGTGGTTTCCTCAACCACGTGTGCTAATTGGAATACAATGGTGATGATACTACCACAAAGAGCGGCCATTGCAAAATAACCAATTACTGCGGTTTTAAATCCAATTGCAAGTGCTGGTAAAAACAAAAATACAGCCAAGTAAATAACTTTAGAGCTCCAAAATTCAAGATGTTGAATCCAACCAAATTTAGATTTGAAAGGACGATCGACTACCTTGCCACTGAAATACTTTTTGAAATCTTGAATATAAATCCAAGATAGGTAAGTAATCATGTACAAAGGAATTACGTAGATATGTTGGAATTTGTGGAACCAAAGTTTCTTTTTAGATGGATTAACTCTTAGGAAAGGCCAGATGTCGATATCTTCATCTGCTCCTTCGATATTGGTGTAGCTATGATGGGAGATATTGTGTTTCTCTGCCCACATAAATGCGTTACCACCTAATATATTTAGAGAGGTTGCCATAAGATTGTTTACCCAAGCTTTGTCGGAGTAACTGCCATGTGCACCATCGTGCATGACGTTAAAACCAATGCCAGCAAACCAAATACCTAAAGTTGCATAAACAACATAAATCCAGTTGGAATCAGCTGGTATAAAGTATAAAGAGGCGTAATTCAATCCCAATAGGGTACCTAGGATAATGGTTTTGGAATACAATTTCCAGTTTCCAGTAGGTTTGATGTTATTTTCTGTGAAATAATCGTTGATTCGGGTACGAAGAGTTGAGAAAAATTCTGCATTTCTTCCTTCAAAACGGATAGGAGTCATTATAATTCGAATATTTACAAATATAATCAAAGAGGTTTGAAAAAGCACGAAAAATCAGCTAATCGGACTCTTCTTCATGATGATGTTGTACTTTTTTAGTCGAAACGTTGAGTATAAAATAAAGGGGACAAAAGCCTATAATACTGGTAATTAAAAAAATAGCACACACAGTGATTATTACAATTGCTAGTTTTTCTTGTGGAATATTTCCGCCAATGTAAAGACCTAAGAGAATGAACGCAATGGAAATCCGGATGGTTTTATCCAATGTTCCCATGTTCTTTTTTGAGAAATTCATGATAATTGAATTTAGGGTATTGTTCAAATATATGATATTCAATTCAACTTATTGTTATTTTCACTATTTGTAAAAAATTTGGATTAGCCCCTATAATTTTAGAATTACGCTTAGATTTGTGCTATGGAGTTAACCGACAGAGCTTTTTGGTCGAATTATTGGCGCAATAAAAAAGAACTTTACGAACAGCCAGTAAATTTAGATTACCTTTTTACCCCATTATTTTCAAAACACATTCTAAAGTATAAGCCTCATACGGCAGTTGAATTGGGCGGATTTCCAGGTACTTTTTCTGTTCATTTACACCAAAAATTCAATGTTAACACCACTTTGGTGGATTATTTCATCGATGAAGAATTGTTAAAAGGGTTTTTTAAAGCCAATGGAATAAAAGAGAATGACTTGAGTTGGAAAGAGGCGGATGTACTTTCCAATGATCCCGTTCATGCACAGTTCGATTTAGTATTTTCAATTGGATTAATTGAGCATTTCGAAAATACAAGTAGTATTCTTTATGCTCACCGCAGATACGTGAACCCCAACGGTTCTATGTTGATTATTTTGCCCAATTTTAAAGGTATCAATGGTTGGTTCCAGCGTGTATTTGACCGGGAAAACTACGATAAGCATTTTATTCAGTGCATGGATCCTCAATTGCTTGTCAAGGAAATGAAGAATTTGGGATTTAAAGATATTGAAGCCGATTATTTTGGAGGGTTCACCATTTGGTTGGAGAACTATTCAACTCAAAAATTGTGGGTGAAAGCATGGTTTAAATTGGTTTGGACATTAGGCAAATTGGTTTCCAAAGTGTTGCCTATCAAAGGAAAATCGTTTTCACCGTATATTTATGTAACTGGGCAACTTTAATGTACGAAATCGGGCAATGTTACATGCAACGGAACAATTTTCATCCTAGTAGGAAAATAATACACTCACCGGAACAACTTTAATCAATGAAAACCAAAGAAGAAATTGTAAATAATTGGTTACCTAGATATACAGGCAGAGAGTTGTCTGAATTTACACCCTATATTTTATTGACTAATTTCAGCACCTACTTGGAAATTTTTGCAGAAAAATATCAAGTGGAAATTAAAGGTCAGGGCAAACCGTTTCAATCTGTTATCGCCGATGGAATTACGCTGATTAACTTTGGAATGGGGAGCGCAATGGCGGCAACAACCATGGACTTACTGACCGCTATTGAGCCACAGGCTGTTTTATTTTTGGGGAAGTGCGGCGGACTTAAAAAGAAAAATAAGTTGGGTGATTTAATACTTCCAATTGCCGCGATAAGAGGCGAAGGAACTTCCAATGATTATTTCCCTCCTGAAGTTCCGGCCCTGCCTTCGTTTGCCTTGCAGAAAGCCATTTCAACAACCATTCGCGATTACGAATTGGATTATTGGACGGGAACTGTTTACACAACAAACAGAAGGGTTTGGGAACACGATGGCGGTTTTAAAGAGTATTTGGAACGAATTCGTGCAATGGCCATTGATATGGAAACGGCCACAATTTTTAGCGTCGGATTTTACAACAGCATACCTACAGGCGCTCTACTTTTGGTTAGTGATCAGCCCATGACACCTGAAGGAGTTAAAACCGCTGAGAGTGATCAAAAAGTGACCAGTTCATTTGTTGAGAATCATGTTTCCATAGGAATAGATTCTTTAAAGCAATTGATTAATGATGGTCAAACCGTGCGTCACTTGAAATTTTAAACATAATTGATTATGCTTTCAAATGACGCATGTTCAATGGGTTATTTATTTTGCTAAAGTAGCTTCTTTTTGTTTTTGAGCGGCTTCAAGCATCTTTTGAACTTGTTGTTGAGCTGATTGCTCCACCTGAACAGCGCGCATCTCTGCTTCTTGTTCTGTACGTTGTGCTAGATCACCATTCTTAGCGCGAATCGCATCCGCTTTTTTAGCCGCTTCTTTTTTCAATTTTTCAGCGGCTTTTTTCGCTGCAATTTTTTCAATTTGAGTCGTAGCTCTCGACATTAAAGCATCGATTTCATCGTTCGCTTTTTTCTCTGCTTCGGCAGCTAGACGCTCGCCTTCGGCTCTTTGTTTAGTGGCTAATTCTTTGCCCTCACTACGAATTAATTCGGCTTTTTTACGTGCTTCTTCAATGATTTTTTCTCCTTCATCGTGTGCACGCTTCAATACGTCATCGGCAGCAGCATTCGCTTTTTCCATGGCTTTGCCTTTTGCTTGATCCACATATTGACCAACCATTTCACGTCCAAATGCTTTCCAATTGATATTCACTTTTGGATTTTGAACAGTTCCGGTAATCGTCATGGGCACAGATTTTCCTTCTGCAGTAATCCTTCCCCCGAAATTAATGGTTTGATCTAATGCCACGCCGCCTCTTAATTTCATGGAAGAACCTTTGGGCAGGGTTAAAGTAAGAGAATCCTTCATGTTTAATTTGCCATTTTCGATAGCAAATCCCAATTTAGTTGGCTTGATACCCATTTTTTCATTCATGCCCCATTTGAATTGATCGGCCACTTGTTTGAGCCAAGCGGGTAGTTGCATTTCACCTTTAATTACGTTCAGCAAGCCATTTGCAGAAACTTGATTCAAATCAACGGTCATGTCCTCTCCCAACACAGTTTTACCGCCCAAGTTTAAGTCCATCAAACCTTGAACATCTTTCAGCGCGGGTGCAAAAGATTTCGCCATACCAAAATTCTGCGCTATTTCCTTGGGTACAAAATTCATGATAGAGAAGTTCCCGGAAGCCAACGGCTGGCCACCCGCTTGATAGGAATATTTCGCTTCATTCAAAGAGAATTTACTTCCCCAAAGGCTCGCCGATACAGGAGAAATGGTCAATTCGCCATTTTCAACGTTCATTTTGGCCACACAATTTTGTAAATTATAATCTTGGAATTTTACTTGACCTACGTTTGCAGCAAATTGAAGATTTAGGTTTTTGGGGATGGACGGCGCGGTCATTGCAGCTTCACTACTACTGGAGTCAACTGTTGCGGTGGCTTCATCAGCCGGCATCCATTCATTTAGGTCGATGGAATTACTATTAATTGCTAAATTACCCATTAATACTTCCCCGTTCAAGAAGTATCCGAGGAAATTCTTCAAGCCACCCGTAATATTCATACTTGATTTTCCGTAACTCAACCCGGTGGTATTCAAATCGAATGTTTTAGGGGTAGCGGTCATGGTCAATGAAGGGATATTTAATGGCAGCAAATCAGGTGCCGTGTAATTCAATCCGTTAATTTGGATTTTTCCAGAAGCTTTTAGCGCATCGGCATTGCCGGATTTAACTTGAGAATAACGTCCATCAAATTGTAAATCGGATGCAATTTTACCCACCAATTTGGTGCCCTTATCTAATGGCATGAATTGGGTCCACTTGTTAAGATCCACTTTAGCGAAGAACTTCGCTCTTCCATAAGGATTACTCATTGGAGTGGTTAAGTACAACGATAAATCAATTGGATCACCGCCCAAACTCATGGCGAATTTCTTCAAGTCAACTGTGGTATTATCTGGGTTTCCATCGGCGTTTTTAACATTTAAATCGACATTAATACCCGAAACAGATGCGGGTAAACCGGGATATTGGAATGATGAATTATCTACTTTAAGTGTAATATCGGTCGATGGCATTCTAATATCATCCATGATGCCTTTGATTGCAGCATGTAATGACATTTTACCAGAAGCTTTTACTTGGTCAAAGTCCTTTGTGTAAGCGCCTGGGACAATCGATAGCAATGATTTGAATTCAGATGAAGGCACAGAAATATCCATGTCCATGTCCATATTGGTATCATTCATTTGTAGCCATCCTTTCAATACAAGAGGAAACTCATTCAGTTTGGCCTCAATTCCCCCGAAATCAAAACGGAAGGTATTGAAATTCATATTGATGGTACTATTGGATGCCAATTTGGTTTTAGAAAGGAGGGTCATACCACCGAACGACATATCGAGAGTTTCAGCGTCTAATTCATTTTTCAATGAAAAGTCATCGCCTTTGAAACTTCCATTACCATCAAAATTGAACCCAGTGAGGAACATGTTGAAATCCATGGAATGATCTACATAGCCAATACGTGCATTTTCAACCACGATGCTCTCCAATTTCATGTTCATGGGTTCGCTTTTTGTGGTGTCGATGGTAGCGGTTGAGTCTACTTTGGCGATATCGAAATTAGCCCGTCCGCTTTCTAGGAATATGATGTTGATTAAAGGATTGTTGAGGTAAATTTTATTGATGGTCATGGGTTTACCAGTACCAATCACCGATTGAATATCGATGGTTAACCGCATTTTATCCGTAGCAAAAAGCGTGTCTTTTGCAAACGAATCAATACCTACAACTTTCAAGTTGTTAATTCCAACTGAAATATTAGGGAAGTTGCGAATGAGCGACAGGGAAATATCGTCGTCGAACGTAATTTTGGCATTCACCGAATTGTTAGTGGATTCTTTGATCGAGGTTAAGATTTTACCTTTAAATGCGAAAGGCAAAATAAGAAGGATTAAGAATAAAACGCCCAATGTGGCTGCTATGCGAATTCCCCATTTTTTCATATTGCGAAGGTATAAAATTAACTGATAGTTTGTTGAAGCGTAATTTCTGAAAATCGGATAGATTTGACTAACTTCGCTTAAAATTGGATAAAATATGATGACAGGCTTAACCCACTTACACAATTTCTTGAGATGGATTGTGTTAGTACTCTTGATTTGGTCAATGGTAAATGCGTTTTTGCGGAAGAACGGTAAAGAAACCCGCTTTTTAACTATTTCATCCCATGTGATGTTGCTTTTGGGCTTAATTCAATGGTTTGTTGGTGTTTGGGGATTGAAGTTGATTCAAACCTTGGGCATGAAAGAAGCTATGGGAAATGCAGCTGCTCGATTTTTCTCTGTGGAACATCCGTTAACTATGATTATTGCTATTGCTTTAATTACGATGGGTGGTGTATCTGTGAAGAAGGAAAAAGAAAATGCTAAATGGTTTTATTTAGTAGCCTTGTTGCTTATTTTAGCACGTATTCCTTGGCCATTTATGGAGCCAGGTATTGCACGTGGTTTATTTCCTGGAATGGGGGCGTAATGAATATTTTTGATGGGTTTTATTGAGAATTCATCCCAAATATAATCGACGTTTTAAATACATAATCTATCGAAATGGCACCTTTTGAGGTGCCATTTTTGTTAAATTCGCGTTTAGTTGAAAATTGCCTTATTGTACATAAACTAATTCAAATAGCAATTAATACAGATCTATGAAAAAATCACAAGTATTGATTATCGTTTTGATTTCCAGTATTTCTGGATTTTTAGGAGCGTTTGTTTATCAATGGATCAAAGGCTCGGATGTAGCTTGGTTGAAGGTGGCAGAAAACGGTGTTCCATCGCGAATGGCAGCCTCTGGCTTTGATTTGGATGCCTTTGAATCCGCTAGCGCAACATCAACACCCACCGTGGTGTTTATTAAAACACTCTCGACCGTTCAATATGAGAGCCCGTTTGGTGCGTTTTGGGATTTTGATCCTTTTGGTTCTAGGGGACAAGCCACGAGCACAGGCAGCGGAGTGATTGTGAATTCCGACGGATATATTGTAACCAATTATCACGTAATTCAAGGTGCTGAAAAAATTTCAGTGGTCTTGAATAAAAGCAAAAAGGAATATGTAGCCAAAGTTATAGGAACAGATCCGAGCTCGGATTTAGCCCTTATAAAAATTGAGGAGGGCAATTTGCCCGCTGTTGTGTTTGCTAATTCCGATGATGTAAAAGTGGGAGAGTGGGTATTGGCAGTAGGAAATCCATTCAACTTAAACTCAACAGTTACCGCTGGAATTGTGAGTGCGAAAGGGCGCAATATCAATATTGTGAAGAATCAGTTTCCCATAGAAAGTTTTATTCAAACGGATGCAGCGATTAATCCTGGAAATTCCGGCGGTGCATTGGTGAACTTAAAAGGTCAACTTATTGGAATCAATACAGCCATTCAGTCGAATACCGGAAGTTATACGGGTTACGGCTTTGCCATCCCCAGTAATATCGTTCAAAAAATCGTAAAGGATTTTATTGAAAAAGGGGAAGTACTTCGGGCATTTACGGGCTTTGAGGTAGGTAGTGTAAGTTCAGAGGAAATGTCAGTTTTGAAATTGGAAAAAGAACCGGTTAAAATCAAAACGCTTCTGGAAGATGGTCCCGCTGAAAAAGCTGGGTTAAAACGAAATGACGTTATTGTAAAAATAGGTAATTTAGAAGTGGATGGCCGTTCCAGTTTTGATGAATTCTTGGCATATCAGCGTCCTGGAAATGTGGTGCCATTAGAAGTAATCCGCGAAGGTGAACGCAAGAAAATTACCTTGACCTTGATCGATAAAAAGACACAAAATGAGTTAAGTATGAAGGGCGTGGTACGTTCCAAGTATTTAGGTGCCGATTTTCAGGCTCTGACTTCCTCAGAAAAAGAGCGTTTAGGCTTGAGTAATGGTGTGAAAATCATGAATATACAACGTGGTGGCGCTATTTCTCAAATGGGTTTGCCTAACGGATTTACCGTTGTTGAATTCAACGGTAAGAAGGTTGTGGAAGCTGAGGATTTGGTGGCTGCATTGGAAGGTCAATCCGGAAGAATTGAGATTAAAGGGAAAGATGCCAACGGAAGTGGAATGAGTTATTCATTCTTCCGTTATTGATTTAGGTTGGCTGATATTAACTTATATCCGATGAAATTGAAACGGGTGGAATAAATTCCCGATGCTTAGTTACCTTTGTAGATATGATTAAGCAACCCCAAATTCCATTGCTGCATCACGCAGACAGTTCTTCTTTTTTTGTATTGGCTGGTCCCTGTGCTATTGAGGGACGTGATATCGCCTTGAAAACAGCAGAGGAATTAGTTAAAATTTGTGACTCATTGTCCATTCCTTTGGTATTTAAGGGTTCATATCGCAAAGCCAATCGTTCACGAATTGATTCTTTTACAGGTATTGGGGATGAGAATGCGCTTAAAATTTTAGGAGAAGTACGTAGCCAATTTGGTGTGCCCGTTGTAACGGATATCCATGAATCCCACGAAGCAGCGATGGCAGCTGAATATGTAGATGTTCTACAAATTCCCGCTTTCTTATTTCGTCAGACCGAATTATTAGTTGCAGCTGCAAAGACAGGGAAGTTCGTAAATATTAAAAAGGGACAATTTGCTGGAACCGACGCCATGCGACACGCAATGCAAAAATGCATAGATTCTGGAAATGATCAGATCATATTGACCGACAGAGGGAATAGTTTTGGGTACACCGATTTGATTGTTGATTTTAGAAATATTACGGAGATGAAGACTTTCGGTGCACCTGTGGTGATGGACATAACACATAGTTTACAACAACCGAATCAATCTTCAGGGGTTACTGGTGGAAAACCAGAATTAATTGAAACGATTGCAAAAGCTGCCATTGCGGTTGGTGCCGATGGATTGTTTGTTGAAACTCATCCAGATCCATCTAGTGCAAAGAGTGATGGAGCGAATATGTTGCCATTAAGTGAGTTCAAGTCATTGATGGAAAAGTTACTGAGAATTCGTCAGGCAATTTTATAAAGAGTAATTTAACTTGAGCAAATTAGAATCGGGATTAAGTTTTAGTTTTTGTAATTTCCGGTATTAGATATTTCTTTATAACATAAAAAAGGCGCCATTGGCGCCTTTTTTATTATCTCTAATTGCGAGTGTTACTTCGTTTTAGTTGCTGGAGTTTTCGCAGGTTTTGCAGGCTTTGGTTTTTTCACTGCCTTTTTAGGAATCAATACCAACTCATTATCTTTTTCGAATGAGGTAGCCTTGAAGTATTTGGTTAAAGTTTTCTTTCCAAGTACTGGAGTTTCAACCTTTTCAGTGATGGTGAATTGAACACCTTTTAATGGATATTCACCCAACATAACATCTTCTACAACAAATTTGTTAGATGGCAATTTAACTTTACCTACTTTGAATTTTTCACCTTCAACGAAGTCTTTCTTTTTAATTAATTTCTTTTTGTACCATTCTGCAGCTAACGATGGAGGAACAGCATCCAATTTACCATTGAAATCGTAATGGAACATAACCGCTTCGGTTCCAGCAATCATAACTGGGATAGCTTTCTTTTCACCATCTTTGGAGATGGTCAATTTAACTGCATTACTTAACTCAGACGCAGGAACGGCTTCAACTAATTTATCTTTAGCTGCCTTTTCTGCCGCTTGAAGTGAATCTCTGTATGTCGAACCTTTGTTAACGTTATTTACATCAACGTCTTGGTTTACTTGAACACGTGATTTCTGATTTTCAAATTCAAAACGAACCGTAGTACGACGATTTTGTTGATGCTGATATTCATCACAAGGGATGTAAGGTTTACCATCCATAATTACAATTTCAGACGCTTTGTATTTGTCATAGTAACTATTGATTACATTGCCTTTTTTATCCTTTTCAACAATCATTTTACGTGTGCGATCAGCGATGTAAGGTGTGAATCCCGCTTTTTCAGCGCCTTCACATTTACAATCATTGATCAATTCTTTTTCACCATAACCTACCGCACGAATACGAGCACTGTCGATATTCCAACGGCGCATCAAATAACGGCGAGCACTGTCTGCACGACGTTGTGCCAAACGAGTGTTATAGTCAACCGATGCACGACAGTCAGTGTGTGAACCTAATTCAGCCACCAATCTTGGGTATCGAATCAGTACTTCCTGAGCAAATGTATCAAGTATTTTAGCTGCATCTGGACGAATTGCAGCAGAGTCTAAGTCGTAGAATATAGGAAGAGAATAGATTTTATCAAGAGGGTTAACCAAACAGAAATCCTGAATCAACTCAGTTGAAAAACGGATACCGTGTGTAGTTCTATTTACTGGAGGAATATCGAAATAATACAACTCAGGGTATTTAGCTACTACTTCATAGTTAGTTTTTGGGTTCAAAGTAGCCATGTATTCACCATTGGCGTTAGTTTTAAGAACCATGGTGGTGGTGTCTCTATCATTAGCCAAAACCACAGTTGCACCCGCTAAAGGTTTATTTGTATTACAGTCAGTTACTACACCTTTGATGGTAATTACCAAAGGAATGATGTCGAATGCGTAAATGTCGTCGGTATTTGTACGGTCGCCACGATTTGAGGTGAAGTAACCTTTTTTCGAGTTTTGATTGGTGAAGGTGATACCAAAATCATCTCCTCCAGAGTTAAGAGGTTCGCGTAGGTTTTCTACATCTTTCCAAACATTGATTTCCTCAGTTTTGTCGGCAGCAAACATATCTAAACCACCTAAACCGGGCCAGTAATCAGATGAGAAATACAAACGACTATCGTGTTTATTCCAATAAGGGAAGTATTCGTTACCTGGGGAGTTGATTTGAGGACCTAGGTTGACAGGATTTCCCCAAGATTTTGAACGACGAGAATAGGTAACCGCCCAAATATCGAATCCTCCGAAACCTCCGTCGCGGTCAGATGAGAAGTATAAAACTTTATCTTCATCACCTAATGCAGGGTGTCCGTATGAATGTGCAGAGTCTTTCGTGCAAATTTCTAAAACATCGCCCATTGTCCATTCTGGACCGGTTTTTTTGTATTCATAAATAGCACATTTTTCAGATTTACCATCGCGACCACCACATTGAGTAACGTACATGGTTGTGAAACGCTCATTGAAAGTAACTCCACCTTCATTGAATTTGGTTGAGTTCTTTTCTGCGTAAATAGGCTTTCCCCATTTGATTTCAGTTTCGCCTTTTTTGTTACGAGGTGCTTTTTTAGCGCCTTTAGCAGGAGCTGATCCAGTAGCGGTTGCGTCTTTTTTTCCTTCTAGGTACCAAATGTCGCTCCACATTTCCATAGTACCTTCGTAAACTCTTTTTGAGAAACCACCTTCGCGGTCAGAGGCAAAGAAGAGAACATCATCTTTTTTTGATGCAATCATAGGAGCCCAATCGTTTGCTTTGGTGTTAGCCAGTTTGAAATTGGTAACACGGAATAATGAGCTGTCTGGTGTCCATGATAAGGCCATTTCGCAGCCCATCATTTTCTGCATTACGGCTGAATCACCAGGAACGCGCTCCAAATAATCTTCATACGCACCAACTGCTTCACGGTACATTTCCAACTTTTTCATCATGTTGGCGCGCATCAAAAGAGCTTGGGTATTATTCGGATCCGTTTTAAGGACTTTCTCGTACAATTTTTTAGCTTTCACATAATTATTGTTCAAGCGATAAGCTTCGGCCGCTAAGAAAGAAGCTTTTTCTTTCACCTTTTTGTCGGGATCTTGACGAGCTACATCTTCAAATACAATAGCTGCTTGTCCGTAATAACCCTGATCGAACAGTGTTTTTGCGTCTTCAAATTTGGGAGAACAACCCGTCGAAACGACGATAATGGCCAATCCCAATGCAAAAAATTGCCAAAAATTTCTGAACAATAAGTTTGATTTATTTATGACGGTAGAGTGCATCTTCACAATTTATCCTAATTAAAACGCTAATTAATGAATTCTTATCCAAAGTTCAAAGAAATTGGCCTGTTAAATGTTAAAAAACACATGTTTTCCGAATAAATTAATGCAATTAAACTTGAATTTAAAAAAAAAGGGATTTAATTAACGCCCAGAATTTTTAACAATTGAATTTTCTGTTCTTTTGAATAGGTCGAGTTGTAAACGGCATTTTGCAAAATCTTATTACAGTGCCATTGATTTGAAAAACTTCGTATTGCGTCTAAAGCTGGTCCACTCAAACGACTATTAAAATTGAAGTACGCATCGAATAATGCCATGGCACTATTTTGATTTAATTCATTTAATCGTTGAAGGGCTTGAATCGCTAAAATTCGAGTGCGGAATTCGTACATGGAACCGGCCATTTCGGTTAGCGCTTTTAATGAATTTTCACGACTAATTTTGCTCTCTTCATTATTTAAAATGTATCCAGAATTCACCCCCATTACATTGATTTCATGGTATCTAACGGCAATATTATGAGTGTAACCATCGATGCCTTTAATTTTTTGCAATATCAGAGGAAAACGACTTTCAAATAGCGGATGTTTTGTCATGCGTTGAAGCGCGGCATCGATCACGAAATAACTGGAATCGGAAAGTAATTCTTCCATTAAAAATTGTGTGGATGAAACCAAGGGTATTTTCTGCGCAAACACCATTCGAACCTGGTGTTGCTTATCGCGTGCAATCGACATGGCCGTAGGTGCATCTATTTGTGGATCTTCCAGTAATTGTGATGCGATTTCTGCACGAATTGCATGAAATGTTTCTTTTTTCCAAGCTTCCAAAAGAGCCGATTTCTTTTCTGAAATAGATACATTTCGCAAAGCATTCAATGCATCATAACGATCTAACATGGATTCCGACCATTTTAATTGGTTTAACCATTGTTGATTGGTTTTCAAGAATTCCAGTTCTTTCAAGATATAGCTTCCCTCGTCAAAAAGACAAAAAGCTACTTCTTTGCCCGAAGGCAAATCTGTAAATTCAATTTGTGTGTGTGGCCCAGAAACAGTGGCGGTTTTAGTGATTTTGCTACCATCTGTGAAATAAACGGCGAAGTCTACAGGAACTGAAAAATATCCCACAACTGGGTCAATTGTTTGTGTTTGTTTAATGTTGAAAATCAATGCGTTTTTAGCGCCCATTTGGGTGGAAACCGAGAATTTTGGCTCTCCTCCACGATGAATCCATTGGTCAAAAAATGCATCAACATTAATACCAGTGGCATCTATAAATGCTTTTTGTAAATCCCAAGTCTCCACCGTTTGATATTGGTATTTTTCCAAGTAAAATTTAATAGCACGACGGAAGTTATCACGTCCAACCTGATGTTGCAACATGTACAAAACCGATGCACCTTTTGGATAATGTCTGGAAGATCCAGAAGCGCTGTGGCGAACAGGTAAGGAATTCTGTTTTCCAGCGGCAATTGCGCCATTCATATTATTTCTAAAGTACCACGCCATGGCATCATTGCCAAATAAATGTCCCTCGGTCAAACCGGGGTAAAATGTGGCAAAGCTCTCTTGCAGCCATTGTTCTGCATCGTGACGGCCGGTAATTAAATCGCCAAACCATTGGTGGGTAGCTTCGTGTGCATTTACGCTGACATAATTTTTATCTAAATAAGCACGTTCATCCACCCAGAAAAAATCCCCAAAAACAGTAGCCGAAGTATTTTCCATAGCACCGTAAAGAAAATCTTGAACCATTACTTGGGAATAGGTGCCCCAAACGTATGGAATACCAATTTCATCCGCCAAGAAATCGAGAATTTCTTCACTGTAACGCGATGTAGGTTTCACACGTTCTGGATGTTCAGGGTAGTACCAAAATTGATGGGGAATCCCTTTTTTTGAAACGGATTTTTTAATTTCATAACGATCAATCGCCAGCATTAACAGATAACCGGCATGCGGTTTTTCCATTTTGTAATGCCAAGTAATTGACCTATCGCTGTTGGTTTTTTGGGATATTAGAGCGCCGTTAGAAAGAATTTTATAGCCAGGAACGGTATCGAGATAGGTAACCACAGTTTCTGTAGTGAATTTATCGCTGCGAACATCAATCATGGGAATCCATTGACGATTGTCGATGCCTTGACCTTGTGTCCAAACTTGTCTGCGGGTTTCATGAATGGGGTTTTTCGAAATGGGCTGATCATAACCAATGAAATAGAGTCCTTTTTTAGGGGAAGCGGTGTATTGTACCTCGATTTTGTGATTTTTTAGGTAATCATTGGTTAGTTTGGTTTCAGCAATTAAGCCGAGTTTATTGGTTCTGAAGTTGATTTTTTTACCATCGAGGAAGACTTGTTGGATTTGAATACCCGGGGCATCAAAGAAAATGGTATCGATAGAAGTTTGCAGAGAACGGAAGGAATGAGTGGCTTTCCCGGTAACCTGTTTAAGGAATGGATTTATTTTTACTTCGATTTTCATGTGGTCAACATCGATATTTCGAGGGCGTTCCACGGCTCCATGGTCAACATGATAGCAATTGATTTCAGCGAATTGGGCTTTGGGTGAATTGAATATCAGCGCGATGCATGCTGATGCAAAAAGGTGTTTATAGTTTAATTGCATGGGTTGATTGATGGAAATGTTGGAATACGAAAATAGGCAATGAAAAAGAATTGAAAAATTTTAAAAAAAATATTTGCATTGAATGAATTTTCATTCTACTTTTGCAGTCCCGTTCAATAAATAATTGTTCGGAAAACGGTTCGGTAGTTCAGCTGGTTAGAATACATGCCTGTCACGCATGGGGTCGCGGGTTCGAGTCCCGTCCGGACCGCCAGAACAGAAAAGGTTGCTCACAAGGCAACCTTTTTTTGTTTGATCTGAACCACTCAGATGTTTAATGTATTGAATTGCTTTGGAATCGAGAGGACTCACTGAATTATTTTGGGTCAAGGAAATTTACTTAGAGGGAGTCATAGGGAGTCAAATTACTTAGAGGGAGTCAAAAATTACATATTTTCACAACCTTGTGGAACTTTTACAATAAAGCATAATACATGTTAAATTTGTGAAATGGCATCCTTGAAAAATCCTTCCAGAAATCTTCGTTGGGCATTGTTGATACACCGCGGCAGTGGGATGCATGAGTTATTTTTTAAGGATAATAGACACCTTCAATATGTATTTCAAGAACGCGGCATATTTTGGTTAAGTCCATTAAATCGGCCGCATCATGGCTATTTTATCAATGAACGAAATGCGTTCATTTCATACCTGCTGGCTTATTATCCTCATTTCAAAAACCTCACTCAAAAGGAACAAAATACCGTTGTAAACAAATTACTTAAACGATTTGAAAACGAAGACTATGTAGAAATTATTTGGCGAGAGTTAAAAATTGAAGGCAGCGATGGCGGATATGTTGTTTTGTTTGATGGACAACAAGCTACAGTCAAATACATTGGATTAGGTAATTGGGATGAATACGAATTGGCTGAATTTGTTGATTCTGATCAGTTTGACACTCCAGAGAAATGGCTCAAAATTGATAGCGAATGGAATAAATCCCATCAAATTATTAACCGAGCATTGCCATTTGAACCGGTTCAACCAGAAGTTCAGAAGTACTATTTAAATCCTGCCGACTCTGAAAATGGAGATGGGATTGAACCCAAATGGGCTGAGAAAAATGCAGTCGATATAATTAATCCCCAAGAGGAAAGGAGCTTGATTTCATCGAACCAATTTCAACCGTTTGAAAATGCTCAAAACACCAATCCCGTTTATTCTAATAGTGAATTGGTTCCCTCTTTTCAAAAAATGCAGTTACTCATGCAAACTTTGGGAGATGAAATCCCCCAAGAATTGCAAATCTTCCTTTTGAAGATTCAAGAGTATGGATTATCTGCCGGTCTTTTTCAATTTGTAGATGTTCTTGGGTCGAATTTGCCTTCATTGTCGAAAGGAAACTCAGGAATGATTTCTTTAATGGCTGGATCAGATCAAATGTGGGCCGAGAGGATGGCACCCAATATTACCGTGGATGTGGATTATAACATTCATTTCACCGATGAGGCCGGAGAACTAAAACTTGAACCACTTCATAAGGCCTTGTACATATTGTTTTTGAGAAATTTACAAGGAATCAACCTCAATGAACTATATCAGTATAAATTTGATCTTTTGGAATATTATCGGATGATTTCCAATTCAGAAAACTTGGATAGAATGCGTGATTCTGTTGAACAGTTAGTTGATGTCAGAGAAAATAGCATCCATGAAAAAATCTCCAGAATCAATAAAACCATCAAGAATCTATTTAAAGAAGCAAATACAGGCGTTGACCCAACTCCTTATTTGATTGCTGGTCCCCGTGGAAATGCAAAACGTATACTTTTATCTGCCGCAAAAGTGATGTGGGTGTAAATATGGATTTGGATTTAGAAAGAAGTTTCCTGATTTAACAATTAAAAAATGGTTTATATTCGCTGTTATCATGAAAAACATAATTAGATTAACCTATTTCGTTGCGGTTTTTACCATTTTGTTTGCATTCCAATCTTGTCAGAAAGATCCTGTTAATACCACGCCATCGTACAAGGCTACAGCAAATTGGCAATTGAATAGCATGGTTGAAACTATTTATGAAGCAAGTACAGGCAAATTTGTAGAATCCAACGATGAAATATATGCACCAGGAGAACTATCTATGCATATCAACGATAATGGAATCTTGGATTTATACGAAGGAGATACCATTTTGGAATCACATCCATATTCCCTCAACTACGATAAAAAGTTCATCGTAATTCATGGAATGGACTGGGGGAACGATACCTTTAATATCGTTAAATTGGATGCCACCAATCTTCAACTAAGTAACACATACATCGATGTTGACTATGACGAGAAGGTAACCACCCAATTAAATATGACTAAAAAATAATACTTTTTTCCTTTGTTTATCGTATGAAAATTTTTAAAACTTATTTCTTTATTCTGACTTTAACTTTGATTTTAGGGGCTTGCGAGAAAGATCCAGTTTGTCCACCTACTGATAACAACAACAACAACACGCATAATTGCGATACCAGTTTTAATATTTTTGGTTTTTGGGGATTAAAAACTGTGAATACAGTGATTTTTGATTTGGTACAAGATTCTCCTATTGATACTTTGGATTTTTTATATCCTAACAACTTTGTATTAATGGAATTAGGTAAAGATTTTAAAGGATATCAATATCAAAATCGAAATGTAGTAGATTCCTTTAATTATTATTTTGATTCGACTAAATTAATTGTTTTCAGACAACCGCTTAAACCTACTAACGACACCTTTCAAATCATAAAATTTGATAAGTCGAACCTTCAAATGATTCAGAGAAATAAAGATTATACAAACATGATACGAACCGAGTCGAAGGTGAGTTTTGAAAGACAATAATTGACTTTGACCTATGTTGGTTGCTGTATTTTTTAGTTAAAATAAATTGGACGATTAGATGTCCTTTAGGAATTTCTCAGAAATGGTTTTCAACTTATCTCGTTTTTCAATATTCATTTTATCATAGGTAATTACCATCATTCCCAATCGAGGATTGGATTGTAAATACTGCCGGTTTTTATCAATAAAACGCCAGAAAAGCGCATCCCAAAGTTCTTGCCAATTTGCATGAACTCCTTTCATTCCACCATTGGAGTTGTCGTTTACTAAAGAATTTTTTTCTGTTTCTGGTGATGCTTTTAATTTGGGGTAATCCGACATTTTAAGCAGGTAATTGCTTCCGCTGAAATACGGTTTCGTGGTAATCAATCCTCCATCAGAGAACTGCGACATACCGTACACATTGGGCACCATAACCCAATCATACGAATCCACGAAAACTTCCATAAACCACTCATAAATTTGATGGGGTTGGTATTCATTTAACAACATGAAATTACCCAATACCATCAAACGTTCAATGTGGTGAGCATATCCAGTGCGAATGACTTTTTTGATTACCTGATCAATCGGCTGTATTCCCGTAGTTCCATCATAAAATGACGCAGGTAGGGCTCTATTGTGATTGAAGAAATTGGAATTGCGTTGTTTGGTGCCTTCCCTCAAATAAATCATGCGCATGAACTCTCTCCATCCAATAATCTGACGGATAAATCCTTCAACTGAGTTTATTGGAATGTCATTTTCCTTGGCAATTTTAATCGTTTCATCAATGATTTCCCTGGGTCCAATGATTCCAATGTTCAACATCGGTGTGAGCACAGAATGAAACACGAAATCATCATCATTGCGCTGGGTAAAAGCATCTTCCAGTTCTCCAAATCGCTCTAAACGTTCCATCAGAAACGCGTGTAAATGTTGTCGAGCTTCTTCGAAAGTAACCGGATAAAATCTTGAATTACCAAAATCATCCAACGACCCAAAATTATGTAGGAAGTGCGTTTCAACGTATTTCACCGCTTCCTTTACCCAAAAATTTGATTCAGGAAATTGTGTTTTTTGGGGGATGTGATTCTTGGGATAGGCTTTTCGATTCTCGCTATCGAAGGTTAACTTACCTCCTTCTGGTTTTCCTTCCTCATCTATCAAAATGCCCAAACGTTGGCGTTGAAATGCATAAAAATCGGTTTGATGATATCGTTTTTTTGAGTTGAAAAACGCATTGGCTTCATCGGGCGTTATCAAGAAGTTAGGATTGGCATGTTCCTTCCACTGCACAGTTGAATTTGAATGGCGAAATTCACTTATTTGCTTGCTTATCCAGTTGTCGGATGGCTCGTAAAAATGAATTTCTTCACTTTCTCCTGTGACATATTTTAATAATTCATGGATGTTTTGACGTGGGTCGTTGAATTCAATATACTCTACATTGAAGCCATTTTTTATCAAATAGTCGGCATAGAATTTCATGGAACTTCTATGCAACACCAACTTGATTTTATGGAAATTAAATTGACCAAAGAACAATTCGTTTTCCACCAAAATTACCCTTGAAACTCGCGGTAGATTATGTTCAATCGTATTTGCATCCCCCGCAAAAGGAAGCCATTCAAAAAGTTGGTTGGGGAATATAATAGCAGTTGATTTCAAAGCGAAAGTTCGAATCTTAACAATTAAAAAAGTGTATTGTTTTCATGCGGTGTAAGCGAATAATTTTGGTATTCCTATATTTGTTGTAATGTTGTTCAATTCTCCGGTCTTTTTGTACCTGTTTCTTCCTTTGTTTTTGTTGGGATATTTTATCATTCCCAAGCAACTGAGAAATGTACATGTTACCTTGAGCAGTTTGGTGTTTTTTGCCTGGGGATCCGTTCCTTATACCTTGTTATTATTGGTAAGCACAGCCATCAATTATATTTTTGGAATACTCGCAGGTGGAAAAGGGAAACGACTGTGGATGTGGTTGGGAATATTGGTGAACTTGGCGATACTATTTTATTACAAATACGCCCTTTTCTTCATTGAAAACTACAATTTATTAGCAACAAAATGGCACATTGGGGCAATGAACTTGCCGGAAATAATCTTACCTGTGGGGATTTCATTCTACACGTTCCACGGAATGAGTTATCAAATCGACGTGTATCGCGGTGCCGTAAAGCCACAAACTAATTTTTTCAGCTTGCTGCTTTATAAATCATTCTTCCCTCAGTTAATAGCCGGTCCAATTATTCGTTATAATCAGATATCCAAAGAGTTAGAAGATCGTGATTTGAGTTTTGATAATCTGACCATCGGATTAAAACGATTCTTAATCGGTTTGTCGAAAAAAATTCTGGTGGCTAACAGTTTTGCCTATGCCGCAGATGAAATGTGGGGTATTTATTTGACGGATATGTCAACTATGAATGCATGGATTGGAATAATCGCCTACACATTCCAAATATATATCGACTTTTCAGCCTACAGTGATATGGCTATTGGATTGGCTAGAATGATAGGATTCCATTTCCCCGAAAACTTTAACTTTCCCTATTTGGCATCGGGCTTCAAGGATTTTTGGCAACGCTGGCATATCTCACTTTCCAGTTGGTTTCGCGACTATTTATACATCCCCATGGGTGGTAACCGAAAGGGCAAGTGGCGCACGGCGCTGAATTTATGGATTGTGTTTTTATGCACGGGTTTTTGGCATGGGGCAAGTTGGAATTTTCTGTTTTGGGGATTTCTTCATGGTGCCTATTTAACTGTCGAGCGATTATGGAAATGGAACACCACTTTCATCCCCCGATGGATAAAAATTGGAGTTACATTTTTCTTAGTTATGATGGCTTGGGTGCCCTTCAGAGCTGAAACTATGGAACAAACTTGGGGTTTCTATCAAAAGCTTTTTGGATTGGGAAAGGTGCCTATGGATAATTACCATCTATACATGCAATCCAATGTGTTGAACAATGAATTTTGGCTCATGTTATTTGTGGGTGTCTACTTTTCTTTTGGTTTTGGGGATGTGAAATGGGGATGGAATGCTATTTGGCAAAAAGCAAAAAATCAATGGGCTGTAATGAATTGGCTGGAAACCATTGGCTTGGTCTTTTTATTTTGGATATGTTCGGTTTATATCATTTCAGGATCCTATAGTCCCTTTATTTATTTCCGTTTTTAATAGTTAAACAATGAAAGATTTAAATCCTTTAAACTCGGAAGATCAGATGAATAGCAGAAATCAGAACGGAAATCTAGGAGATAACAATAAATTAGGTACCGGGAGATCGAAAATCAGTCCAGGTTTAGGTCTTATTGTTTTACTGATTTTTAGTGTGATTTTTCCATGGGCGAATAAGTATTTTCAATGGATTGACAACTCTAATATTGAAAACAGAACGCTGGCTAAACGTCCTGGAATCCAAGATTTAAAGTGGGGTAACCTCGATTCGTTTCCTGGGAAAATGGATAAGTGGATGTCCGATAAGTTTGGATTGCGTTCAGCGTTTATGCGTGGATATGGGAGGTTGAATTTGCATTTATTTCAGAAATCTCCAT
>JACCDS011298824.1_pt1 | contig 24426 bp, 24 predicted proteins | sample 7446441 | NCBI WGS metagenome assembly JACCDS01 (sample SAMN15323445, study PRJNA562643) | freshwater metagenome | isolation source: river surface water | place: USA:Blue River Watershed | collected 2017-08-17 | reverse complement strand
GGGGGCGGATGAGGCGTTGTATCGGGCGAAGGGGGAGGGGAGGAATAGGGTGGTGGGTAAGGAATGAGTGGGCGAGGGAGGGGCGTAAGGTATGTGGTCCGTGAGAGCGTCATCGGGCCTGCAGCATGTCTGGCTCGCCAATGGTTATCGCGAGCGCAAGATCGCGGACGGCTACGCCGTCGCCATTGCCGATGCGGACGGCCTGCACCGTGCCATCGGTCGGGCAATCGCGCAGAAGAGCTACATGACGGGGGGTGAGTTTCGATTCCTGCGCAAGGAGTTGGACTTGTCCCAGGTGCGATTCGCACAACTTGTGGGCGCCTCGGAAGAGGCCGTGTCCCCAAGAGCGCCTGCCGATTGATGCAGGCGCTCTATCTGGAGGCGATCGATGGCAATGTCCGGATCAGGCAATTGATCGAGAGGTTGGCCGATCTGGACCGCGAACATCAGGAGAGGATGGTGTTCGAGGATGTGGACGGGGACTGGCGGGAGGCTGCTTGAGCAGGATCAGGGCTGCGCCCCCCTCAGGAAGCTTGCGCTGGCAGCTTACCACCCGTCCTTGCGCAAACCCGCTGCAATCCCTCATCCACCGCCACCGGTGGCTCCCAGCCCAGCACTTGGCGGGTCTTCCCGATGTCCACCTGAAGACTCCCGGTCAACCGCCGTACCACATCCTCCCGGCCCAGCAGCCGGCCACCCAATTCCAGCAGTGCCGGTGGAACGGGGACCAATCTCGCCGGCCGGTGCATGGCTTTGCCCAGGCGCCGCAACAGGTCGGTCGTCGAAAGATCTTCTCCGTCGCTGGCCATGAACACATGGCCTGCAGCTGCAGGATGACGCAGGCAGACGGTGAGCAAGTCGACCAGGTTGTCCAGCCCGATAAGGCTTCGGCGATTCGCATGCACGCCACCGAGAGGCAGGGGCATTCCCTTCGCCAGCCACCGGACCATCTTTTCAAAGTTGGCCTTCACGCCGGGGCCGTACACCAGCGGCGGCCGGACAATCACCACCTCCAGGCCGGTTTCTGATGCCAACTGCAGCAGCCCGCGCTCGGCCTCGAATTTGGAGATGCCGTAGGGATCGACTGGGGCTGGTGCGTCCGCTGCTGAGAACGGCTTGCCGGGGAGGGTTTCCTCGCCATTCACCTTGACCGAGCTGACGAAGACGAAGCGCCGTACGCCGGCTGCCGCGGCTTGGCGGGCGAGGTTGAGTGTGCCGTCGACGTTGACGCGCCTGAACTCGGTCAGGGGATCTGAGGCGGTGTCGTTCATGACGTGGACGCGAGCGGCGAGGTGGACGATCGCGTCGACTCGCGACAACACACTCGACCAATCCGTTCCAGCACTGATGTCGATCGACTCGGAAGAACAATCAATCTCGCTGAGGTTGTGGACATCCCGCGAAACTCCGCAGACTGATAAGCCTTCTTGAACCAACCGCTGGCAGAGCGCCCGTCCCAAAAACCCGGCCGCTCCGGTGACAAGGATGTTCACGTTTTCATGCCGGCTGTCGCCACACGGTGCGATTGATGTAATCGGTGTAGCTCAAAACCACGCGGAGAACCTGCTTTGACACGCTGGGCGACTCATAGTCCTGCACGGGCGCCATGACACGTTTGGTGCGGTCGTGCTGCGCCACGATGACACGCACTGCGTCCAGCACGCGATGCTTCTTCAGCCCGGCCATGATCAGCGTGCCGACATCCATGCCTTCAGGCCGCTCATGGGCATTTCTGACGGTGATGGCAGGCAGGTTCAACAATGATCCTTCCTCGGTGATCGTGCCACTGTCTGACACGACACACAGTGCCTCCATCTGCAGCTTCACATAGTCACAAAAGCCAAACGGCTTGAGGAACTGCACCAGCGGATTCATCTTCCCGAGTTCCAGCGCATCCAGGCGCTTTTGCGTACGGGGGTGAGTGGAAACGATCACCGGGACGTTGTATGCATCCGCCAACGCGTTGAGCGTCTCGACGAGGTCAAGCAAGTTCTGGGCGGTATCGACGTTCTCTTCGCGATGCAGGCTCACGATGAAATAGCCGCCAGGCTGCAGGCTCAGGTGCTCCAGCACATCGGACGCCTCGATCTTGGGCATGTAGTGGTCCAGCACCTCGCGCATGTGCGAACCGGTCTTGATGATCGTTTCGGGACGAATGCCTTCCGCAATCAGGTAGCGACGGGCATGCTCGGTGAGAACCATGTTGATATCGCTCAGGTGGTCCAAGACCTTGCGATTGAGCTCCTCCGGCACGCGCTGATCGAAGCAACGATTGCCGGCTTCCATGTGGAAGACGGGAATCTTGCGCCGCTTGGCCGCGATCACCGCCAGGCAGGAGTTCGTGTCGCCGTACAGCATCACGGCCTCGGGCTTTTCGGCCTCCATCACGGCGTCGGCCTTTTCGATTACTCGGGCGATGGTTTGTGCAGCGTTCTCGCCAACGGCCTCAAGGAAGTGGTCGGGTTTGCGGATGCTGAGGTCGTCGAAGAAGACCTGGTTGAGCTCGTAATCGTAGTTCTGGCCCGTGTGGACCAGCACGTGCCGGGTGTGTTGATCAAGTTCCGCGATCACCCGGCTCATCTTGATCAATTCAGGGCGTGTGCCCACGATGGTCATGACCTTAAGCACGCAGTTCCTCCTGAATGTAGTCCAGCTTCAGGAGCAGTGACTTGACCTGCTCGACGTCGAGGCGCCGGGTGTTGTGCGATGTGTAGTCGTCAAGTTCGGCAATGATCTGCTCGCCTTCGCTGAAATACTTCGAGTAGTTCAGGTCCCGATTGTCTGCCGGTATCCGGTAGTAGCCGTCCATGTCCTCGGCGTGGGCCATCTCTTCGCGGGAGATGAGGGACTCGTACAGTTTCTCGCCATGGCGGGTGCCGATCACCTGAATGGGATTGCTGGCCCCGAACAGTTGCCGCAATGCTTCGGCCAGGACGCCCACCGTGGAGGCGGGGGCCTTCTGGACAAAGATGTCACCTTGCCGGCCATGGGTGAATGCGTGCAGGACCAGGTCCACCGAATCCTCCAGCGACATGAGGAACCGGGTCATGTTGGGATCCGTCACCGTCAGTGGCTTGCCTTGCTTGATCTGCGACACAAACAGCGGAATCACCGAACCCCGCGAAGCCATCACGTTACCATAGCGGGTGGCGCACAGCACGGTCTCCTGTCCTTGCTGCAGGCGGGCCTTGGCGACCATCACCTTCTCGGCCATCGCCTTCGAAATGCCCATGGCGTTGATCGGGTAGACCGCCTTGTCGGTTGACAGCACCACGACCCGCTCCACAGCCGCTCGCGTCGCCGCGTTCAATACGTTCTCGGTGCCGAGCACGTTGGTGCGCAGGGCCTCCATCGGGTAGAACTCGCAGGACGGTACCTGCTTGAGGGCCGCCGCATGGAAGACGTAGTTGACCCCCTTCATCGCCTGCCGAACGCTCGATTCATCGCGCACGTCGCCGATATAGAAGCGAAGCTTAGGATGGTTCAGCGCGATGCGCATGTCTTCCTGCTTCTTCTCATCGCGGCTGAAGATCCGGATCTCGCGCACATCGGTGTCGAGAAAGCGGCGCAGCACTGTATTGCCGAACGAACCGGTCCCGCCCGTGATCATCAGCGTCTTGTCGTGGAACATCTAGGGCCCTCTCACCCGAACGCGCGCATCTGCGCAATCAATAGCGGCCACGCCGGCGCGACATAACCCGTCGCCTCCCTAAATCGCGCGCCATTCAACGACCTGAAAATTTTCACCGTATCGTCGGGTGTGATCCGTAGGCCCTTGCCGTACTCCCGGTTCACGATCTGCAGCAGGTCGTGTTTCGAAATCGCATCCGCCGCGACGTGGTAAAGGCCGCGAAGCCCGGTGCCAGGGATGACGAAGTCCCGCACCACCCTGGCCAGCTCGCAGGTCGGCAGGCCGGAAAAGACGGCCTGGGTATAGCCTTTGACACCTTGCCGTTGCGACAGGAACCACCCGACCAGGCCGCGCGCGCTGCCAAGCTCATGGCCGATGATGGAGGTGCGCAACGTGACCGCATGGGGGTAGTCCACCTCACCCAGCAGTTTGGACCTGCCGTACACATCCTGGGCGTCCGGCAGGTCCGTCTCCACGTAATTTCCCTGCTGCCCGGAAAACACACAGTCCGTGCTGACATGCACCAGCCGCGCGTTCACCAATTCGCACAGGCGGGCCAGGCGGTGCGGCAGCAGGGCATTGATCGGGATGGCCTCCAGTGGATCCTCCGCGTGGGCCAACTGCTTGATGAGGCCCACGCAGTTGATGACGACATCGGGCCGGCTTTGCGCGAAGGCCACCATGAGGCTGTCGGCCTGGTCCGCCTGGATGCCGTGAATCAACCGTGCACGCGGCGCCATGGCCTGCAAGGCGGGATGGGGCGCGCGCAGGGTGCCATGCACGACCCAGTCCTGCCGCTCACTCAGGGTCCTCAGCATGGCGTTGCCAAGCATCCCGCTGGCGCCCAACACCAAGATATTCATTGCTTGCTTCCTCGGTGACTGCGCACGGATTGCTGAAGGTGACCGATCAGGTCCTTCGTCAGCTTCTCGTGCGAAAAATGTTGTTCGTAATAGCGGCGGCCGTTGGCGCCCATCGCCGCCCGTTGCGCTGCGGTCATGTCGTGCAGCGACCGGATGGCTCGGGCCAATGCCGGCCCGTCCTGCGCGGCCACGCTCAGGCCGGCTTCGGCCTCGTTCACGACATCCGCCCCGGCGCCGTTCAGGCACGCGACGATGGGGCGGCCAGCCGCCATGTAGGCCTGTACCTTGCTCGGGATCGTGAGTCGGAAGATCTCGGTATCCGCCAGCGTGACGAGCAGGGCCGCGGCCCGCCCCATCAGCACGGGCATCGTGTCGACGGGGAAGCGGCCGGGAAAGACGATATTGGGAAGCTGCAGCCGGGCCGCGTGCGCCATCATCCATTCCCGCTTGCTGCCGCCGCCAACCACTACGAACCGGATGCCACCGACATCCCTGAGCAGCTGCGCGGCTTCCAGGATGACGTCAACCGCCTGCGCGGCCCCCAGGTTGCCCGCGAACAGCACCGGGAACGCGCAGTCGAATCCCGGGCAATCCACTTCGGAAGGCGCCGATCCCGCGCCATCCTCGAGGAAAGAGTTCGGGTGGTAGGCGATCGGTGTTCGTCCGGCCAGGTCCCGGACCTTCGGGATGAAGGCCTTGGACTGCACCAGTATCAGGTCAGCGCGCCGATAGATCCAGCGGACGACGTGTTCCACCGCCTTGAGGATGCCGCGATGGGTGACATGCCCCGTCGCGGACAGGCTTTCGGGCCACAGGTCCTGGACCCACAGGAGCACGGGACTCTTCTTGAGCCGTCCCAGCCATACGCCCGGGATGGCCTGGAGGATCGGCGAGAGCCCGAAGACGAGGATGGCGTCGAAATGCCTGCCGCGAAGCAGGCGCGGGCCCAGGAAGGTTGCCGAAAGGACGAACGACAGATAGTTGATCGCCAGGCGCGCGGCCCCCTTGCCCCGCGGAAACAGCGGGACCCGGTGCACAGGCACACCGTGCAGCGTTTCCTGCACGCAGCCCCAAGCGCGGTAGCCGCCAAACACTGTTCCTTCCGGGTAGTTCGGCTTGCCGGTGAGGATTTCCACCTCCACGCCATGTGCGCACAGCCCCTGCACCACCTCGTTGATGCGGAAGCTCTCGGGCCAGTAGTACTGGCTCACGACCAGGACCTTCACGACGCCGCTTCCTCATCCAGGCGTTCGAGGAACGCCTTCACACCTATCGGCTGAACGGGGGGCTGGCCAGTCTGGAGGAAGCGCTTGACCGCGCGTGCGATGGAGACCGGCGAGCCGGGGTCGAACGTCTGCACGGGATCGATGACATCCCGGACGTAATCGAGTTCCGGCGCGAGCACGGCAAGGCCGGCCATCTTCGCCTCGAGCAGGGGTAGGCCGAACGATTCGAAACCCGACGGATAGATCAATGCCTTCGATTCGCGATACAAGGCGACCAGGCGCTCGTGCGGCAGCACGCCCAGGTTGTGGATGCGCAGCTGCTGCGACTGGCTCAGTGCCGTGATGCGTGCGACCAGTTCGGGCGCGCTCGCCTGTGACAGCGTCAGGGCCAGTGACGGGAAGATCCCCTCGGCCTCCAGGAGCGCCCATGCACCCAGTAGTGCATCGTGGTTCTTGTGCGCCTCGCCCGACGCGACGTACAGAAAGTCGAAACGCGGAGGCGTCCCACCGGCCCCCGCCGCAGCCTGGCTGAGGACAGCCTCGGGCACGAAGGGCGCACAGGCCACCGGGACGCCCAGCCGGCTTTCTGCGAGTCGCTGCATGGAAGGTGTCTGCACGAAATAGCGCCTGGCGTTGGCCCGTCGTGACAGCAGCCAAGCCCGCTCCATCCACAGGCGAATCCGTACCTTCTGCGGCAGTGCGCCCAGCGGGGCACTCTCGTCGACCAAGTAGCGATTCTGGAGAAAGACGGACACGTCTCCGCGCAGCCTGAACAGGGGCGGCAGGTTTCCGAAGCACAGCACCCGGTCGCTGGCCTCGACCTGCTGGCGCAGCCAGGCCTCGGCCGACACTCGGCTGGCGATCGCTGGCCGCACACGCCGAATTTCCACGTGGGCAGGCACGTCTGCATGGACGTTCATCCGCGCGTCCAGGAGGGCCACGGCGCGCTGTCCGGACGCAATGGCACGCAGCAGGTCGTTCAGCAGGACGCTACCGCCTCCCTGGTGCACGTTGGTCGCGTGGATGAACAGCTTAGGCATGTCGGGGGCCTGTCAGTTCAAGCTGGCCATCCGGCAGCGTCAGGACCTTGCCGCAATAGGCGAGGGTCTCCGCCCGGTGGGTGATCATCACCACCGTAAGTCCCTTCATGTCCGTGGAGACCACCTCCATCACCAGGGCCTGCGTCTGCGCATCCATCGCGCTGGTCGCCTCGTCGAGTATCAGGACCAGGGGGCGGCGGTACAAGGCGCGGGCGATCGCGATGCGTTGCCGCTGTCCGCCGGAAAGCCGCGATCCGCCCTCGCCGATGCTTTGCGTCGAATGCATCAGGTCTTCGGGAAGGCCCAGGCGGTCCAGCAGTTGCAGGGCTCGGTCCGTATCCACCTGTGCGTTCGACGAACTACCCAGCATCACATTGGCGATGGCACTTGCATCCATCAGGAACGGCTCCTGCGGCACATATCCGATGCAGGCCCACCAGGCGGGCTCCTGTCCTGCCAGCGGCCGGCCATTGAGAACAATCCGTCCCTGCGTGGGGGGCAATAGGCCGAGGAGGAGATTGACGAGGGTACTCTTGCCGGACCCCGAGGCCCCGACGATCGCCAGCGAGTCACCAGCCACCAGGTCGAGGTCCAGCGACCGGAATACGGCGTGTTCCGCATACGCGAAGCTGGCGCCTTGCAGGGACAGGGTGTCGAACGCGAGCGGCTCGGTCGTGGTGGGCGTCGAGACGACCTGCGCCTGCCACGGCGCCTCCAGCACCTGCGTGACCGCCACGATGGCGGGTCGGGCATGCTTGAGTGATTGCAGGTGACTCACCACCTTGCTCACCGACGGCAGCAGCCTCATGGCCGCCGCCCCGAACACCGCGAATTCGCCGGCGACCTGGACCAGGGGGATGCCCTGGATCGCGTAGAGCAGGACCACCACACCGAGACTGATGTAGATCGCCACCTCGAATACGAAGCGCGGGAACAGGCTGATGAAGAGGGCCTCATCCACTGCCTGGCTGGAGGTCTGCGTGAAGGCCTGGAAGCGGCGCTGGGCCCAATCGCGCAGGCTGTAGATCGTCAATTCGCGCATGCCATGGAAAGCCTGCTGGGCGGACTGCACGATGTGCCCCTCCGCCGTTTGCTGTACCTGGCCCAGCCGCACCAACCGGCGATGGGTGGCCAGATACAGTGAAACACCGACCGCCGCAAAGATCCCGACCGCAACGAAAAACGCCGTCGCGTTCACCAGCAAAAGCACGCCGCAGACACAGAGGGCCGGGACGATCTCGCCGAACAGCACCAGCACCGGCATGAAGAAGCGCCCCTCCAGCGTGTTGCAGTCGATCGTGATGCTGCGTACCCAGTCCGAGGACCGGTTTTTGCTCAAGTCCCGGAAGGTGGAATGAAGAAAGCGATGGAAGAGTTGATCCTGGAAATGCTTCTTTGCCGTGATGGCCGTGCGGTAGGAGTGCCGGCCGACCAGGAGGATGACGCCTGCCTTGACGACGAAGGCCCCCAGGGCGACCGTGAGCAACAGGCTGCTCGGTGACGCTGCGCCGAGTGCGGCCAGCCACTCCCGCAAGGCCGTGGCTCGGCCATCCCCAGGCCCCACCAGGCCGACACTGAAGACAGCCAGGAGCGCGGATAGGGAAAACACCTCGAGCACACCCACCATGCCCACCAGGAGCACTGCGGCATGGAAGCGACGGCGAATGGCCGTCGGCATCAATTCAAATATCGAGCGGTATGGAGTTGACACGAGAGGCTGTCTTGAAGCGTTCGCCCGATGCGTTCCAACGCGAGCGGTTCCCCGTTGCTGCCGGTCGAGGCGCCCTGAGGGGCCGCTCGCGGACCAGCTCGAGCATGAGTCGGCTACGCGGGATTGAGCACACTGCGAAGCGCGAGGTATTCGTCCGGGACGCCGCAGAATCCGATCTCGCTTACGGGAACGAGCATATAACCGACAGGCAAACCCTTTTTTATTAGTTCATTGTAAAGCGGCGCAACATATAACTCCCCGGTAGTGTCGGGATGGTGTGCCCGGTAGGCTGAGACCGCGTGTTTGTATGTGCGTACCGTGTCAAAAAAATACAATCCGTTCGAACACAGGTCGGAGATGCGATCCTTTTCGACGACTTTCGAGGCAAACCCTGGGCGACTTGCGTCCGGTTCAACGAACGACCAGTGAGTGCCCTCGCCCCTGAATACTTCCAGGTAGCCGGAAACGCTGGCGCGCGTCGGGCTCTTCCGAAAGTTGTACAGGATCGTGTCGATGTTGAAGATGAACAGTTCTTCATCATCCGGTGCTTTTCCAAGGGCCAACTCCACCGATTCGGCCTGTCCGCGGGTCTCGCCGGCGTGTTCAATCACCTCGAACCGGCGGACGCCAAGTGCGTGCAGACGCTCGCAAAGGAACTGCCTGTCGCCCGCATCGGCTCGGCTCATCAGAACGAAAAGATCGGATTCGAAGTAATCCCTGAACGAACCCAGGACATGGTCGAAAACGAGCAGTCCTTCTTCGCCAAGTGGAAGCTTGTATTTCGGAACGGTATAGCCCGCGTTGAAAAAGCGGCTGGATCGCCCCAGCATGGGAAAAACAAACATGGGATTCAGTCAGATAGGTAGGACTCGGCATACAGCCGCATCGCATTCGCCAGCAAAGCGAACTGCCTGCGGGCGGAATCTGCATGGAGGGGTAGCATCGCGATGAAAAGGAGGGGAAGCGTCTTCGCAATTGATTCAGCAGAGACGCCCGGCACGAATTGGTGCTTCCTGAAAGCCCGCTGGACCTCTTCCACATCTCCTGCGCTGAATACCTTGAAGCGGTAGTCCTGCCCGTCGACGGCCAGTTCATACTGGCCGGCAACAATATGGTCGTAGAGGCCCAGGATTGAGTGGGCCAGTTTGGCAGCGTCATAGAGTTGGCTGCCATGGATCATCGGCTGGCCGTCGTCATCGCTGCCGCGCGGATCGATCAGCTTGATCGCACGCAGCCGCGAGTCGTACAGGATATTGCTCAGGCACAAGTCACCGTGCAGGAAGGCGGGGACTTCCTCCAGGGTCATCAGATGCGAACTCGAGTCGTCCAGGATCTTCCTCAACGATGGCAACCGCACGCCATTCAGGCTCAGGTCCGAGTCGGCATCAAAACCCGTCTGCCGGATGAATTGCTCGAGGCGAGCGTGTGCCTTGCGCACGAACAGCGCCTGCTTGCCGGCGCCATCAGCGAGCGATGTGGCCTTGGCACATCTCGACTCCTCGAGGTAGGCCGAGATCTTCATGAAGACCCGCTCCCAGAATACGACCGTCTGCCTGCCGTAGACGAAGCTCTCGTTCAGCGGGATGGCGCCCAGGTATTCGATGGAATAGAAGTACTTGCCGCCCTCGACACCGTCACCCAGATATTGGGGAACATATTTCCTCAGGTGAGCGGGCGTATGGTCGAACCAGCGCGCTTCGGACTTTATTTTGTCCCCGTGGTCGCTGAACTTCTTCAGTACGGTGTGATGGATTCGCAGGGAGTTGAAGGCGCGTTCGGTCGTGAAGTGAGACCTGGCGTGGAAATAGCAGGTGGCGTTGGACAGCAGGTGGCAGCGTTCGATCCTTGCATGCTCGACCTTCGCCTTGAACGAATAGTGCTTGACAGCGCGAAAGTAGTCATTCGCTTCCTTGCGTAGGCATTCGAGGAAAGTGCCAGGTTGGGAAGCGGCAAACACACCCGCCCAGACGAGGTCCTTGTCGCGCCCATAATCCTCTACTGGTAGGCCCGGTTCCAGGTCCGTTTCGAAGACGCCGATCATGTCGGGGCCTGTTGGAACCTGCATCGGCAGCGTGCCCCCGAGAAGAAACAGGACGGTCTGCACCGAAGGGCCCAGTTGCTGCAGGACTTCGGCCATTTCCTGGCCGGCACCCGTACATCCTTCTAGGCTGACGATCCCGACCTGGTTTTCGTGCAGCCAGGCGCGCTCGGCTTCCGAGACAGCGAAGTTGCCCGGCAAGGTCATCAGGATGGGGCGCAGCGGGAATGCACGGCGCAGCGATTCGACCTGGTAGACATACAGCCGGCGATTGGCCAGCGGAACGAAACTCACAGGCAGGTCGCCGACCTCCGCGCGCAAGCTCTCGCCCACGTACTGGGCGGACAGGATGACGATCATGGCGCTCCGCTGGAGTCGACCAATTTCCTGACTTCGTCCGGCGTCAGGCGCGCAAACTCATCCGGCCTGATCGCCCGATCATCGACATAGAAGCCCTCGGTGCCGCACCACGGCTTTCCGACCACCACCTCGTCGAACGGCACCTGGTGCTCGTTCAGCCACTGCAGGATGATGGGAAGGGTATGGACGTTGATCTTCCCCACGTTTCCCTTGAAAGTCCGCATGTTGCGACTCGTGTGGATCACGACTTCGAAGCCCAACGCCCGGTATTCCCTGAGCTTGGCGATGACGGCCTGCTCCGGACGGGACCTTGAGTAATCACCTTCCGTCGTGCACAGGGTGTTGTCCAGGTCAATCACGATGCGCTTCATCAGAACCATCCCCTGCGGGTGGGATCGATCCCGTGCCGCTCGAGGAGGGGCTCCAGCTCGATCCCGTATTCGCCCAGATTCCATTTGCCCTTGCCAATGGCGGTCGCGACATACGGATAGACGTCGTTGTCGAAATGGTGCAGCCCCCGGCGCTTGCCGGACCGGTAGGAAAACGCCGCAGACAGCCCCATTTTCTTGACCACCTTCTGGCTGTTGACTTCTAGTTCCCAGATGTTGACCTTGGGATTGGCGCGCAAGATGTCCATCAGCACCGTGCGCCGCCAGAAACTGGGTTGAATCGAAAAAATCCATTTCGACTTCAAGCTCAGGCTGTACAGGGTCGGGCAGTCGGTCACCGGCTCGTACTGGCAATCGCCGCCCTTGATGAGGCGGATATGGCCGAACCGGCCGTCCGTCATCAGTCCGTAGTATTTCGCGAGCCGCTGGTAATCAGGCGCGTCATACAGGAACATGTCCTCATGGTCGAAGAAGACGAATTCGTAATCCTCGAGTGCTTCCAGGCAGGCCAGTAGCCGCTGTGGGTAGGGCGTTCCGTCCTGGTACATCAGCGGCGTGATGGTTTCGGGAATCTGCTCACTTGCCTGGTTGACGGCGAGGAAATGCTTCAGGCCGACGGAAAAGTGCTCCCGCATCTGGGGGAAATAGAGTTTCCAGACATCCGCGCAGTCCGTGTGCGAGAACGTCAGGTGACAGATCCGGTCGTCAAATAGTTTCATGGCCACTCCGGGTCAGAACAGGTCGGCTTCCATAAGACCGATCGCATCGGCGCCCGCGTAATAGTCCTGGTACCAGCGCATCGTGCGGTACAGGCCTTCGGTGCTGTTGTCGCGAGGCGGTGAAAACTGCTGGCTGTATTTCGAGACATCGACGCGCAGGTTCAGGTCCTCCTTGACCTTTTCCTCTTCATCGATGAGGACCAGCCCGGGGTAGTATTCCTTGAACAGTTCGATCACGTCGCGCACCCGTGCAAAGCTGCTGTCGCGCGGCCCCAGGTTCCAGGCTTCGCCCGATCGCACGCTGTTTTCAAGTGCGGCGGTTGCGATCTTGGAAATGCCGGTGACCACGTCGCTCACATGCTGGAAGGGACGGGTCGCGTCCATGTAGCGCACGCGGAAGCTCATGTCCTGGCGTGCGGCGTGGATCAGGTCTGGAATCAGCCGATTGACCGACCAGTCGCCGCCGCCTACCACGTTCCCGAGCCGCACCGTCTGGATGTTCAGTGCACGCCCCGCCAGGTGGGCATGGTTGTAGGCCTTGCAGATCAACTCGGCGCTGGACTTGGACACGCTGTAGATGTCTCCACCACCCAACGGGTCCGTTTCGGAGAACGGGTGGCCGCTGTTGCTGTTCTCGTACACCTTGTCGCTCGTCACGCACACGGCCGCTCGCACGCTCGGCGTCTGCCGTGCGGCTTCGAGCACGGCCAGGGTCCCCAGCGCGTTGGTGCGGTAGGTCAGGTAAGGCTGCTTGAAGGCGCGCGGCACGATGGCCTGCCCCGCCAGGTGGACGATTAGGTCTGGCTGGATTTCATCCACCCAGCCTTGCCATTGCGCCAGGTCGGCGACATCGCACGCGCGCTCGCCGTCCATGAGGGCGCCCAGCCCGGCGATGTCGTAGAGGCGCTCGCCATACGAGCTCCTGTCGTCAAGCCCGTAGACGAGCCAGCCCTTGCGCTTGAAAAGGAAGGCGGTCCAGGCGCCGATGAATCCCATGTGTCCCGTGACGAGGACGCGAGAGCGTGAGGTAGTCATTTCGCTATTGATTTGAAGTTCGTGTGTCCGCAACGAGGGTCGTGCATCACCCGCTACAGCAAAGATTTCATCACCTGGCCGGCCGGCACGAAGCCAGTAGACCGGTAGAACGGTTCGGCCGAGGCGGACGACTCCAGCGTCACCTTGAAGCAGCCGCTTGCGCGCGCTTGCTCCAGCAGGTGCTCCACGACGCGGCGGCCTATCCCTTGGCCGCGCACGGCCTTGGACACCACCATGTCCTCGATGATGCCGGAGCGTCCCCCGCGCACCCGGTTGAGGACGAACAGGGAGCCGAACGCGACGAGCCTGCCATCGAGCACCGCGACCCAGGCGTGGCAGTTTTCAAGAGTCGTGAAGTACCGCGCCAGGTCCGCAACCGTGTCCGCGGGCGGACGGTAGGCACTGACATCCTGGAGCAGTTCGATGACCGCCTCGATGTCGCTGGCGGCGAAGGGACGCAGGACCAGGTGTTCCATCACGTGCATGCGCCCGTGCGCAGGTAAGAGACGATCCGCTGCGCCGCCCTGCCATCGCCGAACGGATTGACCGCGCGGGCCATCGCGTCAAAGGCCGCGGCATCACTGATCAGGGTCTGGGTCTCGCGAATCACCGTCTGCGGATCGGTCGTCACCAGCTTGGCCGTGCCGGCGGCAATGGCCTCGGGCCGCTCGCTGGTGTCGCGCATCACAAGCACGGGCTTGCCGAGCGCAGGCGCCTCCTCCTGGATGCCGCCGCTGTCCGTCAGCACCAGCAGGCAGTGGCGCAGGAGCCAGGCGAAGTCCCGGTAGTCCTGCGGCGCAATCAGCACGACATTGGGCACGTCGGCCAGCTTCGTCTCGACGACGTCCTTGACCTTGGGATTGAGGTGGACCGGGTAGACGAAGTGCAGCCCGGGGTTCGCCTTGGCCAGTTCGTGGATGCTGTGGCAGATGTTGTCGAGGCCGGTGCCGAAGTTTTCCCGGCGATGCGCCGTGATCAGCACGTAGGGCTGCGCACCGGGCTCGAAGCCGAGCTGGGGCACCAGCCGTGCGCGCACCTCGTTGGCTGCGTCAGGGCTCGTCTCCAGCGTACGGATCGTGTGCAGCAGTGCATCGATGACCGTATTGCCGGTCACGACGATGCTGTCGGTGGCCACGCCTTCGCGCGCCAGGTTCATGCGCGCCGTCTCGGTCGGGGCAAAGTGGTGGCGCGTCGCGATGGCCACCGAACGGCGGTTGTATTCCTCGGGGAAGGGCGACGCCAGGTTGCCGGTGCGCAGGCCCGCCTCGACATGTCCCACCTCGATCTGCCGGTAGAACGCCGCGAGCGCGCCGACCATGGCCGATGTCGTGTCGCCGTGGACCAGCACCAGGTCCGGCTGTGTTTCCTCGAAGTGCGCGTCGAGCGCCAGCAGCAGGCGGCTCGTGAGCTGGGCCAAGGATTGGCCGGGCTTCATCACGGCGAGTTCGACGTCGGCACGCAGGTCGAAGGCGGCCATGGCGCCATCGAGCATCGTCGTGTGCTGTCCGGTGCTGCAGACCGTCACCTGGAAGTCCTGCGGCCGCTCGCGCAGCGCCAGGATCACGGGGGCCATCTTGATGGCCTCGGGCCGGGTACCGACCACGACACAAACCTTCTTCATGCGCGGGTCCTGCCTCAGATGTGGATGTTCTTGTCGGCCAGCTTGCGCTGCACCGAGCGGCCCCAGGCGCCGAGCCGGGGGTACCTGGCCGCCAACTGCTTGATGAAGCGGATGCGCGTGACGCCCGGGCCGATCACCACGCCTGCCGATGCGTTGGCGGCTTCTTCCTTGCAAAGCTTGAATCCGTTCGAAGTGCAATGACGCAGCGCAGTGTCGAACTTCAGCAGCGCCTCCTCGCCCTGGGAGACGGCCTCCTTCGACGTTCCCAGGCGAACCGCCAGCTCCGGGTCGCTGCCCCAGATGCTTCGGTCTGACTGCGGGTGCGGGGGAACCATCGTCCGGATGCCCAGGTGCTTCTGGAGCATGAACGAAAAATGCATGTCCTCGCCGACCAGGCGGGACGTGCCCAGGCCCGGCAGCTCGCGCCAGAACGCCGCGAGCCATTCGCGCTTGAAGAACCAGGCGTGGCCGACGATGTCCACGACCTGCGCCTCCTCGTTGGGCGCGTCCCAGCCGAACGAGACAAAGGGGTGGTAGCGCGCATGGGTGAGGAACCGCAGGCCCCTCGCACCCAGCAGCGCCGGCTCACGCTGCATCTGCGCCAGGCAGCTCTCGAAGAACCGGGGGGCGGGGAACGTATCGTCGTCCAGCAGGCAGACGTACTCCGTTTCGGCATTAAGCGCGTAGGAGAAGCGTGACCACACGCCCAGGTTGTGCGAGTTGTTGGCGACCATTACCAGGTCGCCATAGCCGTGGAGGTCCAGTTCTGAGCCGTTGTTCCAGATCAGGACGCGCTCGGCAGGAACGGTCTGCGACAACACGCAGTCGATCTGCTGCTTCAGGTATTGCTGGCGCTTGAACGCGTTCAGGACAACCGTAATCATGCATTCACCATTGAAGTTGGTACTCCGCGTGCCGGCGATACCGCCATGCGGCGATCCGTTCGCGCAGCTTGCGGGAATTGAGGAGCTTGTGATAGGCACGTGTCCCCAGGGGAAGCCCCATCAGGTCGTTGAGGACCGTGCCGATATCGAGGAAGGTCAGGTCCGGGCGGCTCAGGCGAAGCCGATGGCCCAGGACGTTGGACAGGGACGATGCCGAGGACAGGACCAGTGCGGACGGCGGCGCCTGTAGCAGCGTGGCCAGCACGGCCTGCTGCGTCTGTTCGTACGACGAAAAAAAATCGTCGGGAATCTGTACCAGCCGGCCCTTGGCCAGGTAGTCCTTGAGTTCGCAGCGCCAGTTCCCCACGACGAGGACGTCGGAGAAGCTCGCCGCCAGGGCCGGGAAGAAGCTGGATCGAGAGCGCAGGAAGTTGGCGTTCAGGAACAGGTCCGAGAACGTCATCTGCGGCGTGAAGCCGCCGTTGAGCCGCAGCATGAACTCGCGGTCGCCCAGCGCCTGGTTGTGCCGGGTGGGAATGCCCTTGTAGTAGGCGTCCTCGGCGTACACCGCGGACGCGAGCAGGTCACGCCGGACAGCCTGGCCACGCCGCGGATCAAACCGTTTCTGGTCGAACTCCGGAAAGCGGTTGGTAGAGCGCTTGCCCCGGAACTCGGTAACGCCGCCTGCGATCACCAGCTTGCGATTGCGCAGGATCTCGATCTCGCCGTCGCTGAATCGCACGAACGTGAACGGCTTGCGCTCGCGCACCAGCTGCTCGAAGCGGTCGAGGTCCGCCTGCCCCGTGGGCAGCACATGGGGGCCTGTGAGGGGGGCGTGCATGGAGATGGCCGGGTGGTTCAAAACAGGCGCCTGCCGTTCGAAACGCTGGGGAATTCCAGCAGCATCCTGCTGGCGCGCTCGCCGATCGCCACCAGTTGCGAGTCGGCCGCTTCCACGAAGGCGCGAAGGCCTTGTACGGTGCCAGCGCCCTTGCGCAGCGAGAAAACGCCGCCTGCGCGCACCATTTCCAGCCCGGGGAAATTCAGCGTGGGCCGTCCGCCTTGCGTGCTCTCCAGGCCCACGTACTCGGTGCGGGACCAGGCGATCCACTTGAGGAGTGCGTTCGTGTAGAACCAGTCCTGGCAACCGAGATACGCCTCGGCGGTGGGCATCACCAGCACCGGGTGCGCACCGCCGGTGCAGCCAGCCGCCGCATCCAGCGCGCAGGCCATCAGGTCTCTCGGCGCGGCGGATGCCGGTTGCAGCACGTGCACGTCCCATCCGCCCTGTTGATTGGGAACGTACTCACGCAGCGTTCCACCGGCCATTGCGTAGGCGACGGCGACGGGCAGCGGCGACTGCGCAAGCACCTGCGTCAACGCTTCGTCGTCGTCACCCGCGTCCCACAGGAGCAACACGAGCGATTGCGGGTTGAGCAGTTGTCCGGACTGCGCGGCGATCTCGAAATCCTCGTGGGTCAGGAAGCGCGTCTTGTCCCGCAGGCCTTCGGTAAGGATGAAGAACTTGAGCAGGGCATGGATGTTCAGTGCCATGAACTCGGGAAAGACGCGCTGCTGGCCCGCGGCATATGGCACGCAGGAGTTCTCGGCCGTGAGCGGTGGCTGCTCCAGGAACCGCTTCATCGGGCCGAGCAGCCGACGTGCGACCCGTTGTGGCAAAGTGGCACCCTGCAGCTTCCCATGCAGTCGCTGGACAAGCCTCAGCGTCGTCGAGTGGACGCGTTGCCCGATGGGATGGGCTAGGCACGTCTCGTATCGCGTCCTGTTGCGCGCCCGCGGCCATCCAGTTCGCGAGAACATCTCCAGGTAGCGATTGCGCCCTGCCAGCGAGTCCAGCACGAATGCGTCGAACCGTTCGAAGCGCTGGGCCAGTTGCCTGGGGGCAAGCACCCACATGTCCGCATACCCCTCATCCACCTCGGAAAAGTAGGAGAGATAGAGGTACTCCTCGGGCAGCGAAGCATCCGCAACCAACTGGTTGACCTGGACACTGCCCGTCTGGCCCAAGTCCCACCGGGTGATGAGGACCTGCCCTTCACCCGCAGGCAGGTCGTTCATGAGTCGTACCGCCCGCGCGCGTGATCGCGCATTGCCTAGCACGGTCTGGAGCGACACGTTCTTCCACGTTGACCTTGGACGGTCCAGTCCCTGCTCGAACCGGTCCGGCGGCTCGATCTGCCCAAGGAATTCGGGATGGAAGCAGGGCTGGGACTCGTGCAACTCTGCCTGCGGTGCATACACCACGCGCGCCAGTTCGGCGAGTTCCGGATTCCAGCTGTGGACGACGATGGGCCCCACGGCCTTGTCGGCGGGCAGCTTCCTCTGTAACTCGATGTAACCTTGCCAGAACGGGCGAAAGTCAGCGGACTGTGGGCGACGTAGGTGGCCGGAGAGGACGAGCGTGAGCTCAGAGCCCGACATTGGCAGACTCCAGCACTTGCAGGAATTGTCGGGAAATGTCGAGCCGCTCAGCCGCAGGGCGCGTCCCCGCATTTGAATCGGCCAGGAGGGGCAGGCATGTCCGCAGCGCGAGCTTGATCGCGTCCAGGTCATCCGCCTGCGCCGTGTGTCCGCCGTGCGCCTCGATCAGCGCTCGTAATTCATCATTGTTGAGTAGCCCAAACACCGGCAATCCGAGGTTCAGGTAGTCATAGGTTTTGTACGGAATGGTTTCGCGGCTGCGCTCGTCGGTATGCTGGATCAGCATCAGGCAGGCGGCCTGCTGAGCTCTTGCCAGCGCATCGGCGCGCTCGAGGGCGTCAAGAAGCTGGAAATCAGCTCGAGCCCGGTAGGACGCGGCCGTTTCGCAATAGATCGCCCCCAGATTCACCACGCGGACCCGATGTGCGAGCGAAAAGCCTTCGGCTCGCAGCTCATCGAGCGCCTTGAACAACAAATCGAGATTGCGCGTCCCGTACAGGGTTCCCAGATGCAGGAACTCCAGCACGCCGTCCCTGGCTGGCATGGCGGATGATCGCGGCTGCGTGAATTGCCACGCGCCCGGATAGACGGCGGCGATATGGTTCGCTTGGGCCGGGTTCCTACCGCGCGCTGCTTGTGCCGCTTCTCGGGTCACGTACACGGCTTGTGTCGAGCTCTTGACCAACCAGCTCTCAATGCGTGTGGCGATACGCCGGGTCATGCTCGATCGCGTCATGGTGGCGCCGAGCAACGGGTCCTGGAACTCGCAAAACAGGCGGCCGCCCGTCAATTGAATTGCCAGATTGCCGACCACATGGGCCGAGGTCGGGCCGCCGGTGCAAAAGACGTCGCGCGCGCCATGGCGCAGCTTGAGCCACAAGGCAACGATCAGCGCCGTGAAGACCCAGGACCAGCGGCCTGCGCTGATGCCTTTCGTGATTTTTCGCAGGATGAAGTCGATGACGTTGCCCAAGAGGAAGGCGAACGGCATGAAAAGCCGCATGCCCAGCGGCACGGCCTCTCCGGCGGACTGCAACTCCTTGACTTCTTCCTTGTAGTCATTCCAGGACAAGGACGGGACGCGCACATACCGGATGCTCCCCCGATCGCTGACATGGCTTCCCATGCCGGTCAGGACTAAGGTCTTTCGCCCCGCATGCTCCAGCACACGAATCTTGTCGTCCGCCCATTCCGCGGGACAGTTGCCCTTGATGCCGGTGAAAAAACTGATGAAAAGCAAGGGGCTCTCGAGCGACTGGTTCACGGGCGCGAGTGCCGCCTTCGCGTTGTGTAGCTGCTGCGTCATGCGGCGCTCGTGTGACGGGCCGCGACTAGTGCCGAATTCAGGACTTCGACGACACGCTGTTGATCCGATTCGCTCATTCCGATCCAGAGCGGCAGGCGGATGACCTTTTCCGACAGTCGATCGGTATTCGTCATGTCGCCATGCGCGCGTCCGAAGCGTTGGCCACCCGGGGAGGAATGCAGCGGCACGTAATGGAACACCGCATGGACGCCATTGCGCTTCATGTCTTCCAACACCTGCTTGCGATCGATTCCGTCTGACACGAGCACATAGAAGATGTGCGCGTTGTGCTCGCACCCGGCTGGCACATGGGGCCGGCGCAGCAATCCTTGTTGCTCGAGCGCATCAGTCAATCGGTGGTATCTGTCCCAGATTTCGCGGCGCATGCGGGTGATCGCGTCAGCCTGTTCCAGTTGCGCCCACAGGAACGCCGCAATCAACTCACCGGGGAGAAAGGACGATCCCACGCTTTGCCACGTGTACTTGTCGACTTCACCCCGGAAGAATCGACTGCGATCGGTGCCCTTCTCGCGGATGATCTCTGCCTCGACGGCGTACTCTGGGTTGTTCACCAGAAGGGCGCCGCCTTCGCCGCTGATGATGTTCTTGGTTTCGTGGAAGCTGAAGGCACCGAGGTCGCCTATGCTGCCCAGGGCCTTACCCTTGTAACTCGCCATGACGCCTTGTGCCGCATCCTCGACCACCCGCAAGGAATGTCGACGGGCGATTTCCATGATGCGGTCCATCTCGCAGGACACACCAGCGTAATGAACCGGAACAATCGCTTTTGTCTTGCTGGTGATTGCCGCTTCGATCCTGCTTTCGTCAATGTTCAGCGTGTCGGGCCGGATGTCGACAAAAACGGGAACACCGCCGCGAAGGACGAACGCATTCGCAGTTGAAACGAAGGTATAGGAGGGCATGATGACTTCATCGCCCGGCTGAACATTGAGGAGCAGGGCCGCCATCTCCAGCGCGGCGGTGCAGGAGTGGGTCAGCAACGCCTTGTTGATACCCTGCCGCCTTTCGATCCACTCGTGGCATTGCTTGGTGAACGAGCCATCACCGGCCAACATATTCTTGGCTTTTGCTTCCCTGATGCAATCGATTTCAGTGCCGACCATGTAGGGCCGGTTAAAGGGAATTCTGGTTTCTTGCATACTTCTAAAATGGTCGGTGTCTGCGTGCCGATCATTTTGCCTCACACTCAGCTGCGCTCCAGAGGTTCTGGAGCGTTGAAAGTCGGGTCTCTGGGCGGGCCAAGTGCGTTCCAGCGTGCAATTCGGGTCGGCGCCTCTGCGGTTACTGATGATTCCTGCGGATTTCCGGCGGGTGCCGTGGTCCGTTGTTCCGGATGCAGGGACTGCCCGGGACAAGATGCTGGGTGGAGATATTGAGCGACCTGAAATTGCCTGGCCTCGATATAGCGGCCTGTTCCCAAAAACAGAGGCAGGGTGACGAGCCAAGCCGCCACTCCAACGGGTGTCAGGAGCCTCCGGCTGCGGCTAGTTGCGCGGGCTGGTGTTTCACGGACGCTGTTCGCGCGCACGCTTGTGTCGACAAGTCGCGTGCTGCCTGGATCATGCGGACGAAACTTATTGAATGAAGGTCGACGGAGGCGGGGAGTGGTTCATGTCTTGGCGTCGTTCCTGTATGGGGCGTACATATGGCGGCAGAGTTTCTGGGGTGCGGAGCACCAGGGACCACTGCTGGCTCTCATGGCTGCCGCATCACTGGCCTTGGTAGCCGGCACCGAGCGATTAGAAATCGAATTCCTGGGCAAGCATCGTGACCAGGCCATGCTGGCGCTGGCCTCGATACTTCTGGTCGGCGTCATGTTCAGCGACTGGAGTTCATTGCTTGCAGTTCTCGCCAAGGCTGTGATCGTTGTTTTCTTGGCGCTTCATGCCAGCAAGGACCCGCGTGTATTGATTTCAATGGCCGACACGGGAGTCCTCGCTGTGTTGCTGATCGGGTCACTGGCATATTGGGGCCTGATTCCCAGTCAGTTCAGTCAAACCTCAGTATGGACGAAGAACTATTTCGGATTTATTAATCCGAACATCGGCCCCTACTTTCTTTTTTCATCTGCTTTCGTATTCTATTTTTATGGGCGGATGGTCAGGTTCTCTCTCGTGGTCAGCATTCTCGCTCTTTTGTGGTTCCAGTTCCAAGTCTTCAGCCGAACATTCATTGCCGGCAGTGCGATGCTTTTGGCGTACGTCCTCGTGGTCCGCTCGCGATTTCTGGAGGCCGCTCTGTCGCGTGCGTTGGCGATTCTACTGGGTCTTGCCACCGTTATGTACCTGATCCTGGCCATCCTTCTCATTGGCAATGCCGTCAGTGCCAAGGGAGGCTGGCTCCAGGTCGTTGATTATTTTTTTTCACAGAGGCTTTGGTTCTTGAGTGAGGTGAGCATGCGCGTGACGAATGCCGGTTCGCTCATTCGGCTGAAGCCTTTCGATAGTATCTATTACGAGGTTGTTTTCCTGCTTGGCCCCTATTTTATATTCGCTCTTTGGCGGCTGTTCTACTGTCGACTTTCAGGTGGGGTGCATTTGGGTGCGGCAAGAGTTTATGGCTTATACGTGTTCCTGACGGTTGGCCTGTTTGAGGGGCTTTTCTCAAAGTTTTCGCCGATGATCGTAGCCGTCTCGGCTGCAATGGCGTCGATACTCGCGGCAAGTCATCGCGGCTTCAGTTGGCGTGGCGTGAGTGGAGGGCAGACCAGGGGGGCGACGGTGTTGGCGGCTGTGTTGGCTCTCAGCGGCGCGACTGCGCTGGCTTTGTATCTGGTGCCGGCCTACAGGATGTCGGCGGCCATCGTCTCGGCAATTCCCGATGCCGCGCCGGATCTGGATCAGAGGTTCAGGACTATTCTGGACAATGTCGGCGACTGCAGTCGCCTGCATGCCAGGATCGAGCGGAAGGAATGGCAAGGATCCAGTGGGGCGGCTCATGGCATCGTGGTCGATGTCAATGATCTGTCTGTCGGTCAGCGTTGCCTTGAAGGTTTTTCCAAGTTGGTTGGCTCCAGTTTCCTGCGCCGGGTGGATTTGCAGGGCCAAAATTCAGAAGGTGGTCAACATTATTTCGTCGAGGATGTTTGGCTGCTTACTTCCAAGATTGAAATGCTGAAGAAAAAGAATTTGCTTCGGTATTTCTTTTTCGCTGCGCTCCTCTCGATCCTGATGATTGGTTTTTATCGCTTCCAATCTGGATTCCCTGCCCAAAGGGGCGCTTGAGAAAAGAATTCTGGATGTGAGCGGCATGGCCGGAAACGAAATTCGACCGCGGCTCAATGGGTGCGGTGCCTTTCCGAGTTGATCAGTTTCGCCAGTCCCAGTGTGTTGTTGTCGTGCTGTCTGTAGAAAGCGAGATTTTTTGCTATCCCCAGGCAGGTTCCGTCTTTCCTTGCCTGCCTGCAAACCCAGAGATCGTGCTCGAAATCAAGGCCAGCGTCTGCAACGATGCTTGGGGCGCCCCACGCGACCAATCTTGACCTCTTGATAGTGATGGCGAAGCCCGGAACAAAGAAGTTCCTGTAGTTGGCCAGATCGATAGTGCCGGGTTGGACTACGGGAAAGTCAGTCCCGAGGTCTCGAAGTTGGTCGTCCACAACCCGGGCTCCATGGATGATCAAGTCAGGCGTGCTACCACGGGCGGCTTCCTGAATGGATTGGATCTTGTCTTCACGCCAGACATCATCTTGGTCACAGAACGCCACATATTCACTCCTGCACAGCATCGCCGCTCTCAGGAAGTTCCTGCCGTACCCCAAGCGGCGATCATTCTGAAAAATGCGTACTGGATATGTTGATCCGCCGAGATGCTCCCGCACTAGATCCAGTGTTGCGTCCGATGAGCGATCGTCCGTGATGACCAGTTCGTCCAGAGGGGTGGTCTGTCGAAGCAGGCTGTCGATCTGCTGGATTATGTGCCTCGCACCGTTGAAGGTTGCCATAGCGACTGAGATTGTGATGGTCATTGTGGTGAGGTGTTTGCGATTGGCCTCGCGTTGGTGCCGTACGTCTAACGTGCGGGGAGTTGGAAGTCGCGAGAGTGGGCTGAGCTTTTCTTTCTTGCTCATGCCGTCAGTGGCTGCCAGCGTTTATATATCAGCCGGTCGGATCGCGCGCTTGGTAATGGGTTCGCTATGATCTTTGTCGATTGCTCGACCCAGGGCTTTTGCGCGAAGGTCGATTGGCTGAATGATTTTGCCTGTATTTTTCAATGGTTCGATTTACTTCCGATACTTCGATTCTGCCGATTGCTGGAGCCACGTCGGTCTGACGGATGAAGCGCTTAACTGATTTGATTTCAGGGGGGGCAGCCCTGGCGATTCTGCTTGTTCCCTTGGCACTAATTGCACTGGCGGTAAGGGTGACATCACCGGGTCCGGTCATCTACTGGTCCGACCGCATCGGCCGTCACAACCGCATCTTCCGCATGCCCAAATTCCGCACCATGCGGACCGACGCCCCGGAAGTCGCCTCCCACCTCCTCCAAGACCCCAACACCTGGCTCACCCCCATCGGCTCCTTCCTGCGCCGTTCCTCCCTCGACGAGCTCCCCCAACTCTGGAGCATCCTCAAGGGCGACATGAGCATCGTCGGCCCCCGCCCGGCCCTCTACAACCAGTACGACCTGATCGAACTGCGCACCCAGCACGGCGTCCACGTTCTCCCCCCCGGCCTCACTGGCTGGGCGCAGATCAACGGCCGCGACCACCTCGGCATCCCCGAAAAAGTCCGCATGGACGCCGAGTACCTCGCCCGCCAATCCCTGCGGTTCGACCTTTACATCATCTGGCGCACCTTCCTCATCGTCCTGCGCCGCGCTGGCATCTCGCACTAGGCCTCACGCGTTAATCCCGAGGTACCTCGATTCCTAAACCTTTCGGGGTAGGGCTGTATTGGAATGTTCTGCTGTATTTCCCCTAAATCCTGAATCCTCACAACCACTTAGCCTCAGCCTGAGCTACCATCCGCGCTTCCTTACGTGCGCACCATGGCCAGCAAGAAAACCCTTCCCCTCGCCTACGTCAAGTTCCTCAACCTCGTCCAGGCCGTCCGCCAGCTCCCCGGCCTGCCTGAAATCGACCTGGTGGAAGACCAGATCCTCGGCTTCCTCGCCCGCGCCTGGTACGCCGGCCAGAAGG
>JACCDS011615485.1_pt1 | contig 24427 bp, 22 predicted proteins | sample 7446441 | NCBI WGS metagenome assembly JACCDS01 (sample SAMN15323445, study PRJNA562643) | freshwater metagenome | isolation source: river surface water | place: USA:Blue River Watershed | collected 2017-08-17 | reverse complement strand
TGTGGATAATCAACAAAGAAAACCGTTGGTGTGGTATAGGTTTGTTCTTTAATCTTTGGCGAAATTTCGTCTTTTGTTGACTTTATTTTTTTTGCAAAGAACACCGAATTCTTCAATGAATTCGTAACATTATTGGCATCTAAAGTACCATAATACAGATATTTCCTTGGACTCATAAGCAATACATTTTTCGTCTTTTCAATATCCGCAACAGTTAATCCTTTCAAAGCAGTGTTACTCAAAATGGCTGTTGTTGGATTCAATTTTCCGTACTTCATGTAATTATTCAGTGCACCATTAATGGCTTGAGCACTGGTTTTTGAATTCTCACGATTTTTTAAAGTTGTTAATTTTAATTCATCTAACACCTCTTTTTCAAAAACGGCATTCAACATGATTTCATTGATAATATCAAAACCTTTTTGATAATTCTCTTCTGGACCTTGAAGAACAATTGAAGTGTATTCCGGTGTAGTAAACGTTGAAAAGCTGCAACCCAATGAGAACAACTGTTTTGAAATCTGTTCTTGTGACTTATTCTTTGTGCTAACCAAATATAAAAAGTCTGTCAAGACATCAGTTTTTAAATCGTGTCTTGTTCCATAATCAAAACGAATTTCCAATTTAAACAATCGGTTTTCGGTGTTTTTAACATGATATAGCTGAGACTTACCAATTTTATGTTTTGCCACAGATGACGGATTAAAATATACCGGTTGCATTTTAGTAGCTGGTTTTGACAACCAATTTTTTACAAAATCACTTTGCTTATCTCTGTTTAATTCAACGGGGTGGATTAAGGGCTTTTCGATTTTTTCTCTTTTGGGCGTTTCTCCCTTTCTTTTGTAAACAACAATTCTGTTTTTACCCAAATACTCATTGACAAAATCCATGATTTCTGCCTTGGTAATTTTTGACATCTCAAATAATTCATTTGCACTTTGTTGATAATCAATTTCATTCACGAATGACTCCATCAAAAAATAGCATCTAGCTGAATTTTCTTTGTATTCCTCCAACTTAGATATGTCTTGATTTAAAATTATGGCTTTTAACATCTCTTCGTCAAATTCACCGTTACCAATTTTAGAAATTTCATCCATCAACAGATTCTTCATAGAGTCTAACTGTTGACCTTCTTTTGGAGAACCCATAACCAAGAATAAAGAATAATCCTTCATGATTTCCAAGGAAGTACCTGCATTCAAAACTTTCTGCTGTTTTACCAAATTTAAATCCAGTAAACCTGCTTGGGAATTGTTCAGTAATAAATTGACGATCTTTCCAATTCTAGCTTGTTTGGAAGATGCCCCTGGCAATGGGTAACCCACAACCATTACTTCCGAACTCGGTCCAAAAACTTCGATTGTACGTTCAGCATTTCTGTATTCTTCTTCTTCGAACTGATATTGGGGAACAGGCTTTGCCTTCATATACTTAAATCCCTCATAAACCTGCATGGCAACCGAGTCAGGATTAAAATCCCCCGACATAATAATAGCCATATTATTGGGTACATAATAGGTATTATAATATTCTCTAATGGCTTTTAAGGAAGGATTTTTTAGATGTTCGATTGTACCAATTGTGGTCTGTTTACCATAATTGTGTTTTTTAAACATTTCAGCAAATAATTGTTCCCAAACCTGGCTCATATCGCGGTCAACTGAAATGTTCTTTTCCTCATATACCGCCTCTAATTCCGTGTGGAATAATCTAAAAACGGGATTTCTGTAGCGCTCAGATTCAAATGCCAACCATTGAGAAATACCATTACTCGGAATATCGTTAATGTAAACGGTCATATCGTTAGAGGTAAATGCATTCGTTCCTTTTGCTCCCATTGCTTGACACATTTTATCAAATTCGTTAGCAATGGAATATTTAGCGGCTAATTGACTCACGCTATCAATTTGACTGTAAATAAATTTTCGAGCATTTTCATCTTTCGTTGAGTTGTATCTTTCGTAAAGGTTATCAATTTCTTTCAAAAGTGGTTCTTCTTTGGCCCAGTCAGAAGTGCCATATTTATCAGTTCCTTTGAAAAGCATGTGTTCCAAATAATGTGCAAGACCAGTATTTGTACTTGGATCATTTTTAGAACCTGTTTTTACTGCAACCATGGTGTAAACACGTGATGTGGCACTATTTGTTGAGGTGATTAATGTTAGCCCATTTTCAAATGTATAGTGACGCGTATTCAACGGGTCGCTAATGAATTTTCTTACCGTCCAATGTTCTGCCTTGGTATCTGCAAAGCCACTCACACGATTTTGAGCATTACTTCCTAAAGTGAGAAGTCCAATTAAGGATAATAGTATAAACTTTTTCATGATTTTTTCAATTTGTATGGCCAAAATAACTCGTCAATCGAATACTCGTGTTTTATTATTTTGTATGGCTAATTGCAAATGTAATTGAAAGAATTAAAAGTATCTTCGTAGCAGAATGACCAACAGACGTGTTTTTCCAAAGTTACATCGAGTTTATTTGTCGACAGGAAGTAATCAAGGTCAGTCTATATTAAATCTATCACAGGCAGTCCATCAGATTGAAAAACAGATAGGTTACGTTTCAAGAACCTCATCTATTTATAGGACCAAAGCTTGGGGAAAAACAGATCAACCCGATTTTTTTAATCAATGTCTTATTGTTCACACGAGTTTTAGTCCAAAAATGGTATTACAGAAATTAGCGAGCATTGAGAAACAGTTGGGTCGTGTAAGAATTGAAAAATGGGGACCTAGAGCTATAGATATAGACATTTTGTTTTTTGAATCATGGGTAATAAAAAATGAATCATTGGAAATTCCTCATCCTGAAATTCAAAATAGAATGTTCGTTTTAAAACCATTGTATGAAATTGCCCGCCAACTTAAACATCCATTACTCAACAAAACGGTAAAAGAATTATTGCAAAATACAACCGACGATTTGGGGGTTAAGCCTATTTTTTAAAGTCTTAAACAGGCAGCACCATGATTTAACCAAACTACTTCCAAATTTCATGTTTCATTTAGACAAAAAATATCAAACTTTGGGATTTTCAGTTATTCCTCAATTAAATTGGATGATTTATCAATTTTTGGAATTAAAAAGTCGAGTTGCTTCTCAAAATATAGAAATCACACCTTCCCAACAAATTTCAAAATCCTCAAACAGTCAAACGGATCAGAAAAAATACGCATTCAATATTGAAGTCAATTACCTATTAAATAGCATATTGAATTTCACGAATGACCTTTCAATAAAACATTCAAATCATTACCCTATTTCTGGCTCAAATGGAATTCTAGCATTGACCATCCCGCTGGAAAAAGGCGGGAAAGATGCCCTTTGGCAAGACAAACGCATAAGTTATGATCACAATTGGATAAAGGAACATAAAAATGCGTTGCAAACAGCATACGGGAAATCACCTTTTTTTGAGTATTACGACTATAAATTATTTCAAATTTTTGATTCAAAACCTACTTTCCTCTGCGAACTCAATACGCAGATTTTATTAATGATTTTGCCTTATTTAGGATGGTCGGATATACTTAAAACCAACCACAATTCAGACAATTACTACAACACAATGGATTCATTTGAAATACCTGCTTATACGCAAGTATTCGATACAAAATTTGGATTCCAGCCTCAAGTATGTATTTTGGATTTACTTTTTAATTTAGGCCCTTTATCGAACGATTATTTCAAAAAACTTTAATTTTGTTCCATGTCGATAATTAAAAAACTTGCCGGCCAAACTGCTGTTTACGGTATCAGCACCATGATTGGCAGATTCATTAATTATCTCCTCGTTCCATTGTATACTGCAAAATTAACCCATGTAGCCGACTACGGCGTTGTGGGTGTAATGTTCAGTTATGCCAGTTTTTTTGCCATTATTTTTTCCATGGGACTTGAAACAGCATTCTTTCATTTTGCTCAAAAAGAATCTGTCAAAAAGGAAAAAGTTTTCTCCACAGCCACTTTAGGACTTATTTTTACTGGTGTAGTATTCTCTGTTTTAACCATTGTATTTGCTCAATCAATAATGAGTTGGGTAGGCTACCCCAACCATCCAGAATATGCTATTTATTTTACACTAATACTTTCCGCAGATGCAGTAACAGCAATTGGTTTCGCCTGGCTTAGAAACGCCCAGAAACCTTGGAATTTTGCTTGGGTAAGGCTCACCAACATTTTCATCAATGTATTGGCAAATATTTTCTTTCTGGTCGTTTGTCCTTGGTTAGTTAAAAATGGCTTTCAAAATCCATTATTATTAAAAATTAATAATATAAATCAAGTTACGTGGATTTTCATTTCAAACTTAATTGCATCATTATTAACCTTCCCTTTACTATTAAGAACTTGGCAAAATTTGAAATTTGGATTTGACTATTCTCTTTACAAACGTATGTTGGAATATTCATTTCCTTTAATTTTCGTAGGATTGGCAGGAATGATCAACGAAACGTTCGACCGAATACTTATCAAAAAACTAATGCTCGCAGATGTAGCCGATTACAATGCCAGTATTTACAATGCATTTTATAAGTTGAGTTTGGTACTTACACTTTTTGTTCAAGCATTCCGATTTGCCGTTGAGCCTTATTTCTTTCAACAAAGCAAATCCATGGATGCCAAACAGCAGCATGCCTACATCATGAAATGGTTTGTTTACGCTGTTTGCATTATCTTTTTGGGAACCATTTTAATTCTTCCTTGGATTGCTCCGCTTTTAATTCGAAATCCCGAATACTTCAACCATCCATACGGAATGAAAATCGTACCTATTTTATTGGTAGCCAATATGATGCTTGGTATTTACTACACTCTTTCCGTATGGTACAAAGTTACAGGGCAAACTAAAATTGGAGCAATACCCGCTTTTGCTGGTGCAATAATTACCATTGTTTTGAATTTGATATTTATTCCGCAATTTGGAATTTTAGCATCTGCATTTACCACTATGATTGCCTACACCAGTATGGTGATTTTTGGATATTTACTTTCTCGAAAATACTACCCCATACCTTTTGAATATACAAAGATTCTGACTGCGTTGGCTTTTTCTTTTGTTTTGTCTTGGGGGATGTTAAAGCTGGATGATAGTAATTTAAATGTATTAATTCGAATTTTCATGTTTTTAGTTTTTGTAAGTGGTGTTGTATTTTTTGAGCGCAATACCATCCTCAGAAAGAAAAAAACACAATAATTTACATATAAACCTCTACCTGATTTTTCATTGATTGGAAAGATACACCCCAATTAAAACACGTATAATTTAAAGCGTATGTTAAATATTAAAATTAAAAACACTTCCAATAATCCTCTTCCAAAATATCAAACCGAAGAGAGCGCAGGTATGGATTTGCATGCTAACCTAGAAAGCTCCATAATACTTGCTCCTAGTGAACGAAAATTGATTCCAACAGGGATTTTTCTCGAATTGCCAGTGGGTTATGAGGCGCAAATTCGTCCTCGAAGCGGTTTAGCATTGAAACACGGGATAACTGTACTCAATTCCCCTGGAACTGTTGACTCAGATTATAGAGGTGAAATACAAGTTTTACTCATTAATCATGGAATAGAACCATTTGAAATTAACCATGGAGAGCGCATTGCTCAAATGATTATTGCTCAACACGAACGTGTTTCTTGGATTTCCACAGAGAATCTTAATAATACAGAAAGAGGTGCTGGTGGATATGGCAGCAGCGGTAAATAATAACTGCTAACTAAAGAAATCCTCGTTCTTACTAAGGTCTTAACCTTAAGATCATGATTTTTTCACAAACAATGCCGTTATTTGCGTTTTTTAAATTTAATCCAATATGAATCTAATTATCCCTATGGCTGGAATGGGCAAAAGAATGCGCCCACATACATTAACTACTCCCAAACCTTTAATCAAAGTTGCTGGTAAATCAATTGTTCATTGGTTAATTGAAGATATTGCTGCCGTTTGTGGTGAAACCATCGAGGAAATTGGATTTGTAATTGGTCGTTTCGGTGAAGAAACTGAAAAGGAACTTATCGAAATTGCTGCAAGTGTTGGTGCTAAAGGTAAAATCTTTTACCAAGACATTGCTGAGGGAACGGGACACGCAATATTATGCGCTAAAGAGTGCTTAAAAGGAGAAGTGATTGTAGCTTTTGCTGATACATTGTTTAGAACCGATTTCAATTTAGACAAATCTAAAGATGGCGTTATTTGGGTTCATAAAGTAGCGAATCCTAGCTCTTTTGGTGTAGTAAAATACGATGAAAACAATATCATTACTGATTTTGTAGAAAAACCACAAGAGTTTGTTTCTGATTTGGCAATCATTGGAATTTACTACTTCAAGAGTGGAGAGACACTTCACACTGAATTGCAGTATTTAATCGATAATGATTTGAGAGAAAAAGGCGAATACCAATTAACTAACGCTATGGAAAACATGAAAAACAAAGGGATGACTTTTGTTCCTGGCGCAGTTCAAGAGTGGTTAGATTGCGGAAATTATAGCGCAACAGTTTATACCAATCAGCGTGTTTTAGCGAATAAGTCCAGTCATTTCAAAATTGAACCAAATCGTTTCGATTCAAGCGTAAAAATCCACGAACCTTGCTATATTCCTCAAGGCGTTGAACTAAAAAATTGTGAAATTGGTCCTTTTGTTAGTATAGGCGAAAATACTAAGGCAGAAAATTGCGTAATTCGCAATACCATCATTGGTGAAAATTGTAAATTAGTTGATTTTACATGTGAAAACTCGATGATTGGAAATCATGTATGCCTAAATGGAAATCCAAAAGAATACAGCATTGGCGATTACAGTGTAATCGACTAATTACCATTTTTCGATTCGGAATACTTGGTTTTATTGCTTTCGTCTCTGAGGTTTCAGGTCAAGGTGACGCCAGTTTTCCAACCATTAAAGAGACTCCCATTCAACGAATTCATTCTCTAGAGATTAGCCGGATGAATGGCCTAGCTGAAAAAGCTGTTCCTGAATATCTAGAGTTATTAAATTTCCCGGAAACCAAACAATTGGCTGATTTCCGTTTGGCAGAAATTTATTTGAATTCAAATGAATTAACAAAAGCCGAGATACACGCTAAAGCGGCTTTGGAATCAGATAAAAGCAATTCGGATTTTATCTATCTTCTCATTAAAATTCTGGAGAAGCAATACAAATATGAAGAAGCTTGGTTTCAACATTATTCACTTGTTACCGCTAAGCCCCGCTATATCTCTCGTTATTATGATGCAATTAGCAATTGCTACAAAAGGGAAAATTACTCAGATGCTCTAAATCTGATACAGCTTTATAGCTTCCATTTTGGGAAAAATGATTATTCTCATCGAACTCAAATTGAATGTTGGTTACGATTATCGATAAAGCTAAAAGAAATGAAGTATGTTGATTCGGTATTAATTGAAAATGAAAAATATGTTTTCACTATGCCCAATGGGATGAATAGTTGGATTGCGTTTCAAATTCGGCAGCTTAATAATAACTTCCCCAAAGTGGAGGCCGAAATAAGATCTAAGCATTTCGTTGAAAACTTGCAAGTATTTCAAAAGTCCAATCCAGAAATGGAATTAGATTTAAAAACATTACAATCAGAGTTTACTTTTTTAAAAAATGAAGTAATGCCATCCAATATTTTCACTCTGGTTCAGGCTATCGAACAAGCCAATAACATGAACCAAGCGGAATTGGATTTTAAAGAATTTCAAAGAGAAATTCAAAAAAACGACATCCGTGATTCAGTTTTAGATTCGCTATTAATAAATATTAAGAATAACAAAACATCGTTTTTAAGTAGTGAACTTCATATACTACTTGGCAATGAATTTTATAAAAGAGGCAATTTCAAAAATGCATTGGACTGCTACGCGGTTTGGAAAGGAAATGAAAGCAACTCAAAATTAATTTTTGAATTAAACGAAACCGAGAATTCAAATAACCTCTCTACCGAAAATTCAGATGTTCTTAAAAATGATCCCTTGTCTATTCAAAATAGATTGATTGTTTGTAAATACAAAATGGGCATTTTATTCGATACTAGTAGTAACATAAGTGTATCTATATCAACAAATTCTGATATAACCAGTAAATCAAATTCGACTGTGACTAATCCAAGCTCGTACTCAAGAGAATCCTCGGAATTTGATTGGTATGAAATTAATTATCCGTTTTTATCATCTGAAACCGAAATAGTAAAAGACATTTTATGGAATCAATTAACTGGAAACTGGATAGCAGCAATTAGTTTATGGAACTCCACTAAATCGGGTACTTCAATTTATCCTGACTTCTACTTCGTACTGCTGGATGCAGAGTCCCATTCTTCCGTCGATGAACTCAATTTTTTTAAACAATATAGCTTTGAAATTGCCGTTAATAATTGGGTTGCTGAAGGAAAAATGCATCCAAAACTGGCACAAGAATTGATGAGTAAACACAAAAAGAAACATCCCTCGAAATAATAAACATATATGAATATCAAATTCCCAATAATAATATTTAGTATTTTCTTTGGCTTAGTCAATGAATCAAAAGCACAGGAATCAGAACTAAAAACTCAAGAAACCGATGCTAAACTTGGCGTATCAAATGTATGGGAAGAACCTGTTGTAGAGCCATTGTTGTGGAATCATTTTACAGCTAAATATGACTTTAATGCTTCATTGAACAATCCTTCACAGAAGGGAGCCGAAGAAATTGCAGGGACCTTGTCAATTCGAATGAGAAAAGATAGTGTTTTGTGGTTTACCGTTTCGGCGAGTATTGGAATTCAAGTCATGAAAGGAATTATTCGAAAGGATAGCGCTTTCATTTTAGATAATTTCAACAAGAAAGCATATTTGCTTTCTTTGGAAGATCTAAATAAAATCAACGATTTACCTGCAAATCTATTAGCTATTCAAAAAATATTTACGGGTGAAATTCTTACTACAAAACTGTTGAGAGATGCGTCTAGCGAGTATGCAAAATCAGCTTTAAGCAGCGAGTGTTTCACCGGTGTTGAACCACAATTTAAAAGTTACACGGTGGCTTTATCCAACCAAAGTGTTTCTCAATTTCAGCTCAGAGAACCCAACCGTGGTGCTACTTTAGACGTATATTTCCCGACGCGAATTACTACCGAAAACGGCAAGCATCCTGAAGAAATTAAACTTATTGCTTCCAAGATAGAAGCACAAGCTGCCCACCCAAAAGTACGGTTGGATTTATCGTTAAAAACTGCTCGATTTGATTTTATACCTTCGTATCCATTTTTTATTCCAAGCGATTACGAACGTGTTGATATTAAAAACCTATAATAAAACCGCCCTTTTCCTATTCTTTCTGGGGATGGTTTCCATTCCTATATCATTGAATTCTCAAAACTCAAGAAGGGCTTTAGAGCAAAAACGACTTCGCGTTCAACGGGAAATAGCTGAGAATCAACGGATTTTAAAAAGCACGCAGAAAGAGAAAAGTGAAACCCTTAGTCAACTAAGTACCCTCAAGCTAATAATTGAGCAACGTTCTGAATTAATTGACAATTTGCAGCAAGACTTGTTACAAACCGACAATGAAATTCAACGACAAACAATTCAATTACAAATACTTCAACAACAATACGAAGCGGAGAAATTACAACTGCATCAAACCGTAAAGAAAGCCTACAAAACACGAAAATCTGGGCAAGAATTAGCATTTGTATTTTCCTCTGACAACATGAAACAGGCATTTCGTCGTTGGAAATATTTGAAAAAAGTATCGGAACACCGAAATAATCAGATTGAAAATTTAAAAGCCCAAGCTCAAGCAGTTGAACTAGCTTTGGAAAATTTAGGGGTTGTTAAATTCCGTAAAAAGATCTTGATATCAACTAAGGAATCTGAGAAGAAGCAACTCGAAGTAGATAAAAATTCTAAGCAAGTACTGGTCAATAATCTCTCCAAAAAAGAAAAGGAATTAGGTGAGAAAATCCGTCAAAAAGAACGTCAAATGGCGAAATTGAACGCTGCCATTTCTAGAGCAATTGCACGTGAAATTGAAGCCGAAAGAAAAAGAAAAGAGCGATTAAAAGCTCGAGAAGCGTCAAGTTCAACGAATAAATCATCTTCAAAATCATCGACAACAAGCAGTTCAAAATCATCGGGAAATGTAAATGCAATGACACCTGAGGCTCGATCCTTGAGTGAGTCATTTTCTTCAAACCGAGGGATTTTACCTTGGCCAGTAGAGCGCGGGTATATTACCCAAACATTTGGGGTTCATCCTCATCCTGAATTTAAAAACATTACACTTCAAAACAATGGTATAGACATCGCTACTTCAAAGGGAGCGAATGCAAAATGTGTATTCAAAGGAACAGTTAGTGCCATATTGTCGATTCCAGGAGAAGGGCAAGCTGTTTTAGTAAATCACGGCGAATACTTCACAGTTTATAGTCGTTTGGAGGATGTTTTTGTGCAAAAAGGTGAGCAAATATCAACAGGTACCTCTGTTGGTAGAATTATGCAAGACGAAGAAGGAAAATATACCTTACAATTCCAATTGTGGGAGGGACAAGAAAAACAAAACCCACAAACTTGGTTAAAGAGACGATAATATGTTTTAATATTGTTTTGTATTAATTGCCAAAAAAACGGCAAAATTAAATTATGATGAAAGTAGCAGTTATTGGTTCAGGAGTAATGGGTTCTGGAATTGCAATTAGCAGTATTTTAAAGGGTTACAAAACTTTGGTATTTGATATTCATCAAAACCAATTAGAGAAATCTCAAAGCTATATCCAAAAACAGTTACAGCAAAGTTGTGAAAAAGGTAGAATTACTGAAGAACAAATGAATCTTGCTCTTTCACATTTGGAATTTAGCACTGAATTTGATGACCTCAAAGCAGATTTTATCATTGAAGCCATTTTAGAACAACTTCACTTAAAACAGGAACTTTTCGAAAAATTAGAAGCAATTAATCCTGCCGAAACCATTTTTGCGACAAATACCTCTTCAATACCAATTACTCAAATCGCTTCAAAACTCAAAAACCCCGAAAGAGTGGTTGGTGTGCATTTCTTCAATCCGGCTCACATAATGAAATTGGTTGAAGTAATTTCGGGAGCGGCAACGAGTAAACTAATTGCTGAAAAAGCATTTAATTGGGCAGAATCATTGGGGAAAACAGTTGTTTATGCTCAAGATGCTCCTGGGTTTATTGTAAATAGAGTGGCACGTCATTATTACGTGGAAAGTCTGAAAATCATGGAAGAAAGTGTTGCAGATTTTGAAGAAATCGACGCGCTTTTAGAATCTACTGGGTTCAAAATGGGCCCATTCAGATTAATGGATTTAATTGGAGTAGACACAAATTATTCAGTAACAAAATCCATGTTTGAACAATTCAATTTTGATTCGAAATTCCGTCCATCTCGAATACAAAAACAAAAGGTAGATGCTGGGTTTCACGGTCAAAAATCAGGAAAGGGATTTTATGATTACGAAAAAAAATAATAAATCCAACCTCAAAACAAGGGTCTATAAAACTACTATTTTATTGGCTTGTACTCTTGTGGGTTTAAGTTTTTATGGAACTTCTTGTAAAGATTCAAGCCGTGTTACCGAAAACATTCCCAAAGGTTTAATTAATTTAACCTTAGATTTAAATTTGCCTTCCTATCAACATTTACAACAAGTGGGAACTCATGCATATGTTCAAGGTGGTGTTAAAGGGGTATTGATTGTTCATGATTACGATGATTCATGGTATGCCTTTGAACGCGCTTGTGCCTTTGAACCCACAAAAGCCTGCTCTAACATATGGGTAGATTCAATTAATATTCAGCTCATGTGCGGTACTTATTCGGGTTCAACATTCCAATCTTGCTGCGAGAGTAAATATATGTATTCTGGATTTCCCTTAAAAGGCCCCGCAGCAGGAAGACTGGCGCAATACTACATTACCAGGAATAACAATATTCTTCAGGTCTATAATTAATTCTTTTAACTTTCAAGTATCGAATCCTTACCGTTAGAAATTTGAATTCTTTTAATTTCCATTTTTGAATTGTAAAATTTTTCAAAAAACTTTTTTTTCAGCATGAGTTTGTTATATTTGTCGTTCACTAATTCTACCAACTATCATAAAATTCGGACAAAATATGATGAAAAACTACATTAAAGCTTCATTAATAGCAACCGCCTCTCTCCTTTCCTTCGGAAATGGAATGGCTCAATCTCCTGGAACACATGGAATCGAGATCCATGGTGGTATTCGCGAATATCTTGGAGATATGGGTTCTAGTTTGATGTTTGCGCGTGCACCTAAATATCAAGGTGGAGGTATTGCATTCACCTACTATATTAACCCAAGTATTGATGCAGTAGCCAATCTTTCGTTTGGTGAAGTAGGTTTCGCTCAAAATATCGACAGTTTCGTAAAAGAACGCGATATCGTTTGGAGAAGCTTCAGAGCTCAAACAGGAGACTTTACATTAGGTGCTCGTTATAAATTCAACAATAACATCATTTTGTCTGAAGATTCAAAATTTGCACCCTATGTTTATGGAGGTTTAACTGGGTATTATGTGTACTCTACTATAAAATGGGGTCCACATCCTTACCAAGCGGCTAACCGTCCCGATCAATGGGGTAACGAACACCTAGTTCAAAATTCAATTACCGATATGGGTGCTGCCGTTCAAGGTGGATTAGGCTTTAAATTGTATTTAACTGAAGCTTTGGCTTTGAATTGGTCTTACACGTTAACTTACACCATGAACGATCGTTGGGATGGTGCTAACGAAGCAGATCCAAATCCTGACAAACCATTGGTTCACAAACTTTACCGCTCAAATGATGCTTGGGGATTCCACGCAATTGGACTTTCTTACGCATTGGGTGAAGGTATGGGAAGCGGACCTAAGAAGATGAAAGATTCTGACGAAGACGGTGTTCCTAACAAATACGATAAATGTAAAGATACAGATCCTAAATACAGAAAATTTGTTGATAACGTAGGTTGCCCAGCAGATACAGATGGCGACGGAGTTTTAGACGCAGACGACGAATGTCCTGATACTAAGGGCACACTTGAAATGAACGGTTGTCCAGATTCCGATGGAGACGGTGTTGCTGATAAAAACGATGCTTGTCCAAAAGAAAAAGGATTGGCGAATTTAAAAGGCTGTCCTGATTCTGACAAAGACGGAATCTCTGATAAAGAAGATCGTTGTCCTACAGTTGCAGGAACTGCTGCAATGAAGGGTTGTCCTGATTCTGATGCTGATGGTGTTGCTGATATCGATGATAAATGTGCGTCTAAACCTGGTAGCAAAGATTACGAAGGTTGTCCTGATACAGATGGCGACGGAGTATTCGATAATACAGATAAATGTATTGACAAAGCAGGTACTGCTGCATCTAAAGGTTGCCCAGTGATTGCACCAGCAGTAATTCAAAAAGCTAAATTAGCCGCAAACGGTATCAATTTTGAAACTGGAAATGCGAAGATTTTGGCAGCTTCAAATAAAAATCTTGATCAGTTAGTTGATATTATGAACGAATTCCCTGAGGTATCAGCAGAAATCGAAGGTCATACAGATAACCAAGGTGACGCTGAAGCAAACAAGAAACTAAGCCAAGAGCGCGCTGATGCTGTAAAAGCTTACTTAACTGGAAAAGGAATCAATTCAGAAAGATTGAAATCAATCGGTTATGGTCAAGAAATCCCTGTTGCTGATAACAAAACAGATGCAGGTCGTAAAAAGAATCGTCGTGTAGAATTCAAATTGAATTACTAAACAACAACAACTATACAACAACAAAAACCAAACAATTAAAGAAGGGGGAGTTGATAAAACTCCCTCTTTTTTTTGTGTATAGTTTTTTAAGCCAATTTATTTCAGTCTCAATTTTTGTACCTTTGAATCCATGAGAAATGCCCCTTTTATCCATCCTACTTCCATTGTTGACACCGGTTCAACCATTGGAAATGGAACCAAAATTTGGCATTTTTCACATATTATGCCCGGCGCTAATATTGGTGAAAATTGTAATATTGGGCAAAATGTTTACATCGATAATAACACCAACATTGGAAACAATGTCAAAATTCAAAATAATGTAAGTGTTTATTCAAATGTTCAAATCGAAGATGATTGCTTTCTAGGACCCAGCATGGTGTTTACAAACGTTATCAATCCAAGAGCTTTTATTGAACGAAAACATGAGTTTAAAAACACTCTAATTCAAAAAGGCACTACAATTGGCGCTAACGCTACGATTATTTGTGGCATTACTCTGGGCAAATATTGTATGATAGGTGCTGGAGCAGTAGTTACAAAAAATGTAAACGATTTCGCTCTAATGGTTGGAAACCCTGCCACACAAATTGGATGGGTAAGCAAAAACGGACATCGCCTACATTTCACGAAGGAAACAAATCATATTGAATTGAATCAGGAAAAATTGAATAAAGAAGAAACGAATCAAACCGACGCATTTATAATTCATTCAAATACAACGATCATAGACAATAACAATCCATTACAAATTGCAGTTTGTCCTGAAACTCAAGAAAAATATGTCTTATTAAATGGCAAAGTTGAGCTTATAAGCAATTAAATATTAATAATTAAGTTCAAACAGAATCAAATTTATTTCCCCTATTTCAAATCAATTCGCAGAATTCTCATCCCCCGAAAAAATGACTAAAAAAATAATTGTAACTGGCGGCTTAGGTTTTATTGGTTCACATACAGCAGTTTGTTTGCATGAAGCAGGTTTTGAACCCATTATTATTGACAACCTAAGTAATAGCAAAATAGATGCATTAAAAGGTATTTCTACATTAATTGGATATACACCCATTTTCATTGAAGGGGATGTGAATCATACCGAATTAATGGTTCAATTGATTGAACAACACCAACCCGAAGCCGTAATTCACTTTGCTGCTTATAAAGCCGTGGGTGAAAGCGTTGAAAAGCCATTGATGTATTACCAAAACAATGTAGGTGGCTTGATGTCATTACTTGATGCCATGAAACAAACAGGTTTGAATAACGTAGTTTTTAGTAGTAGTTGCACAGTTTATGGAGAACCTGCCGAAATACCTGTAAAAGAATCTACAATAACCAAACCAGCTGAATCACCTTATGGCGCAACCAAACAAATGGGAGAAATTATCCTTAAAGACAATTCAAATTGGTTGAATACACAGTGTTTGAGATATTTTAATCCCATTGGCGCACATCCAAGCAGTCTAATTGGCGAATTGCCTCTGGGAGTGCCCAATAATCTTATTCCCTACTTAACGCAAACAGTAGCTGGTATTCGCGAAAAACTAACAGTTCATGGTAACGATTATCCTACACCCGACGGAACTTGTATTCGCGACTATATTCATGTTATGGACTTGGCAGAAGCACACGTGAATGCCGTACAACGTCTGATTGATAAAAAACAAAACGAAGCTTTCGAAATATTCAATATTGGCACAGGCAGAGGCAGCAGTGTATTGGAAGTAATCCAAACGTTTGAAAAGGTCAATCAAATTGCAGTTCCTCACACTATAGGTCCCCGCAGATCAGGCGATATTATACAAGTTTGGGCAGAAACAACCAAAGTAGAAAACGTTTTGGGATGGAAAGCCAAGCGAGATCTTTCTGAAATGTTGAAAGACGCTTGGAATTGGCAGAAAATGTTGAGTTAATCGATTATACCTTTTTCAATTTCAGAAGAATGGCATTTGCAACTATAATCAACACTACAATAATCAACAATACCCCTTTATCACCCAGATAAAAATAAACGGTTTTGGTGTCGTTGCTATAAATAGTTTGCTGAAGACATTGCTTTTCGTACCAACCCGAAGTTTGAACCGCATTTCCTAATGGATCAATAAATCCACTTGTTCCGGTATTAGCAGAACGTGCCACCCATTTTCGGAACTCAATTGCACGCAACTTCGCATAAGAGAAGTGTTGTTGATATCCAGCTGTTTTATTCCACCAAGCATCATTGGTTACTATGCCCAACCATTGTGCACCATCTTTGATGTATTGACCAACATAATCACCATAAATACTTTCATAACATATGATTGGAGCGGTTTTTGAATTTTGATCACCTAACGCAGTAGCTTTATCTGAAACGCCTAAACTACCCGTAGAACTATTTTCATCCAATGAAATAGCCAAACTTTCTAAAAATGGCAATGTTTGAATGAAGGGCATTTGCTCTGTACCAGGTACCAATTTACTTTTATGATAAATCTGAGTAGGCCCTTTTTGCTTAATCAGCAAGGCAGAATTATACAAATTATACCACAACGCTTCATCATATTGGCTTTTGCGGGCAGATCTGTTAGGTTTTGACGCACTTTGATAGTATTCAATTCCATTCACCCCTGTTAATAAATTCAAATTGGGATATTTCGCCAATAATTCGCTTTTTACCATCTGAATTTGCGGATCCACTTCGGGCGACTTCATGTCAATATTAGAAACCAATGAAGTTTCCGGCCACAGAAGCCAATTCGTTGTAGAATCAATCGTTTGACGAGACAATTGAATCATTTCTTGCTCTAAATCCAGTGGGTTTCGTACAAATTTTTCATTCCAAGGATCAAAGGATGGTTGCAAAACGGCCACATTAATCGGCTTTCCTTCATCTATATTTCGAACAAACTTGAGTGTCAATGAAACCAGCACGGGCAAAACAATACTCACCAATAATGCAGTTGGCAAAAGTTTATTGATCTTCGAGAAATCTAAGGTATTCGGCGTGCTGCCTTGATCCGTTTTATCTTGAGAATATTCAAGAACATTATCTGTTCTGCTTTGAGATGTATTTGAAAGTGTGTTTTCGGGGGATGTAAATACAGTAAAGAAAGCCAGTATATTTACCAAAAGTACCCATAAACTTCCGCCTAATGTTCCTGTAAATTCATACCACTGAACCAAATTTACCATACCAGAGAATCCATTCCCCAAACAAAGCCAAGGCCAACTTAAATCCCAGCGGTGATGTCCATATTCATATAGCAACCAAGTAATTATAAAAGCCGACCATGAAACCGCATTTGAGTAATTTTTGCGCTTCAATCTGCGCAAAATAGCAAATGGTAATAGCATAAAAACGGAATTCAGTATCAACATGGCGATTGCGCCCCACGAACTCGCATAATACACCCACCAAGTAGTGGTCAAATTCCAACCCAGAAGCGACAAATACAACAAACCGAAGTACTTATACCCTTTTTGGTCAAAAAGCCGATTTGAGAGCACAATAAAGGGCAAAAACGACACAAATAACAACGGAGTTAATGAAATTGGATGCCAAGCTAGCCAAAACAACAAACTGGGTAGAATAACCCATATCCACAGAGGTAGCTTATGTAAAAGGCCTTCTTTTGTGCTTATTTTATTCATCTTCGTCCAAATGACTATTACTATTACCCAATTGACCTTCCAAAACTACCACAAATTCCCCTTTGGGCGCATGAGTCTGAAAATGCTCAATGACCTCCGATAATGTTCCGGTAACTGTTTCTTCAAATTTCTTGGTGAGCTCTCTTGAAACGCTTGCTCTTCTGGATGGAGAACAAAACTCTAACAATCCTGTAAGCGTTTTCAAAAGTTTGTGTGGACTCTCATAAAAAACGATGGTATCCGTAGAGATTGACCACTCTTTAAGTTTGGTTTGACGGCCTTTTTTCTGGGGAAGGAATCCCTCATAAATGAATTTATGTAACGGGAAACCCGACTTAATAAGCGCTGGAACAAATGCAGTGGCCCCGGGTAGTACTTCGATATCAATTTCGTTTCGCAAAGCCTCTCGAACCAGCAAGAAACCCGGATCAGAAATAGCAGGCGTACCCGCATCCGAAATTTGGGCCAAATTCAATCCACTTTTAAGTTGCTGAATGTAATAATTCAATTTACCGTGTTCGTTGTGCAGATGAAAACTCTCCAAAGGCGTTGAAATTTCATAGAAATTTAACAAAACTTTGCTGGTACGGGTATCTTCCGCGAGAATTTTATCTACGCTTTTAAGAACTTCAACAGCTCTAAATGTCATATCACCTAGATTACCAATAGGTGTTGGGACTATAAAAAGTTTTCCGGTCAATTTGTTGAGATTAAAACTGTTTTCAAACAAAATCCCTATAATTTTCGATTATAGGGATTTAAATAATTTTACAAAATGTGAATTTAATTACTACTTAGCAACTCCAACCGCTCTTTTCTCTCTTATAACAGTAATTTTCACTTGACCAGGATAACGCATCTCTGTCATAATTCTATTTGAAAGCTCAAATGCTAAAACATCTGCTTGTTCATCGTTGGTTTTCTCAGCACCCATGATGATACGCAATTCTCTGCCTGCTTGAATAGCATAAGCCTTTTCAACGCCAGGATAACTCAAAGCCATATTTTCCATTTCTTTGATACGTTCAACATACTGTTCATCACCTCTACGGGCACCAGGACGAGAACCGCTAATTGCGTCACATGCCTGAATAATTGGACTTAACAAAGAGGTCATTTCGATTTCATCGTGGTGAGCACCTACAGCATTGCACACTTCGGGATGTTCACCATATTTTTCACACAATTTCAAACCCAACAATGCGTGAGGAGTTTCCTCGTCATTATCAGGACATTTTCCAATATCGTGCAATAAACCTGCGCGTTTTGCCAATTTCACATTTAGACCCATTTCAGCAGCCATAGTAGCGCACAAGCGTGCCACTTCTCTAGAGTGCTTTAATAAGTTTTGGCCATAAGAACTTCTGAATCTCATTCGGCCCACGTAACGAATTAACTCAGGGTGAAGACCGGTAATACCTAAATCAACAACCGTTCTTTCGCCCCATTCTATTACTTCTTCTTCAATTTGCTTTCGTGTTTTTTCAACCACTTCTTCAATTCGGGCAGGGTGAATACGACCATCGCGGATCAAACGTTCGAGCGACACACGAGCCACTTCTCTTCTGATGGGATCATAGCAACTTAAAACGATAGTTTCTGGGGTGTCATCGATTAGAATTTCAACACCAGTTGCTGCTTCAAATGCTTTGATGTTACGACCTTCACGACCAATAATTCTACCTTTCACATCATCGGATTCCAAAGGGAAAGCTGTTACGGTATTATCGATTGCTAATTCGGCAGCAGTACGTTGGATAGTTTGAAGAACAATTCGTTTTGCTTCACGTGTTGCGCCCAATTTTGCCTCTTCAATGATGGTTTTTGCCATTGTTAAGCCTTCAGTATGAGATTTGGCTTTTATGGCTTCTAGCATTTGCTCTTTGGCATCTTGTTGAGTCAAACCAGCAATAGCCTCTAATTTAGAAAGCTGTTGATCGCGCAAAGAATTTAGCTCCTTTTCTTTGTTTTTGTAGGATTCAACTTGAGCGTCCAATCGTTGTTGTTTTTGAGTAATTTCGTCTTCCTTTTGTTTGAAATTCTTCAATTTATCGTCTAAAGATTGTTCTTTTTGACGAATACGATTTTCTGAATTGGAAAGTTCTTGGTTGCGTTTGTTTACTTCTTTTTCGTATTCAGAACGCAATTGCATATACTTTTCTTTTGCTTCCAGGATACGATCTTTTTTCAAGTTTTCACCTTGAGATTTGGCTTCTTCCAAAATTCGTGCTTTCTCTGAATCGAGTTGATTTTTTCTTGCGGTTACAAACACGACGTAACCCAGGCCTAAACCTGCGATTAATCCGGCAAGGATGAATACAATAATGTCCATTTTTTTACTCCATTTTATGTTAAATCGGAGCAATGAATCACGTTAATGTGAATACTATTATCAAAAATCAGCCAACAACTGATCCAATTCTTGGAGAAGTTGTTCTGATTCTTCAGAATTATCCATTATAGATGGGACATTGGTTTGTTTGGGATTTCTAACGATTTCCCCTGCAAGATCCAATGCAGCCCATGAAAGTCGATCCACAGGATCGGTAGAACCGAAACGCTTAAAACCGTCGATTCTTTTATTCAATAACTCTGAGGCCAATAACACTTGTTTTTCATCTTTCTTAGTAACGCGCAGACGCATAGTTCTGCCGTCAATATTTACAGATAAAAGAACGGTTTCGTTATTGTCCATAATATTCAATCATTTAGTAAATCAATGCACCTGTCAATATCTCTAACTAATTCGTTAATCTTGATTTTCAATTCATGATTATCGGATTTGTCAGGAGACATTTCTTTTGCAAGTTTAATCAATTTATTCTGTTCCTTTAAATCATTCAACGTATTTTTTTGTATTTCGATGGTGTTTTCCTTTAATGCAATTTCTTCTTCTAGATCACTAATTTTAATTTTTAATTGACGTTTTTCTGACTCCAATTGTAAAATAAATGAATCTTTCCTCGACAAATTCATTCTCAATAGGTCATTATCTCCCTTTAAGCTGTTAATACGAATTTCAAGAGATTCCACCTGATCTCTTAGCTCTTCGTTTAAATTGAATTGTGTTGAATCGATATCGCTAAACAAGTCCAAATTGGAGGTTCTTGTTTCCGTCGGACTCAAGTTCGAATTCGAGTTCGATTGGCCCATATTCATATCAGATTCGCTCAAACTACCATTTGCATCGTATGATATTCCCGTTGATACCCTTGAAATACCACCTTTATCATTTGATAACTCGGTTATTTTTGAGGTAAGTTCTTGAATGGTATCTGAAAGCTCAATATTTTTAAGTTCAATTTGCTCATTCTTGGTTTTTATTTCTTCCAATTGATTTTTAATCGATTGATTTTCCATCAAAAGAGAATTATGCTCCTGAAGCAAACTGGTGTACTTCCCAAGTAACCGTTCGATCTTTTGTTTTATGTCTCTTAACCTATTTTCCATATTTAATACCAGTAAAACCTGATAGCTTAGAAAGATTGCATTTTTACTATTTTTTCTAAATACGCCCCATAACCGCTTTTCTTCAAAGGTTGAGCAATCTGTAAAAGTTGATTTGAATTGATGAATCCTTGACGCCAAGCAACCTCTTCAATACATCCCACTTTTAACCCTTGTCTTTCTTCGAGTACCTGAACAAATTGACCCGCTTGCATTAGAGAAGCAAACGTTCCTGTGTCTAACCAAGCAGTACCTCTACTCATTATTCTCACTTGCAACTGGTTATTTTCCAAGTAAATGCGATTAACATCGGTAATTTCTAATTCACCTCGAGCCGATGGTTTTAGATTTTTTGCAATTTCTACAACCGAATTATCATAGAAATACAATCCTGGTACAGCGTAATTAGATTTAGGAGATTCCGGTTTTTCTTCGATACTTAATGCATTCAATTCTTTATCAAATTCGACTACACCATATCGTTCCGGATCTGAAACATGATAGGCGAAAACAATTCCACCAGTAGGATTAGAACAACTTTTTAATGTTTCGATCAAATTCGACCCATAGAAAATATTATCGCCTAAGATCAATGCAACTGAATCATCCCCAATAAAATCAGAACCTAAAACAAATGCTTGTGCTAGTCCATCTGGAGATGGTTGTACCACATATTCAAAACGACAACCAATGCGCGAACCATCTCCCAACAAACGCTCAAAATGAGGAAGGTCGTGAGGTGTAGAAATAATCAATATCTCCCTAATTCCCGCCATCATCAATACAGATAACGGATAATATATCATGGGCTTATCGTAAACAGGCATTAATTGTTTACTAATAGCAAGAGTCAGTGGATGCAGACGAGTGCCAGAACCTCCAGCTAAGACTATACCTTTCATTTGTTTATTCTAATTTATGGCTTTTGTAATAATATGCTTTTTACTAAATCCCTTAATTTCCAGATGAACTTATTTTTTAATTAATTCTAGCAATTAAATCAACTCCACAACAAAATAATTCTTTTTACCTTTTTGAACTATAACATACTGGTTGTGAAGAACATAATTCATATTAATTATTTCATCAGCATTTGCCATTTTCTCTTTATTTACAGAAAAACCGTTTGCTACAATCATCTTCTTCGCTTCGCCTTTAGATGGAAATATTTGAGTTTCAACTGCCAATAAATCTAAAACAGGCATGCCATTTTCCAATTTCACTCGGTCAATCTGAAATTTCTCCATACCTTCTAATGAAGCGCTTAATGTAGCTAAGTCAAGTGATTTCAAATCTTCCGAGGTTCCATTCCCAAAGAACACTTGAGTGGCTTTTATAGCTAGATTCAAATCTTCTTGTGAATGAACACGAATGGTCAATTCTTCAGCCAGAAATTTCTGCAATCCTCTTTGGTACTCGTTGCCTTTATGTGCGTCAATTGCAGCTTGAATTTCATCTCTGGATTTTAGAGAATAAATCTTTACAAATTTTTCAGCATCCTCGTCTGAAATGTTTAACCAAAACTGATAAAACGCGAAGGGTGAGGTTTTTTGGGGATCCAACCAAACATTTCCTCCTTCACTTTTTCCAAATTTTGAACCATCCGATTTGGTTACCAATGGGGCTGTAATTGCATATGCATCACCTTGCACCATTCTACGAATTAGCTCAGTTCCCGTGGTAATATTTCCCCATTGGTCACTGCCACCCATTTGAATCTTACAATTGTGCTCTTTATACAGATGCACAAAATCATATCCTTGTACGAGTTGATAACTAAATTCTGTAAATGATAAACCACCAGCTTCCAAACGATTTTTAACGCTGTCTTTGCTCATCATGTAGCTCACCGTAATGTGTTTTCCCACTTCACGAATGAAATCGAGGAAACCCCAGTTCTTAAACCAATCGTAATTGTTTACTATTTCCGCAGAATTGGTAGCGCCACTGGAAAAATCCAAAAACTTCATTAATTGGCGTTTTTGTCCCTCAAGATTATGATTCAACGCCTCTAAATCAAGCAACTTACGTTCTGCACTCTTGCCACTTGGATCACCAACCATTCCCGTTGCTCCTCCAACTAAAACTAGAGGTTTATGTCCTGCCTTTTGAAACAATGTGAGTAACATGATAGGCACCATATTACCGATGTGCAAAGAATCTGCGGTAGGATCAAATCCAATATAAGCAGTAACCTGCTCCTTATTCAATAAATCTTCAACTCCAGGAATGGTATCGTGTAATAATCCACGCCATTTCAGCTCTTCTATAAAATCAAAATTGGGTTTAAACATGGGAATTTTTTTGTGCGTTTAACTCTACCATATCGCTGATAGCTTTTTTTAACTCTTCTGCCTTTTCATCGGTCAAACCGCTGGTTCCAAAAGAAACAACTTGTGCGGTTTCTTTGAGCATAAAATTAATTTCATAGGCCAAGTAATCTATTCTTTGAAGATATCCCCAAGGAATAAAAACCAAATTAGAAAAGAAATTTTCTCTCCAAGAAATTCCATTTTCATCTACTTGGACAAAATACTCTCCCTTTCTTTTTTTGTATATCCATAGCAAAATAGGCGTTGAAAAACCCATCCAAATGAACCCACCTGTCCAGTCAAACATTCCGTAGTGAAATGCCCAACCTATAAAATCAATAACTAATAAAATAATTAATGCGGGAACCTCAGCTTTCGCTTTGGGAATGGTATACTGAAATTTAATTTCTGACACTGTATTAAATAAAATGAAGGATGATAAAAATAACGCTTTGAAAATCCAATCGGTTTAGTCGATGAGTAACTTCACAGTACCCTGACGATTGCGAATGAAATAAACCCCAGAATTTAAACCTGCAAGATTCAATTCAAATCCGAATTCTTCCTTCTTCATGTCAACAGCCATGCGCTCTCCAACAAAATTAAAAACTTCGGGTTTTTCAGAACTCACCACATGAGCAAAAGTTTTTGCAGGGTTTGGATAAACACTCAATCCCATTTTTTCAACATCAGCAATGGAAGCGGAATTTCCGTTAACCAACAGCACAAAATTTCTCAATGTGTCTGGTCTTGACAAAGGAACTACTCCAAATACTTTGGCATAAATCATGATGGGCAACTTCAAAGGAAACAAACCAGCTTGAGTTGGAGTACCATCAATTTTCACGCAGCTTAAGGTTGAAGGAGTGAATTTACAGGTGTTCAAACATTCATATTTTAAACCAGCTGGCATTCCTAAAACACCCAATAAAACCATAGAATCCACGGTTGCAGAAACCGTTTGTCCACCTTGAGAAACTTGAGTGTCTTTAAATACTTTTACAGTAATTCCAACGGAATATGCTTGATTTACATCGCCATTGGGCAAAATAGCAGGTTTAAATCCAGGAATTTTCAACCCCGTATCCGGAGTACAAATCTGACCAATTGTAGTTTGGGGGATAATTGCCAATACCGCAATAACAATTATCCATTTTAAGTTACGTATCATTGTATTAATTAGAATTATTGTACGAATTTACATGGAAATTGCGAAACACTTTACAACTTTTGTTATCTATTGTTTAATATCA
>JACCDS012162706.1_pt1 | contig 24439 bp, 22 predicted proteins | sample 7446441 | NCBI WGS metagenome assembly JACCDS01 (sample SAMN15323445, study PRJNA562643) | freshwater metagenome | isolation source: river surface water | place: USA:Blue River Watershed | collected 2017-08-17 | reverse complement strand
TTTGAAATACAACACTACTCATATCTCCTCCAAAATACTGATTAAAGGCAGTTACCGTTGCACGGTAATTCGGATTGTAGGTTTCATCTTTTGAATACCATCTAACACTTGCCTGAACTTGTGGATAGTCTACAAAGAAAACGGTTGGCGTTGTATAAGTTTGTTCTTTAATTTTTGGGGAAATTTCGTCTTTTGTTGCCTTTATCTTTTTCGCAAAAAATACAGAATTTTTAATTGAATTTGAAACCGCACTGGCTTCTAATGTTCCATAATAGAGATATTTTCTTGGACTCATTAACAACTGCTTATGCGTCTTTTGAATATCAGCAACAGTTAATCCTTTCACGGCGGTATTGCTTAAAATTGCTGTTGTTGGATTCAATTTTCCATACTTCATATAATTATTTAAGGCCCCGTTTATTGCCTGCGCACTCGTTTTTGAATTTTCGCGATTCTTTAAGGTGGTAAGTTTCAATTCGTCCAATACACCTTTATCAAAAACTGCTTCGGACATTATTTCATTAATCAGGTCAAATCCCTTTTGATAGTTCTCCTCTGGACCTTGAAAAATAATTGAAGTGTATTCTGGAGTGGTAAAGGTTGAGAAAAAGCAGCCCAAAGAAAACAATTGCTTCGAAATCTGTTCTTGGGACTTATTCTTGGTACTAACCAAATAAAAGAAGTCCGTTAGAATATCAGTTTTTAAATCGTGTCGAGTTCCGTAATCAAAACGAATTTCCAATTTAAACAATCGATTTTCGGTGTTTTTAACATGGTATAATTGAGATTTTCCAATTTTATGTTTAGCTACTGAAGACGGATTAAAGTAAACTGGCTGCATTTTTGATGCTGGTTTTGATAACCAATTTTTAACAAACTCACTTTGTTTGTCTCTATTCAACTCAACAGGATTGATCAAAGGTTTTTCTATTTTTTCCCTTTTAGGTGTCTCACCCTTTCTTTTATAAACAACTACTCTATTTTTACCCAAGTATTCATTTACAAAGTCCATTATTTCGGCTTTGGTGATTTTTGACATTTCAAACAATTCATTTGCATGTTGTTGGTAATCCAACTCATTTACAAATGATTCCATTAAAAAGTAACAGCGAGCAGAATTCTCTTTGTATTCTTCTAACTTAGAAATATCTTGATTTAAGATAATTGCTTTAAGCATCTCCTCATCAAAATTCCCTTTACCAATCTTGGTGATTTCATCCAATAGAAGGTTCTTCATGGAATCCAGCTCTTGCCCTTCTTTCGGAGATCCAATTACCAGAAACAATGAATAATCTTTCATAGTTTCTAAGGATGTACCGGCATTTAACACTTTCTGTTGTTTAACCAAATTCAAATCCATCAAACCCGCTTGAGAGTTATTTAATAATAGATTTACGATTTTTCCAATACGCACTTGCTTTGACGATGCCCCAGGTAATGGATATCCAACTACCATCATTTCAGAACTTGGTCCAAATACATCAATTGTGCGCTCAGCATTTCTGTATTCTTCTTCTTCAAATTGATATTGTGGCACTGGCTTAGGCTTCATGTACTTAAAACTTTCATATACCTGCATCGCAACCGAGTCTGGATTAAAATCCCCCGACATAATAACCGCCATATTATTGGGCACATAGTAGGTGTTGTAATATTCTCTAATAGCTTTTAGGGAAGGATTTTTCAAATGCTCTATGGTTCCAATCGTTGTTTGTTTTCCATAATTGTGCTTCTTAAACATTTCAGCAAATAGTTGCTCCCATACTTGACTCATATCTCGGTCAATGGAAATGTTTTTTTCCTCATAAACTGCTTCAAGTTCTGTATGAAATAAACGAAAAACTGGATTTCTATAGCGTTCAGACTCAAATGCCAACCATTGAGAAATACCATTGCTTGGTATATCATTAATGTAAACGGTCATGTCGTTGGATGTAAAAGCATTTGTTCCTTTAGCGCCCATAGCTTGACACATTTTATCGAATTCATTAGCAATGGAGTATTTTGCCGCTAATTGGCTCACACTATCAATTTGACTGTAAATTAATTTACGTGCATTTTCATCTTTGGTTGAATTGTACTTTTCGTACAAATTATCAATTTGTTTTAACAGGGGTTCTTCTTTTGCCCAATCTGATGTACCATATTTATCGGTACCTTTAAAAAGCATGTGTTCCAAATAATGTGCAAGTCCCGTATTGGTACTTGGATCGTTCTTTGAACCTGTTTTTACGGCCACCATTGTGTAAACACGTGAAGTTGCGTTATTGGTTGAAGTAATTAATGTTAAACCATTTTCAAAGGTATAGTGACGGGTATTTAATGGGTCACTAATAAACTTTCTAACTGTCCAGTGTTCTGCCTTGGTATCAGAAAACCCACTAACGCGATTTTGAGCATAACTTCCCCCAAATAGAAGTCCAATTAAGGATAATATGATTGCTTTTTTCATGATTTATTTAAGATGCCCCAATACAATGCACAACGAAATCCCAACGATTCATCGTTTATGTATTATTTATTTGTTTGGCTAATTGCAAATGTAATTGAAAGAATTAAAAGTATCTTCGCAGCAACATGAGCTCCAGACGTGTTTTTCCAAAGTTACATCGAGTTTTTTTATCAACAGGTAGTAATCAAGGTCAGTCTGTAATAAATCTTTCGCAAGCCATTTCATTAATTGAGAAACACATTGGCATTGTTTCACGAACATCATCCGTCTATCGCACCAAAGCTTGGGGAAAAACCGATCAACCAGATTTTTTCAATCAATGCCTGATTGTACATACGCCCTTTAGTCCCAAATTAGTTTTAAAAAAATTAGCATTCATTGAAAAACAATTGGGTCGTGTGCGTATTGAAAAATGGGGTCCTCGTATAATTGATATTGATATTTTATTTTTTGAATCACAAGTATTCAAAGACCCTTTATTAGAAATTCCCCATGCAGAAATTCAAAACAGGATGTTCGTTTTGAAACCACTGAATGAAATTGCTGGAAACTTCAAACATCCCTTACTGAACAAAACGGTAAAAGAATTATTACAAAACACAACTGACGACTTGGGAGTTAAACCTATTTTTTAATAACTGTAAAAGGCCAACCCGATAAAAATCAAGTTTTCAAAAAATCACTTCATGATTCATTCAGAAAAACAACATCAAACTTTGGGCTTTTCCGTTATTCCACAATTAAACTGGATGATTTATCAATTTTTGGAATTAAAAAGTCGAGTTATTTCACAAGACACACAATTTTCGCAACACTCAATAAATCAAACGGCTCAAAAAGAGGAACCATCCAATATTGACGTCAATCATATTATCGTTCAATTATTGAATTTTTCGAAAGTATTTACCACAAAACATTCGAATCATTACCATATTTCTGGCTCAAATGGTATACAAACATTGACTATACCTCTTGAAAAAGGCGGAAAAGATGCCCTTTGGCAAGACAAGCGTGTTAGCTACGATCACAATTGGATTAAAGAACACAAAAACGCATTGCAAACCGCATACGGAAAATCACCATTTTTTGAGTATTACGATTATAAACTTTTCCAAATTTTTGATTCAAAACCTACTTACCTTTTTGAACTCAACCATCAGATTTTAACTATGATTTTGCCTTATCTGGGATGGTCGGATATACTCAAAAGCAACTTCCATTCAGAAAATCCCCCCAACTTATTAGATTCGTTTGAAATCCCTACTTATACTCAAGTTTTCGATGTGAAATTCGGATTTCAACCGGATGTATGTATTTTGGATTTACTTTTCAATTTAGGACCATTGTCGAACGAATATTTCAAAAAACTCTAATTTTGTTGCATGTCAATAATTAAAAAACTTGCCGGACAAACCGCTGTTTACGGAATCAGCACCATGATTGGCAGATTTATTAATTATCTGCTTGTACCGCTCTACACGGCAAAATTAAATAACGTTGCAGATTATGGTGTAGTGGGAGTAATGTTCAGTTATGCCAGTTTCTTTGCCATTATTTTTTCCATGGGACTTGAAACAGCATTCTTTCATTTTGCTCAAAAAGAATCTGTCAAAAAGGAAAAAGTATTCGCCACAGCCACATTAGGACTTATTATTACTGGTATAGTATTCTCAGTTTTAACCATTGTATTTGCTCAACCTATAATGACTTGGGTAGGTTACCCCAACCATCCAGAATATGCTGTTTATTTTACACTAATACTTTCAGCAGATGCAGTCACCGCAATTGGTTTCGCTTGGCTCAGGAACGCACAAAAACCTTGGAATTTTGCTTGGGTAAGACTTACCAATATTTTCATCAATGTGGTAGCAAATATTTTCTTTTTGGTGGTTTGTCCTTGGCTTGCTGAAAATGGAACCAACCATCCACTTTTATTAAAAATTAATTCCATAAATCAAGTTACATGGATTTTCATTTCAAACTTAATTGCATCACTTGTTACATTCCCATTGCTTCTAAAGACGTGGAAAAACTTAAAATTCGGATTTGATTTTTCTCTTTACAAACGCATGCTTGAATACTCCTATCCCTTAATTTTTACAGGTTTAGCGGGAATGATTAATGAAACGTTCGACCGTATTCTCATTAAAAAACTGATGCCTGAAGATGTGGCAGATTACAATGCGAGTATTTACAATGCTTTTTACAAATTGAGTTTGGTGCTCACTTTATTCGTACAGGCTTTTCGATTTGCCGTTGAGCCCTATTTCTTTCAACAAAGCAAATCCATGGATGCTAAACATCAGCATGCCTATATCATGAAATGGTTTGTTTATGCGGTTTGCATCATTTTTTTAGGAACCATATTAATTCTTCCTTGGATTGCTCCGCTTCTAATTCGGAATCCCGAATATTTCAAACATCCTTACGGAATGAAAATTGTTCCTATTTTGTTGGTAGCCAATATGATGCTTGGTATTTATTACACACTTTCTGTGTGGTATAAAGTAACTGGGCAAACCAAAATTGGAGCAATACCCGCTTTTGCTGGTGCTTTGATTACCGTTATTTTGAATTTGATATTTATTCCGCAATTTGGAATTCTAGCTTCGGCTTACACCACCCTGATTGCTTATTCTAGCATGGTAATTTCTGGTTATTTACTCTCTCGAAAATACTATCCGATTCCATTTGAATACGGAAATATTCTCACTGCTTTAGCAGTATCTTTTATTCTTTCTTGGGGGATGTTAGAGCTGGATGACACTATTTACCATGTATTTATTCGAACTATCATGTTTCTCGTATTTGTAGCAGGAATCGTTTTTTTAGAACGAAAAACCATCCTCCGAAAAAATAATATAGCCTCTAATTAATGGTATTTAAATTTATTAAATCAATTTATTGAATATATAGATACCCGTTTAAAATTCGTTCAATACTTCAAGAATATGCTGAACATAAAAATTAGAAATACTTCAAATAATCCCTTACCCAAATACCAAACAGAAGAAAGTGCAGGTATGGATTTGCATGCCAACCTTGAGCGCTCCATCCTGCTGGCTCCAACTGAACGAAAGTTAATCCCAACGGGAATTTATTTAGAATTACCGGTGGGTTACGAAGCACAAATTCGTCCTCGAAGTGGCTTAGCTTTAAAACACGGCATAACCGTACTTAATTCACCCGGTACCGTTGACTCAGATTATCGAGGTGAAATCCAAGTTTTACTGATTAATCACGGACAAGAACCTTTTGAAATTAACCATGGCGAACGCATTGCTCAAATGATTATTGCCCAACATGAGCGTGTATCGTGGATTGAATCGGATAACTTAAACAATACCAATCGAGGTGCTCGAGGTTATGGCAGCAGCGGCAAATAACGCATACTAACTAAAGAAAACCTAGCACTTACCAAGGCCTTAACCTTAAGATCATGATTTTTTCACAAACAATGCCGTTATTTGCGCTTTTTAAAATTTAACCGATTATGAATCTAATTATCCCGATGGCAGGAATGGGCAAAAGAATGCGCCCTCATACATTAACTACTCCTAAACCTTTAATTAAAGTTGCTGGCAAATCAATTGTACATTGGTTAATCGAAGATATAGCTGCCGTTTGCGGTGAAACCATTGAAGAAATTGGGTTTGTAATTGGACGTTTCGGAGAAGAAACAGAAAAAGAACTTATCGAAATTGCTGCGAGCGTTGGGGCAAAGGGCAAGATCTTCTATCAAGATGTTGCTGAAGGCACTGGGCATGCTATTTTGTGTGCTAAAGAATGTTTAAAAGGCGAAGTAATTGTTGCATTTGCTGATACATTATTCAGAACGGATTTCAATTTAGACAAATCCAAAGATGGTGTTATTTGGGTACATAAAGTAGCCAATCCAAGTTCATTTGGCGTAGTGAAATACGACGAAAATAATATCATCACTGATTTTATTGAAAAACCACAAGAATTTGTTTCGGATTTAGCGATTATTGGCATTTACTACTTTAAAAGCGGAGAAACTCTTAACTCAGAATTGCAGTATTTGATAGACAACGATTTAAGAGAAAAAGGAGAATATCAGCTTACCAATGCCATGGAGAACATGAAGAATAAAGGCATGACGTTCGTCCCTGGTGCAGTTCAAGAGTGGTTAGATTGCGGAAATTATAGCGCAACCGTTTATACCAATCAACGCGTTTTAGCTAATAAAGCAAGTAATTTCAAACTGGAAGCGAATCGTTTCGATTCCAGCGTTAAGATACACGAACCTTGCTTCATTGCAGAGGGCGTTGAACTAAAAAATTGTGAAATTGGTCCTTTTGTTAGCTTGGGTGAAAATACTAAAGCAGAAAATTGCGTAATTCGCAATACCATCATTGGTGAAAATTGTAAACTTGTTGATTTTACATGTGAAAACTCAATGATTGGAAATCATGTATGCCTAAATGGAAATCCCAAAGAATACAGTATTGGCGATTACAGCGTAATCGACTAACAACTATTTTTCGAATAGGTATTCTTGGATTTATTTCAATAGTTTCTGATGTTTCGGCACAGAGTGATGCCAGCTTTCCTACGATAAAAGAAACTCCCATTCAACGCATTCATTCTCTGGAAATTAGCAGAATAAATGGACTTTCAGACAAAGCCCTTCCTGAATATCTTGAATTATTAAATTTTCCGGAAACTAAACAACTGGCAGACTTTCGTTTAGCTGAAATTTATTTAAATTCAAACGAGTTAACCAAAGCGGAGTTACATGCTAAAGCAGCTTGGGAATCGGATAAAAACAGTTCCGATTTTTCTTATCTACTGATACAGATACTTGAGAAGGAATTGAAATATGAAGAAGCTTGGAAAATTCACAGTTCCCTTGTTTCTAAAGAGCCCCGTTATATTTCGAGGTACTACGACGCCATCAACAATTGCTATAAGCGATCAAACTACCAAGATGCGCTCAATTTAATTCAACTTTATCGTTTTCATTTTGGGAAAAACGATTATTCACATCGTACTTTAATTGAGTGTTGGTTGCGAACTTCTAATGGCAATCAATACGTTGATTCTGTAATTCGTGAAAACGAAAGATACATCCTTACAAAACCCGGCGAAGCGAAGATTTGGATTGCCTTTCAATTACGCTTTATCAATGGAAACTTCCCCAAAGACGAAGCCGAAAAAAAATCTAAAATATTCGTTGAAAACTTGGTTTCATTTCAAAAATCCAACCCTGATTTTGAATTAGACATAAAAGGACTTCAAGCAGATTTTCCGTTTTTAAAAACGGAGACGGCAACTCTGGATTTAGTTTCGTTATTAAAAGCCATCCAAGAAGAGCCAAATCCTAAAATAGCCGAATTGGATTTTAATGCATTTCAAAATCAACTTCAAAATATCAATACCAGTGATTCCATTTTAAACTACTTATTAAACATCCTCCCAAAAAACCAAACATCCTATTTAAATATTGAACTTCATGTTCTGATTGGTAACGAATTCTATAAGAGAGGAGATTTCAAAAATGCATTGACATGCTATTCTATGTGGAAATCAAACGAAGGCTCCGCGGCGTTAATTTTTGAAACAAACAACAAGATCAAAACAGACTTGGAACTACAAATTCAAATTTTAAATGCAGCCGAAGGTCCAGCATCTAAATCAACGAACATAAGTTCAGACACGACCATTGTTAAAAATGATGCATTATCAATTCACAATCGATTGATAATTTGTAAGTACAAAACAAATACGCTGTTTACACCTAAATCAAACAAGAATTCAAACAATTCTGGAAGTACAAATTCAAATATGGGATTCACAAAAGAATCTGAAGAGTTTGAGTGGTACGAAATCAATTTTCCATTTTTATTAAATGAAATGGAAATACTAAAAGACATCCTATGGAATCAATCCAATAACAATTGGACCGCGGCAATTGGCTTGTGGAATTCCATAAACGTAAGTACTTCCATTTACCCAGATTTCTATTTCGCCATTTTGGATGCCGAAATGAAGTCCGATAATCAACTGAACTATTTTAAACAATATAGCTTTGAAATTGCCGTTAATAAATGGGTCACAGAAGGAAAGATCCATCCTAAATTGGCACAAGAATTGATACAATTCAAAAAGCGTTAAATAATCCTACTTAAAAATAAACATCCCCAAAAATGAAATTCCAATTCCCTATACTTCTCGCATGCATTTTCCTAGGCCTTAATAATCAATTAAATGCGCAGGAAACAGATGCTAAATTAAATGTTTCAAATGTTTGGGAAGAGCCTGTGGTTGAACCGTTATCTTGGAATCACTTCACTGCCAAATACGACTTTAATGCATCATTGAACAATCCATCCCAAAAAGCAGCAGAAGAAGTTGCAGGAACCTTATCGATTCGTATGAGAAAAGATAGTATTTTGTGGTTTACGGTTTCGGCGAGTATTGGAATTCAGGTGATGAAAGGAATTATTAGAAAGGATAGCGCCTTTGTTTTAGACAATTTCAATAAGAAAGCGTATTTACTTTCATTGGAAGACCTGAATAAAATCAATGATTTACCCGCTAATTTACAGGCCATTCAAAAAATATTTACGGGGGAACTGTTAACATCTAAGTTGTTAAGAGATCAATCAAGCGAGTACGCAGAATCAGCTTTAGGCAGCGAATGCTTCACCGGTGTTGAACCACAGTTTAAAAACTATTCAGTGGCTCTGTCCAATCAGAATGTTTCTCAATTTCAACTCAAGGAACCCAATCGTGGCGGTTCTTTAGACGTATTTTTTCCAACAAGAATTTCAACCGACAAGGGTAAGCATCCAGAAGAAATCAGGTTGGTTGCGAGCAAAATTGAAGAGCAAGCTGCCCAACCTAAAGTACGGTTGAATTTATCGTTAAAAACTGCTCGATTTGATTTTATACCTTCGTATCCATTTTTTATTCCAAGCGATTACGAACGTGTTGATATTAAAAACCTATAATAGAACCGCTTTTTTATTTCTGTTTTTTGGGATGGTTTCCATTCCAATTTCATTGAATTCCCAAAACTCAAGACGGGCATTAGAGCAAAAGCGTCTTCGCGTTCAAAAAGAAATTGCTGAAAATCAAAGGATTCTTCAAAACACGCAAAAAGAAAAAAGTGAAACACTTAGCCAGCTGAGTACGCTAAAGCGAATTATTGAACAACGTTCAGAATTAATAGACAACTTGCAGCAAGATTTGCTTCAAACAGACAATGAAATTCAACGTCAAACCATACAGTTGCAAATTCTTCAACAGCAATATGAAGCGGAGAAATTACAATTACATCAAACAGTAAAAAAGGCATATAAAACACGTAAATCAGGACAAGAATTGGCATTTGTCTTTTCTTCTGACAACATGAAACAAGCCTTTCGTCGCTGGAAATATTTGAAGAAAGTATCGGAACACCGAAATAATCAGATTGAAAATTTAAAATCTCAAGCTCAAGCGGTTGAGTTGGCATTGGAAAATTTAGGAGTTGTGAAATTCCGTAAGAAAATACTCATTTCAACTAAAGAATCGGAAAAGAAGCAACTTGAAGTTGACAAAAACACCAAACAGGTTTTAGTCAACAACCTTTCTAAAAAAGAAAAAGAAATAGCTGAAAAAATCCGCCAAAAAGAGCGACAAATGGCAAAGTTAAACGCAGCTATTTCTCGAGCCATTGCGCGTGAAATCGAAGCAGAAAGAAAACGAAAAGAACGTTTAAAGGCACGTGAGGCTTCAAGTTCGAGCTCAAGCAGCAAATCATCTTCAAAAACTTCCTCAACCAGCAGTTCAAAATCTTCCGGTAATGTTAATGCAATGACGCCAGAGGCGCGTTCATTAAGTGAATCATTCTCATCCAATCGCGGTATTTTACCTTGGCCAGTAGAACGAGGATACATTACACAAACATTTGGTGTGCATCCGCATCCTGAGTTTAAAAACATCACTCTTCAAAACAATGGTATTGACATTGCCACTTCAAAAGGTGCTAACGCAAAATGCGTATTTAAGGGTACAGTAAGTGCTATTTTGTCTATACCGGGAGAAGGACAGGCCGTATTGGTTAATCACGGTGAATATTTTACTGTTTACAGTCGCTTGGAAGATGTTTTTGTTCAAAAAGGCGAACAAATTTCTACTGGAACTTCTGTAGGTAGAATTATGCAAGACGACGAGGGTAAATACACATTACAATTCCAACTTTGGGAAGGTCAAGAAAAACAAAACCCCCAATCTTGGTTAAAGAGACGATAAGTCTTAATATTGTTATTGATTTGCCGATCATTTGAAGGCAAGAATAATTAAATATGAAAGTAGCAGTTATTGGTTCAGGAGTAATGGGTTCGGGTATTGCGATTAGCAGTATCTTAAAGGGATATAAAACATTGGTATTTGATATCCAACAGAATCAGTTAGAAAAATCTCAATTATACATCCAAAAACAACTGCAACAAAGTTGTGAAAAAGGCAGAATTTCTGAGGATGAAATGAAACTCTCTCTTTCACATTTGGAGTTTAGTTCTGAATTCAATGACTTGCAAGCTGATTTCATAATCGAAGCTATTTTAGAACAACTTCCCCTAAAACAAGAACTATTTCAAAAGCTCGAAGCCATAAATTCATCAGATACTATTTTTGCTACCAATACATCCTCCATTCCCATTACTCAAATTGCGGCCGTTTTGAAAAATCCTGAAAGAGTAGTGGGTGTGCATTTTTTCAACCCTGCTCATGTTATGAAGCTTGTTGAAATCATATTGGGAGCTGCCACCAGTAAATGCATTGCAGAAAAAGCATTTACTTGGGCACAATCATTGGGTAAAACCGTTGTATATGCACAGGATGCTCCTGGTTTTATTGTAAACCGAGTGGCGCGACATTACTACGTGGAAAGTTTGAAGATCATGGAAGAAAACGTGGCTGATTTCCATGAAATTGATACTTTACTTGAATCTACAGGCTTCAAAATGGGTCCATTCAAACTGATGGATTTAATCGGCGTAGACACCAACTATTCCGTTACCAAATCGATGTTTGAACAATTTAGTTTCGATTCAAAATTCCGTCCATCAAGAATTCAAAAACAAAAAGTGGATGCCGGGTTCCATGGTCAAAAATCAGGAAAAGGGTTTTATGAATATGAGAAAAAATAACCCAACATCTTCCCCAAAAAGAGCAAGTAAAACTTTAGGTTTACTTGTAATGCTTTTGATTGGATTTGGTTTCCATGGTTCATCGTGTAAAGACTCAAGTAGGGTTACTGAAAACATCCCCAAAGGATTAATTAACTTAACTATAGATTTGAATTTACCCTCTTATCAGCATCTACAACAAGTAGGGACTCACGCCTATGTTCAAGGCGGTGTAAAAGGAGTTTTAATCATCCATGATTACGACGATTCATGGTACGCTTTTGAACGTGCTTGTGCTTTTGAACCAACGAAAGCGTGTTCAAATATTTGGGTGGATTCAATAAACATTCAACTGATGTGCGGAACTTATTCCGGTACAACTTTCCAAAGTTGTTGTGAGAGCAAATACATGTATTCCGGATTTCCATTAAAAGGTCCTGCTGCTGGAAGACTTGCACAATACTATATCTCAAGAAATAACAATATTCTTCAGGTGTATAATTAATTTTTATAACTCTAGAGTTATGATCGCTCTATCCACCTAATCGGCATTTTTAAAATTTCGATTTCACAAGTGTAAAATTTTTCAAAAAACTTTTTTTTCAGGATGAGTTTGTTATATTTGTCGTTCACTAATTCTACCAACTATCATAAAATTCGGACAAAATATGATGAAAAACTACATTAAAGCTTCATTAATAGCAACCGCCAGTCTCCTTTCCTTCGGAAATGGAATGGCTCAATCTCCAGGTACACATGGAATCGAAATCCATGGAGGTATTCGCGAATATATTGGAGATATGGGTTCTAGTTTGATGTTTGCACGTGCTCCCAAATACCAAGGCGGAGGAATTGCATTCACCTACTATATCAACCCGAGTATTGATGCTGTTGCCAATATCTCGTTTGGTGAGGTGGGTTTCTCACAAAACATTGACAGCTTTGTAAAAGAGCGAGATATTGTTTGGAGAAGTTTTAGAGCTCAAACCGGGGATTTTACATTAGGTGCTCGTTACAAGTTCAATAACAACATCATTTTGTCTGAGGATTCTAAATTTGCTCCTTATGTTTATGGTGGATTAACTGGATACTATGTGCATTCAACTATTAAATGGGGACCACATCCATACCAAGCTGCAAATCGTCCAGATCAATGGGGTAATGAACATCTAGTTCAAAACACCATCACCGATATGGGTGCTGCTGTTCAAGGTGGATTAGGCTTTAAATTATATTTGACTGAAGCTTTAGCTCTAAACTGGTCCTACACGTTGACTTACACCATGAATGACCGTTGGGATGGTGCAAATGAGGCGGATCCTAACCCTGATAAACCATTGGTGCACAAACTTTATCGTTCAAATGACGCTTGGGGATTCCATGCAATTGGATTGTCTTATGCATTAGGTGAAGGTATGGGTAGCGGACCTAAGAAAATGAAAGATTCTGATGAAGACGGCGTTCCTAACAAATACGATAAATGTAAAGATACTGATCCTAAATACAGAAAATTCGTTGATAACGTAGGTTGTCCAGCTGATTCTGATGGTGATGGCGTTTTGGATGCTGATGACGAATGTCCAGATACAAAAGGTACACTTGAAATGAACGGCTGCCCTGATTCTGATGGCGATGGTGTTGCTGATAAAAACGATGCATGTCCTAAAGAAAAAGGATTAGCAAACTTGAAAGGTTGCCCTGATTCTGACAAAGACGGAATTTCAGATAAAGAAGACCGTTGTCCTACAGTTGCAGGTTCTGCAGCAATGAAAGGTTGTCCTGATTCTGATGCAGACGGAGTTGCTGATATCGATGATAAATGTGCTTCTAAACCAGGTAGCAAAGATTACGAAGGTTGCCCTGATTCTGACGGTGACGGTGTATTTGATAACACAGATAAGTGTATTGATAAAGCTGGAACAGCTGCATCTAAAGGTTGCCCTGTAATTGCTCCTGCAGTTGTACAAAAAGCAAAATTGGCTGCAAACGGTATCAACTTTGAAACTGGTAACGCTAAGATTGTAGCAGCTTCTAACAAAAACTTGGATCAATTGGTTGATATCATGAATGAATTCCCCGAGGTTTCAGCTGAAATTGAAGGTCATACAGATAATCAAGGAGATGCAAGCGCAAACAAGCAATTAAGTCAAGAGCGTGCTGAAGCTGTAAAAGCATACTTAACTGGTAAAGGAATTAAGGCTGAAAGATTGAAAGCAATCGGTTACGGTCAAGAAATCCCAGTAGCAGACAACAAAACAGACGCAGGCCGTAAAAAGAATCGTCGTGTAGAATTCAAATTGAATTACTAAACAACAACAACTATACAACAACAAAAACCAAACAATTTAAAGGAGGGAGTTGACAAAACTCCCTCTTTTTTTTGTATACGGTTTTTTAAGTTCATTTGAATAAGTATCAATTTTTGTACCTTTGAAATCATGAAAAACCCGCCATTTGTTCATACTTCAGCCGTAGTTGATCCAGGTGCAACTATAGGTGATGGAACTAAAATTTGGCATTTTTCGCATGTGATGTCTGGAGCCGTTATTGGTGAAAATTGCAATATTGGTCAAAATGTTTACATTGATAACAACACTAAACTTGGAAACAATGTTAAGGTTCAAAATAACGTTAGCGTTTATTCCAATATTTACATTGAAGACGATTGTTTCCTAGGACCAAGTATGGTTTTTACCAACGTTATCAATCCCCGAGCATTTATTGAACGCAAACATGAGTTTAAAAACACCTTAGTAAAAAAAGGCGCGACCATCGGGGCAAATGCCACCATTGTCTGTGGCAATACTCTTGGAAAATATTGTTTGATTGGAGCGGGTTCCGTTGTTACAAAGGATGTTCCCGATTTTGCCTTAATGGTTGGAAATCCAGCTACACAAATTGGTTGGGTGAGCAAAAACGGTCATAAACTGAATTTTAACGAAGAAAGTAATTATATAGACAATCATAATCAGGCTAATTCAGGACAATCAGGCGCAATCCAAACCGCTCTTTGCCCTGAAACCAAAGAAAAATACATATATACAAATGGGATTGTCAAACTCACAAACGATTAAATAACCGTTTTGAACTTCATCCTGTTTATAAAATACACTTACATAATAGTTCAAATACAGAATTCTCATCCCCCGAAAAGAATAAAATGACTAAAAAAATAATCGTAACTGGTGGCCTTGGATTTATTGGATCACATACTGCTGTGTGCTTGCATCAAGCAGGTTTTGAACCTATAATCATCGATAATCTGAGTAATAGTAAAAAAGATGCATTAAAAGGCATTTCTGCGTTAATTGGATATACTCCTATTTTCATTGAAGGCGATGTGAACCATACCCCACTTATGATTCAGCTTATTGAACAGCATAAACCGGAAGCTGTTATTCATTTTGCAGCCTTCAAAGCCGTGGGTGAAAGCGTTGAAAAACCCCTCATGTATTATCAAAATAATGTGGGTGGGTTAATGTCGCTTCTTGACGCAATGCAGCAAACCGGTTTAAACAATGTTGTTTTTAGCAGTAGCTGCACCGTTTACGGAGAGCCAGCAGAAATTCCTGTAAAAGAATCTACACTCACCAAACCCGCGGAATCTCCTTATGGAGCAACCAAACAAATGGGTGAGATAATTCTAAAAGATAACGCTAAGTGGCTAAATACGCAGTGTTTGAGGTATTTTAACCCAATTGGTGCGCATCCAAGCAGTTTAATCGGAGAGTTGCCTCTAGGTGTCCCCAACAATCTTATACCCTATTTGACGCAAACTGTAGCTGGTATCCGTGAAAAATTAACCGTTCATGGCAACGATTATCCTACACCCGATGGCACATGTATTCGCGACTATATTCATGTTATGGATTTGGCCGAAGCACACGTAAATGCCGTTCAACGCTTGATTGAGAATAAACAAACCGAAGCATTTGAAATCTTCAATATTGGAACAGGCAAAGGTAGTAGCGTTTTAGAGGTGATTCAAACCTTTGAAAAAATCAATAACATCCCTGTTCCTCACACTATTGGACCACGCCGTTCTGGAGATATTATTCAGGTTTGGGCCGAAACCACAAAAGTTGAAAACGTACTAGGATGGAAAGCCAAAAGAGATCTTTCTGAAATGTTGAGAGACGCCTGGAATTGGCAAAAAACATTGAAATAGTTAAGCCAAGTCGCTCAATTATTCAACTTCATTTGAATAGCGTTGATGGCTATGACCAAAACAATCAAAATTATTAATACACCGGCATCACCAAGATGGTAGTAAATTGTCTTCGTATCGTTGCTATAAATCGTTTGTTTCAAGCATTGCTTTTCATACCATCCCGAAGACTGAACAGCATTACCTAATGGATCTATAAATCCACTCGTTCCGGTATTAGCAGATCGAGCAACCCACTTACGAAATTCAATAGCACGTAACTTTGCATAGGAAAAATGCTGCTGATAACCAGCGGTTTCCTTCCACCAAGCATCATTGGTTACAATTCCCAACCACTGAGCGCCATCCTTAATATATTGACCAACGTAGTCACCGTAAATACTTTCATAGCAAATAATTGGCGCTGTTTTTGAATTCACATCTCCTAATGCAGTAGCCTTTTCAGAAACCCCCAAACTTCCGGTAGAACTGTTTTCATCCAATGAAATCGCCAAGCTTTCTAAAAAAGGGAGCGTTTGAATAAATGGCATTTGCTCAGTACCCGGAACCAACTTGCTCTTATGATAAACCTGCGAAGGACGATTATGCTGAATCAACATAGCAGAGTTATACAAATTATACCACAATGCTTCATCGTATTGACTCTTGCGGGCGGATCTGTTTGGTTTCGACGCGCTTTGATAATATTCAATTCCATTAACCCCTGTTAATAAAATCAAATGGGGATATTTTGCCAATAATTCGCTTCTTACCATCTGAACTTGCGGATCCGCATCGGGTGATTTCATATCAATATTTGAAACCAATGACGTTTCTGGCCAAAGGAGCCAATTCGTGTTAGAATCGATCGTTTGACTCGAAAGTTGAATCATTTCTTGTTCCAAATCAAGCGGATTTCGCACAAATTTCTCATTCCAAGGATCAAACGAAGGTTGCAAAACGGCTACGTTTAGCGGCTTTCCTTCGTGAATATTGCGTGTGAATTTGAGTGTCAAAGAAACCAAAACGGGCAACATTACACTCAACAATAAAGCGGTAGATACCCGTTTATACTTGCCATGGTTTTCTTTTTTTTCGGGGGATGTAAATACGGTAAAATAAACCAGCACGTTCACTAAAAGCACCCAGAAACTGCCACCCAATGTTCCAGTAAACTCATACCATTGAACCAAGTCCACCATTCCTGAAAATCCATTTCCCAAGCAAAGCCAAGGCCAGCTCAAATCCCATCTATGGTGCCCATATTCATAAATCAACCACGAAATAATAAAAGCCGACCAAGAAATAGTATTTGAATAATTTCTGCGTTTTAATCTCCTAAAAACAACAAAAGGCAACAGCATAAACAGCGAATTCAATATAAGCATAGCCATTGCGCCCCATGAACTCGCATAATACACCCACCAAGTGGTTGTTAAATTCCAACCGAGGAGCGACAAATATATCAAACCGAAGTACTTATACCATTTTTGGTCAAAAAGTCGATTGGAGAGCACAATAAAGGGCAAAAACGACACAAACAACAACGGTGTTAAAGAAATCGGATGCCAAGCCAGCCAAAACAACAAACTTGGCAGAATTACCCAAGCCCATAAAGGCAGTTTATGTAAAAGGCTATTTCTTGAATTAGTTTGATTCATCTTCCTCCAGTTGATAATTACTCAATTCTCCTTCCAAAACTACTACAAATTCACCTTTGGGAGCATGGTTTTGAAAATGATCAATCACCTCTGTTAATGTTCCAGTAACCGTTTCTTCAAACTTCTTGGTTAACTCTCTTGATACACTTACTCGACGGGCCGATGAGCAAAACTCCAATAAACCGTTTAATGTTTTTAGCAGTTTATGGGGACTTTCATAAAAAACAATGGTATCGGTTGAAACCGACCACTCTTTGAGTTTGGTTTGACGGCCTTTCTTTTGCGGAAGAAATCCCTCGAAAATAAATTTATGTAGAGGGAAGCCAGATTTAATAAGTGCTGGCACAAAAGCAGTTGCTCCAGGAAGAACTTCGATAGAAATATCATTACGCAGTGCCTCGCGAACAAGTAAGAAACCGGGATCCGAAATAGCCGGAGTACCCGCATCTGAAATTTGAGCTAAGTTCAATCCACTCTTTAATTGTTGGATGTAGTAGTTCAATTTTCCGTGTTCATTATGCAAATGAAAACTCTCTAAAGGAGTGGTAATTTCATAGAAATTTAACAAGACTTTGCTTGTACGGGTATCTTCTGCGAGAATTTTATCTACGCTTTTAAGAACTTCCACCGCTCTAAATGTCATATCACCCAAATTACCGATGGGTGTGGGGACTATAAAAAGTTTACCTGTCAATTGATTAAAATATTTTGTTATGAAACTTGATTGTATATCAAACAAAATCCCTATAACTTTCGATTATAGGGATTCAGTTAATGTCATTCAAATATAGTTGTGAATGATATACATAAGTGCGTTTTAATTAAACTCCAGTTATTTCGCTACACCAACTGCTCTTTTCTCTCGTATAACGGTAATTTTCACCTGACCAGGATAACGCATCTCGGTCATAATTCTATTAGAAAGCTCGAATGCTAAAACATCGGCTTGCTCATCGTTTGTTTTTTCAGCACCCATGATGATACGCAACTCTCTACCTGCTTGAATCGCATATGCTTTTTCAACACCGGGATAGCTCAAAGCCATGTTTTCCATTTCTTTGATACGTTCTACGTATTGTTCGTCACCTCTACGAGCACCAGGACGAGAACCGCTAATTGCGTCACATGCCTGAATAATTGGACTCAACAAAGAGGTCATTTCAATTTCATCGTGGTGGGCACCTACGGCATTACAAACTTCTGGATGTTCACCATATTTTTCACACAATTTCAAACCCAACAATGCGTGTGGAGTTTCCTCATCATTATCGGGACATTTTCCGATATCGTGCAATAAACCTGCGCGTTTTGCCAATTTCACATTTAGACCCATTTCTGCAGCCATAGTAGCGCACAAGCGTGCCACTTCTCTGGAGTGCTTCAACAAGTTTTGGCCATAAGAACTTCTAAATCTCATACGACCCACATAGCGAATCAATTCAGGGTGAAGACCGGTAATACCTAAATCAACAACAGTTCTTTCTCCCCACTCAATTACTTCCTCCTCGATTTGCTTACGTGTTTTTTCTACCACTTCTTCAATTCGAGCTGGGTGAATACGACCATCGCGAATCAAACGCTCCAAAGAAACGCGAGCTACTTCTCTTCTAATTGGATCATAGCAACTCAACACAATAGTTTCAGGAGTATCATCAATCAGAATTTCAACACCAGTAGCTGCTTCGAACGCTTTGATGTTACGTCCTTCACGACCGATAATTCTACCTTTCACGTCATCAGATTCCAATGGGAACGCGGTAACCGTGTTATCAATTGCCAATTCTGCAGCAGTACGTTGAATGGTTTGAAGTACAATACGTTTAGCTTCGCGGGTTGCGCCCAATTTAGCTTCTTCAATAATGGTTTTAGCCATTGTTAAACCTTCAGTATGCGATTTAGCTTTAATGGCTTCCAACATTTGCTCTTTGGCATCTTGCTGGGTTAATCCGGCAATGGCTTCTAGTTTAGAAAGCTGTTGATCACGTAGTGAATTTAATTCTTTTTCTTTGTTTTTGTAGGATTCAACCTGTGCGTCTAAACGTTGTTGTTTTTGAGCAATTTCGTCTTCTTTTTGCTTAAAATTCTTCAATTTATCGTCAAGAGATTGTTCTTTTTGACGAATACGATTTTCAGAATTTGAAAGCTCTTGATTGCGTTTGTTTACTTCTTTTTCGTATTCAGAACGCAATTGCATATACTTTTCTTTTGCTTCTAGAATACGATCTTTTTTGAGGTTTTCACCTTGAGATTTGGCTTCTTCCAAAATTCGTGCTTTCTCTGAATCGAGTTGATTTTTTCTTGCGGTTACAAACACGACGTAACCCAGGCCTAAACCTGCAATTAATCCGGCAAGGATGAATACAATAATGTCCATTTTTTTACTCCATTTTATGTTAATTGGGAGCAATGAATCACATCCTGTGAATATTAGTATTAAAAATCAGCCAACAATTGATCCAATTCTTGGAGTAGTTGTTCTGATTCTTCAGAATTATCCGTGGTAGATGGGGTGTTGGTTTGTTTGGGATTTCTAACGATTTCCCCAGCAAGATCCAAAGCAGCCCATGAAAGACGATCCACTGGATCGGTAGAACCGAAGCGTTTAAACCCATCGATTCTTTTATTCAATAACTCCGAGGCCAATAACACTTGTTTTTCATCTTTCTTAGCAACGCGCAAACGCATGGTTCTGCCGTCAATATTTACAGATAAAAGAACGGTTTCGTTATTGTCCATAATATTCAATCATTTAGTAAGTCAATGCACCTATCAATATCTCTTACTAATTCGTTAATCTTGATTTTCAATTCATGATTATCGGATTTGTCGGGAGACATTTCTTTTGCAAGTTTAATCAATTTATTCTGTTCCTTTAAATCATTCAACGTATTTTTTTGTATTTCGATGGTGTTTTCTTTTAAAGCAATTTCCTCTTCGAGATCACTAATTTTAATTTTCAACTGACGTTTCTCAGACTCCAATTGAAGAATAAAGGCGTCTTTTCTCGACAAATTCATTCTAAGTAAATCGTTATCGCCTTTCAGACTATTGATTCTGATTTCCAACGATTCAATTTGTTCTTTTAGTTCATCATTTAACTGCAATTCATCATTATTTGACGAACTGAAAAGATCAATGTTTTGAACTTTTTGGGATTCAACAATTGGTTGATTAATTTCAACATTTCCCGAAGAATTTGAATTCGAGCTATTACTCGAATTTTGAGACAATTGATTGATTTGTTCTGTTAAATCCTGAACTACATCGGCTAACTCAATATTCTTTTGTTCAACCTGATCATTTTTTAATTTTAAAGCCTCAAGCTGTGATTTAATTTCTTGGTTTTCCAACAATAACGAATTGTGTTCTTGCAACAAATCGGTGTACTTTAACAGTACCCGTTCAATTTTTAATTTTATGTCTCTTAGTCTGTTTTCCATATCAAATATCAGCAAAACCGATAACTCAGAAGGATTGCATTTTTACTATTTTTTCTAGATAAGCCCCATAACCACTCTTTTTCAGTGGTTGAGCAATTTCTACCAATTGATTGGAATCAATAAATCCTTGGCGCCAAGCAATTTCCTCAATACAACCCACTTTTAAACCTTGTCTTTCTTCTAAAACTTGAACGAACTGGCCAGCTTGCATCAACGAAGCGAATGTACCTGTGTCTAACCAAGCCGTACCTCTGCTCATAATTCTTACTTGCAATTGATTGCGCTCTAAGTAAATACGATTCACATCGGTAATTTCCAATTCCCCGCGAGCCGAAGGCTTCAAGTTTTTCGCAATCTCAACTACTGAATTGTCGTAAAAATAAAGACCTGGAACTGCGTAATTGGATTTAGGAACGACGGGTTTCTCTTCGATACTTAAAGCATTCAGTTCTTTATCAAATTCCACCACACCATATCTTTCAGGATCAGAAACGTGGTATGCAAAAACAATACCACCATCCGGATTTGAACAACTTCTTAGGGTATCTATCAAATTTGAACCATAGAATATATTGTCTCCTAAAATTAATGCAACAGAATCATTTCCAATAAAATCCGCTCCTAAAACAAATGCCTGAGCTAATCCATCTGGAGATGGTTGAACTACATATTCAAATTTACAACCGATTCGAGAACCATCCCCTAACAAACGCTCAAAGTGAGGAAGGTCATGAGGAGTTGAAATAATCAATATTTCTCGGATACCTGCCATCATTAGCACCGATAACGGATAATAAATCATAGGTTTATCGTAAACAGGCATCAACTGTTTGCTTATAGCAAGAGTCAATGGATGAAGACGAGTGCCAGATCCACCGGCCAATACAATACCTTTCATTTTCTATTTTAATTTTAATCCGTTTTCGTAATTCAAGTAACTTTAAGTTAGAATCATTTTTTGGGGACAATAACTCATAAATCAAGATTATCATTCACAATATGCCAAAATATTCAAAAACTCTAGGCTTACATGAGTTCTATAACAAAATAATTCTTTTTACCCTTTTGAACAATAATATACTGATTATGTAGAACATAGTTCATGCCGATAGATTCCTCAGCATTCGCCATTTTCTCTTTATTCATTGAAAATCCATTGGCCACAATCATCTTTTTTGCCTCGCCTTTAGATGGAAATATTTGTGTTTCAACCGCTAGCAAATCTAAAACAGGCATGCCATTTTCCAATTTTACTCGATCAACCTGAAATTTTTCCATTCCTTCCAAAGAAGCCTGCAATGTTGCCAAATCAAGGGCTTTTAAATCTTCGGCCGTTCCATTTCCAAAAAACACCTGAGTAGCTTTAATTGCTAAATTCAAGTCCTCTTGTGAATGAACACGAATGGTCAATTCTTCAGCCAAAAACTTCTGCAATCCTCTTAGGTACTCATTTCCCTTGTGAGCATCGATTGCCGCCTGAATTTCTTCTCTTGATTTTAATGAGTAAATCTTCACAAATTTTTCAGCATCCTCATCGGAAATGTTTAACCAAAACTGATAAAACGCGAAGGGTGAGGTTTTTTGGGGATCCAACCAAACATTTCCTCCTTCACTTTTTCCAAATTTTGAACCATCCGATTTGGTTACCAATGGGGCTGTAATGGCATAGGCATCACCTTGCACCATTCTACGAATCAACTCAGTTCCTGTAGTAATATTCCCCCATTGATCACTACCACCCATTTGAATTTTGCAATTGTGCTCCTTATATAAGTGCACGAAATCATATCCTTGAACGAGTTGATAGCTAAATTCTGTAAATGATAATCCCCCAGCTTCCAAACGATTTTTAACGCTGTCTTTACTCATCATGTAGCTCACCGTAATATGCTTTCCCACTTCACGAATAAAATCGAGGAATCCCCAGTTCTTAAACCAATCGTAGTTATTTACAATTTCCGCAGAATTGGTAGCGCCACTTGAGAAATCCAAAAACTTCATTAACTGGAGTTTTTGTCCTTCAAGATTATGATTCAGCGACTCTAAATCAAGCAACTTACGTTCTGCACTCTTACCACTTGGATCACCAACCATTCCTGTTGCTCCACCGACCAAAACCAATGGTTTATGTCCCGCCTTCTGAAACAATGTCAACAACATGATAGGAACCATGTTACCGATATGCAACGAATCTGCCGTTGGATCAAATCCAATATAGGCGGTAACTTGTTCTTTATTTAATAATTCCTCTACACCTGGAATGGTATCGTGCAATAATCCACGCCATTTCAGCTCTTCTATAAAATCAAAATTGGGTTTAAACATGGGAATTTTTTTGTGCGTTAATTTCTACCATATCGCTAATGGCTTTTTTCAATTCTTCTGCTTTTTCATCGGTAAGACCACTGGTTCCGAAGGAAACAACTTGGGCGGTTTCTTTTAACATAAAATTGATTTCATATGCCAAATAATCAATTCTTTGTAAATATCCCCAAGGAATAAAGACTAAAGTAGAGAAGAAATTTTCTCTCCAAGAGATTCCGTTATCATCGACTTGAACAAAATACTCTCCTTTTCTTTTCTTGTAAATCCACAACAAAATTGGTGTAGAAAAACCCAACCAAATAAATCCACCTGTCCAATCAAACATTCCATAATGGAACGCCCAACCAATAAAATCGATAACTAATAAAATAATTAAAGCAGGAACCTCAGCCTTAGCTTTGGGTATAACATACTGAAATTTAACTTCTGACACTGTAGTTGCTAAAATGAAGGATGAAAATAAAAAACGCTTTTGAAAATCAACTCTTTTTTAGTCGATGAGTAACTTCACAGTACCCTGACGATTACGAATGAAATACACACCTGAATTCAAACCTTGAAGATTCAATTCAAATCCGAATTCTTCCTTTTTCATATCAACAGACATGCGCTCTCCAACAAAATTAAAAACTTCGGGTTTTTCAGAACTCACCACATGAGCCAAAGTTTTTGCAGGGTTTGGATAAACACTCAATCCCATTTTTTCAACATCAGCAATAGAAGCAGAATTTCCGTTAACCAACAGCACAAAATTTCTCAATGTGTCAGGTCTCGACAACGGAACTACTCCAAATACTTTTGCATAAATCATGATAGGCAACTTCAAAGGAAACAAACCAGCTTGAGTTGGAGTACCATCAATTTTCACGCAGCTTAAGGTTGAAGGGGTGAATTTACAAGTGTTCAAACACTCATATTTTAAACCAGCTGGCATTCCTAATACGCCCAACAACACCATAGAATCCACACTTGCAGAAACCGTTTGTCCGCCTTGAGAAACCTGAGTATCTTTAAATACTTTTACCGTAATTCCAACGGAATAAGCTTGATTTACATCGCCATTTGGCAATATTGCAGGCTTGAATCCTGGAATTTTCAATCCCGTATCGGGAGTACAAATTTGACCAATTGTAGTTTGGGGGATAAATGCCAATACCGCAATAACAATTATCCATTTTAAGTTACGTATCATTGTATTAATTAGAATTATTGTACGAATTTACATGGAAATTGCGAAACACTTTACAACTTTTGTTATCTATTGTTTAATATCA
>JACCDS010761080.1_pt1 | contig 24439 bp, 14 predicted proteins | sample 7446441 | NCBI WGS metagenome assembly JACCDS01 (sample SAMN15323445, study PRJNA562643) | freshwater metagenome | isolation source: river surface water | place: USA:Blue River Watershed | collected 2017-08-17 | reverse complement strand
CCTCTAACTGCGACACATTGTACATATTCCTTTGTTCTGACAGCAAAACATCGGGAGCTACCGTGGTATTTGTGGTTACTGATTTGGGTTGCTTTTTGACTGATACCTGTAATGCTTTGCAAATGAGCAAAAACAAATTCAATTCGGTATAGGGCTTGCTGATGTAATAATTCATGCCTGTTTCCAAATACAATTCTTCATTGCCTTTTAAAGCATTGGCAGTTAGCGCAATAATAGGCACACTCGACTTACTAGGCGTGGCCATTTGCCTAATAAGCCGCGTAGCTGTTAATCCGTCCATTTCGGGCATATGCACATCCATCAATACAATATCAAAGGACTGCTGCTCTATTATCTCTACCGCATCTTTTCCATTTTCTACAATTGTTACCATGCATCCCCACGATTCTAAAAGGGTTTTTGCCAAAAATTGATTGATTTCTACATCTTCGGCAACCAACACATTTTTACCCTCGAGCCCAACAAATACCACATCTTCCTCCAAAGCAGGCAACAAATCATTTTCGGTACCCACGCCATACGATAAATAAAAGCTAAATGTAGTACCCTCTCCAACGTTACTTGTTACCAAGATATTGCCGTTTTGCATTTCAATCAAGTTTTTGCAAATAGACAACCCCAAGCCCGTTCCCCCATATTTACGGGTAGTATCGCTAGCGGCTTGCACGTAAGGGTCAAATACAGCTTCTATTCTATCTGGTTCAATACCTATACCGGTGTCGACGATTTTAAATGCTACGTCTACGGTGTTATCTTGGCGGGAATGTGACACCAATTCGGCGGTGACGGTTATTTTCCCTTCGTTGGTAAACTTTATAGCGTTGTTGATTAAATTATTGATTATCTGCACCAACCTATACGGATCGCCAATAGTAACAAGGGTGTCCGGCAAATAATTTTCAAATGCCAATTGTAACCCTTTTTCTTCCGTTTTGTATTGAAACGATTGTACTGCATTGCTTAATTTTTCCACCATTCGGAACGGAATTTGTTCTAGCTCTAGTTTTCCAGATGCAATTTTTTCAATATCCAATACATCGTTTACAATAACGAGTAGATTGTTTGCCGAATCGGCTATCAACTTTAAGTAATCTTTTTGTTGTGTATCTAATTGGGTTTTGCTCAGCAAATTGGTTACGCCCATAATCCCATTCATAGGGGTTCGTATCTCGTGACTCATATTGGCCAAAAATGCCTCTTTGGCAAGAGCCGCCTCTTCGGTCATTTTTTTGGCTACCAATAGCTCTTTCTCGGCCTTGATTCTGTCGGTTATATCTTGCGCAAACAACACCACATACGGTTCTTGCCCTTCCTCTACCACTTTGTAGTTTTGGTAAAGTAAATAATATTTTTGACCGCTTTTGGCCAAAATACTAAATACACCGGTGTTACTGCCCTTGGTTTCGAGTTTTTGCAAATACAATTCTTTTAGTGTTGACTTGCTTTTGAGGGTTAAATAGGTATCAATTTTGGTACCCACCATCTCGTTATTGGTGTAACCAAGCAGCATGGATATAGCTGGATTAATACTCAAGATAGTGCCATCCACATCGTGCGTACAAATGAGGGCATTGCTGTAATTGATTAAGTCGCGATATCGTTTTTCGCTGAGCGAAATTTGTTGTTCAATTTTTTTGCGGTCACTGATGTTTACATTGTAACCAATAATCATAATAATATCTCCCGATTCATCGAGCACAGGAAACATATTGCGCAAGAAATATTCATATTGACCGGTAGCAGAAGGACGTTCTTCCTCCCAACTCACCAAATTTTTGGTACGCAATACTTGATTAAAGTACAATCGGTTACCAGTATTATTTTGTGGTCTTCCATATAAGTAATCGGCTTCTTTTCCAATCATCCAATCAATCATCCACTTGCGTAGTTCGGCGTCTTTAATGGCAATTGGATTTAAAAACAAATCGGAATAATCGGGATTAAAAACGGCAACATCTACGGGCAAGTGATTCAAAATGGTTTCAAACAATCGGCGTTGGGCTTGCAACCGCTTATTGGACAATATTTTTTCAGTTACATTTTTATAATTCCAAATATGTCCTACAAATACACCTTTTACAAAAAGGGGAGTATAATCTAGCTCTAAAACCCTTCCGTCTATCAGTTCGATCTGTTGGTCTTTTGCAACGATTTTTTGTTCGGTAAGCCATTCAATTGTTTGTTCGTAAGCCTCAACTTGTACAAACATGTCGCCTATCAACTTACGTAGCTGTAACCCGGTTTTACCAACCAATTCAGATGGTGGAATTGGCACATTGAACAACGTTGCAAAACCATCGTTTACAAAAACAATGACATTGTTTTCGTCTTGTATTAGTAATGCCGTAGAAATATTATTGATTAATACATCTATCAATACTGCTACTTCGGATATATGGATATCCGATTCGGCAGCAAACTCGTTAGTATCAACAGTAGCTGCTCTGTTGCCAAGCAGCAGCTGTTGCAAAATAGATAACTTTTTCAGAATACCTAATTTTAAGAAATAGAAGAATAAAGATTATTGCCCAAGGCGTATTTCGCCATTTTGAATCATCCGATATATAGTGGATTTACCGATATCAAGTTTTTTGGCTACTAGCATTACATCTTGATTATACTTTTCTAAAAAGTGTTGTATGATGTTAATTTCATACTCACGCAAGGTAACTTCGTTGTTGATAACGCTACTAATATTCCCTACTTTATTAATATTTATATCATTTTCTTGTATTTCTACGCCATCGCTCATCACTACCGCAAGTTCAATTAGCGATTTTAATTCGCGAATATTTCCAGGAAAATGGTACGACAACAACTTTTGTTGCGCTTGTGGCGAAATACTTTTTACTGCCATTTTATTATCGGCACAAAATCCGTTAATAAAATGTTTGGCAAGTATCAAAATGTCGCTATTGCGCTCGCGCAAGGGTGGTAAATGAATAGGTAAACCTAGCAATCGGTAATACAAATCTTCTCGAAAATTTTTATTGGCTACTTCTTCTTGTAAATTTCGGTGAGTAGCCACCACTATCCGAACATCAATAGGTGTAACGGTATTGCCGCCCACTTTGGTAATTTCTCGTTCTTGCAGTACTCGAAGAAGTTTGGCCTGCAAATGCAAATCCATTTCTGCAATTTCGTCTAAAAAAATCGTGCCTTTGTTGGCTTCTTCAAACTTACCAATTCTGCTACCTACCGCCCCTGTAAAAGCTCCTTTTTCGTGTCCAAACAGTTCGCTTTCCAGCAATTCACTTGGTATAGCGGCCACATTAATGGCTACAAAAGGATACTTACTTCGGTTGGAGTTGTAATGTATGGCTTTGGCTACTACCTCTTTCCCGGTACCGGTTTCGCCGGTAACAGATACTGTAATATTGGTTTGCGATGCTTTTTCAATTAAAGAAAATACTCTTTTTATGGCATCACTTTGGCCTACAATTACTTTACTAAAATCATAATTTCGTTTTAGTTCAGTTTTTAAGGTTTCTACTTCTTTTTTTAGTCCTTTAATTTCTCTCAAGTGTTTTAAAACGCTCCAAAGCCTATCCTCGGTTTCTTCGTCTTTTACTATGTAATCAAAAGCACCTGCCTTGAGCAATTCAATAGCCGTAGATACGTCATCTTGCCCCGATATCATTATTACTTCTATATCGGGATTGTAGTCTTTAATTTTTTTGAGCACTTTTCCACCATCCGTTTCACCTAACGAAAAATCGAGTGTAACTACATCGGGATTTTGATGTAATTGTGCCAAAAAATCTTTTTCGTTATCAAACTTTTTGACTTGATAATCGGGATTTAAAGACAAATAATGCTCCAACATGGTAGCATACCACAAATCGTCCTCTAGGATAAATATCTTGAAAGCTTTGTTGTATTTCATTGACAAAACAGTGTGATGAAGAAAGCAAATAACCCAAAATTGTCTTTTAATGATACATTTTGAGCGTTTTATAAAAGCTAATTTATACAATTAAATGATAGAGATGACTTTTTTTCTTTTTTTGAGAAAAAAAGTCCCATTTTGAGAAAAATCAACAATTTACCTAAAATAAACTATTGATTTTCAATGTTATTTTTTTTGGCATAGTATTTATTCTTTGTTTACGGAGTTCAATTGAATAACAGTACAAAACATTAACTTTTTAATAGCTTAACTGCCGCACAAATTACAGTACAAGTTGTCCAATTTTGCTCAAACATTTTTTTGTTAACTGCGTAACTATCATGAAAATAAAAAAACACATTGCTGTAGTGGAGGAACCAACCCCCACATTAACGCAAAAAATGAAAAGAAGTGCCATCAATATTATTTATATCCTTTTTTTAGGCTTGGCAGTGTTTCAACTTTTGTATTCTATATCGGGCACTTTAAACCTTTTTTAAAATCATTAACAAACAATACATAAATATATTTTTTTAGTTTTTTTTTGGTTTACATAAATGGGAAGTAGTACCCTGTAATTTTTTACAGGGTACCTTTATTTTACAAAAATCTGATAAACAGTTATTTAGGCATCGAAATGTTTTCCATATATTGCTATCTTTTTCTAGCATAAAAAAATAAAACCAATACTTGCGCGAGTAACAATCCAAAACTATTCAGGACACACCCAACATCAATGTGTGTGTGTGTCAAATTTAGTTTTTTGACTTTCTACCGTTGCACCCAAATATAACTTAGGACAAGACAGACTACAAACAACTGCTATTCAAAATGACAAACACGCATTTCTACTTACAACAAGATATCCACAAAGATACCATTACGCATACCTTACTTAAGCATTGCGCCAATGGCTTTGTATGCATTGATACGACTACAAACTCTATTTTAGCTTGCAGTAACCATTTAGAAAGCTTTTTAGGAATCCCTCCATTTCCTTTTAACAACCTTTCTTTAGCAACTATACAAAGCATTATTCATCCGGTCGATTGGCATATTGTAGAAGCCCAATTGCAACAATTGCCCACACTAGCCCCACAAACTTCGGTAACCCTGCAAGTGCGCATAGGTAGCAATAATAATTTTCAAACATTTGAGATAAAATTGGTAAAAGAACCAATAGGGCAGCAAATGCCCGTTTTTGCATTTATCAAACACATTCTTACACAACAAACCGCCCATGGTGGTAATAGCCGCGAACAAATAAAGTTAGACGAATTGGCATTCATAGCTTCCAATGAACTTGGTCACGAATATGCTAAAATTCAATCAATCATTCAATTATTAGATAACAAATACATTACCGATTCCGAACGAACAGATTTGATAGGCGAAGCAAAAAAATCTATCCAAATCATCAATTCCTCCATCTTCAAATTCAATCACAAACTATCGTATAACCAAACCGATACACATTTTGAACAAGAAAAAAACAAACAGGAATATAAAAAAATTGTATTGATAGACGACGATGTGCTTACCAATGTGTTAAACAAAAAAATCATCAATACGGTATTACCTGACAAGCCCTTGCACATTTTTTTGAATATTGACGATGCACTAGTGTACCTGAAAGAGAAAGACACCGAAGGCGACTATATGATTTTTTTAGATATCAATTTCCCGGATAGAAACGGATGGGATTTTTTAAATGAATACAAAAATTTTGCCACCAAATCCAAAGTAGTAGTTTTATCCTCATCAATCGATAATCGCGATAGAGAAAAAGCTCGATCTTACGAACTTGTCATTGATTACATTACCAAACCGCTATCGATGGAGTTTATCAAAGCACTTTTTGACTAGTGTGTTTTAATCCATTTGGTTTTAAATTCCTTAGTATAAATACGCGCAGCGGTTTTCAGTTATACATAACATAATTGAAAACCGCTTCTTTTTTTGTTACTATAAACCAATACTGTTAATTTGGCTTAATAGTTGATTCTTCTACACCATAGCTACTGTATTATTTACTGCCAAAATTGTACCGATGGAAAATTTGCTTGCCTTTTTTGAACATGCCAAAGAGCTTTTTTGGATGGTAGACGAACAATATCGGCTTGTATATGGCAACAAAGCCTATTTTACCGCCCTTCAACAAGCATATGGAACTACATTAAAAAAAGGTGATGTTGTCCTAAATTTGGAACAAACGGGTAGCGATGCGTACAATTTTTGGAAAACCGCATACGATAAAGCACTTACCATTGGTACATTAAACGAAAATGACCAAAAAAAATGTTTGCCCAATAATTTCCCCATTCAATTCGAATTTAAAACGCTCAACAGTTTTATACCTTACATATGCGTACGAGAAACTACATTTAGTACCGATGCAACTAAAACAAACATAACCGCCTCGGAACAACCCCATTCTATAGAAAGCGAAGCAGAACTACTGCTAATAGGTGTAAATAACCAAGGGGGAATTGCTACCGTTTCGGAAAAATTGGTGAAAGCGCTAGGTATACTTACCAATGTACCCGATCAACTTACATTTTCTAGCATTTTGCATCCTGACGACGTAGACAATGCCATTAGCCGATTTACCAAACACGATAAGGTATTCAACCATTGGTGCCGTTTAAAAATGGGCGGTAATAAATATGTATGGTGCAATATCAGCACTACCAAACCCGACCCCAACAACAAAGGATTTACTGCCACACTTACAGATATACGCCTGCAAGCAATACCTCACGATAACTTTGTACCCGATGTAAATTTATTGGAAATTATTGCCGAAACACAACAGGCCTATATTACTTACAGCAACCTCGAAAAAGCATTGCAACCTTGCTTATCGTACCTTTATGGCTTAGGGTTATCGCATTTTTCGTTCATTGCGTTGCTCGATTGGAAAGGGCTGCAACCAACGCTTACCATCCCGGTTACATACGGCACATTGCCCCATTTTACCCACCACTTATCTAATTTACTTCAATACTTGTCGTTTTTGTGTAGCGATGCACAACGCGATTTAAACAACGGGCTTACGCAATCTATCAACGAGGGTTTTCATATTAGCTTTTTGGGCGAGCAGTTCATGGTTTACAACTTAGTACACCAAGGCAAGCTAGAAGGGGTTTGGGTAGTAGCCTCATCGCAACAAAAAACCATTCTTGCGCAGCAAAACAACATTATTGCCCATTTGCGCTCGGTTATTTGCCCGTTGCTCAACAGCTATAAAGCCACGGAAAACACCACGTCCATCATCCATAATTTATCGGCTAGTAAAGATGAATTATTATCGCTTGTGGCTTCCTTAGACGATATCGTTTTTGAAGTCAATCAATCATTCGAGTTTGTACACATATGGTGTAATAACGAAGCAATATTGCCTAAGCCCAAAGACCAAATGCTTGGCAAAAGCTTAAGACAAGTATATAGTAAAGAATTTGCGGCACCTTTTGAAAACGCCATCACCCAAGTAATTGCTAGCGGCAAAACAGAAAACATAGAATTTGACACCGTGATTAACCAACAAAAATATTGGTTAATGGCTCGCTTGAACTATGTGAAGCTTTTTTCCGGCGAAGTACGCGTATCGATGATGGTTCGAGACATTACCGACAAAAAATTGGCCGAAGTAGCCGTTGCAAAAGCATTGGCAAAGGAAAAAGAATTCAACGAAATGAAGTCGAAAATGATACAAAGCGTATCGCACGAATTTAGGACTCCTTTGGCCACAGTAGTTAGCAGCACCGAACTATTGGAAATGTATATTAAAAAGAACTACTCCATCATTGGCGAGCGAGCTTCGGAATTGTTTACCACCATTTACGATGAAATAGAACGCCTTAGCGATATGATGCGTAATTTTTTGGTTATGGGCCGCTTTGAAGAAAACCAAACACCCTTTCGCCCGAAGGCGGTTGATATACACTCGCTCATTCCTAGGATTATTAAAACACGATTCCATATTAAATATGGTGCCGATAAAGTGCAGTTTTCATCGGAAAACCCTCCCCAGCAAGCAGAAATTGACGAGGCACTCTTTTGGCACATCGTTACCAATATTGTATCCAATGCCATAAAATATTCGCCCGAAAAAGAACCCGTTTTTGTACATTTGAAATACTTGGAAAATGGATACGAACTGAGCATAAAAGATCAGGGCATTGGCATTCCTGAAAAAGACTTGCCCAACATTTTTCAATCATTTTTCAGAGCCGGCAATTCGGAAGATCATAGCGGTTACGGCTTGGGCTTATCAATTGTGGAGCGTTTTGTAAAAATGCACCAAGGCAGCATTTCAGTAGTATCGAAAGAAAATATGGGCACTACCTTTGTTTTACATTTTAAATATAAGATTATATGACAAAAACTAAATTGCTTTTGGTAGACGATGAAAAGCCGCTTTTGATGAATGTGAAGGAAATATTAGAGCTCGAAGGCTTTGAGGTGGTAACCGGTGGCAATGGTAACGAGGGCTTACAGCAATACGAAAAAGAAAAACCTGAGCTAATCATTTGCGATATCATGATGCCCGATATGGATGGCTACGGTTTCATTCAACGTTTACGAGAACGGGGCTACACCAATGTGCCTTTCATTTTTTTAACCGCTAAATCGGACTACGACGACATACGTACAGGAATGACCATTGGCGCCGACGACTATTTGATAAAACCTGTAAAAGGCAAACAATTGGTAGAAGCTATACGCACACGACTACAGCGCAAACGTGAAATCAACAAACATTTAGAAAAAGACCTCATTCAAATTGAAAATGGTTTTAAACTCATAACCGATCAAGAGTTTTTTGCCTCCGTTTACGACATCATCAATTACTTACACCACCTCAAAAGCAAATACAGCGAAATGAGTGGCGAAGCGGTAGAACAATATTTGGGGTACATGGAAAAATCTACGGACCGGTTGATTAAGTTGATGAACAAAGTAAAAAACTGGCAGGATCAAAAACAACAATTACAAGAAGGCTTAAGCAATGGAGGGTCTACCAAAGTATTGCAAATTTTAAATAAAACAGCCAAAGAAGCCGCACTTAGCTACAACCGTCAGCAAGATTTAATTTGCAATCTTACCGACGAAGCAGAGCTAGCACTTTCGTCCGAATTATTAGAAACCCTGCTAAAAGAATTACTAGACAATGCCTTTAAATTTTCTGAAAAAGGCAACCCGGTTGTTGTGGGTACCATGAAAGACAAAACAGAATACATAATTATGGTAGCCGACTGCGGAAAATCGACCAATGCTGAATCGCTCAACAGCATCAAACCATTTGAACGCAAAGCCGGAGTAGATAAAAACGATTCGGGAGTAGGTTTGGGATTGGCAATTACCAACTTAATTGCCAAAAGCATTAAAGCTCAAATTACGTATACCAACAACTCCCCCGCCGGCATATTGGTAACGGTAAAAATTCCGTTGGTAAATAATCCGACCGCATTTGATAAAGACTTGGTAGACCGTTTGAAAAATACGCCATTTGCTATATAGCACAACAAAAACAGCCATTTTAATTTACCACAAAACCTTACCTTTGCAGCCCGAAATAAAACAGTTCGGGCTTTTTTTATGAATTTATTCGTTAAACAACTAAACGCTGATGCTCAGGAGAACGCTGCAGCTGCCGAAGAGGTAGTAGCCGATTCTACAGCGACAACAACTGCACCTGAAGTAGTAGCAGCACCCATTGCTGTTGAAGAAGTGGTAGCCGTATCGGCCCACGACGATTTTGACTGGAGCGTAGACAAACGCAACGTAAGTTTGTACTCTGCTGCCGAAAAAGAAAAGTACGACAAAGTGTACGAAAACACTTTTGTACAAATTGAAGACGGCGAAATTATTACCGGTGGTGTGGTAGCCCTTACCAAAACCGATGTAGTAGTAAACATTGGCTTTAAAAGCGACGGTTTGATTTCTTTGAACGAATTCAGAGACGTTCCAGGATTGAAAATTGGCGACGAAGTAGAAGTAATGGTGGTTGAAAAAGAAGACAAAAACGGCAACCTTACCCTTAGCCGCAAAAGTGCGCGCATTTTCCGTGCTTGGCAACGTATTATGGAAGTGCACAAAACCGGAGAAGTGGTTACAGGTACTGTTACCAGCAAAACCAAAGGCGGCTTAATTGTAGACGTATTTGGTATGGAAACCTTCTTACCAGGTTCTCAAATTGACGTTAAACCCGTTACCGATTACGACCAATTTGTGGGTAAAACAATGGAATTCAAAGTGGTTAAAATCAATGAAACCATCACAAATGCCGTTGTATCGCACAAAGCACTTATCGAAAGCGATATCGAAGCCCAACGTGCCCAAATTATGGGTAAATTGGAAAAAGGTCAAGTATTGGAAGGTACCGTTAAAAACATTACCGACTTTGGAGCGTTCATGGATTTGGGCGGCCTAGACGGTTTGGTGTACATTACCGATATTTCATGGGGTCGTATCTCTCACCCAAGCGAAGTGGTGAAAATGGATCAAAAACTACAAGTAGTGGTTTTAGATTTCGACGACGACAAAAAACGTATCAGTCTTGGCTTGAAACAATTAACGCCTCACCCTTGGGATGTATTGCCTGAAGGCTTAGCCGAAGGTAGCACAGTGAAAGGTAAGGTAGTAAATATTGAAGACTACGGTGCTTTCTTAGAAATTCAACCTGGTGTTGAAGGCTTGGTACACGTAAGCGAAATTACTTGGGCTAACACACCTATCAACGCTAAAGAGTTCTTCAAATTAAACGACGAACACGAAGCGAAAGTGGTTACCCTTGATAAAGATGCTCGCAAAATGAGCCTTTCTATCAAACAAATGACCGACGATCCTTGGAACACAATTGAAGACAGATACCCTGTATTAAGCAAATACCAAGGCTTGGTGAAAAACATTACTCCTTATGGTGTATTTGTTGAATTAGAGCCAGGTATTGGCGGTATGATTCACATCAGCGACTTAAGCTGGTTGAAACGTTTCAATCACCCTAGCGATTACGTAAAAGTGGGTCAACACATCGATATCCAAATTATGGGTATTGACAAAGAAAACCGCAAATTACAATTGGGCCACAAACAATTGGAAGAAGATCCTTGGAATGCCCTTGAAGACACATTTGCTGTTGGTTCTATCCACGAAGGTACCGTTACACGTAAAGACGACAAAGGTGCTACCGTACAGTTGCCTTACGGCTTAGAAGGTTTTGCTCCTGCCCGCCACTTAAACAAAGAAGATGGCAAAACAGTAGTAGCTGAAGAAACTGCCAACTTTGTAGTAATTGAGTTTGACCGCAACGAAAAACGCATCGTTTTAAGCCATAGCCGCATATGGGAACAAGCCGCTGCCGACGAAAAAGAAGCAGTGAAAAAAGAAGCGAAAGTAGAAGCTGAAAAAACACAAAAAGCAGTGAAAACCATTCAAGCGAAAGTTGAAAAAAGCACTTTGGGCGACTTAGGTGCTTTGGCCGATATTCGTGCAAAATTAGAAGAAGGCGAAAACAAATAGTTTAATCAAGCGCTTTTAGTTCGCACAAACAAATACTAGCCATCCTTGCAAAAGGATGGCTTTTTTTATAGGCATACCTTTTGCTGGCTATTGCTGCACAAAGTGATGCAGGTCAACGGTGCCAACGCCACTACAGCCCCCTATGTAGCACTAGCCCCTGGCTCATAACCGAAGAAGGCTACCGCGTAGCCGTATACAGCCAACAAGGAATCATCTTGCACACCACTTGCGTACCTGCAGGAAAAATATTTCCTTGTTTTTTTGGAGATGTATTACTTTTGCAACATCAAAAATAAATCCTCGGGGTGCTTTTGCAATTGCAAGGGCTGAGATAACACCCGTAGAACCTGAACAGGGTAATGCCTGCGAAGGGAAGGCGTAAAGCTTTATGACTGTTGGTACCAAACAGTTGTACAAGATTTACTATACGCTCCTCTTAGCTTTCTATCCTGTTCCCTTTATTATTTTATCACTTTTTAAACCTAAAAAGCAATGAAAAATTTGTTGGGAACAATGGCCATTGTGTTGATGGCAACAATCTGTTTTGCACAAAACAAACAAACAAAATTGGTAGGCAAAGTGCTAGATGCAAGCACCAAGGAACCAATTGTAGCCGCTAGCATTAAAATTGGCACTCAAACTGCCACCACTAACGATGCAGGGGTATTTGAAGTAAAAAATCTTGCCAAAGGTGTGTACCAACTCACAATAGCAAGCATTGGCTACGAAGAAAATGTACAACCCGTTCAATTACAGCAACTTAACGAGCGGTTGGTATTTACCCTTTTACGCAAAGAAACTACCCTGCAGCCTTTGGAAGTAACTTCCGTAAGAGCAGCCGAACAAGCACCCTTTACTAAAACCAATCTAAGCAAAGCCCAAATTGCCAAAAATAACTTAGGGCAAGATTTGCCATTTTTATTTAATCAAACACCTTCAGCAGTAGTAACTTCTGATGCGGGTAATGGCGTGGGTTACACAGGTATTCGTATCAGGGGTACAGATGCAACTCGTATCAATGTTACCCTTAATGGCATTCCATACAACGATGCGGAAAGTCAGGGCACTTTTTTTGTCAACATCCCCGATTTTGCTTCTAGTTTAAGTTCTGTTCAAATACAGCGTGGTGTAGGCACCTCCTCAAATGGAGCGGGTGCTTTTGGTGCCACCATTAATTTGTCAACAAACGAAACAATAGAAAAACCTTATGCCGAGTTTAACAACACTTACGGCTCGTTCAATACCTGGAAAAATACCGTTAAAGCCGGAAGTGGTTTACTAAACAATCACTTTACCGTAGATGTGCGACTGAGCCAAATTTCGAGCGATGGTTTTATTGACAGGGCATTTTCTAACTTAAAATCATTTGCTATTTCAACAGCGTATTTGAGCAAAAAAACATCTGTACGTTTCAATATTTTTTCAGGAAAAGAAAAAACATTCCAAGCATGGAATGGAGTTCCCGAAGCAAAACTGCGCAACGATTCCGCAGGATTGTTGAATCATTATTACAACAATTTGGGGGTACTTTACTTTACGGAAGCAGACTCTGCCAATTTGTTCAATAGCAATCCCCGAAAATTCAACGGATTCTTGTATCCAAATCAAACAGATAACTATCAGCAAGACCACTACCAATTGTTTGTGAATCATGCAATTAGTAAAAAAATCAGCTTCAATGCCGCAACCTTTCTCACCTATGGACGTGGCTATTATGAAGAATATAAAAACAATGCTAAATTTAGCAGCTATGGTTTGCCTAACTTAATGATCAACGGTAGCGAAATAAAACGCACCGATTTGGTACGTCAACTTTGGCTGAACAACTATTTTTATGGTGGTATATTTTCGGCTAATTATAAAGATGTTAATAAGGAAATTACCATTGGTGGGGCTATTAACCAATACAATGGTGACCATTACGGAAATATTGTTTGGGCCAACATGGGTATTAACAAAGACCACCGTTGGTACGACTTTACCGCTAAAAAAACTGATGCCAACATTTATACAAAAGCACAAGTAAAACTAACAAGCGAATTGCAATTCATGGGCGACCTACAGTACAGAACAGTAGGCTACCACTTTACCGGCACTAGAAAATACCCCACGTTGCACGTAAACGAAAACTACCATTACTTTAATCCAAAAGTAGGTATGTACTATGCACACAAACTGTTTAATGCGTACATTTCGTATGCAATAGCCAACAAAGAGCCCAACCGCAACGATTTTGAAATTGAAAGCACGCTACCTAAACCCCAAACAGAAACCCTTAACGACTTAGAAATTGGCATAAACCAACAGCGAAAAAATTACCAATGGGGCATTACGGGCTACTATATGCACTACAACAATCAATTGGTACTTACCGGCAAACTGAACGATGTTGGCGATCCAATTAGAGCAAATATTCCCAACAGCTATCGCTTGGGTATTGAATTACAAGGTAAATTAGCCATTACATCGTGGATTGGCTTGGAAGCAAATGCTGCATTTAGTCAAAACAAAGTGACCAACTTTGTAGAAAGTGTACCTGTTTATGATGCCAATTTTGAATTTACAGGCTATAACAATACCGTACACAAAAGCTCCAACATTGCTTTTTCGCCAAACACCGTAATTAATGCATTGGTAAATGTGTTTCCTACTAAAAACTTAGAATTATCATTCATCAATAAATATGTTGGAAAACAATACTTAGATAATTCAAGCAATGAAGCTCGTAAAATAAATAGCTTTTTTGTACAAGATATAAGGGCTATATATACCTGTAAAAAATGGTTAAAAGAAACCAACTTGGTATTGCAGGTTAACAATGTTTTCAATAAAATGTACGAAACCAATGGCTATACTTATAGCTACTTTTACACCACAGTTCCAGTAACCGAAAATTTTTATTTCCCAATGGCAGGAACTAATTTTATGTTGGCATTACAAGTAAAACTATAGACCACTTTGCACAACAATAAAAAGGGTCAGATGCAAAAATTACATCTGACCCTTTTTATTATATTTTTATAAAACACATCTAAAATGGCCTAATTTTAATATATTTTTTCCCTGCATTTTTGCGCTCGTAGTCCATGATTTCTTTAGGCTTTTCAAAAGTTTTCTTTTTATTGGTTTGCTCATCAAACAACGAACCCGTTACTTCCGGCATTAGCAATTTGTCCAATTTGTATGTTTCTGTTTTGGTAATTACACCCGAACCACTCCTATAGTATTTCCAAATGCCTTCTTTATAGGCTCTACCTTCCAATTTTACAATTACCCTATCTACTTTATAAGGAACTGCAGGGTCGGGAACGTCTACCGTATCGTAAGGATTTTCAGGATTCACGGCTTTCCAACTTTCTTCTCTTTCTAAGCCCGCTACATTATAATACCGGCTAATACCGTGCTTATGTCCCCATTTATAGTTTTCCTCACCTATTTTATCGCCCATCAAATTGTACACACGCCACAAACCTTCTTTTTTATCATCCAAAAATTCACCTTCTTCCTCATATCCGGGTTCTCCTTTCCAAGGTGCTACATGTATGGACCACTTCCCTTGTTTTAAACCCTTCACATCCGTGCAATTCAGCGTATCGCCCTTATCGTTTAATACAAAAGTTTTGCACTGCGTATATCCCTTTAATGATACTAAAATACTTAACACCAACAAAATTCGCATATAAGCAATTATTTATTTAGTAAAGTTAAACATTTATAATGAACCCTTGCACCTGTTTACTAGCAATTTACCACAACGCCTCAATTCCCATTTTTGGAAATACTTTCCTAAAAATTGACTAAAAAAGGGAAAATTTAAACAAAACATCATTGATTATCAATAGAATAAAATTTGGCATCATTATTTACAACTACCTACCGAACCCGAACCTCATTTCTATATTTTAAATAGGTGAAATTATGAAAACCAAATCTTCTACCCTTTCTACTGTAGCAATTGTAGGCGATTATTGCAATGCCGCTTTTTACAATAGCAACAAAATCATTACCAAGCAATTGAGCAATACCATCAGCAATAACTTTCAAATAATTACTTATACCAACAAAAGCAATGGCAGCTACCTGCACCCGGCACAGCACAATGGCAAACAAATTAAAATACCTTTATCCAACAAAGGAATACAAGCATTATTAACCCAATTAATTGCGGTTATTCATGCGAGCATATATGCCGATACCCTTATTTTTATTGGTGTATCGGGCTGTATCTGGTTGCCTATCATTCATTTCTTGCTTCGCAAAAAAACCATAGTTCATATGGTGCAACCGATAGAACAATTTGCCTACAAGCGCGTTAGAGAACAAGTATACCAACAAATTTGCTTGTTCATTGCTGCAAAATTGGCTTCCCAAATAGTGGTTGCAGACACAGACATGCAACACTATATGGCTACAAAATACCACGTTAACTGCCAACTTGTTGCTTACGGAGGCAACCATGTGCAAACACCTACTATTAGCAGCAACTGCGCAAAAAAATATCCTTTCTTATTTGCCAAATATGCTTACGCTTCTATCAATTTGCTCGATAAAACAGCTACACTTGCTTTGTTAGAAGCATTTGAACAATTTACGGATTACCCGCTTGCTGTTGCCGCACCATGGAACAGCACAAAATTTGGTCGTATTTTAAAAGCCAAGTACCAACATTGTGCATCTGTTTATTTGCTCGATACTCATAATGACAAACCATTTCTGCATACCATTCAAGCCAATTGCTGCGTATACATCCATAGCCATCAAGCAGCAGGAACCTCGCTTCCTCTAATGGAGGCCATGTATTTGGGATTACCTGTTTTTTGCTTCAATAATTATTACCTCAAATGCCTTACCAACAATGCTGCACTCTATTTTAGCAATCGCACGGATTTACTAACCTTACTTTCGCAAACCACCTTATTACAGCTAGACGCATGCAAAAACAATCTACTACAAATTGCGAACAAGAGATATACCTGGCATCAATCAGGACTTCAATATATTCAAATTATGAACGAATTGCAACGCCATTTAGCTACGCAAACGAAAAACAGTCATTACAAACAACCGTTACTTGTACAGTTAAAAGCCGCACATTTAAGTAGTACTCCAATATTCTCCAAATAAACCAACCCTTATTACATAGCTAACCAATCAATTTTAATTCACCAAAACGCTTATAAAAACTATTGGAAATAAACAAGATTGCCCATACTTAGAACATCTATTTGAGGCTACATAGTAGCCTTTTTTAATTTATGAGCCATAGGCTTGTACTACTATGAAGCACTAGTGGCGTTGGCACCATTCAACAGTTGATTCACTAATCGACATTCCCTCGTAGGCTTGCCAATTGCATGTAAATAACCTTCTGTATACTAAATAATAATACCATTTCATAACCTATCCACAAAGCATACAAAAAGCATCTATTTCAATATTTTTTAAACATTTTTTGTATTTTTTTAGTGCAATTCAAGCAAATACTGACGGCTGTCATTTGTAAATCGTATGCTCCAAAATATTTTTGTTGTTAAGCACCTTATTTATATGCACGTAGAACTAGACGACAATATGAAAATTACCAACGTTCAGGAGGTTTTTAATAGCTTGTTCCCATTTCTCAAAATTGAGTTTTTTGAACAAGAAATTAAAATCAACGGTTCTATTGCTACACGAAGGCATATTAGTAATGGCAACCGTAAACTCGGCGAATTTAGAAACAGAACAAAGGCGTCCAATAATATTTCCATTTTCCCAAATCTTACTGTAAGCGAATTAGAACACAACTTTGTAACTATTTATGCACTACAATCGCAGGTTTTTAGAAAATCGGGAAAAGTTTGGCTCGAAACTACTGTAACCGATAGTTGGACACTTGAAGAACAAAATAGGCAGGGCGAATTGATTACAGCACAAATGAATCTCAACAGAGTTTAAAAGCACCTTTATTATTTGGAGCCCTACTCCTTAAAATCTGAACTGAAGCCGGCAAGTAAAAATATCATCTTTTACGTCTTTAGCAAAAGCAGCAAGTTGGGTAGTTTCGTTGTTGATTGCATCGTACCAAAACACGATTTTTAAATTATCGCTAAAATAATAGACGTAACCGAGTCCCACGGTGGCATAACGTATATTAGCTGCCCCTAAATTAGCACCTGCTGCCCCTATTTGTTTGCCGGCCACATTCGTATTGGGGTCGTACACATCGTACTTCATCAACCATTGATGCTTTTTGTTTAATGTATATAAAAAATACAAAAATCCACCCCTAAAATTACGAATATAAGTAGGTTCTGTAAGCAATGTAGCTGGTGTTTCTGTACTTGCCTCGGTAGCAGATTGCGTTCCTTGCCAATATTCTGCCCGCAATTCAAACGTACTACTTGTATTATATTGATACTTTATTTGACAATCGGCACCATAATATTTTCGAGGAACTTTTCTTTGCACGTTAGCAGCCAAAGTATCTGCCACAAACTCTATTTTAGTTCCATTTTGCTTGATTGCTAAAGAGTAAGGCGTATTTTGCAAAAATCCTCCATTCAAATAAGACAATCCGGCACTTAATTGCAGTTGTTTGTGTAATGAAATAGGCTTTAGTGCCAACCTACTTATTATATCTTTATACGAGTCGTAATCGGCAGTACTTGCAAGTCCTTGCCCATTAAAAAATCCCACATCAAATTTGATTGATTTCAACATTTTACTTCCCTTTCTTGGTTCAAAAGAAAGCATTGCACCTAAATCGCGCTCTGTTTTCATTAAAATTTGCGACATGCGCCCCCTTTCCGGCGACTCTCTATCGGATGAAGACAAATTGAGTTCATAGCCAAAAGGGCGAGCAAACATACCTGTAGTAACACTTAGGCAATTCAACTTATTTTCAAAAAATCGACCCCAAAAGTCTCTTATAGCTACGCCCCTTTCGGTGCCATCAAATTGAAAGGCAAATTGTACATTCGGTTGGTCTTTATTAAAAATGGCATATTCAAACTTTAATCTACCACGCCTAAGCATGTATCGGTTATCTACATTTTGTGCAAAATCTCCACCGGAATAGTTTTTAGCCCCTTTACTTTCGGCTATTTGAAACTGCGGCTGCATGTATCCGCTGATACGCAAATGGTCAAATTTCTGATGCATGGGCACAATACCTTTACCCACATCTTTCGTGGTATCAATCAAATCCATTAAAAATTGGGCATTGGCATAATTGATACTCAGTAGCAAGACGAAAGCCCAACTGAATATTCTTTTTGCAAAATTAAAATAACTTTTATTTAACATAATCAAAACGCATTATCGCAACATTTTTCAATGTTACCAAATTGTTACCAAATTTAACAGTTGGCAAATCCGTTATAATCCCCATAATTTTGCCAACTAATACACTAAAAATGGGATTAAATAGCATTGGCAAGATTTTCATGCCTAAAAACAAAATCTTTTACGAGTTATTTGAACAAGTAGCCGACACTGTTTTTGAAATTTCTATTGCACTTAAAAAAGTAGTAAATGAACCCGACAAAGATAAACGTGCCCCATTAATAAAATTGGTAGAAGATTTAGAACATCGCAACGACGACCACACACACCGTATTTTCACCGAATTAGGTCGCAACTTTATTACCCCATTTGATCGGGAAGACATACACTATCTTGCCACATCGCTAGATGATATTTGCGACTACATTTATAGTACTGCTAAAAAAATCAACTTTTACAACATTAATCCGAATGATATTGGCATTCAAAAAATGGCCGATTTAATTGAATTAAGCTGTAAAGAAATTAAAACGGCTGTTTATGGTTTAAGAGATATGAAAAACTTACGTCAAATGACTGAGGCTTTGGTAAAAGTAAACAGCATTGAAAATCAAGCCGACGACGTATTTGATATGAGCATCGATATTCTATTTCAACAACAAAACGATGCCAAAGAGGTGATTAAAATGCGAGAAATATACCAAGTAATGGAAACTGCTACCGACAAGTGTGAAGACGCTGCTAATGTAATAGAAAGCATTATAATTAAATACGCTTAACGTTGTTCTTTCCTTATCAATTGCAGTAATCGCTTACTGCAATTTTTGTTTCTATCATTCATCATTAATTCTTATTTATGTTCACGTTGCTTATTGTTATTATAGCATTAGCGTTGGTGTTCGACTATATTAACGGTTTTCACGATGCCGCAAATTCCATAGCTACTATAGTTTCAACAAAGGTGCTTACGCCATTTCAAGCGGTATTATGGGCTGCATTTTTTAATATAATTGCCGCACTCATTTTTGATTTGCACGTAGCAGATGCTGTTAAAAGTATCGTAAACGAAAAAGCCATTGACTTGTGGGTAATTCTCGCCGGCTTAGTGGCTGCTATTTTTTGGAATTTATTTACCTGGTGGTTTGGAATACCATCTAGTTCATCTCACACCCTTATGGGAGGGTTAGCAGGCGCAGCTATTGCAAAAGCAGGATTATCCGGCTTGGGTAATGTAGCTAAAATATACACCACCATTGGATTCATTTTTGTAGCCCCATTGATTGGCATGATAGTAGCATACATTATTACCATTATCATTATACACATTTGCAAAAAAAGCAACCCTTATAAAGCCGACTTATGGTTTAAAAAACTGCAATTGGTTTCTAGTGCCGCATTTAGCGTAGGCCACGGTGCTAACGATGCCCAAAAAGTAATGGGTCTAATTGCTGCTGCTATTTTGGTTTATGTAAATGCTACCTATACCCACGGCGAGCAAGTGCCCGATTGGCTTTTCATCAAAATGGAAAAAGTGATGAAAAATGGCAAAATGGTAGAAAAAATACAAGATATACCCTTGTGGATTAAAAGCTCTTGCTATGCGGCTATTGGTATTGGAACGATGAGCGGTGGCTGGAAAATTGTAAAAACAATGGGCACCAAAATAACCAAAGTAACCCCTCTAGAAGGTGTTGCAGCCGAAACAGCTGGCGCACTTACGCTTTATTTAACACATGCTTTGGGTATACCCGTATCTACCACACACACAATCACAGGATCTATTATTGGTGTAGGTGCCACCAAACGCCTTAGTGCGGTTCGTTGGGGAATTACCGTAAGCCTCATGTGGGCTTGGGTGGTTACGATACCTATCTCCGCAGCAATGGCCGCAGGAACTTACTATCTCATTAAATTATTCGTGTAAACTCCTTTAAAAAAGCACAAAAAATACAATACAATCCTTTACTTTGTAGCTCAAATCAGTTTATGAAAAAAATACTAGTAACGGGTGGTTGCGGCTATATTGGCTCGCATACAATTGTAGATTTGTTTGAAAATGGCTTTGATGTAGTATCAGTAGACGATAATTCGCGCTCTACCAAATATGCATTAAAAGGCATTAAAGAAATTACCGGCAAAGACGTAAAACATTACGAAGTAGATTTAAAAGACTTTGCCGCTACAAAAACAATTTTTGAAGAAAATAAAGACATTGTAGGCATTATTCATTTTGCTGCTTACAAAGCCGTTGGAGAAAGCTGCGAAATACCGGTAAGTTATTACGAAAACAATATGGTTTCGCTGATTAACCTGCTGAAATGCGTGGAAGCTTACCAAGTTAAGTATTTTGTATTTTCATCTTCTTGTACCGTATATGGCAATCCGGATCCTGAAAACATTCCGGTAACGGAATTAACTCCTACCAAGCCAGCAGAAAGCCCTTATGGCGCTACTAAACAAATGGGCGAACGCGTAATTACCGACTTCTCTAAAGTAGCAAATGCCAATTCCATTTTACTACGCTATTTTAATCCAGTAGGGGCACACCCGTCCAATGCAATTGGCGAATTACCCTTGGGCAAACCCATGAATTTGGTTCCGGTAATCACCCAAACCGCTATTGGAAAACTTCCTAAAATGCATGTTTGGGGTAGCGATTATGATACCCGAGATGGAAGCTGCTTGAGAGATTACATCCATGTTTGCGATATCGCTAGAGCACACACACTTGCATTGGAATACCTTATTACCGGTAAAAATAAAACCAAGTGCGACATTTTTAATTTAGGTTCTGGCAATGGGGTTACTGTATTAGAAGCTATCAAAACTTTTGAAGCAGTAAGCGGAGTATCACTGAATTATGAAATGGGGCCGCGCCGCAGTGGTGACGTAGTAGCAATTTATGCCAATAATGAATATGCTGTAACGCAACTTGGTTGGAATCCTAAATACAACATTACCGATATGATGCGTACTGCATGGGAATGGGAATTGAAAATTCAGAAAGAAGGTGATGCCATGAAAGCATAATTACGCTTATCAACTGTAATAACATCTACTTTCTTCAACATTAACGTAAACTATTAAAATAAAATATTTCATAAAAAAAGCTGACGTTTGTCGGCTTTTTTTATGAAATACAAACCTCTCTCTACTCTAAGTAGGTTAAATGAATATGAAAAAGATTGATTTATTTTATTATATTAGAAAATAAACTACAAACACCCTCATTAAAATCTTTTTCTGCTCTCGTTAATTTTTATTGAATGTAGTTGTAAACTGATCTATTGAAAAAGTAAGTCCTTTTTGAAACCTATCGGTATTGTTGTTGTTGGAAGCATTAAAAATTTCAAAACCAAAATTAAAATCTACCAATGTTGCTCCGGTTAAATTGGCACGCATCATTTGCGGACCGTTTCCATCGGTATAATAAAAATATCGCCCATAAGCGGCACCTTGCGGACAAATAAAGTTCATGAGGTTGAGTACATTGATGTTGCCGGGATTATTGGTGGGTTCTTTTCTTACAAAGTTGATAATGATGTTGTTATTCGTAAAATATTGTCTCCCATACAAATAATACACCACACTATCCATATATAGAGAATCTTCGTAAGCATTGGTGGTGGGATTGATCCATTTCAAGCGTTCGCCTGCCGGACCAATATTGGCTGTTTTATTTAACCAAATCATCATGGCCAAATAATTGCCTCCGGTATCGGTTAATGTTCCTGGTTTATCAAAATAAATATCATAAGCAGTATTATGTTTTAGGGTAAGTCCAGGAGTAGTTGGATTGGGGATGGTAACAGCAGATGTAGAGTTAAGGGTAGTAATCGTTTCGTATAATCCCGTAAGTGCTACCTGAATTTTAGGATATGGAAGGCAGCTGCCAGTTTTATTACCTGGATGATAGGTTTGAACACTCATCATCATATTGGTATTGGGAGCAACAGGCAAACGGGCATTAATGTCTTGCCATCCACTATCGTTGGCATTATTACGGCCGGAAATATTTTGAGCAAAACGCACAACTGCATTTTTTCCATTGGGCATTGTGTAATTTCTGCTATATCGCTCTAAGTACGAGTTACTGAGTCTTCCTGCCAAAGTATCCCAATAGTAACCGCTATTGTTGGCGCTCACATCCCAGTCGTCGTGCGATGAATAGGTATAATAATCGGGGTTGAATATAATATCGTTATTTACAGTAATGGGCGCGTTGAAATTTAAGTTTGTTCCATTTTTAAGACTGATGAAAGCAAATGAATTTGTAGAGCCGGTTGAATTTAAATTAGCCCCATCTATGGTTTGTGAAGCACCATTGAAAAATACAGTTCGGTTATTGTGTGTAAATGTGCCATTGTTGGTGAAATTACCTACTACACACAAATTTCCGCCCACACTTCCCGATAAAATAAGGTTTCCATTATTGACAACATTACCTAATACAATAACCGATGCCGTCATTGCGCTGATATTCATGCTAAAAGTGCTACCACTGTTAATGGTTAAATTACCGGCACATTGACGCGCTATTCCTGCACCATTATTTCCAATATTCAAGGTTGTATTATTGGTAATGACTACATGCCAAGGGTATCCTGCACCCGAAGTTTTGCTCCACTCCAACCCCCTACCATAAGTATTATTGGTACTGTATATTAATGTTGACTGATTACTATAAAAAGGCGCATTGGTACTAATGGTTCCTCCGGTATTGATTTGTAAGCTACCTCCACTAGCAATTGTTGACGCCGTTCCAAAATTCACACTGCCGGCAATGACCACATTATAAAAATTAATCACTCCCGAAATAGTACCCGTTCCTGTAAACGAAACGGTTCCTACCCTACTGAGGAATGTACCATTGTTCAAAAATATACTCCCACTTGCCATAGTGATACCATAATTGCTTAGGCTATCTACATCCAAAGTAGTAGCTGCACCAATGGTTAAAGTTCCATTGATTGTTTTTGCACCATTTAATATCACTAAGGTTCCTGCAGAACTCAAAGTAACATTTCTTGGACCCGATGTTGTTGGCCATTCTCTATTAGTACTAGTAGTTGGTACTCCTGTACTATAAACCAATGTAGCAGAGGTGCCATAAGTTTGTGTTGTACTTAAACTTCCTCCTACATTGAGTTGTAAAATGCCATTAACCTGACTAACTTTTGTAAGTGTGGCAGCTCCATTAAGCGTTAGGTTATTGATGGTACTTGCACCGGCAGAACCGTTAAAAGTTGAGCTTCCTAAAGTGGTAATTGTTCCACTTACGCTAGCCGTTGAGTTCATGGTTACTGTACCGCCTACCGCTACATTAAAACTTCCCGCTAGTGCACCATTACAAACAACGGTATTAAACGTAGTTGCCGAAGTACCATTAATGGTACCAGTTCCTAAAAAATTCACGCTACTAGTAGCGGTTGCATTGTAACCCCCATTATTAAGGCTATTATTGGTAAAAGCACCTCCCGATGCAATGGTTAGTACTCTTGATACGCCATCAGACCCGGTTAAACTAGCTCCTAAATTGATGACGATGGCACTTGTCGTTGCTGCTTGATTCAATACAACATCATGATTCAAATTCACTACGCCCAAAGAAATAGATGTTGAAGGAACAGCATTGGCTGTCCATGTTGCAGCATCGCTCCAATTGCCCGCTTGACTTGTTGCCCAACCATTTGCTACAGTATAAGAATAATTACTTCCTCCATTATTGTCCAAATTGAT
>JACCDS011192127.1_pt1 | contig 24462 bp, 23 predicted proteins | sample 7446441 | NCBI WGS metagenome assembly JACCDS01 (sample SAMN15323445, study PRJNA562643) | freshwater metagenome | isolation source: river surface water | place: USA:Blue River Watershed | collected 2017-08-17 | reverse complement strand
GCCAGATTCTTCTCGATGAATTCGTTCATGCCAGTGCCTCCCTTGCCGGAGCCGATTCACTGTCCGGGCTGATGCCCTCGGCCAGCGCCTGTTCGCGCGTCTTCCAGATGTTCCAGGCCATCACCAGCATGCCGGCGAAGAAGATGCCGCCGCCGATGAAGCGCACCACATAGCCGGCATAGCTCGCCTCGACGGACTCGATGAAGCTGTAGGTCAGCGTGCCGTCGCTGTTCACGGCCCGCCACATCAGGCCCTGCATCAGGCCGTTCACCCACATGGAGACGATGTAGAGCACGGTGCCGATGGTGGACAGCCAGAAGTGCAGGTCGATCAGCTTGACGCTGTACATGTCGCCGGCCTTGCGGCCGTACATCAGGGGAATCAGGTGGTAGACCGCACCAATGGAGATCATCGCGACCCATCCCAGTGCACCGGAATGCACGTGGCCGATGGTCCAGTCGGTGTAATGGGACAGGGCGTTCACCGACTTGATGGACATCATCGGGCCCTCGAACGTCGACATGCCGTAGAAGGACAGCGACACCACCAGGAATTTCAGGATCGGGTCGGTGCGCAGTTTGTCCCAGGCGCCGGACAGGGTCATGATGCCGTTGATCATGCCGCCCCAGGACGGCGCCAGCAGCACCAGGGACATGGCCATGCCGAGGCTCTGGGTCCAGTCAGGCAGCGAGGTGAAATGCAGATGGTGCGGGCCGGCCCAGACATAGATGGCGATCAGGGCCCAGAAGTGGACCACCGAGAGGCGGTAGGAATACACCGGGCGTTCGGCCTGCTTGGGCACGAAGTAATACATGATGCCCAGGAAGCCGGCGGTGAGGAAAAAGCCCACGGCATTGTGGCCGTACCACCACTGCACCAAGGCGTCCACGGTGCCGGAGTACACGGAATACGACTTGGTGAGTGTGGCCGGCATCGCCAGGCTGTTGATGATGTGCAGGATCGCCACGGCAATGATGAAGGCTCCGAAGAACCAGTTGGCGACATAGATGTGCTTGTCACGTCGGCGTGCGACAGTGCCGAAGAAGAGCACCGCGTAGGCCACCCACACCACGGCGATCAGGATGTCGATCGGCCACTCCAGCTCGGCGTACTCCTTCGAGGTGGTCAGTCCCATCGGCAGGGTGATGGCGGCCAGCACGATCACCAGTTGCCAGCCCCAGAACACGAAGGCCGCGAGCTTGTCCGAGATCAGCCGGGTGTGGCATGTCCGTTGCACGATGAACAGCGAGGTCGACATCAAGGCGCAGCCCCCGAAGGCGAAGATCACGGCATTGGTGTGCAGCGGTCGCAAGCGGCCGAAGCTGAGCCAGGCGGTGTCGAAGTTCAGTGCCGGCCAGGCCAGCTGGGCAGCGATCAGCACGCCTACCAGCATGCCGACGATGCCCCAGACCACGGTCATGAGGGCGAACTGGTGAACGACTCTGTAGTTGTACGTGGGGTGTTCGATCATTGATGTGTTCTCGGTGCGGCCCGGATTGACTGCCATCCGGGTGTGGGCGTCGATCAGACCTGCACTGCCGCGGCAAGAATGCAATTGGCGGCAGGCGGGTCTCCCTGAACGGAATATGCTCCCCCGAAGGGACCACTTGGCAAAGTTTCGTTCAGATTGTCGCCGGGCATCGTGACAGGATGAACCAGCCATTTCTCTGCGCCAGCGCAAAGTTTTACCAGTCTGTGTAGTTCTGTAACACACTGTGGCGGGAATGTGATTTTTGCGTTCTCAAATGATAGTAATTTGCAATAAGTGCCCATTTTCACTAGGGTACCGACTTGTTTTTTTCTGCAAGGACTGGCCGAAGAATGAAATTCCCGTTTCGTACCTCTCTGCTGACCGCTTCCATCGTGGTCGCCAGCGCCGCCTTTTCCGCGTCCTCTCTGGCGCAGGACACTTCGGGTGATGACTCCACCGTGCGTTACCCCGCTTCCTATTTCACCGAATGGGCGCCCACCACGGCCCAGGACATGCTGAGCCGCATTCCCGGCGTCAATGCCGGCGGCGGAGGTGGCCCCGGCGGTCCGGGCGGCCCCGGTGGTCCTGGAGGGGGGCGTGGCGGTGGCGGTGGCGGCCGTGGCCTCGGAGCGGGCGGCGGTGACCAGATCCTGATCGACGGCAAGCGCATGGCCGGCAAGGGCAATCAGTCCAGTGACACGCTCTCGCGCATCAGTGCGTCCCAGGTCGACTACATCGAGATCATCCGCGGCACCTCCGGTGCGCTGGATGTGCGCGGCAGCAGCCAGGTCATCAACGTGGTGCTGCTGGAGGCCCTGGACACCACGTCCGTCGCCTATCAGGTGGAAGTCGCGCGGTTCGCCGACCACGAGGTCAAGCCCAATGGTTCAGTGTCCTACAGCGGACAATCCGGCGCCCTGAGTTATCTTTTCAGCGCCGAAGCGCAGTCGCGCTACAACCCCTACATCAGCTGGGAAACCAGCCGTCTGGGCGACTGGTCCTTCAATGACGAGATCCGCGAGGAGCGCACCGGGGACCAGACCAACTACAACTTCGCCACCAACCTGGGCTACGACATCAGCGCGAACAGCAGTCTGCGTCTGAATGCCCTGCTGGAGCTGGGTGACGAGCCCACGGACGTGACTCGCTGGACCAGCAATCTGCGTGTGAATCCCAAGACCACCACGATCGAGCGCGAGGAGATCCCGGGCGAGGAAGACATCTGGGAGGTCGGCGGCGACTACGAGTACAACTTCGCCAATGGCCATCGCTTCAAGGTGCTGTTCATCGCCAATCAGGCCGATGAATGGAGCACACGCGAGCGCTACGACGTGTTCGCCAATGGCACCGAAGTGAAGGACCTGTTCCTGGATACCGCGTCGATCACCGAAGAGCGTATCGTGCGCGGCTCCTACACCATGGGGCTGTTCGAGGGGCAGGACATCGAGTTCGGGGCCGAGCGGGCCCAGACCACGCTGGACTCCAAGCTGCGACTCGGTCTCGCTTCCAGCACCGGGACGCCCTCCGCCGCCTACGGCGGACTGGTGCCGCAGCGCGTGTCCAATGCCAACTCCACCGTGGAGGAGATTCGCGTCGAGCCGTTCCTGGTGCACAACTGGCAACTGAGCCCGCGCATGTCGCTGGAAACCTCCGTCATCTATGAAATGTCGGAAATTTCCCAGTCCGGCGATGTCACCAACAAGCGCGACTTCCAGTTCCTCAAGCCCAAGGTCGACTGGCGCTTCGATGTCACGCCCACGTTCCAGGTCAAGTGGAACATCGACAAGACGGTGCGCCAGCTCAGCTTCAGCGATTTCGTGGCGGCGTCCGACAATCAGGACAACGACCAGAACACCATGGCCGGCAACGCCAACCTGAAGCAGGAGCAGGTGATCAAGACCGAGTTCGGCTTCGAGTTCCGCCTGCCCGACGATATCGGCGTGGTGGATGGCAACATGTTCTACGCCAAGCACATCGACGTGATCGACCGCGTGGATGTGTCGTCCTCGCCCACGGTGCTGGAGTCCGCCAACGGCAACATCGGCGACGGCAAGAACTACGGCATGAACCTGAACGCCAGCATCCGCATGCGCATGATCGACATGCCCAATCTGCTCCTCACCACGCAGTTCAACGTGCAGGATTCCCAGGTCACCGACCCGTTCCTGGGCATCAAGCGGCGCTTCGCGCTGAACGATCGCGGCCGCCTGACCCTGGGCTTCCGCCACGACATCCCCAGCCTGCGCATGAATTACGGCCTGACCTGGAACAATCGCTTCGACGGCGGCCGCAAGCGCTATGACGTGGACGATGTCGAGCTGACCGCCGGTGACCCGAACGTGCAGGCTTTCGTGGAGTGGGTGGCTTTCGGCAACATCACCTTCCGCTTCGATGCCCGCAACATCACGGACAATCTGCAGTGCCGCGAGCGTCACCGCTACCTTGGTCCGATCACCAGTGGCATCATCGAAGAGTATGAAGATCAGTGTGGCGGCGCCGGCCGCACGCTGGCACTGCGGGTCAACGGTACCTTCTGATCCGCCGGGTGCCGGCGACCGCTGCCGGCACCCGCCCCTTAGCCTGGACAAGCCATGCAAGCCTATTTCTCCGCCACGCTCGGGTGGCTGGAACAACATTCCCATCTCTACACCCTGGTGAGTGCGCTGCTCCTGCTGGTGGCCGCCTGGCTGGCCAATTACCTGGTGCGGCGAATTCTCGTGCGCGGTATCTACCGCGCCCTGCGCGCCTCCGTGCTGGGCGAGGACCAGGTGCTGATGGATTCGCGCATCATCTCGCGCCTCGCCAACATCGTGCCGGCCTTCATCGTCTATGCCGGCGTCGGTCTGGTGCCGGACCTGCCGGAAGCGGTGGTCCAGGTCGTGCGCAATGTCTGCAGCGCCATCATCGTGCTGGTGCTGGCGCTGGCGATCGGCGGTTCGCTGAATCTGGTGAATGCGCTGTACGCCCGCCGCGAGGATGCCCATCGCCGCCCGGTGAAGGGTTACGTGCAGGTGGTGCAGATCGTGGTCTACCTGCTGGCGGCCATTCTCATGGTGGCCGCGCTGATCGACCGCTCGCCCCTGATCCTGCTCTCCGGCCTCGGGGCCATGGCCGCGGTGCTCATCCTGATCTTCCAGGACACGCTGCTGTCGCTGGTGGCCAGCGTGCAGATTTCCTCCAACGACATCGTGCGGGTGGGCGACTGGGTAGAGATGCCGCAGCTCAATGCCGATGGCGACGTCATCGACATCGCCCTGCACACGGTGAAGATCCAGAACTTCGACAAGACCATCACCACGGTTCCCACCAAACGCTTCATTTCCGACCCGTTCAAGAACTGGCGCGGCATGCGCGAAGCCGGCGGGCGACGCATCAAGCGCTCGCTGCTGCTGGACCAGCACAGCCTGCATTTCCTGAGCGAGGCAGAAGTTCAGAGCCTGCGGCGATTCCGCCTGCTGGGGGAGTATCTCGAGCGCAAGGAGGCGGAAATCCGCGAATGGAACCGCGAGCTCGAGGAACAGGGACGGGATCCGGTGAACTCTCGGCGCATCACCAACATCGGCACCTTCCGCGCCTATGTGGAACGCTATCTGCGTGCCCACCAGGGTGTGCACCAGGACATGGCGCTGCTGGTGCGTCAGCTGGCGCCAACTTCCGATGGCCTGCCGCTGGAGGTCTACTGCTTCACCAACACGGTGGTATGGGCGGACTACGAAGGCATTCAGTCGGACATCTTCGACCATCTGCTGGCCATCCTGCCGGAGTTCGGGCTGCGTGTCTTCCAGCACCCCAGTGGCGCCGACATGCGCGAAATGGGTCAGGGCTGAGGCAGGATCGCCCTCAGCAGGGTCTGGCCGAACTCCCGCAGCAGCGCTTCATCGCAAACCCGAGTCTCGCCCTGCCACTGCAGCGGTGTGCCCCAGGGCGGCACGTGCACGAACAGCACCTGTTCGATGGCCGGCGTGGCTTCCCGCAATTCCTCCAGCGTGTAGAGCAGCTCTTCGCAGAGATAGGCCCCTGCGTCCTCGGACAGACGCACGGGAATGCCTTGCGCCGCGAGCGCCTCGCACAGGCTCTGGCAGGCGAAGCTGCTGCGCCGTTCGGTCGGGCCCGCGGGCGAGTTGGGCTCACCGGCGGGCAGTCTACCCGCGTTGTCGGCACGCTCGCGCCGCGTGTTGCGGGCCCGCGTCTCCAGGCGGAAGATGCCGGGCTCGCCTTCTCCCATGCTGAGGATGAACGAGGGTGTCCCCGCCTCCAGCGCCTGCGCCAGGGCAATACGCGGCGCCCCCCAGCACACGGGAATCTCGATCGCGCGCAGGCGGTGGCCGCGGAAAACGCCCGCCTGCGCCAGGGCGCTGGCGGCGATCCAGGAGGCATTCACTGGGCGGCCGTCGAAAGGGGTGAATCCGGTGATCAGTATCTCGTGCATCGGTTCTCTCTGCGCCGTTCTGGCGCTTGCGTGTCATGGGCGCCCGGGTATCCTGCAGGCTGGCCGGACACGAGGACTTGACCATGAACCCCACCCAAACCCTGCATGCCCTGGGCCAGCGCCTGTGGGTCGACAATATCACACGCAGCATGCTCGACAGCGGCACCCTGCAGCGCTACATCGATACCCTGAATGTCACCGGACTGACCTCCAACCCCACCATCTTCGATGTTGCCATCGGCAGCGACACGCAATATGACGCGGCCATCGCGCAGAAGGCGCGCGAGGGTCTCGCTGGGGAGGACCTGTTTCTGGCCCTGGCGCTGGAGGATCTGTGCCGGGCCGCCGACCTTTTCCTGCCGCTGCACCGGGCGTCGGGCGGACAGGACGGCTGGGTGTCCATGGAGATCTCGCCCCTGCTCGCGCGCGACACGGCCGGCAGTCTGGCCGCGGCGCGGCAGATATTCGCTCTTGCGGCACGGCCGAACCTGTTCGTGAAGATTCCCGGCACCCCCGAGAGCCTGCCGGCCATCGAAGCGGCCATTCATGCGGGCATTCCCGTCAATGTCACTCTGCTGTTTTCCTGCGCCCAGTATCTGGCGGCGGCCGAGGCCTGGATGCGAGGGCTGGAGCGGCGTCTGGAAGAAGGGCTGCCGCTGGAAGTGATGAGTGTGGCCTCGGTGTTCGTCTCGCGCTGGGATGTGGCGGTGCGTGGGCGCGTGCCGGCTTCCTTGCAGAATCGTCTCGGCATCGCGGTGTGTGAAGAAACCTGGCAGACGTCGTTGCAACTGCGTGCCTCGCCGCGCTGGCAGCGCCTCGAACAGGCAGGCGCCCCATGGCAGCGCGTGTTGTGGGCGAGTACAGGGACCAAGGACCCGCAGGCCAGCGACACGCTCTACGTCGATGCTCTGGCGGCGCCGGACACGGTCAATACTCTGCCGGAGAAAACGCTGCTGGCGTTTGCCGACCATGGCAGGCCGGTCGATGCCATGTCGGCCAATGCGAAAGGCACTGGTGAGTTGCTGGCGCAGTTCAGGGCGGCAGGCATCGATCGCGACGCCCTTGCCTTGCAGCTGCAGCAGGAGGGCGCCGAGGCCTTCGTGCAGTCCTGGCAGGCATTGCTGGCGCGCATCGCCCGGAAGAGTCAGGCACTGGTGCCCTGATCGACCACCACGTCGCGCATCTTGCCATCCAGATAGAACCAGCGCCCCTGCACACGCAGAAAGGCCGAGTGCTCGTGATGGATGTGAGTGCTGCCGTCGGCGTCCACATAGGTGGCCTTGAAGTCCACGCGGCCACGATCGCCTTCCTGGTCGTCGTCAAGAATCTCCAGGCCTGTCCATTGCAGGCTGGCATCGTCGAGGCTGTCGGCCGTCACCGGGCCCAGCGTGCTGGGATGCCAGGTGCGGATCAGGTAGTCGCCATGGCCGCCGAGGGCGTAGGCCGTGTAACGCGAGCGCATGAGTTGCTTCGGGGTGCGCGCCTGCTCCTGGCCGGCAAGGAACGGGCCGCAGCAGCGGGCGAACGGTTTGCCGCTGTCGCAGCGGCAGAGGGTGATGCTCATCGATGGGTTACCTGTTCAAGGGGCGGTGGTGGCGGTTTCGATCGCGTACAGCTCGCGCAGATAGACTCGCCACTGGGCGTAGAGGTCTTCCACCGGGCCGCTCAGACCGCTGATGTTGCGGCTGAGTTCCAGAACGGCCGGCGCCGTTTCGCTGACAAAGCCGGATGACAGTGCGACGAATTCCTGTTCGAAGATCTTGCTCCATTTGTAGCGGTTGTAATTCTGACTGAGAGATTCAAAACTGCCCGTGCCCAGCACGCCGTCGCCGTTGCGGGCGCGCTCGGCATTGTCGCGCTGATCCATGACCTGCTCGAAGGAATACTGGCGCCAGATGTCGTAGCGCGGCTTCACGTCCTGGTACAGCGCCTCGTAATACTCGTCGAGCGTGTCGATGAACACCTCATGCCTTGCCTGGATGTCGCGCACATGGCCCAGCAGCGGGTCGTCGCTGGCGGGCAGGCGCTCATAGGTGAGCAGACCGCTGGCATCTGTCAGCAGGTAGGGGCCAAAGGCGTCGGGCGCCATATCGGCCGCGTGGCGTAGCAGCGTGGTGTCCTGGATGCGGGCGAGGTCCTGCTCGCTCAGGCTGTTGCGCACGGCCAGCAGATCATTGGCGATGGCGGCGTGCAGGTCCTGGAACGGGTCTGCCCCGTCGGTGATGCCGCCACGCAGCGAGGGGATGCTGTCGGGGTAATCGGCCGTGCGGGCAATGTCGGCATAGGCCTTGTCCAACCAGACGCGACCCGTGCTGTCGACGGCGCGTACACGCAGCAGCAGATCCGCTCCGGTGGATTCAACGATGGTGCCGCTCACCAGAACGTCAAGCGAAGGGTCGGCCTCCGGCAGCACGCGCACGATGCCCCACTGATTCGAGGCAAGCAGGGTGTGGCGCAGGGCCACCGGCAGGTAGTGGGTCTCGGTGTCCCGAATCTGCGCAAAGATCGCAGCGCCCGGCAAGGTGACATCGTCGGGGTCGGCCTCGGTGGCGAACACCGCAACGCCGATGTCCAGCATCTGCAATTCGGCCGGCATGCCCTGCAGAACGTCGAGACTGACCGTTCCCACAGGAGCAGGGCCGACAGGTCCGGGTGCGCGCGTGCTGCCGCAGGCACCCAGCATGCCGGTCAGCAGGAGCGCGAGGCCCAGTCTGGCCATGGCGCGCCTCATGGCGTCGGCTCCGTCACGGTGGGTGCCGCCCCGTCCCGGGCACTGCACACGAGCCCCCGGCTCAGCGTCTGCACGCAGTTCATGCCCTCTTCCGGCGCCTCGTAGCGCGTGTAGAAGCTGCGCAGGTTGAAGGGCATTGAGCCGCTGCTGGACACGCTGGTGAGCATGCTCAGTTCCTGGCCGCCCGGGTCGACGCTGAAGCGATGCTCGATCAGCACCCCCTCGGCCAGCACGATCTGGAACACCAGCTGCAGTCGATCCCAGCCGCACAGTTCCGTGCCATGGGCGCTGGCGAAGGTGTTCTCTATTTCAGTCAGGGTGCTGCACACCAGCGCGGCGTCGCCCTGGCGCTCGATGCGCACTTCATTGCCATCCTGCGTGACGCGCAGGGTGGTCTGACGAGTGATCAATTCGGCCAGTCGGGCATGAGCGATCAGATTGCCCACACCACGGCGCGAGCCGCTCATGCCGATGGAGCCTGCGTCTCCGCGTCCCTGGCGCTGCATCTCGCGATTGAGCTGGTCGATGACGCGCTGCACCTCTTCCTCCCATTTGTCGCTGCGGCCGAAGTCCTTCTGCCAGCTGCCTGCAAAAAGTGGGCGAAGAGGGGTCTCCCGGCCGCTGACGGCGGGGTCGCGCAGTACCGGGTCATCGGCCGGCCAGGCCACGCCTGGTGAACACAGCGCCAGCAGAATGCCGATCACCCCTGAACGAACGGGCGCTGGCTTGGCGATGCGGGCAAAGTAGGGCATGGTGGGTCCGAGGAGTTGTGGGCTATCGTCGTTGAGCCGATTCTAGAGAATTCGCCTCCTGCATCAAAGCGGCAGTCCGGGAGGCGTCAGCAAGTGCATTCCAGCAGCCCCGTCACGCAACACGGCAAGCTACCACGTCGTTTCAGGAGAACTTTCGTGTCCGATACCAACCCCGTCGATCCGATCACCGGCGTGCGCCAGTTGCTGGTCTTTCAGCTCAAGCTTGCCGCAGACGCCGTGCGCGATCTGGTGATGAGTCCCGTAAGCATCGTCATGTTCCTGTTGGATCTGCTGTTGCGCCCGCCCGCTCAGCAGAGCTATCACGCTCGCATGCTGCGGTTTGGCAGGCAGACCGACCGGTGGATAAGGCTCTTCGAGGAATCTGATCAGCGGTAAGCGTCCATCAGCGTCGCAAGCCCCGCGTTCGACGGTGAGGTCGTCAGCGGGGCTGCCGTCGTCGTGCTTACTTTGACAGGGCTGCGCGCACGGCCGGCTCAAGGCTGGTCAGACCCCAGGCCTTGCCGGTGGCGATGGCGGATTCCAGCGGTTCGCCGGCGCTTTCTGCGGCACTCAACGCGCGCAGGGCACCAACGCGGTTGCTGCTGGCGCAGTGCACCAGGGTCGTCTGGCCTTCCAGGCTGCTGAGCAGGTCCTGCAGCTTGCGGGCATTCTCGCTGGTCACATCGTCAGCGCCGGCCACCGGAATATTGTGGTACTCCAGCCCCAGTGAGCGGGCATATTCCGCTTCGTCCCAATCCATTTCACTGGCGGGGCGCAGGCTGATGATGTGCTTGACGCCGGACTTCGCCAGGACCTGCAGTTGCTCCTGCGAGGGCTGACCGCTGGCGAAGACGTTTTCGGCTGGCGTGCTGAGGTTGAGGATTTGCGCGCTCTGGATGGCGGCGCTGTCGACCTGGGCCTGAGCAAGGCCGGCGGCCAGAGCGATGACGCTGACCAGCGCTATGCGGAACAGGGCCAGGACAGAGCTGGCTGCGGTATGGCGATATGAATGCTTCATGATGTTGTCCTGTAGGAGTTGCAAGCGGGAGTGGTGCTTCAGGACGCGAAGAGTAAAAGCGAACGCGAGCGAAGTCCATGCCGTGATCACGCCGACATGAGGAAGAAGCAGGGGGAGCGAGCAAGTGGTGCCCAGGAGAGGACTTGAACCTCCACGGCCGCAAAGCCGCCAGCACCTGAAGCTGGTGTGTCTACCAATTCCACCACCTGGGCAGGAGGGGATAATGCAGGCGCGCACTTTAGCCGCGCGAAATGCGTCTGTCAACGCCCGCATTTGATTTATCCGGGTAATGGCTGCGGCACCCGTGTATACTGGCCGCCAGCTCAATCATCAATGGCAGGATATGGCAAAGAAAGCGAAAGAACTCGACAGCATCAAGGACCCCTTCGCAAGCCGGGAAGCCGAAAATTACGAAAACCCGATTCCCAGTCGTGAGTACATTCTCGAATACCTCGAACAGACCGGCGAGCCCGTCAGTTACGAAGCGCTCTGTGAGCACATGGGCCTTGTGTCCCATGAGCAGACCGAGGCGCTGCGGCGCCGGCTGATCGCCATGACCCGCGACGGTCAGCTCATCAGCAATCGTCGTGGCGTGTACGGCCTCGTCAATCGCATGGAGTTGATCAAGGGGCGCGTGCAGGGCAACAAGGACGGCTACGGCTTCTTCATTCCCGTCGACGCTTCCGGAGATCTGGTGTTGCCGGCTGCTGAAATGCAGAAGGTCTTCGATGGCGACATCGTGCTTGCCCGTGTCAGCGGCGTGGATCGTCGCGGCCGTCGCGAGGGCATGATCGTCGAGGTGCTGGAGCGCCGCTCGCGACAGATCGTCGGCCGCTACTACCACGAAGCCGGCTTCGGCGTGGTGGTGCCGGACAATCGCCGCAACAGCCACGAGATCATGATTCCCGAAAAGGAAGCCCGCGGGGCACAGGATGGCCAGTTCGTGGTCGCCGAGATCACGGCCTACCCGACCCAGCGCCGCAAGGCCGTGGGCACCGTGGTGGAGATTCTGGGCGATCACATGAAGCCGGGCATGGAAATCGATGTCGCCATCCGCAGCCATGACATTCCTCACGTCTGGCCCAAGGCAGTGCTGGAAGAGCTCAAGGCCATCCCCGAGGAAGTCCCGGTGGCGGACTGTGCCCAGCGCATCGACCTTCGCTCTCTGCCCTTCGTCACCATCGACGGGGAAGACGCCAAGGATTTCGACGATGCCGTCTACTGTGCGCCCGAGGCTGACGGCGGCTTCCGTCTCTATGTCGCCATTGCCGATGTCTCGCATTACGTGCAGGTGAACTCGGCTCTGGATGAAGAAGCCATCAATCGCGGCAACTCCGTCTACTTTCCCGGCCACGTGATTCCGATGCTGCCCGAAGTGCTGTCCAACGGGCTGTGCTCGCTCAAGCCGAAGGTCGATCGACTGGTGATGGTCTGCGAAATGCAGATGAACAAGCTCGGGCAGGTGCTGGACTACGACTTCTACGAAGGTGTCATCCACTCTCACGCGCGCATGACCTACAACGAAGTGGCCGACATCCTGGAAGAGCCCGAGACCGAGATGCGCGAGCGCTCCAAGGCGCGACTGCGTGAGCGATACGCGGATCTGCTGCCGGCGCTGGACGCGCTCTATGCTGTGTACAAGCGCCTCGCAAAGCTGCGCCAGCAGGCCGGCGCGCTGGATTTCATCAGCACCGAGACGCGCATCGTGTTCGGCGAGACGCGCAAGATCAGCTCCATCGTGCCCGTGGTGCGCAATGACGCCCACCGCCTGATCGAGGAGTGCATGCTGGTGGCGAACGTCTGCACCGCCCAGTTCCTCTCGAAGTCGGGGCTGCCGGTGCTGTACCGGGTGCACGATGGCCCGAACATGGACAAGCTGGAGAATCTCAAGGCCTTCCTCAAGGAGATGGGCATCCTGCTCACGCGCTCGGCCAAGCCCGAACCACGGGACTATCAACGTGTGCTGCTGAAGATTGCCGACCGCCCCGATGCCCACCTGATTCAGACAGTCCTGATCCGCTCGCTGCTGCAGGCCGTCTATCAGCCCGAGAACATCGGCCACTTCGGCCTGGGCTTCACGGCCTACACGCACTTCACTTCGCCCATCCGGCGTTACCCCGACCTGCTGGTTCATCGCGCGCTGCGCTTCCTGATACGGCACCCGCAACAGACGCTGCATGTGCGCAAGGTGCCGGGAGTTGGCGCCCTCGCGCGCAAGCAGATCTATCCGTACGAACTCAAGCACATGCAGAGCTTCGGCGAGACCTGCTCCATGACCGAGCGTCGCGCCGATGCGGCCAGCTACGACGTGGTGGACTGGCTCAAGTGTGAATACATCCAGGATCGCGTCGGCGAGGAATTCAACGGCACCGTCAGCAGCGTCACCGCCTTCGGCCTGTTCGTGGAATTGAGCGACATTTACGTCGAAGGTCTTGTCCACATCACGGCGCTCAAGAACGACTACTATCAGTTCGACCCGGTCCGGCATCTTCTGCGCGGAGAGCGCAGCGGGCTGAGCTATCACCTGGGCGATGTGGTACGGGTCAAGGTGGTGCGGGTGGACCTGGACGATCGCAAGATCGATCTGGGCATGGTGGAGGGCTCCGTGCGCACGACCGAGCGAGTGGCGGCAGCCAAGGACGAACTCCCGCGCAAGAAGCCCGGAGCCCGCGACGGTGCTCGCCGCAAGCGCAAGCCGAGGCAGTGACGTGAGCAGCAAGGAATGGGTCTACGGCCTTCACGCAATCAGTGAGCTGCTGAAGCAGCATCCCGAGGATGTGCTCGAGCTGGTGCTGCAGGGCGGGCGCGAAGATCGCCGGATTGCCGAAGTGCGGGCGCTGGCCGACGCGGCAGGGGTGGCGGTGCAGGCCCTGGAGCGTCGCGACTTCGAGCGGCGTCTGCGACATCTGCCGGCCGGTGCTGTGCATCAGGGCGTGATGGCTTTGTGCCGCATGGGTGTCAGTGTGCTCGATGAGCGGGCACTGGATGCTCTGCTGGATGGGCTTGGCGGTCCGGCGCTGTTGCTGGTGCTGGATGAAGTCACCGACCCCCACAACCTCGGCGCCTGCCTGCGCACGGCGGACGCAGCAGGCGTGCATGCCGTGATCGTGCCGAAGGATCGCTCCGCCCCGCTGAACATGACGGCCCGCAAGGTGGCCTGCGGGGCTGCCGAGACCATCCCTTTCGTGGCCGTGACCAATCTCAGTCGCACCCTGGAAGCGTTGCAGCAGCGCGGCATCTGGATCGCCGGCGCCGCTGGCGAGGCGCAGGCCAGCCTCTACGACATCGACTTCAACCTGCCTATCGCGATTGTCATGGGCTCGGAAGGCAAGGGGCTGCGCCGTCTGACGCGGGAGCACTGCGACTACCTCATGGCCATTCCCATGGCGGGGGCTCTGAGCAGCCTGAATGTCTCGGTGGCCACAGGTCTTTGTCTGTTCGAGGCCGTGCGCCAGCGACGGGAAAAACTGATTGCATGTTCACCAGCCGTTCTCTAGAATGCCCGCTCTTTAATTTCGGGGGTAGTCCCCCTTCACTCCTTGTCTTACCGCGCAACAGGCTCTCACCCTGATGTTTGTCGGAAGACATAACCCGCAAGGAGTCTCCATGAGACATTACGAAGTTGTATTTCTGGTACATCCTGATCAATCCGACCAGGTGCCCGTCATGGTCGAGCGCTACACCCAGATGATCAAGGACAGTGGTGGCAGCATCCACCGTCTTGAAGACTGGGGCCGTCGTCAGCTCGCTTACCCGATCAACAAGATCCACAAGGCTCACTACATTCTGATGAACATCGAGTGTGGCAGCGCCGTGCTGGATGAGATCACCACCTTGTTCCGCTACAACGATGCGATCCTGCGCAACCTCGTCATCAAGATGAGTGGCCCGGTCACCGAAGAGTCGCTGATCCTGAAGGGCGAGCGCGAGAGCCGTGAGCGTCGTGCCCGTGCCGAGCAGAAGCGCAAGCTGGAAGAAGACGCCGCTGCACGCGAGGCTGGCAATGGTGATGAAGAGTCTGCAGAAGGCTTTGATGGTTTCGAAGAAGCCGACGAGCTGGATTCTGAAGATTCCAAGGACTGATTGGCCGCGCCACAGACCTGATCTGCACCTCAACCGAATTTATTGAAAGGATATGACCATGGCCCGTTTTTTCCGCCGTCGCAAGTTCTGCAAGTTCACTGCAGAAGGCACCATCGAGATCGATTACAAGGACATCGAGACGCTGAAGGCGTACGTGTCTGAAACTGGCAAGATTGTGCCGAGCCGCATCACCGGCACCAAGGCACGCTATCAGCGTCAGCTGGCCACCGCCGTGAAGCGTGCGCGCCACCTGGCACTGATTCCATACACGGACAGCCACACCGCCTGATTCCGCTGTTCGCCGCCACTCCCGGGAGTGGCGGCTGATGTACTGGAGCAAGACGGAGAAGCCCATGAAAGCGCTGGCCGGATTTGCGATGACAGGGCGTCGACAGGCAATTCTGGCGGCGACACTGCTGGGTTTCCTGCCCTTGGTCAACTTCCTGAGTGCGCCGATTGTCGCGCTGGTGTGTCTGCGGCACGGAATCTCAGAAGCTCTGCTGGTCCTTGTCTGGGCCGCATTGCCAGCCATCGGCTGGGCAGTGGCGGGTGACATGATTCCGCTGCTGACACTGCTGGGCAGTGTCGCGCTGGCAGACGTGCTGCGTCGGTCAGCGTCCTGGGAGCTGGTACTGGTATGCGCGATTGCCGTCGGGGTCGCCGCACAGCTTGCGCTGCTGTTGCAGCCCGGCTTTGTCGAACTGATGACGCAGCAGATCGAGCTGCTGATGGCGAATCCGGAATTGCAGGGGCAGGTCAGTACGCTGCCGGCCGAACAGCTGCAGCCTCTGCTGCGCATGTTCTACGGCATGATGTTGATGTTTCTCGCCATCTCGGTGCTGATCCTGGCCCGTTACTGGCAAGCCGCCTTGTACAACCCAGGTGGCTTTCGGCAGGAGTTTCATCGCCTGCGGCTTGGCTGGAAGACCAGTGCACTGCTGTGCGGTGCCTTTGTGCTGACCACGCTCGGACCGACGGCGCTGCAACCCTTCGCGATCCTGTTCGTGCTGCCCTTGCTGGTTGCAGGTGTAGCGCTGGTACACGGAGTCGTGGGGCTGAGGAAACTGCCAACGGCCGTGCTGGTGATTTTCTACGTGGCTCTGATGAGTCCCGTCATGACACAGATACTGATGCTGACGGCGATCGCTGACAGCTGGTTGGATTTCCGGTCCCGCATGCAGCCATCGGCGTGAGGATGAGCGAGCGGTGCCACTGACAGATAAATGCAAGATTTGATGAGGAAACGAAAATGAACGTCATTCTGTTGGAAAAGGTAGGCAAGCTGGGCGCAGTGGGTGACAAGGCTTCCGTCAAGGCAGGCTATGCCCGCAACTTCCTGTTCCCCACAGGCAAGGCCATTCCCGCCACGCGCAGCAATATCGAGAGCTTCGAGGCGCGACGTGCTGAACTGCTCGCAGCCCACAACGAGAAGGTTGCTGCAGCGCAGGGCCGTGCCGCCAAGCTGAAGGATCTGCGCATTGCGATCTCCGTGAATGCCGGCGAGGAAGGCCGTCTGTTCGGCTCCATTGGTACGCGCGACATCGCGGATGCGCTGGCTTCCACCGGTGCCGATGTGCAGAAATCCGAAGTGCGTCTGCCCAACGGTGCCCTGCGTGAGATCGGTGAATACGTGATCACCATCGACCTCGGCTACGAAGTTGAAGAGACGATCACGCTGGCCATCGTTCCGGCCTGATTCGCCTGAGCCTACCGGCGAGCGGCGGCTTCTGCCCGTTGCGTGCCGGCGCTGCAGTGGACGACAATGAGGCGCCGTCGCTCCCATGAGTGGCGGCGCCTTTTTTCATGCAGGAATCAGCCAGACCCACGCCATGTCCGAGCCCTTCGAGAAGAACCGCAAGACCACCGATGCCGGCGCCCTGGCGGCGCTCAAGGTGCCCCCGCACTCGGTGGAAGCCGAGCAGGCCGTGCTCGGCGGCTTGATGCTCGACAACGCTGTCTGGGACACCGTGGCCGAGAAGCTCATCGATGAAGACTTCTTTCGCCATGAGCACCAGCTGATCTTCCGCGTGATGTTCATGCAGACCGAGGCCAACAAGCCACTGGATGTCGTCACCCTGGTGGAAGCCCTGGACAGCCGCGGCGAACTGGATGCCTGCGGTGGCATCGACTATCTCAGCGATCTGGCGAGCAATGCCCGGGGCTCGGCCAACATCGGGGCTTACGCCGACATCATTGCGGAGCGCGCCAAGCTGCGCAAACTCATCCGCGTGGCCTACGAGATTGCCGAAAGCGGCTACAACCCGGCAGGCGCCAAGGCCGATGACGTGCTGGATGTGGCCGAACAGAAAGTCTTCCAGATTGCGGATGACCGGCCCAAGGACGGTGGCCCGCAGGCCATCAATCCGTTGTTGCAGGCCGCTGTCGGCCGCATCGACGAGCTGTTCCGCAGTGATGGCGCACTTACCGGCCTGCCCACGGGTTACAAGGACCTGGACGAGAAGACCTCAGGGCTGCAGAAGTCCGACCTGATCATCGTGGCGGGCCGACCCTCCATGGGCAAGACCTCCTTCGCCATGAATCTTGCCGAGAACGCCCTGCTGCTCAGCAACAAGCCTGTTCTGGTGTTCAGCCTGGAAATGCCTGCCGAGAGTCTGGTGTTCAGGATGCTCAGCTCCATTGGTCGAATTGACCAGAAGCGGCTGCGTACCGGCAAGCTTGAGGATGAAGACTGGCCGAAACTCACAGCCGCCGTCAGCAAGCTCAAGGACAAGCCGCTGCTGATCGACGACAGTGTCGGTCTGAGTCCCATGGAGATGCGCTCGCGGGCCCGCCGTGTAGTGCGCGAGCACGGGCCGCTGGGGCTGGTGGTCGTGGACTACCTTCAGCTCATGCAGATCAAGGGCTTCGGTGACAATCGCGTGGGCGAGATCTCGGAAATCTCCCGCTCGCTCAAGACCCTTGCGCGAGAGTTCGAGTGCCCGGTCATCGCGCTTTCCCAGCTCAACCGCAGCCTGGAGCAGCGCCCCAACAAGCGCCCCGTGATGTCCGATCTGCGGGAATCCGGCGCCATCGAACAGGACGCCGACATCATCGCCTTCGTCTACCGCGACGAGGTCTACAACGAGGACACCCCCGACAAGGGCGTGGCCGAGATCATCATCGGCAAGCAGCGCAACGGCCCCATCGGCACGGTGCGGCTCAGCTTCATGGGCCAGTACACCCGTTTCGAGAACCTGGCCCGACAGGACTACGATGACAGCTACACGCACGGCCACTGAGTTGCGGGCCTGGGCCAGCATCAACCTGCAGGCGCTGCAGGACAATCTCGCACAAGCAAGACCCCCGCAAAGCCCTGCCTCCCTGATCGTGGTGGTCAAGTCCAATGCGTATGGCCACGGCATGCTGCCAGTGGTGCGGGCGCTGGAAGCGCAGCTGCGCCCCAGGGACTGTTTCGGCGTGGCCACCCTCGAGGAAGGCCTGGCGCTGCGCGCGGCGGGGCTGACCCGGGATGTAGTTCTGATGGAAGGGGTGGTGACCGCTGCCGAGCTGGATCAGGCTCTGGCTGCCAATCTGCAGCTGGTGCTGCATTCGGACTACCAGATCGAGGTCCTTCTGCAGCGTCTGCAGCGCGGGACTCCCACGCCAGTCCTGGCGTTGTGGTTGAAGGCCGATACGGGCATGCATCGGCTGGGATTCTCGCAGGACGAATTTGTCCGGGCCTGGCAGGTGCTGCACGGACACCCCGCCGTTGCCGCCCTGCGCGTGATGACGCATTTCGCTTGTGCCGATGATCCTGCCAGTGCCATGACCGACCATCAGATGCAGGCCTTTGACGCCATGCTGCAAGCAGCCGGCATCGTCGACTGCGAGCGCAGTGTCGCCGCTTCTGCCGCCATCCAGCAGTGGCCGCGTGCGCACCTCGAATGGCTGCGACCGGGCATCATGCTTTATGGCGGCGCTGCGATCGCGGCCGAGAATGCAGTGGATCGCGGTCTGCGCCCGGTGATGACGCTGCATTCGCGCATCATGGCCATCAAGCAGGTCAAGGCAGGCGAGACTCTGGGCTATGGTGCCGGCTATCGCTGCGAGCGGGACATGCGCATCGGCATCGTCTCGATTGGCTACGGTGACGGCTACCCGCGCCGGGCGCCCGCCGGCACGCCGGTGCTGGTGCACAGGCGCAGTCGGCCCGGCATGGCGCCCGTGCGCGCCAGTCTGTGTGGACGGGTGTCGATGGACATGCTCATCATTGATCTGACCGACGCGGCAGATGTCTCCATTGGAGACGACGTCGTCCTGTGGGGCGAAGGCCTGCCCGCCGACGTGATCGCCCGCCTTTGCGGCACCATTGCCTACGAGCTTTTCTGTCAGGTCACTCCGCGTGTGCACTATGTCTATGTCTGAAGGGAGCAAGCACTGATGGCCAAGGCAAGGACAGCCTATGTCTGCACCACCTGCGGGGCCGAACATGGTCAGTGGCAGGGGCAGTGCGCCGCGTGCCGGGAGTGGAACACTCTGTCCCGCGTCTCCTTGGGTCCGGCCGCCGCCACCCCGGCTGCAAGGGCGGATTTTCGCCGCCAGGGTTATGCCGGCACCACCTCCGGTCTGCAGGATCTGGCTGAGATCGATCTTGCCGCCGTGCCGCGAGTCTCCAGTTCCCTCGAGGAACTGGACCGGGTGCTGGGTGGCGGGCTGGTTCCCGGCTCGGCCATTCTTGTGGGCGGCAATCCCGGTGCAGGCAAGAGCACCTTGCTGCTGCAGGTGATGTGCACCCTCGCGCAGTCGTGCAAGGCGCTGTATGTCACCGGCGAGGAATCCCTGCAGCAGGTGGGGATGCGGGCGCGCCGCCTCGGTCTGCCGGAGCGCAATCTCAAGCTGCTGGCCGAAACCAATGTCGAGAAGATCTGCGAACTGGCCCGCGAGCAGGAGCCCCGGCTGCTCGTGGTGGATTCGATTCAGGTCATGCACAGTGCTGATATTCCCTCGGCACCCGGCAGTGTGGCCCAGGTGCGAGAGTGCGCCGCCTATCTGATCCAGTTCGCCAAGCAGACCAATACCATCCTGTTCCTGGTCGGGCACGTCACCAAGGACGGCACGCTCGCCGGCCCCAAGGTCCTGGAGCACATGATCGACTGCTTCCTCATGCTCGAGGGCGGCAATGACAGCAAGTACCGCACGCTGCGCAGCCAGAAGAACCGCTTCGGTGCCGTCAACGAGCTGGGTGTGTTCGCCATGACGGAAAAAGGCTTGCGCGAGGTGAAGAACCCGTCGGCCATCTTCCTGGCCCGCGCGGAGGAACCCAGTTCCGGCTCCCTGGTGATGGTGCTGTGGGAAGGCACACGGCCGCTGCTGGTGGAGGTCCAGGCCCTGGTCGATGCCAGCACGTCGGGACAGCCCCGCCGTCTCGCCGTGGGCCTGGACCAGAATCGGCTCGGCATGCTGCTGGCGGTGGTGCACCGCCACGGCGGCCTGTTCATGGCGGACCAGGACGTGTTCGTGAACGTGGTCGGCGGCGTCAAGGTCACCGAGACCAGCGCCGATCTCGCCCTTGCCCTGGCGCTGGTGTCCAGCCTGCGGGATCAGACTCTGCCCCAGGACCTGGTGGTGTTCGGCGAAGTGGGGCTGGCGGGCGAGATCCGCCCGGTGCCCAGTGGGCAGGAACGGCTGCAGGAAGCGGCCAAGCACGGTTTCAAGCGGGCCATCGTGCCCAGGGCGAATGTGCCGCGCGGCGGCATTGCCGGCATGCACATCACAGGGGTCGCGCGACTTTCAGAAGCCATCGCGGCCATAGCGGAGCTATAGATGCAGGACACCATTGTCTCGATACGCAATCTTTCCAAGACCTATGCCGGCGGTTTCAAGGCGCTCAAGCAGGTCAATCTCGATATCCGGCGGGGCGAGATCATCGCCCTGCTCGGGCCGAACGGTGCAGGCAAGACCACGCTGATCTCGACCATCTGCGGTCTGGTCAATCCCAGTGAGGGGCAGGTGCTGGTCGATGGCTTCGACATCATCCGGGACTTCCGCAAGACGCGCTCGCTGATCGGGCTCGTGCCGCAGGAGTTGACCACCGATGCCTTCGAGTCCGTGCTCTCCACGGTCACTTTCAGCCGTGGCCTTTTCGGCAAGGCCCCGAACCCGACGCACATCGAAGCGGTGCTGCGCGATCTGAGTCTGTGGGAGAAGCGCAACAACAAGATCATCACGCTTTCGGGCGGCATGAAGCGTCGCCTGCTGATCGCCAAGGCGCTGTCGCACGAGCCGCGCGTGCTGTTCCTGGACGAGCCCACGGCCGGTGTGGATGTGGAATTGCGCAAAGACATGTGGGCGCTGGTACGACGGCTGCGCGACTCTGGCGTCACCATCATCCTGACCACGCATTACATCGAGGAGGCCGAGGAAATCGCCGACCGCATCGGCATCATAACGCGTGGCGAACTGCTGCTGGTCGAGGACAAGAGCGAGCTGATGCGAAAGCTCGGCAAGAAGCAGCTGATCATGGATCTGCTGCAGCCGCTGGCAGACATTCCTGACACACTCGCCCACTACACTCTCGCACTGTCGGCTGATGGCCTGCAGCTGACACACACCTACGACAGCCAGGGGGCAGACGCCGACATCACGGCATTGCTGGACGATCTGCGGCGCGTGGGCATCCACTTCAAGGACATTCGCACAACACAGAGTTCACTGGAGGAAATCTTCGTGAAGCTGGTGGAGGAAGCACGATGAACTGGTACGCGATCAAGGCTATCTACAAATTCGAGATGGCGCGCACCCGCCGCACGCTGCTGCAGAGCATCGTGGCGCCGGTCATTTCCACTTCGCTGTATTTCGTGGTGTTCGGGGCCGCCATCGGGGGGCGCATACAGGAGGTCGAAGGTGTGAGCTATGGCGCCTTCATCGTGCCTGGTCTCATCATGCTGTCACTGCTGACCAATAGTATTTCGAACGCATCCTTCGGCATCTACTTTCCCAAGTTCAGCGGCACCATCTACGAGCTGCTCTCGGCGCCCGTGTCCATGTTCGAGGCGGTGCTGGGCTATGTCGGCGCCGCCGCCAGCAAGTCGCTGATTCTGGGCACGATCATCCTGGCCACCTCGGCCCTGTTCGTGCCACTGCAGATAGCCCATCCCTTCGTGATGATCCTGTTCCTGCTGCTGACCTGCATCACCTTCAGTCTGTTCGGTTTCATCATCGGTGTCTGGGCGGACAATTTCGAGAAACTGCAGTTGATCCCGATGCTGATCGTGACGCCGCTGGTGTTTCTCGGCGGCAGTTTCTATTCCGCCAGCATGCTGTCGCCATTCTGGCAGACGGTCACCCTGTTCAACCCTGTGCTCTATCTGATCAGCGGCTTCCGCTGGAGTTTCTACGAGCTGGCGGATGTCAGCATCGCGGTGAGTCTTGGCATGATTCTGGTGTTCCTGCTGGCCTGCATCGGCACGGTCTGGTGGATATTCAAGACTGGTTATCACATTAAGAAATAGAGGCGCGCGGCAGGTCATGGCGGCAGACAGCTTTCTCGGACAGAACATCGGCAATATCGCGGCAGTACTGTGGTTCCTGCTGTGCTTTCGCGGCTATTTTCTCTACACGTCCAGACGCAGCCACGATACGCCAACCCTGGCCTTTGCCATGCATCGGCATCGCAGGCAGTGGATTCGCAAGGCGCTGCGACGCGAGAACCGCATCGCCGATACCAACATCATCGCCAACCTCGAGCGCAATGTGTCGTTTTTTGCCTCCACGACCTTGTTCATTCTTGCCGGTCTCATGACGGTGCTTGGCACCTCATCGGAAACCGTGATCATGATGCTCAGCGAGATACCCTTTTCCGATCAGAATTCCCGCGCGCAGTGGGAGCTGAAGGTGCTGCTGCTGATCTGCCTCTTCGTGTACGCCTTCTTCAAGTTCACCTGGGGGCTGCGTCAGTTCGGTCAGGTGTCGGTGATGCTGGGGGGCGTGCCCGAGCGCAGTGAAAATGCGCCCGACGAGATCATCGAGAAGCACATCGCGACTATTTCCAAGATGGCTTCCAAGGCCGCCGGCAATTTCAACAACGGCCTGCGGACCTATTACTTCAGCATGGCGGTGCTGGGCTGGTTCGTGAATTTCTGGGTCTTCATGCTGTTGTCAGCCTGGGTGGTGGGGGTTCTCTACCGTCGCGAATTCCGCTCTGACACACTCGCAATCATGATGGACAACCTGCCGGACTGAGCCCCCGTCGTCGCGGTGCTTGAGTCAGCTGATCGAGTGGTTTACTTTGGCAGCCCGACAATAACAAAGAGACCCTGCCGATGAGCCTCTACAGCATCCTCAATCTACTGGCCTTCGCCGGCCTGCTCTACACTGTCTTCCATGTCGGTCGCACTCAGACCTCCCTTTCGCGGCGTGTGTTCACTGGCCTGGTGCTGGGGCTGGTCTTCGGCTTTGCCTTGCAATTGCTCTATGGCAGTGGCACGGCAGTGATGACGGAGACACTGAACTGGACCAGTCTTGTCGGTGACAGTTATGTGCGCCTGTTGCGCATGATCATCATGCCCTTGATCCTGGTGACGATGATTGCTGCCGTGTTGAAGATGGACGCCATCGCCTCGCTGGGGCGCATCGGCGGCTCGGTGATCGGCATGCTGGTCGTGACCACGGCCATCGCGGCACTGATCGGGATCGCAGTGACAGCGATCGCCGGCCTGAGCGCCGAGGGCATGGTCGGCGGGGCGCGTGAACTTGCGCGAGAGGAGGTGCTCGAAGGCCGTCTCGATACCGTCGTCAGTCGGCTGAGCCTGCCGGACATCATTGCCGGCTTCATTCCAACCAACATCTTCGCCGACCTCACCGAAGCGCGGGACAACTCCATCATCTCCGTGGTGATCTTCGGCATACTCGCGGGCATCGCAGCTCTGCTGGTCTGTCGCGACAAGCCCGAGCACCGAGAGACCATCCACAATGCCGTGGATGCCGCGCAGGCGGTGGTGATGCAGCTGGTGCGCCTGGTCATGGGACTGACGCCTTATGGCATTCTGGCGCTGATGACCTATGTGGTCGCGAGTTCCAACGCGCAGGATATCCTGAACCTCATCGGCTTCGTGCTGGCGTCCTATGTCGCGATTGCGCTGATGTTCGGAGTGCACGCCTTGTTCATTCTGGCGACCGGTGCCAATCCGCGCGTGCATTTCCAGAAGATCTGGCCGGTGTTGAGTTTCGCTTTCGCCACTCGCAGCTCGGCCGCCACGATTCCGCTGACGGTCAAGACTCAGATCGAGGAGCTGAAGGTCCCGGCGCCCGTCGCCAACATGGCGGCCAGCTTCGGGGCGACGATCGGTCAGAATGGCTGCGCGGGCATCTACCCGGCCATGCTGGCAGTGATGGTGGCGCCGACGGTGGGTATCGACCCGCTGGCCCCTGGCTTCATTCTCAGTCTGGTGGCGATCATCGCCATCAGCTCTTTCGGCATCGCGGGAGTCGGGGGAGGTGCCACGTTCGCGGCGCTGGTGGTGCTGCCAGCCATGGGACTGCCGATCACCATTGTGGCACTGCTGATCTCCATCGAGCCGCTGATCGACATGGGGCGCACGGCGCTCAATGTCAGCGGAGCAATTACCAGTGGCGTGGTGAGTCAGCGTCTGCTGGGCCTCCCGCGGGAGGCCGGCAGAACACGGGAATCATCAAGCTGACGTCAGGAAGATACGGGTGAGGGGAGTCCGTCGGGCTCCCCTGTCATTACACGTAATAGGAACGCAGCGGCGGGAAGCCGTTGAATTCAATGGCGCTGTAGCTGGTGGTATAGGCCCCGGTGGAGAGCCAGTACATGCGATCGCCGATGGCCAGATTGAGCGGCAGTCCGTACTTGTAGTGCTCGTACATGATATCGGCGCTGTCACAGGTCGGGCCTGCAATCACCACTTCTTCCAGTTCGCCGTGCTTTTCCGTGTAGATCGGGTACTTGATGCACTCGTCCATGGTCTCGATCAGGCCGGAGAACTTGCCCACGTCGGTGAAGATCCAGCGCTGCAG
>JACCDS012372849.1_pt1 | contig 24474 bp, 15 predicted proteins | sample 7446441 | NCBI WGS metagenome assembly JACCDS01 (sample SAMN15323445, study PRJNA562643) | freshwater metagenome | isolation source: river surface water | place: USA:Blue River Watershed | collected 2017-08-17 | reverse complement strand
TTCCGCTTCGTTTGTGGTTTTCCCCAGCTTACAGAAGTAAAACAGATATGTGGGATAGACATTATCATGAATTTGAAGACTGGCAATTGGACTGGTTATTAGAAAAAACAGGCTGGAAAATCATTGCAAGAGAGAAATTTACGCATCCTGTAAAAAAGATTGGCTTCAGACCTTTGTTGCGTTTTTTCACTCCAAGATATTACATCGTTTACGCCGAAAAAATAAAATAATGAAGTATTATATCGTTATTCCTACTTACAATGAAGAACAATTTATTGCTTTAACATTACAATCGTTAGTAGATCAAACTGTTCTTCCGACGAAAGTAATTGTAGTGAATGACAATTCAACTGATAGAACTCCAGATATAGTTTTGGATTTCGCCGAAAAACACCCATGGATTTCACTGGTAACCAAAACCTCCAGCGCGATTCATTTACCAGGAAGTAAAGTAATTCAGGCTTTTCAAAAAGGATTAGAATCTATAGACGAAGACTACGATTTGATTGTAAAAGCAGATTCCGATTTGATTTTTCCATCCAATTACTTTGAAACCATCATTTCTCATTTTGAATCGGATGCCTCTATTGGAATGGTAGGTGGTTTTTGTTACATCGAAAAAAATGGAGAATGGATTTTAGAAAATTTAACCGATAAAGATCACATTCGCGGTGCGTTAAAAGCCTATCGAAAAGCAACTTTCAAACAAATCGGAGGCCTAAGAGCGCAAATGGGCTGGGACACTGTTGACGAATTGTTGTGTAAATTCTACAATTGGAAAGTGATGACTGACGAAAGTTTGCACGTAAAACACTTAAAACCAACAGGAGCTAATTACAACAAAACTGCCCGCTACAAACAAGGTGAAGCATTTTACACTTTGGGTTATGGTTTTACAATCACTGCTATCGCTTCATTGAAATTAGCGATGCGAAAAGGCAAACCTTTTTTATTTATTGATTATTTAATTGGATTTTTGAAAGCAAAAATTGCCAATAGACCTCTATTAGTAACCACTGAACAAGCACAGTTTATTAGAAAATATCGATTACAAAAAATGAAAGCCAAACTTTTTCGATAATTCTAATTGCAAAACTCCTTATTCAAATCACCTAAAGACATTACATTTTTTGTAATTTAGCCCATATTTTTAAACTATGATGCTCCTCAAATATTTATCGCAAATAGGCCGCTATTTCTTAATGTTGAAAGACATGTTCAACAGACCTGTAAAGTGGAGTGTGATGAAACAATTAATACTAAAAGAAATCGATGACTTGATTATTGATTCGTTAGGAATTGTAAGTTTTATTTCCTTTTTTGTAGGTGGTGTTGTAGCTATTCAAACCGCACTAAACTTAACCAATCCCTTAATTCCAAGATACTTAATTGGATTTGCAACACGTCAATCTGTAATTTTAGAGTTTGCACCTACTTTTATCTCAATAGTAATGGCTGGGAAAATGGGTTCGTTTATCACTTCCAGCATTGGAACTATGCGAGTAACTGAACAAATTGATGCTTTAGAAGTAATGGGGGTCAACTCGTTAAATTACTTAGTTTTTCCAAAAATAGTTGCACTTTGCTTATACCCTTTTGTAATTGGAATTTCAATGTTTTTAGGAATATTTGGAGGATATCTTGCTTCTGTTTACGGCGGATTTGCATCCCAACAAGACTTTATTGATGGTGTACAAATTAACTTTAATCCATTCCATATTACTTATGCCTTCATAAAAACCTTGTCATTTGCTTTTATCCTAGCTACTATCCCCTCTTTTCATGGGTACTATATGAAAGGTGGAGCGCTTGAGGTGGGTAAAGCAAGTACTATTTCATTTGTGTGGACATCGGTTGTAATTATTCTTCTGAACTATATACTGACTCAAATTTTGTTAAGCTAATGATTGAAGTAAAAAACATAGAGAAACGATTTGGAGAGCAAAAAGTACTAAAAGGAATTAGTACTACTTTTGAAGCAGGACAAACTAGTTTAGTCATCGGTCAAAGTGGTTCGGGTAAAACCGTTTTTATCAAATCATTATTAGGGATTCATGAGATTGACAAAGGCACTATAGCTTTCAATGACCGAATTTATGGAAAAATGAATAAGGATGAAAAGCGCGAACTTCGAAGTGAAATCGGGATGGTATTCCAAGGAAGCGCCTTATTTGACAGTTTGACTGTAGAAGAAAATATTGGTTTCCCCTTGAAAATGTTTACCAATAAAACCCCTAAAGAAATTAAAGAACGTGTCGATTTTGTTATTGAACGTGTCAATCTTATCGAAGCACACCATAAAAAACCTTCTGAAATTTCTGGAGGAATGCAAAAACGTGTGGCTATTGCCCGCGCTATTGTAAACAATCCAAAATACTTATTTTGTGATGAACCAAATTCAGGTTTAGACCCTAAAACAGCCACAGTAATTGATAATTTGATTCAAGAAATTACAAAAGAATACAATATTACGACGGTAATTAATACCCATGATATGAACTCTGTAATGGAAATTGGAGAGAAGATTGTTTTTCTAAAAAAAGGACTCATTGCTTGGGAGGGTACTAAAGAAGAAATTTTCAGAACCGACAACAAAGCAGTTGTAGATTTTGTGTATTCTTCTAATCTATTTAAAAAAGTAAGAGCAGCTGTTCTAAACGGACATTAATTCGTTTTCAATAGTTCAACTTCGGCATTAGGATTGAAGAGATAGGTTTTACCTGTACTGATTTCCAAGCACTCGAATCGTTTGGTTCGAACTGCTATTTTTTTAAATATTTTACCATTTGAAATTCGGAATATACTCCCATAGGGAATTTCAAACACATAATTTTTATCATTTTGTTGGTCAAATTGTTTTAGCGCCAAAGACAATGTAGTATCCGTATCACTACTCGCCGATGGATTTTTGAAATGTCTTGCTAGTAAGGGTAATAAATGATGTGGAAAAATCTCTGGTCGAATAAACGGCACCATCAAGCGTTGAAACGAATATTTCCATTCATTACCATGTGGTTTAATAGTACGCCCAAATTTTTCAAATGCTACAAGATGCGAAATTTCATGAATTAAGGTAATCAAAAATTTGTATTGATTCAAGTTCGCATTAACCGTTATTTCGTGTTTTCCATTCAAGCCTCTTCGATAATCACCATGACGAGTTTGGCGCTCGTTTACGATTTTGAGATGCACTTGATGCGTCACAATCAATTCAAAAACGGGCTTCACAGCATGTTCAGGTAAATATCTAGCTAAGGTTTCGCTCAAAACAAGATTATTTTATGGATTAGAAGAAGATACTTCCAAAACTTTTCCATTGTAATATTTATTCCCCGTCAAGGTAAAATCAACAATATATTCTGCCATATCAGCTGCTGAAATTGGAGCCTGATACCCTGGAAAAGCTTCTTCTAACATTTCGGTTTGAACCGCTCCAAGAGCCAATACATTAAAAGCAATTCCTTGTTCTTTGTACTCTTCGGCTAACAATTCAGACAATGTGATTACAGCACCTTTACTTGAACTATAGGCAGATAGACCCGCAAATTTCAAACTACCTTGAATACCTCCCATCGAACTAATGGTAACTACATGACTACCTTTTTGCAAATACGGTAACGCAACACGAGTCAAATTGGCTACGCCAAAAACATTGACTTTATAAATACTTTCAAAATCAGCTTGCGAAGTTTCTGAAAAAGGCTTCAACAACAATCTTCCGGCATTGTGAACAATGGCATCAACCTGTTTCCAAGTTGATTGTAAATAGTCGGCTACTTTTTGTAAATCCGATTCATTAGCTAAATCAACCGAAAGACAACTGATGTTTTCATTACCCATTAATGCTTGAGGAATAGTTCTAGAAAGTGCTAAAACATGATGACCCTTAGACGCAAATTGCAAAGCTAATTCTAAACCTATACCCCTACTCGTACCTGTAACTACAATATTTTTCATGAAGCAAAAATAAACAAAAGCTATTTAACAATTCTTTCAACAACAATCAAATTTATATATAAATAATTAATCATTTATTAACAAAATACATTTTTTTAAATTATGCCTTAAAAAATACAAAATGCATTAAATATCAACAACTTAAATACTATCACGATTACAGATAATTTACATAACAAATTTCAAAATACGCAAATCGAAGATTATAATACGCAATAAAATACATTGTCTCGACATACAACAATTAAATTTGGATTATGTTTTTTAACAACGATTTAAAGTTTTTAAAATCAAACCCTAACAAAACCAATTAATTATGAAGAAAATTTTAAGAAAAATTCTATTTGCACTTGCTTTATTACTTGCAAATAGTGTGCTTTATGCGCAATCCATTTCTGGAAAAGTGTCTGATGCAAATGGACCACTACCAGGGGTTAATGTAGCTGTACAAAGTACTAAGATTAGTACTACAACAGATTTTGACGGTACATTTAAGTTGTCAAACTTACCTAAAAATGCAGTGTTGAATTTCAGCTATATAGGTTACACTTCTAAAAGTGTGAATATAGATGGTAAAACTAACTTAAACATAGTGTTAGTTTCTCAAAACAACAATCTACAAGAGGTAGTAGTTGTAGGTTACGGCTCTACCAAGAAGAAAGATGTAACAGGTTCTATTGCGGTAATTTCTTCAAAAGAATTCGAAGGAAGAGCCAATACTCAATTTGGGAATGCTCTTGAGGGAAAAGTAGCTGGAGTTCAAATATCAAGACCTTCCGGACAACCACAAGCTGGTTTTAACATCAGAGTTAGAGGAACTTCAACTATTACTGCAGGAAGTGAACCTTTATATATTGTTGATGGAGTACCTACCACTTCAATAAATGAAATTAGCCCTTCTGATATTGAGACAATGACAATATTAAAAGACGCATCATCAGCTGCAATTTATGGCGCTAATGGATCTAATGGGGTCATTCTTATTACAACAAAAAGAGGAGGAAATCAAAAAACCAAGGTAACTTTTAATAGTTATACTAGTACTTCAAGTGTGGCAAAAAAACTTGATGTGTTAAATGCTTCTCAATACAAGTCTTTAATGACTGAAATGGGGCAATCAATAAATTGGGCGCAATATCCTTATGACAACAATTGGCAAAATAAAGCATTGAGAACTGCACAATCAAGTAATTATCAATTGGGTATCTCAGGTGGAAACGAAAAAACAAATTACTACCTTTCTGGAGCTTATTTGTCACAAGAAGGAGTCGTAATGACCAATCAATTAAAAAGATACACTTTCAAGTTGAACTTAGATCATAAAATTAGTAATTCGATCAAAGTTGGAACAAGTTTATCTTATAGTAAATGGAGAGATATAGATGTTAGCGAAAATAGAAAATATGGTGCTATTTTAGCTTTAGTAACTGGAGCCCCAATCACAGATGTATATAATAATGATGGAACTTTTGCACTAAATCCATTTATCGGTGATCTTGAAAATCCTGTGGCTTTACTTTTAAAAAATGAACATTCGTTTGAAAATTATAGATTTAACGGAAATGTATATGGAGAAATTAATTTCTTAAAAGATCTTAAATTCAAGACTATGTTAGGTTTCGAACAATATAATAGCACCTACAATTCGTGGGTAGACCCATATAGAAGTAGAGAAGGTCGTGGATTTAAAGGGATGGCTGATTTCTCAAGCAGTCAAAACACTTATTGGATAACTGAAAATACTTTGAGCTATGCAAAATCAGTTGGAAAACACAATTTCAATGCCGTAGTAGGTTATATTGCATCCGAAAAAAATTACTTTAAATCGTCAATTAGTGCTAAAAATTTTGGAACGGCAGCAGTACAAACAGTTAATGCAGGAGCAACAAGAACTGCTGGTTATGATAGTGCCAAAGGTAGAAATTTAGCAACTTTAGGAAGATTGAACTATAGCTACGAAGATAAATACTTCTTAACTACTAATTTCCGTGCAGATGCTTATTCTGGATTTGGAGATTTAAATAAATGGGGGTACTTCCCTTCTTTTTCTGCAGGTTGGAGAATTTCAAAAGAAAATTTCTTTAAGAATATTGAGGTAATCAATGACTTAAAAATACGTGCTGGTTGGGGAGCTGTGGGTAATGGACAAGTCGGAGAATACGAACATTTCGGATTGGTAAATCCTGGATCACCTTATTACATTGGCGGAAATGTAGCTCCTGGAACAAACCCTACAACTCTTGAAAGCAACAATCTTAAATGGGAAACAACTAACCAAACCAATATTGGTATTGATGTTTCTATATTAAAAAATAGATTGTCATTCACATCAGACTACTATGTTAAGAAAACAACCGACATGTTACTTAATAAAAAAATTCCTTCAAGCACAGGATATGAAAATGCTTTACTAAATGTTGGTGCAATGGAAAATCGTGGATTTGAGTTCCAAATTAGCTCTAAAAATCTTGTAAATGAATTCAAATGGGACACAGATTTTAATATTTCTTTCAATAAAAGCAAAATTACAAGTTTACCAGGTGGAAGTATAAAATTAGGGAATATTTCGGATCGTGGATTAGTAGCAATTGCTCAAGAAGGACAACCTTTAGGTACTTTTTATGGTTATATTTCTGATGGAGTTGACCCTGCAACAGGGGATATTAAATACAGAGATCTTGACCATAGCGGAACTTTAAATGATGCCGATCAAACTATTATTGGAAATGCCAATCCTAAATATACTTTTGGATTAGCTAATGCATTCAGCTATAAAAACTGGTCGTTGAATATTTTTGTACAAGGAGTACAAGGCAATGATATTTTTAATGCAAGTAGAATTGAAACAGAAGGCTTATTTGACGAAGGAAATCAATTAACCACAGTATTACATCGTTGGACTCCAACTAATACAATAACTGATATACCTAGAGCTAATTTTGGAAGTGATAGAAACTCAAAAATATCATCTCGATTTATAGAAGATGGGTCTTATATAAGAATAAAATCAGTCACTCTTGGTTACTCTGTTCCTGAATCAATTGTAAGTAAATTTAAACTGAGTAAAGCACACTTTTATGTTACAGCTGAAAACTTATTCACTTTTACAAAATACAGTGGATTTGATCCTGAAGTGAGTTTTTATGGAAGAGGTGACAATAATCCGTTGAAGAATATTGCAACGGGTGTTGACTATGGTACTTACCCTCAAACTAGAGATATTATTTTCGGGGTAAACCTTACATTTTAATAAATAGCAAAACAAAATTATTATGAAAAATAAACATTATAAATTAAGAATAATTTGTTTCTCTTTGATTTCAATTACATTGTTTTCATGTAGTAATGACTTCTTAGATGTAACCCCCGACTCAAAATTAACAACTGGTAATGCTTATAATACTGCTGAAGACCTTAACAATGCATTAACTGGAGCCTATCGCACTTTTTATGATGAATACTATCAATGGGACAATGTCCTATTAGGCGATGTTCGTTCAGATAATGCCTATGCTGGTGGTGGTGGTGATGCACCTATTGTAGCTTATGACGAATTAAATATATCTACTGGTAATAATAGAATGTTTGCCAATTGGAGCCAACTCTATAGAGGAATTGCAAGATGCAATACCATTTTAGGTAAAATAGGTGGTGTTAATGATCCCGCATTAGAGGTAAATGATCTTAGAAAAAAAATAATTGGGCAAGCTAGTTTTTTACGTGCATTCCATTATTTTCAATTAGTAAAAACCTATGGAGGCGTGCCAATTGAATTAAATTCAAACTCTACAGATCCTGCTGTAATTAATTTACCAAGATCGACTGAAAAAGAAGTTTATGACCAAATAGACAAGGACTTACAAGTTGCTTTAATTAATCTTCCTGACAGATACTCTACTGATGCTAAAGAAAATAAAGCAAGACCAACCAAAGGTGCTGCTAATGCATTATTGGCTAAAATTTGGGCACAAAGAAGTGATAGAGACTACACTAAAGTATTACAATATTGCAATGCAGTTATAAGTAGTCCAGCAGGTTATAGCTTATTAACAGATTATGCTCAGCTTTTTGATGGAGACCATTATTACAACTCAGAGTCTATTCTTGAAATCTCTTTCTTAGGAGACAATTGGGACGTGTCTAACTGGGGAGTACAATTGTTTTTAGCACCAGAAGATGGTTGGCAAAAATATTGTGTGCCTTCTAAAAATTTAATTAATGCTTTCAATGCACAAAATGATGTTGTCCGTAAAAATGCAAGTGTTGTATTTTGGGATAACCTTCCTTGGGCAGACGAAAATTGGAATCCTTGCCAAGACAATTCGATTGCCGTCCCTTTTGCTTATAAAGAAAAGCATCCAAACGGTTGGAATAGTGGAGATCACCCTTATTTGTTAAGACTAGATGATATCATATTATTAAAAGCCGAAGCTCAAAATGAATTAAATGATTTAGCTGGTGCATTAACTACTGTAAATCAAATTAGAACTAGAGTTAGTTTACCTAATCTAACTGCCTCTTCTAAAGCTGATTTAAAAACTAAAATCTTAAATGAAAGAAGACTAGAATTAGCTTTTGAAGCACAACGATGGGACGATTTGGTTCGTTACGGAGTAGCTACTACAGTTATGAATAGCTTAAATGAAGTAAAATACACTTGCGGATCAGGAACCCCAAGCGCAGCTGTTAGCATTAACTACAACTGTACAAATGAAAAGTGGTTGTGTCCAATACCGCAGTTAGAAAGAGATGCAAATCCAAATCTAACTCAAAATCCTGGATATTAGTTTTAAATTTTGTTTTAAGTTAATTTTTGGAATACTTCGAAGAAATTCTTCGAAGTATTCTTATTTTTATAGCTAATTGTTCTAACCATAGATTTCCTCTCTTAATATCTGATTACTATGAAGCATTTTTCTATTTTTATTTTCATCTTATTTCATTTTTTCTCTGGAAAAATATTTTCGCAACAAGAAAAAAAATACAATGAAAATCAACTTAATATTGAATGGGAACTCATTCCAAATCAGTATAAAAATGAAAATCAATCGTTAAGCAGTTTCCATTTTATAAATAAGGGCAAAACAGTATTTCCTGCTTCAGGTTGGTCTATCTATTTTAATTATAACAGAAGAATTAATACAAACTCAGGTTCTAAAGATTTTACAATCTCTCACATCAACGGTGATTTATTCGAAATAAAACCAACAACAGGATTTCAAGGAATTCAACCCAATCAAAAAATTGAATTGCCTTTTATTTCAGAAGGACAACTTCTCAATCCTACAGCAACTCCTGCTGGGCCTTACATTGTTTGGAACACCAATCTATCTCAAGGATTTTCTATAAAGAACTACCTTGCAAAACCTATAAAAGACAGCAATATCTCTTTTGTAACTCCAAAAGAAAGATACAATAAGAATAAAAAAATACAAAATATACCACTCGATAGTTTGCCTAAAATTTTTCCAACACCACAATTTTTTGAATCCAAAAAAGGACAATTCATTTTAGACAAAAATGCAAGTATCATTACCGAATCTGATTTTTTACCCGAAGCAAAATACTTTACGTCAGAACTTAAAATTATACTAAATAATGTTGTTAGTATCAACTCAAAAAATGCTCTTAAAAAAATAATATTCCTCAAAAACAGCACTTTAAAAAAAGAAGAATATCTTTTAAACATTCAAACCGACAAAATCGAAATAACAGCTGCTTCTGGAAGTGGTATTTTATATGGAATTCAATCCTTAAAATCGCTCTTTCCTCCACACTCTTGGAAATCAAAAATAAACTCTATTGCATTACCCAATTGCGTTGTGAAAGATGCTCCTCGCTTTGAATTAAGGGGGTTAATGTTTGATGTCGCGAGAAATTTTCAATCTAAAGAAACTATTTATAAAATTTTAGATTTAATGTCGCTATACAAAATGAATACCTTTCATTTTCATTTTAACGATGACGAGGGATGGAGATTAGAAATTCCGTCTTTACCTGAATTAACACAAGTTGGAGGTAAACGAGGGCATACGCTTGACAGCCAATCATTTTTACCTACAGCTTATGGATCTGGACCAGAAACAAATAATTATCCAGGAAGTGGTTACTATACCAAAGATGATTTTATTGCAATTTTAAAATATGCTACCGAAAGACACATACAGGTAATTCCCGAAATTGAGTCCCCTGGCCATAGTCGTGCCGCTATAAAAGCAATGGATTACCGTTATACCAACTACTTACAACAAGGAAATAAACAAGAAGCTGAAAAATACCTGCTTCGTGATCTAAATGACAAATCCAAATACAGTTCGGCTCAGTTATGGACTGATAATATTATGTGTGTGGCACTGCCCTCAACTTATACTTTTTTAGAGACAGTTATCGACGAAATTTTGACAATGTATAAAGAAGCCAATGCTCCTATTGAAACAATCCATCTTGGAGGAGATGAAGTTCCTGCAGGTACTTGGGAAAAATCCCCAATATGCAACCAATTAATTGCTAATGAAAGTCAACTCAATTCTACCAATGATCTTTGGTATTATTATTTTGGAAAAATGAATGAGATGCTCAAAAAACGACATCTTTTTGTTTCTGGTTGGGAAGAGATTGCGATGAGAAAAACAATATTAGACGGCAACAAGATTTATATCCCAAATCCTGATTTTGCTAATCAAAGTTTCAGAGCCAATATTTGGAATAATGGAATTGGTTGGGGTTCTGAAGACTTGCCATACAAATTAGCTAACGCAGGATACAAGGTTATTCTTTCTTGTGTAAGCAATTTGTACTTTGACTTGGCATATGAAAAATCTCCGGATGAAATTGGTTATTACTGGGGTGGTTTTAACGACTTGAACAAACCCTTTGACTTCATCCCTTTTGATTACTATAAAAACACGACCGAAGATACTAATGGGAATCCAATTCAATCCAGCTTATTTAACGGAAAAGAACGTTTAACCGATTATGGAAAATCAAACATCGTAGGCATTCAAGGGCAACTTTTTAGCGAAAATGTGCGCAACACAACTATTTTAGATTATTTATTAGCACCAAAATTGTTGGCCTTAGCCGAAAGAAGCTGGAGCCAAAACCCTTCTTGGGCAACCGAAAAAGATCCCGTCAAAACTACCGAATTATACACTAAAGATTGGTCTCAATTTGTAAATGTATTGGGTAAAAAAGAATTACCCCGACTTGATTATTACCACGGAGGCTATAATTATCGTATTCCTCCCGTAGGAGCTATTATAGAAAATGGGAAAGTGATTGCCAATATTCAGCAACCAGGATTTACAATTCGATATACAACAGACGGATCTGAACCAAAAAACAACAGTACAATCTACAATTATCCTATTGATGCTAAAGCTAAAATCAAACTTTGTGCCTTTTCGAGCAATGGAAGAAAAGGGAAAATCACAATTATTGATAACAGTACAAAAGATAAAATTGTTACTGATTAATAAATTGATAATTGGGCGCAATTTTGCGTTTTTTGAACATAAAAAAACGCAAAATTAATATCAAAATTAATGAAGTTATAATACTATTGTAAATATCAAGAGTAGTACCAAGAAACTAAGTGGGATAAAAAGGCATTCCTAAACTTAAAACTATTAGTTAAAAAAAACAACTATACAATTATGAATAATAGCGTATTAGGAATTGACATCGGAGGAACATCCCTTAAAATAGGTCTAGTAGAAAATGGCGTTATTGTTAATCAAATTTCTAAAAACGTTGATAACAAAGCAACCGAGTCTGAAACGCTACTTTCCCTTTTAGAAGCAATAGACAGTATTATAAATTCGGATGTAAACAGTATCGGAATTGGAGTTCCTGCAGTTGTAGACCCATTAACTGGAATTGTTTATGATGTACAAAACATTCCTTCTTGGAAGAAAGTTCCATTGAAAGATATTATAATCAAAAGATATAATCTCCCAGTGTATATTAATAATGATGCCAATTGTTTTGCTTTAGGAGAGAAAATATTTGGCAAAGGAAAAGACTATGAAAATTTCATTGGTTTATCCATTGGAACAGGAATAGGTATGGGAATTATCATCAATAACAAGCTATACAACGGTGTTCTATGTGGTGCTGGAGAAGTGGGAATGTTACCCTATAAAGATGGGATTTTAGAAGACTATTCAAGCAGTTTATTCTTTTTAAAAAAATACCATCAAACCGCTGAAGAATTGAGCATAAGCGCTAATAAAGGAAATAAAAAAGCGTTACAAGCTTATACTGAATTCGGATTAAATTTAGGAGAATGTTTAAAATCAATCTTGTATATGTATGCTCCTGAGTCGATTATTCTTGGTGGTTCTATTAGCAAGTCTTTTCCCCTTTTTAAAGAAGCTATGGAATTGTCTTTGAAATCATTTGCCTATCAAAAACAAATTGAGAATTTAAAAATTGACACTTCAAATCAGGAAGGAATTGCCATTTTAGGAGCAGCTTCACTTTGTTTTCAAAATTTAGAAAATTCCGTTGTCTAAAAGAAAATTAATCTCCTTATTTAGCTTTGATTTTTCCTGTATTGTAAAGGCGTACATCCGTGTATTTGTTTAAATAACCTTGACAGATTTTTATTATCATTAAACCCTAATTCAACTGCAATCTCGTAAATCGATTTTTCGGATTCAATAAGTCTTTTAGAAAATTTCTGAATTCTTAAATTACAGATGTACTTATAAATTGCTGATCCTGTAACTTCAAAAAAACGTTTTTCAAGAACACGTCTCGAAACAGAAACTTCTTTCAAAACATCTTCTACATTAATATTATTTTCAACATTTTGATGTATAAATTTCAATGCTGTTGCAATTTGCTTATCGGTTGTTGCACAAATATCGGTTGATTGTCTCGTGTGAACCATAGTAGCTTTCACAATAATATCATGTGGCTTTTGACTTTTATTTTCAATCAATTGATGCATCAACTGAGCAGCTTCATACCCTCCTTGTTCTATTCCAAGACCGATACTTGATAATGGCGGGTCACACAAATTACAAGTCAAATCATCATTATCTACTCCTAAAACAGAAACTTCTTCTGGAATTTTAATGTTTGAGTGACGGCAAGCCTCTGTAATATTTTGCGCGCGTTCATCATCACAAGCCATAATTGCGATGGGTTTTGGCAAAGAAGTAAGCCATTTGCTTAATGCTGAGGGTTTATAATGCCATAATTCTCTTGTAGATATTTTTTTGGGATTGAAAAAATACACTTTCCCTCCATGTTGTGCTACAGTATTTTCAAACCCTTCACCTCTTTCTCTAGACCAAACTATATTATTAAATCCATAAAAAGCAAAATTACCATATCCCTTATTGATAAAATATTTTGCTCCCATTTGTCCTTGTTCAAAATAATCTCCTGTTATATTAGAAAATTCTTGAAATCGTTCTTTAAAATCTTCAGTCATAACTGGAATATCCAAATCAATTAATTTTTGAATATCAGCGTGATTATATAAAGTGGCTACAATGCCATCTGCTTTCCAATCTTTAGCGAACTTCACGAGATTTTCCATGGAAAGATTTTCTCTAAAATGTAACGGCATTCTACAAAAAACCCACTTGCCGTTTTCTTTGGCATACTTAGTAAATCCCTTTAAAAGACTCTTCCCATAATCCTCTGTAAAATCGATAAGTAATATTATTCTGTACATAAATAAGCATTTATCGTCTCAATAATTCTATTTTTTGTAGCAACAATTCTGGCTCATTTGTAGTGATATAATCAAATCCATTCGCTAACAACCAATCCATATCTTCCGAGCCATTTACTGTCCATGCATTCAGAATCATTTTATTTTTTTTAGCACTAGCAATCCATTCTGGATGATTTTTAAAATCTTTGTAATAATAATCCAGCCCATCAATCTTATCCACTAAAAGTTCCTCTGGAATTTTATTTGCTTCTAAATACTGCGTACTTGCTTGAGGATTTATTGACTTGATTTTTTTTAAAATAGCATAATCAAAACTAATGTACATTACCCTATCCTGAGCATTCAACTCTTGCACTAACTGAACCACTTGAGTTGCGATTAATTCGGCCCGTTCTTTACTTATATCCGAAGGTTTGATTTCGCAAACTAATTGCGTATTTGTATTATTTTCTAGCCCTGCCAGAAGATATTCGCGCAATGTTGGTAGCTTTTCCCCATTAGATAATGGAAAAGACAATAGGTCTGAATAATTTGTTTTTTCTACAGGTAGATTATTGTAAGTTGGATCGTGATTAATGACTAATATATTATCTGACGTCATTCTAACATCAAACTCTGAACCAGCACATCCTATCTTAATAGCTTGTCTTAAAGAAGCAATAGAGTTTTCTGGTAGCCCATTTTTTTTCCAAGCACCGCGATGCGCTACAACAGGATTTTTTTCAGTTTTAATAGACGTTGTTTTTTTTGCAACAGCGCAACTTAATACTGAAAAACTGAGTAACAAAGAAACTATCATTTTCATTTGATTTATTTTTAGCGAGTCTTTAAAATTAGTAAAAAAACAACTATTTTTTGTCTAATGACAGTATTTCTTCTTTAGTATTCCAGCCTGAAACGGTAAGTTGATTGCCTTTTTTAGTAATTAAATGAGATGGAACTGTACATTTTATAACCCTTTTTTCATTAGGCAACAAACTAATATAATTGTCATCCCAAAAAACTGGAAAAATGGTGTTTTGTTTTTCATCTTCTATATTCAAACGAACAAAAAATGCCGTTTTAGCATTCGTGTTTTCAAGAGTTACATGGTATTCCATTTTATCGTCAACTCTTTTTGAAGCTACTGAAGATGTTATTTTAGATTCTGGTAATGCACTTAAAGGTGTAAAATCAGCATATTCTTTTAAAGGTGTATTTCCCCAAAATGTCTTTTCCCAATTAAAAAAATCTTTTTTATTGGATAACCAATAAAAATTAGAAGCCACTATTTTTCCTTTCTCATCCACTAATTTTAAATCCAAGAAAGCGCCTTCTGAAAATGGTTTTATTTTAAAAATAGATTTGGATTGAATGGATTCAACATCAAAAGTCTCCTGATTTTTACTTACCAAATTTGAATTAAAATCATAGATAGAAATTTGAGCACTGTAATTTTGGACTGCGTTCAACGTTTCATTAACAGCCACAATTTCATTGGAAGCATAATCATAAATTAATTGTTGTACCGCATTGGCTTTTTTTGCAGCATAATAACTTGAAGTAGGCAACAAATAATAATCGTATAATTGCCAATATAAAGACGGCCAGGCCGAATTCAACATCCATTGAATTATCCCCGTTGATTTCGGAATACGCGCTCTAAATCCTTCAAACATACCGCTCATTGCTTCATAACCTAGCGCATCCGACTTTTTTAAATAATCTTTCAAATCTTTGGCTTTACCATATCGATTATCCACCATCGAAGTATTTACATCTAAGGTATTGAAAGCTACCGCAGAATGAGTACAATGGTAATTCCAAGCTGAATTAATTGGCCATAATTTATCTGCAGGAATCATTTTTTTGATACTTTCTAAACTAGGAATTTGAGCTCCTGGAGAAGTCTCTGTATTGAACCCAAACGCACCTCCATTCTTAGTGTCTTCAAACCAATAATTTGGCGAAACATATTCGTAAGGCCCATTCATCTTAACTCCAACAGGCCCACTCACTTCACTTGTTCTTGTTCCTGCAGTGAGTAAATAAGGCCGGTTATCTATTTTCTCAATGAGGTTTTTATACTTAATTTCTAAGTCTGGTTTGGGTAATTTATCACTTCCTAAAAACCAAACAAAAATACTAGGATGGTTTCGCAACCAATGAATTTGATCGCTCAACGATTGAAGCGCTAAATTAACATCAGCATCCGTTTGAATCCCTCCAAAAGCGTCGCACGGTTTCCCTAAATATTCTTCCCATTCCCATTGACAACTCCAACCCACCATCACTAAAATTCCGTATTGATCGCACAAATCATACATTTCTTGTGATGTACCCCAAATACTTTCTAAACGAATGGTATTCAGGTTCATGTGTTTCACATATTGCAATTGTGTGGCTATGGTTTGCTTAGTATCTCTAAGAAATATATCATCAGTCCAACCAGCTCCTTTTATTAAAATCTTTTTACCATTGAGAATAAATCCTTTATGTCCTTCAGGAGTAAAATAGGTTTCAATTTCTCGGATTCCAAAAGTAATTTCTTCCAAATTTGATTTGATCTTATCACTTTCAAAATGCAGTGATAAATGTTGTAAATTAGGTTTTCCAAGAGTATTGCACCACCATAATTTTGGATTCAAAACGTGTAAAGAGGCAATTTCTTTTGAGGTCAAAGTCAAATCCTTTATCTCATTTGGATTGAGACTTACTGGATAACGAAATTCGACACCTCCAATTTTACCTATCAAATTCCCAGAAATGGTTTTTAACGTATAATTTCGAACCGTAGTTTTAACCGTTAGCCAAGCCTCTTTGAGAGAAGCGGTATTTACTTTGGATTGAACAGCAGTATTTTTCAAACCAACTTGACCGTCAATTTGTATATATACTGGTCGCCAAATTCCCATATTTTCATCAAGAGGTCTTGGATTCCAATCTACAAATCCTGTATTAAAATCTCCCGGTTGCGCTCTAAAAATCTCTACTGCCAGCACATTTCCTTTCTTTTTGACTAAAGAAGTAATGTCAAATTCAAATTGTCTAAACGTGCCAAAAACTTTATCCCTTGAGGCAATGAGTTGCGCGTTCAACCATATATTAGCATAATAATTTATCCCATCAAAATGGAGCGAAACTGTTTCACTAGGACTAACATTGGGTAAGTCAAAAGTGTTTTTATACCACCAAGAATCATCAAATTTTTTCTTATCGGCTAGTTTATAATTTTCACCAACAAAAAGATCTTGATACAAACCATTAGCAGTTAGCACTCCCATAACCGTTGATGGCACTGTCGCTTTGTACCAATTTTTTGCTTCAAAAGTTGACGAGGAAATTGAAGCTCCATTTAACTTAACCTTATCCGATTGCTGTACCTGCCAATTATTCTTTAATACTATTCTGTGGGTATTCGTCAGTTCTTCTTTCGCAAAAGCGAAATTTGAAAAAACAATTAAAAGCATGAAAATCAATGCTGTTAGTATTCTTTTTGATTTATCCATTGGGAACTCAATTAACGTTTATTAATACTATAAAAATATTTAAAATCCCTGAAAGTAAAAACCAACAGGGATTAATATTTAAAAAGCAAACCATACTTTTTAAAAATAATAGCGTTTAAACGCTTCTATTGCGGTATATTCGGCAAGACCGAGTGCATTATATTTATCTGCTGTTTTTTTTGTTCGTTCTTCGACTCTAACCCAAAATTCTCTCGAATCTTCGCCTTGAAACATCACATTGTCTTTTTGAGATTGGTGGTAAAAAATAGCTTTACGCTTTCTCAACACTTGATCTTCGCTCATAGGAACAGCCATTTCAATCTCTTGCGGTTCCCATTCGTGCCAAGCACCTCGGTACAACCAAACCCAACAATATTTCATAAACGATTCTATTTTCAATCGCTCTATAGCGGCAAAAATAGCGTCCAAGCATACTTTATGTGTGCCATGTGGGTCTGCCAGATCTCCTGCAGCATAGATTTGATGGGGTTTAATAGCAGTAATTAAATCAGTAATTATAGTAATGTCTTGTTCTGCAAGAGAATTCTTTTTAACCGTACCTGTTTCATAAAAAGGCATGTCCAAAAAATGTACTTGCTCATCCGGAAGTCCAAAAAATCGAGTTGCTCCTAAAGATTCTTTTCGGCGAATTTGTCCTTTTATTTTCCGAATCAATAGTTCCGTTTGACGATCTATTTTTTTGGTTTGTAAAGCTTGAACAACTCCTTTTAAATCAGGATTAGCTTCTGGAAAAATAGACACGGCTACCTCAGCATAACGCGAGGCTTCTTCGTCTGAAACCGCAATATTCCCTGATGTTTGGTATGCCACATATACCTCATGACCTTGCTCTACTAATCGGTCAAAAGTACCTCCCATCGAAATTACATCATCATCTGGGTGCGGACTAAAAATCAACACTCTTTTCTTAGCTGGCAAAGCTCTTTCAGGGCGGTTGCTATCATCTGCATTAGGTTTCCCCCCTGGCCAACCGGTTATCGTTCGTTGTAATTTATTAAACATTTTAATATTCAAGTCGTAGGCTACTCCTTCTTCTGCCAACAAACCAGACATTCCAAAATCATTATAATCCTTATCATTTAATTTTAAAACCGGTTTATTCACTCGTTCGCAAAGCCAAACAATCGCACTACTTTTTAACACTTCAGTCCAAACGCATGAAGATACCAACCAAGGCGTTTTAATACGTGTTAATTGGGAAGCCGCCTCATTGTCTAATATAAATGTAGTATTGGAATGCTCTTGAAGATAAGTTGCAGGAACTTGTGAAGAAATTTCGCCTTCAATAGTTTCTTGCACTACCGAAGCTTTATTTTCTCCCCACGCCAAAAGCACGATTCGTTTTGCTTTTTTGATAGTGCCAATTCCCATAGTAATAGCTCGTCTTGGGACATTATTTATTCCTAAAAAAGAGGAAGCTGCATCGACTCTAGTAATATGTGCCAAAGTAATACTTCGAGTTCCTGAATTAGCGTGTGAACCCGGCTCGTTAAAACCAATATGTCCTGTTCGCCCAATACCAAGTAATTGAAAATCCAAACCTCCAGCAGCCAAAATAGCTGCATCATATTCTATACAGAATTGGTCTAAATTTTCTGGAGCTACCATTCCGTCTGGGATATGAATATTCTTAGGATCAATATCGATATGTTTAAAAAGATGGTCGTGCATAAAGTAATGGTAGCTTTCTACATTTTCCTTTTCCATTGGATAGTATTCATCCAAATTGAATGTAATCACATTATGAAAACTCAAGCCTTCTTCTTTATGTAATCGAATTAATTCTGCGTACACTTTTATCGGTGAAGATCCCGTAGCTAAACCTAAAATACATTTTTTGTTTTTCTCTTGCTTTTTCAGAATCAAATCAGCGATTTCTCTAGCTACTGCTTTGGATCCAATTTCTGATGAATTGACAATTACATTGTGTATTTTTTCAAATCGGGTTTCTTCAAACTGACCTGGTTCTTTGTAGGTAATTAAAGAACTATTAGAATCTTTGTGTTGCATTGTATTCAATTTATGATTTAGGTTGGTATTTTTAAAATTTGGAATACTACTTTTATTTGTACGAAGTATTGACACAAATTTATTTAGAACAACGCTTATAAACATAGCAATTTACGAATTATAATCCTCAAATTACGTTTATATTAGTAAATTACAAAACCCGTTGAGTGAAATTAGTTTTTGATGATAATTTTACGTCACCCGAGCTGAAAGCGAACAGGCGAAGCAGTTCGAGTGATTTTCATAAGAAAATTGTATCGAAAACCAGTGAAATTTCATTAAAAACTATTAACTCCGTTGAACCTAAAGGTTTCTCGATACATTTTTTGTTTCATTTCATTACACAAAAAACACTCGAATTGACGTTTTTAATAATTACACCTAACAGGTAATTACAATGCTACTTCACTATTTTGTAGGTCGCATTTTCTGTTATGGTTTTCCAAGAATCTGTTCTAAACGGAATTACAGGAAATCCTTCTTCATTATATAGGTTGCAATCGCTAGCATCGTCAGCCCATCCAAAACGCACAGCAATGGGACGAAGCACTTTGTCAGAAAAAAGAATTACTTTATTGTCTTTTATAAAAGCCGTCGCATACTGAAAAACGTGATCTTCTCCTGCTAACTCAAATCCTTTTACTACTCCATATTTGTCTGATGTTTTTAATCCGCGACCAATAGCATCAAAAGACAATACCATTTGACTTTCTTCTATATCCATTGATTTGAATATTGGTCCAGACGAAACTAATCCCTGACCATACAATTGTTGCAAAGCAATAGCTGCTAAACGCTTTCCAACCTCTTGCTTATTAGTAGGATGAATATCAATAGGGTTCCCAATATCAGTGGTTACACACATCCCTGTATTGGGCAATGCCAATGTTTCTGTTTGAGACTCTCTAAGTTCAGCCCAAGTACTTCCATTATTGCTATTTCCATTCGCTTCATTAAAACTAGACAATTGAACAAAATAAAAAGGAAAATTGCCTTGTCCCCATTTATTTCGCCAATCTTGTATCAATAAAGGAAATGCTTTTTTGTACTGAAAAGCTCTACTTGCATTGGATTCACCTTGGTACCACAACACACCTTGGAAGGAATATGGAATCAATGGATTGACCATGGCGTTAAACAACAACGAAGGATAACTATTAGGGCCTACCTCACTTTTAATTGCTGCCACTTGGTATTTCCAACTCCCATTCAACGGAAAAACAGTTTCGTCTACAGTTAATTTCACCTCTGCAGCCTCACTATACATTCCGCCACCGCCGCCATTATCAACCACTCGTATTGCAATGACATTTTTACCCGCTTTCAAAATCCCAGCAGGAATTATATAGTGTCTTTGGGCATCCCAATTGGCATTTTGTCCCACTGGTATTCCATTAATATAGGTACTATCTTCATCGTCAATTTTTCCTAAATCAAGAACCGCAGCTTTCGAACTGAAATTAGATGGTAATTCAATCGTTTTTCGCAACCAAACCACTCCATCAAATTCGCCTAAAGCTTGACTTTCCCATACTTCGGGCTCATTTATTCCAGGCCATGTAGCATCGTCAAAATCGGTATTTTTAAACTGATTTTCATTTTTAAAATCTATCGAATTGCCTTGTAATTGCTCGACTCTTTTAGAGGTAGAGGCGATAAAAATTGCCGCAATCGAATCTAAATCCACTCGAGGCATATCGGCTATCATTCCTTTAAATTCATCACTACTTTCAAACGCTTCTCTACTGGTCCAAGTCTCGACAACAGTCCCTCCCCAAGCGGTAGTAATTAACCCAATCGGGATTTTGGTTTTTTCATAAACCGCTTTGGCAAAAAAATAACCCACTGCCGAAAAATCACCAACAGTAGCGGTAGTACACTCCTTCCACTCTCCTCCTTTCACCTCTTCTTTTGGCAAAGAACTAACAGCTCTTGCCACAGTAAAATGGCGAATTAACGGATTAGTTGCTTTGCTAATTTCCTCTTTGGCTCGAATTACTTCATTGACCGTAAATGCCATATTAGACTGCCCACTACAAATCCAAACTTCGCCCACCAAAACGTTGGTAAGCTTGATTTCGTTTTTTCCCTTTACCACTAATTCATAAGGACCTCCCTCTTTTTCGGGCGCTAACTTTACCGCCCATTTCCCATTAGCATCGGCTTGAGTGGTTTTAATTTGCCCTTTGAATCGCAATTGAATTTTCTCATGAGGTGCGGCCCAACCCCAAACTGGAATAGGTTTATTGCGTTGCAAAACCATATTATCATTAAATAATTTTGGCAAACGCACGTTGGCTTGAATGCCAAGACTAAAAAGAACTACTAAAAGGAAATTAATTTTTTGCATCATTGGGACAGTGTTTTAAAGGGGCGTAAAGTAATCTTTATACAAAGATTAAAAGTAGTGAATTGCGCACTATTATCCTCAAATTACATCAAAAAAACACACTAATCCCTTCATAACCAATTCTAAAACAGTTTTTTCTGTTTTTGTTAAAAAATGCAAATTGAGGATTCTTATTCGTTTTTCGAGAATTTATTTTTCCAATAAAAAAATAGTTTTGAAAAATAATAAGCCCCTAATAAATTTTTAACCCCATGAAAAAGAACCCCTTATCGACTCCCGTACCCATTTTACTTTTTAATCGTTGCTCTTCTATAAACGAAGTTAAAACTATCCAAAAACAATATCGCTCAAGCAAAAGCAATTGCATTTTGCCTGCTCCGCAATGGCTTTTATCGTAGTTTAATTAAACTATGTTAAAAGCCATAAACTTTACGCTACCATACCTATAGCGTACCTCTTTTACATATTCCAAAAACAAATAATAACCCAAATCTAACAATTATGAAAAAAATTACTCTTTTAACCGCGCTCAGCTTTTTTTGTGCGGTGACTATGCAAGCACAAAATACATTTCCTGCTAGTGGAAATGTGGGAATTGGAACAACTAAACCCTCCAATGACCAAGGATGGAATACCGTCTTAGATGTAAAAGGAAATAATAATGCTAAAATTTTAGTTACTACAAACGATTCATCTATTAAAACCGGAATATTTTCTCATGCTGGGTATGGCGGTGGCTTTTTAGGAACCGAAAGCAACCATAATCTTCATTTAGTGACGAGTTATACACCAAAGTTGTCTATTTTAACAAATGGCAACGTAGGTATTGGAAATACAGACCCTTCTGCTAAATTACATATTGTTGGTGATTTCAAACTGGTAGATGGAACTCAAGGGGCTGGTAAAATATTAACTTCTGACGCAAACGGCAAAGCCTCTTGGCAAAATATTCCAGTAACAACTACAACTTGGTCTAGCAATGGTAATAATCTATACAATTCAAGCGCTGGAAACGTAGGTATTGGCACAAATACTCCTTCTACTAAACTACATATTGCAGGAGATTTCAAACTGGTAGATGGCACTCAGGGAGCAGGTAAAATATTAACTTCTGACGCAAATGGTAAAGCCTCCTGGCAAAATATTCCAGTAACAACTACAACTTGGTCTAGCAATGGTAATAATCTATACAATTCAAGCGCTGGAAACGTAGGTATTGGAACTTCAACACCATCAAATGATCAGGGATGGGAAAAAGTCTTAGATGTAAAAGGAAATAATAATGCTAAAATTTTAGTTACTACAAACGATTCATCTATTAAAACCGGAATATTTTCTCATGCTGGGTATGGCGGTGGTTTTTTAGGAACCGAAAGCAACCATAATCTTCATTTAGTGACGGGTTATACACCAAAGTTGTCTATTTTAACAAATGGCAACGTAGGTATTGGAAATACAGACCCTTCTCACAAACTGGAAATAATAGGAAACGATAATGTTGCAGCATTTTCATCTACAGGAAGTAATGCATACATCCGTCTTTGGGCTAATGCTGCCGGTGGAATAAACGAACGTGTAGAGTTCACTAACCGTGGAAATGGTAAAGCTACCATTTGGACTCCAGGGGCAGGAGATGCTTTAGTAGTTAATAGAAATGGGAATATAGGAATTGGAAACTCTGAACCTTCTGCTAAATTACATATTGCAGGAGATTTCAAACTGGTAGATGGCACTCAGGGAGCTGGTAAAATATTAACTTCTGACTCAAATGGTAAAGCCTCTTGGCAAAATATTCCATCAATTGGTATTTCCGCCACAGGAGGTTGGCTAAGTAATGGTAATAATTTATATAATTCTAATACAGGCAACGTAGGTATTGGTACCACCAACCCAGTAGCCAAACTTACCGTTCAAGGGAATATTTTAGCCTCTAGCATCAAAGTAGCGGTGCCAGGTAGTGCCAACTGGTCAGACTATGTTTTTGCAAAAGAATACCAGCTACAACCACTAGAAGAAGTAGAAGCTTTTATCAAGAAAAACCAACACCTGCCTAATGTACCCAGCGCAGCCGAAATGGTCAAAGAAGGGAACGACCTAGGTAAAACCGATGCCAAACTCCTTGAAAAAATCGAAGAACTCACCTTGTATGTAATTGAGATGAAAAAAACTATCAATTCCTTAAACAACAAAATTCAAGAATTAGAGAAAAATCCAAAAACAAATAATAACTAAACCAACAACTATTTATGAAAAAAATTACTCTTTTAACCGTACTCTCCCTTTATTGTGCGGTGGCTATGCAAGCCCAAAATAGCTTGCCTACTAACGGCAACATAGGAGCCGGTACCACAACTCCTATACGTGCCATACAGGTAAATGGCGAACTCTCTGTAACTCGTGCAGATAAAGTAGGTTTTATTAACGTGAGTGACCCTAACGGAAATGGAAGCGGTACACTATGGCTTCGTGGACTTGACAAAAACGGAAGTGAAGGAGCAGCTGCCAATGTCTTTGTACAAGGTAGTTTAAACACTTCTAGAGACGCTTTAGGAAGTTGCTGTTCTCCAAATGGATATACTTTAGGTATTTCAGAATATACCGCCCAAACAGGTAAAAAGGCGTCCATTCAATTTCATAATGGAGGAATAGATGAAGGAACTATGGAGCTTTCTCACGATGCTGGTTTTAGAAGTATCAAATTTCATGACAACCAAGGACAAGGTTTAGGAATTGATGTGAGGGGGCAAGCAGCATTTTCTAGAGATGGTTTGGGAGAGTGCTGCTCTACTAACAAAAATTTTACGGTAGCCATTTCAGAATATACTGCACAAACAGGTAAAAAAGCCTCTATCCAGTTTCATAATGGCGGAATAGATGAAGGAACTATGGAGCTTTCTCACGATGCTGGTTTTAGAAGTATCAAATTTCATGACAACCAAGGACAAGGTTTAGGA
>JACCDS011615079.1_pt1 | contig 24498 bp, 25 predicted proteins | sample 7446441 | NCBI WGS metagenome assembly JACCDS01 (sample SAMN15323445, study PRJNA562643) | freshwater metagenome | isolation source: river surface water | place: USA:Blue River Watershed | collected 2017-08-17 | reverse complement strand
GCTCTGGCCAGCGGCGAACACCGCGTGACCTACGAGGGCAAAAGCATCGAGTACCGCAGCGTGGCCGATCTGAAGGCGGCGATTGCAGAGGTCGAAGCCACCATGGCCCGTGAATCCGGCGCACCCAAATCGCGCCAGATCCGTGTCGCCACGAGCAAGGCACTCTGATGGCCTGGTTCAAAAGTCTGCGTCGCCGCATGTTCGGTGGCACGCCGGTCTATGACGGCACCGGCGGCGGGCGGCGCGCACTGGCCTGGATGCCCAGCAATCCCGGTGCGGTGGCAGCCCTGTCGCTGGCCCAAGACGAACTGCGTGCCAAAAGCCGTGATCTGGTCAGGCGTAACGCCTGGGCAGCGGCTGGTATCGAAGCCTTTGTGGCCAACGCGATCGGTACCGGCATCAAGCCGCAGAGCATGGTCCAGGACCAGACTACGCGCGAGGCGATCCACAGCCTGTGGTGGGACTGGTGCGAGCAGGCCGATGCGGCAGGGCTCACCGACTGCTACGGCCTGCAGGCACTGGCCACCCGCGCGATGCTCGAAGGCGGCGAGGCACTGGTTCGGCTGCGCTACCGTCGCACCGAAGATGGCCTGCCGGTGGCGCTGCAGATTCAGGTGCTGGAAGCCGAGCACCTGCCGACCACCATGAACCGGGATCTGCCGGGTGGCAACGTCATCCGGTCCGGCATCGAATTCGACCGGCTGGGTCGGCGGGTGGCTTACCACCTGTACCGATCGCATCCCAACGATGGGTTGCTGGCACCGATGTCCGGCAGTGCCGGCGGCGGTGGCATGGACACGGTACGGGTGGACGCCAGTGAAGTCATCCACCTGTTCCGCCCGCTGCGTCCCGGCCAGATCCGGGGCGAGCCGTGGCTCACCCGGGCGCTGGTCAAACTCAACGAGCTGGACCAGTACGACGACGCGGAGCTGGTCCGCAAGAAAACCGCTGCCATGTTTGCCGGCTTCATCACCCGCATGGCCCCGGAAGACAACTTGATGGGCGAGTCGGCAGCCGATGCCAACGGCGTGGCGCTCGCGGGCATGGAGCCTGGCACGCTGCAAATCCTGGAGCCAGGCGAAGACATCAAGTTCTCGGCGCCTGCTGATGTGGGGTCGTCGTACGCCGAATTCATGCGCCAGCAGTTTCGCGCGGTGGCCGCCGCCATGGGCATCACCTACGAGATGCTCACCGGCGACCTGACGCAAGTGAACTACTCCTCAATCCGGGCGGGCCTGCTGGAGTTTCGCCGTCGGTGTGAAGCCCTGCAGCACGGCGTGATCGTGCACCAGCTGTGCCGCCCGATCTGGCGCGCCTGGATGGACCAGGCGGTGCTCGAAGGTGCACTGCATCTTCCCGGCTACCGCAAGGACCGGCGTGCCTATCAGGCCGCCAAGTGGATCCCGCAGGGCTGGAGCTGGGTCGATCCGCAGAAGGAATTCAACGCCATGAAGCTGGCGATCCGCGCGGGCCTCATGAGCCGATCCGAAGCCATCTCCGGCAATGGCTACGACGCCGAAGACGTCGACCGCGAGATTGCGGCGGACAACGCCCGGGCCGATGCGCTGGGCTTGGTCTTTGACTCCGATGCCCGGCATGACCAGGCAGTCGTTACGCCGCTCACCGACACCCCAGACGCGCAGCCCACGGATCCGCAGTCCAGTGACCCGGAGGCCGCGCCACCCAACAACCAGGACCTCCAACCATGACTTACCTTGCCTCCCGCCTGTTGGGGACGCCCCTGCTGATTCACCGACCCAAGCTGGACGTGATCCTGTCGGTGGTCGGACAGCGCATCGGCATGGCTGATGTTCCTGTCATGCCCTCTATGGACATGGCCGTGTACCAACGGTCACCCGCAGGAACAGCCCCCGAGGGCATTGCGGTGATCCCGATCCACGGTTCCCTGGTCAAGCGCTCACTCGGCATGGAAGCTGCATCGGGACTGACTTCCTACGGTGAGATCGCTGCCATGCTGGATGCCGCGCTGGCAGACCCGCAGGTCAGCGGCATCCTGCTCGATATCGATTCCCCCGGTGGCGAAGCCTCGGGCAGTTTCGAATTGGCGCGCCGTGTACGTGAAGTGGCCGCACTGAAACCCGTGTGGGCGGTGGCCAATGACGCCGCGTATTCAGCGGCCTATGCGATTGCCGCCAGTGCCCAGCGACTGTTCGTGACCGAGACGGGTGGGGTTGGCTCCATCGGCGTCATCGCCCTGCATGTCGACCAATCGGTCAAGGATGCCAAGGATGGCTACCGGTTTACGGCCATCACAGCGGGCGCCCACAAGAACGACTATTCCCCACACGAGCCCTTGTCCGACGCCGCAAAGACCGAGCTGCAAGGCGAAGTGGATCGGCTGTATTCCATCTTTACCGAGCACGTGGCCGCCATGCGCGGCCTGGATCTGGGCGCTGTGCGAGCGACCGAGGCGGGGCTCTACTTCGGCAGCAATGCCGTGGCCCAGGGGCTCGCCGATGGTGTCCAGACGCTGGACGCCACCCTTGCCGAATTCCATCGATTCATCAACGCCCGTAACCATCCGCCGTCTCAGGTGCGGGGCGTCATCCGTGCTGAGGCGGCACCCTTGAAGAAGGAAATGACCATGAATGAAGAAGAGAAAGTGATCGAGACCGCCGACACCATCAGCACCGACGAAGCCGCCGCACTGGTGGCCGAAGCCCGTCGCGAGGTGACCCAGTCTGCCCAGGCCATTGCCGAGGTTTGCCTGTTGGCCGGTTGTCCCGACCGCGCGGCAGAGTTCATCGCTGCCGGCAAGACCGAGGCCGATGTCCGGCGCGTACTGATCGACGCCCGTGCGGCACGTTCCGAAGCCAATGACATCCGCTCGACCATCACCGTGGACGCCTGTACGCAAAACCTTGATCGCCCGGAGACCTCGCCCATCGTGGCCGCCGTCAAAAAACTCACTGCAAAGGAGTAAACCATGCCCCCCATCACCGAACAAAACAACCTCGGCGACCTCTTGAAGTACGAAGCCCCCAACCGCTACTCGCGTGACGTTGCCACCATCGCCGCTGGCCAGAACCTGCCCTTGGGCACAGTGCTGGGCCGCAATGCCAGCGATGGCAAGCACTACGCGATCGACCCCGCCGCCACCGACGGCACCGAGTCCGCCATTGGGGTACTCGCCAACGCGATCGATGCCACCAATACCGACCGCAGCGACGCCATCCTGATTGCTCGCCACGCTATCGTGGCCAAGACCGCGCTGGTCTGGCCGATTGCGCTCACCGGTACCCAGCGCACGGCTTACGAACAGCAGCTGGCCGAGCGCGGTGTGCTGGTGCGTGAATCCGCATAAACCCCTTCCGTCCCTCATCCCCCCCGAACCCGCCTGGCCGCTTGGCTTGCGCGGGTTTCGTCATTTCTGGAGCCCCGAATGAACAACCCGTTTCTGAACCCCGGTTTCTCGATGGCCAGCTTGACTGCGGCCATCAACCTCATCCCCAACCGCTACGGCCGTCTGGAAGCCCTGAACCTGTTTCCGGCCAAACCTGTGCGTACCCGCCAGATCATCGTGGAGGAGTACGCCGGTCGCCTGAACCTGCTGCCGACCAAACCACCGGGTTCGCCCGGCACCGTGGGTGAGCGCAGCAAGCGCAAGCTGCGCTCATTCGTCATTCCCCACATCCCGCACGACGATGTTGTGCTTCCTGAAGAGGTGCAAGGCATCCGGGCCTTTGGCTCTGAGACCGAGATGGAGGCCGTCTCTGGTGTGCTGGCTCGGCACCTGGAGACGATGCGCAACAAGCACGCCATCACGCTGGAGCACCTGCGCATGGGTGCCCTGAAAGGCGAAATCCTGGATGCCGATGGCAGCGTCATCAGCAACCTGTTCACCGAATTCCAGATCACCCCGCAGTCGGTGAACTTCGATCTGGCCAATGCCAACAGCGAGGTCAAGGGCCACTGCTATGACTTGCTCACCAAGGTCGAAGACGCTCTGCAGGGTGAATTCATGACCGGCGTGCATGTGCTGTGCTCGCCTGAATTCTTCCGGGCACTGACCACCCACAAGGAAGTCAAGACCGCCTACACCAACTGGCAGCAGGGTGCGGTGCTGATCAACGACGTGCGTTCTGGATTCACCTACGCCGGGGTCACCTTCGAGGAATACCGTGGCCAAGCCGCCTACCTGCAGGCCAATGGGGATCTCGGCACCCGCCGCTTCATTGCGGCAGACGAGGCCCATGCCTTCCCACTGGGCACCGTCGACACCTTCGGCACCTACTTCGCCCCGGCCGACTTCAACGAGACGGTCAACACCTTGGGCCAGTCGCTGTACGCCAAGCAGGCGCCCCGCCAGTTCGACCGTGGCACCGATCTGCACACCCAGAGCAACCCGTTGCCCATGTGTCACCGGCCGGGCGTGCTGGTGAAACTAACCTCGGCGTAAACGGGGGCATGCAGCACGCCTTTGAGCGGGCGGTCTCGCGCCTGTTCGCCCGGCTCGGGGTGCCCGGCACCTACCTGCTGGCCGATGGTCGTGAGATCGCCACGCGGTTCATCGCCAAGCAGGCCGATGTCGTCGAGTCCTTCGGTGACACCCGGTTGGCGCTGGCCACCCACCGTTTCGATGTGATGGTCCGCGACGTAGCTTCGCCCCGCGAGGGCGAGCGCTTCACCGCCGCTGGCCAGACCTACCAGGTGGTGGGTGAGCCTTTGGCTGATCGGGATCGCTTGATCTGGACGCTGACCGGAGCGACGGTATGAAGCTCATGGCGGCACTCACCGGCAATCTGGACCAGATGCTGGCCGACGAAGTGCGCATTGCCGAGCAGGCGGTGACGCACTCTATCCGTGAAGCGACCGATGGTCTGAAGACCGAGCTGCGCAGCCAGATCACCGGTGCTGGCCTGGGGCAGCGCCTCGCCAACACCTGGCGCGGCGAGGTCTACCCCAAGGGGCAGATGAGCATCAAGGCGGCGGGCCTGGTTTACAGCCGAGCGCCCGTCATCGTCGGTGCGCATGAGCAGGGTGCCACCATCCGCTCCAAAGACGGTTTCTGGCTGGCGATTCCCCTACCGGCTGCTGGCAAAGGTCCAAGCGGCAAGCGCATGACGCCGGGACTGTGGGAGCGGATGCGCGGCCAACGCCTGCGCTTCATCTACCGCAAAGGCCAACCGTCGCTGCTCGTCGCAGAAAACCAGCGTGCCCGCCAAGGCCAACGCGGTGGATTTTCCGCTGCCTCACAAAAGGCTCAGGCCACAGGCCGAGGTCTGGTCACCGTCCCCATGTTCTTGCTCGTGCCCCAAGTGACCCTGAAGAAGAAATTCGACATCGATAGCAGTTCACGCCGGTGGGTCAGCACGTTGGCCCGGCGCATCGCCAACCGCTTCGATGAGGCAGACCGCAGAGGATCCAGCGCATGAGCCAAAGAGAAAACGCCATCGGCGCACTGTTCGCCGTACTCGGCCATTTAACACTCGGTGCCACGGTCAAACGCAACACCGCGTTACCTGAGCGCATCGCCGACCACGCCATGGCCATCCTGCGTGACGGTGAGATGGGCGAGCCCGAGGTGTCGCTCTCGCCGCTGACCTACCACTGGCAGCACCAGGTGGCCATCGAACTGTTCGTGGCCGACCCGGACGCCGGTGCACGTGATGCCCGCATGGACGGTCTTCTGGTCGAGCTGGCCACCCTGATCGACATGGACCGAACCCTTGGCGGCCAGGTCGAGTACGCAGAAATCGGACCGCCCAAATTTGATGAACTGGCCCCCGATGGGACCAGTGGCATAAAGGCGTGCCTGCTGCCCGTGGTCTTGCATTACAGCAGTACAGGGCCGCTGAACTGAATCCCAATTTCGAAGGAGAAAACCTATGGCCCGTGCCTACGGCGCGAACGCCAGCCTCTTGGCCGCGTTCGAAACCACTTACGGAAGCAACCCAGTGGGCGACTACTGGAAGCTGCCTTTCGTCTCCACCACCCTCGGCTCCGAGCAGGGGCTGATCGCCAACGACTTGATCGGCCTCGGCCGTGACCCCAGCGCCCCGATTCGCGACGTGATCAAGGTCGAGGGCGACATCGTCGTGCCTATTGATGTGCGCAACATCGGTATCTGGCTCAAGGCCCTGCTGGGCAATGCGACTGCCAGTGGCTCGGGTGTGGTCACGCACACCTTCACCTCTGGCAAGCCGAGCCTGCCCAGCCTGACGCTGGAGACGGGGCTGCCAGACATTCCGGCCTGGCTTGTGGCTTCCGGTGTCATGGTCAACAGCCTGCAGGTGGGCTTTGCGCGTTCTGGTGCTGCCAACGCCACGGTTGGATTGATCGCCCAGGGCGAGGCCAAGCGGGCGGCAACGCTGGATGCCACCCCGGCCAGCCGCGATCTGATCCGTTTCAACCAGTTTCAGGGCTCCATCAAGCAAGGCGGTGCGGCGCTGGGCAACGTGGTATCGGCGCAGCTGACCTATTCCAACAACCTGGAGCGCATCGAGACCATCCGCTCTGACGGCAAGATCGACGGCGCTGATCCGACGGTGGCCAGCCTCACCGGCAACCTGGAGGTGCGCTTTGCCGACACCACGCTGATTGATGCCGCCACCAACAACACCCCGCTGGAGCTGACCTTCGGCTACGCGATCGATGCCGATCGGCGACTGACTTTCATTGCGCATGAGGTCTATCTGCCCAAGCCCAAGCTCTCCATCTCTGGTCCTGGCGGTATTCAAGCCACCTTCGAGTGGCAAGCCGCCAAGGCTGCGGGAGTCGCCCGCATGTTCACCGTCGAACTGGTGAATGACGTTATTTCCTACTGACACCCCTGAGGTCTCTCATGCTCAAACTGAACCTTCCGCGTGAACCCTACTGGGTCACGCTGGCTGCCGGCGTGCGCCTGCAGGTCCGGCCCGCTAACACCGCGTTGGTGATGGCCGCGCGCCATGCTGCGTCCAAAGTGGCGGGTACCGATACCGCCGCTGCTGGGGAACGCACCGCCACCCTCATCACTGAACTCGCTAAGCTGGCCGTACTTGCCTGGGAAGGCGTGGCCGACGACAAGGGCAAGCCGGCTACTGTCTCGCCAGCGGGTGTGGCCGCCCTGATGGAGCATTGGCTCCTGGCGGACGCCTTCGAGCGTGAATACCTCGCAGGCCTCTACGCATTGGATTCCGAAAAAAACGCCTGAAGGCCCGCACCGCATGGCACTTCGGTGGCGGGCCGAACTACTGCAGCGCCTGCCCCGAGCCATGCCACGAGTGCCCATACACCCTGAACGCCCCCCACAGCCTGGACGGCTGGCAAGCCGCCAGCGCGATTGAAATTTGCGCCAGCCAGTTGCGCATGGCACAGGGTCGTGTGGTCGGGCTGGATCTGAACGCGTGGATGTTGGCCTGCGAGAGCACCGGTCTGGACAAGGCCACGGCAATTGATCTGTTTCCGGCGGTCGAGGCGGGCCTGATGAGCACCTTGCAACAAGACGAATGACGTCAATGACCTGACAACTGAAATCTCTTACCCATGGCTGAACGCAACCTCTCCATCCGTCTGTCCGTGGTCGACGGCGGCAAGGTCAAGGCCGAGCTGTCTGAGATCGGCGAGAAGGGGGAACGCTCGCTCAAAAAAATCGAGGCGGCGGCCACCCCGGCATCTAGCGGCCTGAAGCTGCTTTCCTCGGCGGCCAATGACGCGCGATTTCAGTTGGAAGCGGCCACCGAGAGGCTGGGCGCCTTGGGGACCTTGCTGGGAAAGCTCGGCCCTGCCGGTTTGATCGCGGGTGCCAGCATCGCAGCCATCGGCGTGGGACTAACAGCTTTGATCATGCCGGTGGCCCGGGTCGGCGACGAGTTTTTCAAGCTTTCCCAGAAGACGGGTGTCTCGGTGGAGGCCCTAACTGCTTTGAAATATGCCGCTGATCTTTCCGACCTGAGTTCGGAAGGTCTGACCAAGGCGCTGCAAAAACTCTCGGTCGCCATGTTCGACACCCAGATCAATGGGGCCGAGGGCAGCGCGGCGCTCAAAGCCTTGGGTGTCTCGGCCGTGGATGCCTCGGGGCAAATTCGTCCCACGGAGCAGGTGCTTCTGGATCTGGCCGACAAGTTCGCGCAGATGCCCGATGGAGCCGACAAAGCGGCTCTGGCCGTGAAGCTCTTTGGAAAGGAGGGGCTGGCCATCATCCCTATGCTCAATCAAGGGCGTGCGGGCATCACCGCCTTGATGGAAGAGGCCCGCCGGCTGGGCCTGGTGCTCTCCGAAGATGCAGCGCGGGCGTCTGAAGCCTTCAATGACAACCTCACGCGGCTCAATGCCGTCTCGGAGGGCGTGCGCCGGCAGATCGGCGCTGCAGTCATCCCGATTTTGGCGGATCTGACCGAGCAGATGTTCCTTGCCAAGACGGCTACCGGCAGCTTGTCCAACGAGCTGATTGCGATCAGCCAGAACCGCCAGGAGGTGCTCAATTTCCTGGAGGCGGTAGCCAAGGGGCTGGCCTTTGTCGCTGAGTCGGCGGTGCTCGCCAAGCGGGTGATTGCCCAGCCCTTTGACAGTCTCTCGGTGGTGGGCAAAGACATCGAAACCTGGTTCAAAACGGACCTGCTTGGCACCATGAAGTCGATGGGGTACGACCCCAAGGTGATCGATGCGGAAATCGCGAAGCTGAAGGCAGCGCGCGACGACTACGTTCGATCGGCCAACGACCGGCTGCTTGGTATCAACAAAAATCCTGGCTATATCGATTGGGTGGCCAAGTTTTTCGACGAGCAGCGCCGCACTGTGCGGGTCATGGGCCAGAAGTTTGTGCTCGACACCGAAGCGCAAGCCCGTGAGGTGCAGGCGATCTACGACAAACTTTTGCCGACCCTGCCGCGCAAGCCTCGAATGGACCTTGATCTCTCGGGGTTCGAGAAGCCCAAGCCGGCCGAGAAGGTCAACGAGGGGGAGGTTTTCCTCAACCAGTTGCGTGCAAGGCTGACCCGTGCCCAAGAGGGCGAGGCAGCGGAGTTACGGCAGCGAGCCTTGCAGATCGAGGCCAAAGGCTACAAGGGCGTGGTGGCGCAGGCTGAGCAGTACATCCAGGTGCTCGAAGCCATCGAGCGCCAAAAGGAAAAGGACAAGGCCTTCGAGGCCTATGAGAAGGAGGAGTCCGCCTCCCGAAAGATCATCGAAAACCTCATCGGAGGCAATCGCCAGCGCATCGAGGCAGCGCAGCTGCAGCGTCAGATGCTCGACCTCAATGCGGACGACCGTGCGCTGTTGCAGGCGCGGATAGATCTTGAGAGAGCTGCTGCGAGCGCCCGCAAAGAGGCCAGCCAGATTCAGGATCCGGGGCTGCGCGAGCAGGCAATGGATGCCATCAACGATGCCTTGGCCAGGCAGCTGCCGATTTTGGAAGACCTGGTACGCGCCAATAACGAGTACCAGCGTTCGACGGAGTACGGCGCGAAGTCGGCCTTGCGTACCTATATCGACGAGGCGACCAACGCCGCAAAGCAGGCCGAGCGTGCGATCACGAGCAGCTTCAAGTCCATGGAAAACGCCCTGACGCAGTTTGTGATGACCGGAAAGCTCGACTTCAAAAGCTTGGCTGACTCCATCATCGCGGACTTTGTTCGGATTCAGATCCAGCGGGCGATCACCTTACCCCTGGCTAATTGGGCTTCCAGCCTGTTCAGTCCTGCCCCCGCCCAGGCCTTTCCTTTGGGCTCAGGTGATCTGCTGGGGGTCAATGCGAACGTAGCGCACAGCGGTGGCTTACTGGGTGCGGATGCGTTGCCTGCCAGACAGGTGGGCGCTGCGCACTTTGCACAGGCCAGGCGCTTTCACACGGGCGGTCTGGTATCCGGGGAGGTGCCCATCATCGCGCGCCAGGGCGAGGCGGTGTTCACTCCCGGCCAACTGCGCGCCTTGGGTGGGATGGTGGGTGGCGCGGCTTCTGGCCGGCCCCAGGTCAACGTACAGGTCAACGTCATCAACCGCGCCGGTGGCGTCCAGACCCGGATCGAAGAGCAGCAGCAAGCCGATGGCAGCACACGGCTGGATGTGATCGTCGAAAAGATCGAGGCTTACATGTCTCGATCGATCGCGATCGGCAGCGGCCTGGCTCCAACGCTTGAGCGTCGCTACGGCCTCAATCCAGCGGCGGGGGTCTATCGATGAGTGCGGGTCTGGAGATATGGCCCGACACCTTGCCTCTGCCCCGGGTCGAAGGCTATGCGCTTTCGGCGCAGCCCAACACCTTGCGAACCGAGTTGGAAGCCGGTGCGGCCCGTGTTCGGCTGCGCTCCCAGTCGCTGATCTACAAGGTGCAGGCGCAGTGGCGTTTTAGCCAAGAGGCATTTGCCGTGTTTGATGCCTGGTGGTTTCACCGGATCAACCAAGGGGTGGCTTGGTTTGCCATCCCACTGACGGCGGGTCTGGGCGTTCAACTGGTCCAGGCGCGATTTGTCTCGGCTTGGGACAGTGAGTTGCTCGGTGGTGGCCGCTGGCAGGTCAAGGCCCAGCTGGAAGTCCAGGACTTGCCTCGTCTTTCGTCTGATGAAACGGATGTGGCGGCGGCGCTGGGGCCAGGAGCGATCGAAGTGGGCGAGCGCCTGCATGTATGGCTCCATCAGTCCCTGGCCGCTGCTGATTACTGGTAGTGGATGGGGGTCCTGGGTGACCAAAGGAAGCCGTGGTCACAGACCCTTAAGAAGGAAGCACACATGACCCTCAAGACCCGACTCGATGATGCGGTGGGTACGATCGAGGGGGATGCACAGCTGCTGCACCAGATCGTTCATGGAAACGATCAGATGACGGTGGCAACCGAGGGTGGGTCCGTCAAAACAGTGGCCCATGTCATTCGGGAAACACGGTTTGAGCTTGATGCATCCCGCCAAGAGTTGACCGATCAGGTCGCAACAGCGACGCAGCAGGCCACCCAGGCGGCTCAATCCTCGAGCAATGCGGCGGCATCCCGCGATACGGCCATCAGCCGTGCAACGGCTGCCAGTGATTCAGCCGTGAGCGCTGCGACGTCTGCCACGGCTGCTGCGGCATCGGCTGCCAGTGCCACTACCAAAGCCACCGAGGCCAGCAGCAGCAAAACCGCGGCGGCGAGCTCACAGGCAAGCGCAGCCACCAGCGCCGCCAATGCAGCGAGTTCTGCAACGGCAGCCGCCAGCTCTGCGGCCACAGCGACGCAAAAGGCCAGCGATGCGGCTCAGAGTGCCACAACGGCCGCAAGCTCTGCATCGAGCGCGACCAGCAAGGCGGCGGAGGCTCAAAGTTCTCTGGTCTCCGCCCAGGCGCAAGCACAACTTGCAGCCGATTGGGCCCAGAAGACTACTGCGCCCGTCGAGGGCACGGGCTACTCCGCCAGGTACTGGGCGGGTCAAGCGGCCAATTCAGCCGCCGTGGTGACCACCAACACGGTCATTCCTGCGGATGTTTTCACGGGCGACGGGGTCAAGACAGATTTCACGCTGAGCCACCCTGTGGCGTACCCGGGCGCCTTGCTGGTGACGGTCGCGGGGGTACCGCAGGCCCCCATTGATGCCTACTCGGTGCCAGCTGCGACGACGCTTCGCTTCACCTCGGCCCCACCGGCGGGTGTGGGAGTCAGCGTTCGGTACTTGGATAAGGAAGCTCAGTCGGGGGCGGCCACCGCTCAGGAATGGGCCAGCAAAACCGGTGGCGTGGTTTCGGGAAGTTCGGAGTATTCAGCCAAGCATCATGCCCAGGCCGCGTCAGCCAGCGCGGTCTCGGCTTCGACTTCTGCGGCGTCCTCCTCCGGCAGTGCAGCAGCTTCGGCCGGATCTGCAGCCACCGCCGTGGCAAAGGCGGCAGAGGCTCAGACCTCTGCCACGAATGCGGCTGCATCTGCCAGTTCCGCCAGCACCAAGGCCAGTGAAGCGGCTTTCTCGGCAAGCAACGCGGCTGCCAGTGCGACAAATGCCTCGGGCTCAGCGACCACAGCCGCGTCGAAAGCATTAGAGGCGGCCAACAGTTCGGCAGCCTCGGCCAGTTCCGCCAGCAACGCGTCCAACAGTGCAGGGCTTGCACAAGACTGGGCGGCCAAGACCAGCGGGCCGGTCAGCGGCAGCGACTATTCGGCCAAATACTACGCGCAGTCGATTTCTGCTGCGTCGGCAACGGCGACTCAAAAAGCGCAGGATGCTGCAGCCAGTGCCACGGCCTCAAGTGGCTCTGCAGCCGGCGCGTCGACCAAGGCTTCGGAAGCTGCAACGTCAGCGACCCAGGCGGCGACCTCTGCCTCGACCGCCAGTACGCAGGCTGCTGCTGCGGCCACGTCTGCCACCAACGCGGCAAGCTCTGCATCGGCAGCATCGACATCGGCTGGGGCCGCGACCAGCAAAGCCAGCGAGGCTTCGAGCAGTGCAACGGCGGCGGCAACTTCTGCCAGCAATGCAGCATCAAGCGCCACGAGCGCCGCCAGTTCGGCTTCATCTGCCTCCGGATCGGCATCGACGGCATCGAGTAAGGCTTCGGACGCATCGAGCAGCGCTCAGGCGTCGGCAAACTCCGCCGCCAGCGCGGCGGCCAGTGCTACGGGTGCTGCTGCATCACTGACCGCTGCCCAGTCTCAGGCAGCAATCGCCTCGGACTGGGCGCAAAAGACGACGGGTACCGTCGATGGCACTGGCTACTCAGCCAAGTACTGGGCCGGGCAGGCCGCTGGGTCTGCCGCTGCGGTGACTGCCAACACCGTGATTCCGGCCGATGTGTTCACAGGTGACGGTGTCAAAACCGACTTCACCATCAGCCGGCCCGTGGGTTACCCGGGCGCGCTCTTGGTCACGGTGGCAGGGGTGCCGCAGGCGCCGTTGGATGCCTACACCACGCCCGCGAGCACCACGCTGCGGTTTTCCTCGGCCCCAGCCAGTGGCGTGGTCATCAGTGTGCGGTATCTGGACAAAGAGGCCCAGTCTGGGGCAGCAGCGGCTCAGGAATGGGCAAACAAGACGACGGGCCCTGTGTCGGGGGCGGCGGAATACTCGGCCAAGTATTACGCGCAGTCCATCGCATCGAGCGCAGCGATGGCCAGCCAGCAAGCGAGCAGCGCAGCGAACTCGGCAACCGCCTCGGCAAACAGCGCAACGGCGTCGGCCAATTCGGCAACTGCATCTGCGACATCAGCCACCCAGGCGCAGAGCTACATGAACCAGGCCCAGGGGTATGCCGCTGCAGCCGGTGGCTCGAGCGTTACCCCCCAAGTGTTTACAGGCAATGGCTCTGCGACGGACTTTGGTTTGAGTACGGCGGCGTCGAGCGTCCACAAATTGATCGTGACGGTCAACTACGTGGTCCAGGACTCCCTGGATGCCTATGTCCTGGCCAACTCCGGATCCACATTGCGTTTCACATCCGCACCTGCCGCCAACGCGCGGATCGTGGTGCGCTACATCTGAAGAGGAAAAACCATGGCGATTACGCGCATCCCGAAGGCGGGGTTGGACGATGCTTTGCAGTCGGAAATCAACGCCAAGCTGGACAAGTCCGGTGGCACCATGACCGGCTCCATCACCATGACCAATGGCGCGCTGTTCAAGAGCAGCGCCGGTGGTGATGACGCCCGCAACACGGGCTACAAGATGGTCGATGGCCAGGACCTGGGCGAGATGAACCGTTCGAGCCAGTACTACGACGACCGGACCGGCAACTGCAATGGCTACCTTCCCAACGGGAACTGCGCCGGCAACAGCACCTGGACTCCGCCCAACGGCAACTGGTGGACCTGGGGCGTCAGTGGCGTGCCCACAAGCAACTGCGCCAACTGGGGAAGCTATGACGGCGCGGGCGGCACCAGCCAGGTTTTCACTGCCGTCTCCGTGGGCTTTAACTACGACGGTTACTACGAAGCTGCCAACGAAATCGGTGGATCCGAGTTTCGCCGGTGGTTCCGCAATTGCAACTGTGGCGCATTCAATTGCCGCACGAACTGCAACTGCAACTGCGCCTGTTGTGGCTGCTGCTAAGGAGGGGCCCCATGAAGGTTTTCATCACCCGGCCTCCCGCCTATGCAAGCTCTCCCGACCATGTGGTGCGCGTAACGGTCGACCCCCCGGCAAAGCGGGTGGGCGTCGAGATGCTCATCGTCTTCTCGCCGAACCCCAGTGAGGTCATCGCTGATGACGGCACGATCCTCGAGAGCGCCGGAAAGCACTACAAGCTCATTGCGGCCAGCGCCTTCGACTATGAGCTGCTAAAAAAAAGCACGGGATGGGCAGATCGACAGGCATGGCATCTGACCTTCCGCTGGGATGCCCGAGCGTTCACCGATCCCATCCCCTTGTACACCTATTCGATGGCGACCAAGATGTCGGCGCCAGAGTTGTCACGAACGACCTACCAAAACAACCTGTCCGTCGGATTCGTCGTGCCCTTTGCCGACTCGACCTTTGATGAGTGCGCGGTGACGGTGAACATCAATCCGGATGTGAACAAGGGCGACTGCGTGGTGGTGGGTGTTAACCCCGCTGATGTGGAAAGGACCGACTACTCGGCCAGTGCCCAGGTGCGTGAACTGATCCTACTGCCTGGGGTTCAGATCGCCGCACCGCAGGCGTGCACTCCAGACGGGCTGGTTGATGTGGATGTGCAGGTAGTCGATGCCAATGATCAGCCCATATTGCGTGACGCAGAGATCTACCTGGAGGCGGTCAACGGCTACCTACCCAAAACCCGCGTCAAAACGGTGGACGGGAAGGCCCGCGTGCCGTTCATGGCTTGGGGATTGGTTGCAGGCGATTCGGCACGCATCAAGGCCGGGTTCAAGTACTTCAGCGGTGCCTCCGATGCCGTCATCCAGATCCGCTAGATCCGCCAGATCCGCCATCAAGGACTTGTTCGGCGCGCGGGTCTATGTCGGTTCGCACCCCTTCGCGCCTCAGGTCATGCAGCAGATGCAGGACCAAGCCCTGGATCTGCATGAACGCCTGAACCCTCACGGCATGCCCTGGTCCAGATCGAGCCGGGAGAGCCTGCACGCCATGGCCGTATTTGAAAGCGTCTGCCGTCTGATTGAGCAGGTGGTGTCGTCCCAATACGGCTGTGAAGTAGTCGCCATGACGGGCCGAGAGGTGGTCATTCGCGAAGGCCAGGCCTTACCCCTGCATTGCGAGGCAGCCGATCTCTCGGCCGTGTATGTCCTGAGCCACCATGCCACGCCTGATCCCGCGCAGTCGGACTACGCAGGGGCCTTTGTCTTGGTCAACCCAAGTGGTCCGCACGGTTTCAAACAGCTGCCATGGGAAGGCCTGCGGTCGGAGCTGGTTTATCTGCAGCCAGGAATGCTTTTGATTTTCCCCAGCTATCTGGCGCATCACACCCATCCCTACAACGCCCCTGAGCCAGCCATCGAGCTTCACTTCGAGCTTGATGTGGCCCCACACCATGCCCATCCACGTTCACGACAACCCAGTTTCCCCCGAACTCTGTGAGGCCGCGAGAGTCTGGCTAATGGATCAGAACCCGATCTTCGGTTGGCGCGCTCATGCCAAGGCTCAAGGGGTCTTCTGGCATCGCAACTTCGTGCTGCCTGGCCTTCACCCGCATCACTACGAGGCAGGTGCCTGGAACCCTGCCATGACCTACGAAGCTTTTGTGGCTTCGGGCAGCCCGCTGGCAAGAGTCGCCGAAGTGCTTCGCCTGCAGCACTTCGCCAGTCGACCGCTGACGCGCATCTGGGCCAATTTCCAATCCTTTGGAGATGAGTCGGCGTTCCACCGAGATTTCCCGACGCAGTTCGCCGCCACGGCGAAAACGGCAGTTTGGTATCCAGTTCAGTGCTGGGATCGGGACTGGGGAGGTGACTTCGTCACCCTGAGTGACCAGGGAGAGATCGATGCCTGTGTCCTGATCAAGCCCAACCGACTTGTCGTGTTGGGCGGCACGCAAACCCATGCAGCACGTCCTATTTCGCGTTACTGCCCTGCGCTGCGTATTGCGGTTTCCTTTGCCAGTGAGATTGCAAGTGACGGGCAACCCGGAGAGGAAACCCGAGGGGCGAACCCCGGTGGCATGGCGCAAGGAAATGAGGTGCCCCATGCTTGAGCACCTTTGGAGTACGCCCGTGCTTCATGAGCGCTCCCCGTTCACGGCCGAAGAGATCAACAGTCTCAAGGAGTTCACGACTGAACGCTTCGTCAACCACAAGGTGAACCCGCAAAAGCATGCCCTGCCAGATGTATCCGTGAAGTTGCGCACCCAGCTGAACCTGTTCCAGGCCGACCATGAAGCGCATGCGCCAGCGGTCTGGTCAACCTTTAGGCGCTGGGTCGACCGCACCTACCGCCGTTATCTGCAGGATGCCCACGGCGTTGGCAATGCGGACGAACTGGCGGTGCTGGCTCGCTGTATCCCCGTTTGCTACCGCAAGGGGATGCGGGCGCAACCCCACTATCACCACACGGGCGACCACGTGTTGTGCCTGTACTTGGACTGCGGCAACGACCGAAGTCCACCCGAAGACCGCGATTGGACGGTCGGAGATGGTGAATTGATCCTTCAGGACCCCCGCCCCATGGCGGGGTTTCCGTTTTGGGAGAAGGTTCGCTACATCGAGACCTTTCCCGGCCTGGCCGTTGTGCATCCCTCCCGGATTTGGCACGAGACCAATCCCTTCAATGCGCCCAGCGGCGAGCGCACCTTGCTGGTCGTGACCCTGCGCGTTGCATCCCACAACTACACCGAGCTTTACACCCCGCTGTGAAGCGATCCAAAGGTCCCCATGATTGAAAAAACCATAGAAACACTGGACGACGAGCACGTCATCTTGACAGTGACAGTGCTCGATGGCGAGCGCATTCGCTCGCGTCGGCAGTACCACCTGGCCAAGCTTGCGCACCAAAGCGCCGAAGAAGTTTGCCGAGCGGCCTGTCCCGAGGCCTTTGCCGATTCCTTTATCGAAGAATCTGTGGCTCGGACGGGAGGACAGTAATGGCCAGATTCAATCTGCACGCGCGCAACCGCGCAGGTGAAGCCATCACGCTCATCTACGACAACCAGACGAGCGAGTTGCTCGCGAGCGACCTCACACCATGGCCACTGCCTTACGTGGAAAAGACTTGGTCGGCGGGACAGATCGAAGCGATCAGTCACATCCATCCGGTGAGCGAGCAAAACCCGGGGCGAAAAGAACAACCCAAGGTGCTCAAGATCCAGTTGGGGCTGTCCTGCAACTATTCGTGTGACTATTGCAGCCAGCGATTTGTACCCCATGCTTCAGAGACTGCGCCGGGCGATGTCCCTGCGTTCCTGAAGCAGCTGGATGCGAGCTTGACTCAGGCGCCGCAGCGAATTGAATTCTGGGGTGGCGAACCCCTGGTCTACATCAAGACCCTGCGTCCCCTGGCAGAGAGCTTGCGCGATCGCTACCCGCAGGCGGCATTCAGCATCATCACCAACGGTTCCTTGCTTAACCCAGAAATCAACGCTTGGCTCGATGCCATGGGCTTTGGCGTCGGGATCAGCCATGATGGTCCGGGCCAGTCAGCGCGGGGTCCTGACCCCCTGGAAGACGAGGTCAGTCGCACCGGCATCTTGGACCTGTATCAGCGCCTGGCACCCCAGGGCCGCATTTCGTTCAACGCCATGGTCCACCGGACCAACACCAGCAGGGAGGCGATTGCCAAATTCTTTCTGCAATTGACGGGTGACGCATCGCTTTCCATCGGTGAAGGCGCCTTCGTGGATCCCTACGATGCCGGGGGACTGGCGCACTCCCTTCAGTCGAGCAGCGATGCATTTTCCTTTCGCAGGCGGTCGCTAGATGAAATTCGAAGGGGCCGGATTGTGCACATGGATGTGGCCCGCCAGCGGATGCAGGAATGGGCGCGCAGCATTCTGGAAAGGCGCTCTGCCAAGGGTCTGGGCCAGAAATGCGGCATGGATCGACCTGATCAACTGGCGGTCGATCTCAAGGGGCGCGTGCTGACTTGTCAGAACGTGTCTTCCGTTGCGATGGCGCCCAACGGCCAGCCGCACCATGCCGGAAATCTCGCTGACTTGTCCAGCGTGGCGCTCAAGACCTCCACCCATTGGTCTAAACGCATGGAGTGTCCAGCGTGTCCTGTGCTACAGGCCTGCAAGGGAGCCTGCATGTTTTTGGAGGGGCCGCTTTGGCAGGCTGCCTGTGATAACGCGTACTCCGACCATATCCCGTTCTTTGTGGCGGCCGTTGAGCATCTGACGGGCTGTGCGGTCTACCGCATCGAAGGCGTCGATGCGCTGTTGCCTGCGGAGCGCATGGATGTCTTTGGATTGGCAGCCGGACCCGAGCAAGAGCCGGCCCGTAGGGTCATTCCAATTGGAATCGATACGCGACAAGCTCCAGATCTTGGTGGGGAGAGACAAGCAGTAGGGGGCGAAAGTGCCTGATGCATCCCTGTCCGAGGCCATCCGCGAAGCCTACGCCAGCGCACCCAGCGATGTCGTGATCCTGCACACACTGGAGCTGCGCCACCCGGCGTTTTTCGACGAGGCTGGAAATCCAACGGCAATTCGAGTGGTGCGCGATCGGGTGGACCTCTTCGCTCGTCTCGAGCCAAACGCCCCCATCGATCAAGGCCAAGACGTGCGCTTTGTGGCGATGGCATTTGACTTGAATCTGCCTGCGGTCGACAGCATGCCTGTTCCTGAGGTCGAGATCACACTGGACAACGTTACCCGGGAGGTGATGGGGCACCTGGATGCGGCGGTGCAATCGCAGCAGATGATCGAGGTGACCTACCGGCCCTACCTGTCCAATGACCTGTCAGGACCGCAGATGGATCCACCGCTGACCTTGGTGCTCAGCTTCGTCGAGGCCAATCCGCTTCGGATCACGGCTCGGGCGCGCATGGTGGACATCGGCAACAAGGCCTTCCCCGGGCGAACCTACACCGCCAAAGAGTTTCCTGGCCTCACCCGTTAGTTGGCTGAACTTTCCATGTATGACTGTCAAACACTGCAACTGATCCGCAGTTGCATCGGCTTACCTTGGGTGGCCGGCGGTCGGGGGCCGACCGAGTTCGACTGCTGGGGCCTTTTCCTGCACGTTCAGCGGGCGTGCTTCGACCGTGTGCTGCCGGAGATTCCGGTGGACGCCAAAAATTTGCGGGCCATTGCCAAAGAGTTTCACTCCCACCCGGAAAGGCAGCGGTGGGTTGCTGTAGAGCATTGCGAGTGCGTGATCAGTGGTGATGCTGTGCTCATGCGCCAATCGCGCCACCCCGTTCATGTGGGCGTCTGGCTCGGGCTCGATGGTGGAGGTGTTTTGCACTGCATGCAGGGGGCGGGTGTGGTCTTTCAGCGCCTTGAGCCCTTAGCACTGCACGGCTGGCAGGTCGAGGGCTTTTACCGATTCAAGGAAGTTCAATGAGCGACGTCTCAGTTCGCGCTCCATCTGCTTCGGTCATCTTGCTGCGCAATCCCTTTGCGCCAGCTGATCGTGAAGTTTTCAGCGCCCCTGACAACTTAAGCATCTCTCAATGGCTGAACGCCCAAGCACCGCAGGTCAGCGCGGCAGTGCAGTCCCAGCCCACCATCTGCCTCAAAAACGGTCACCCCGTGCTCCGGTCTGATTGGGCTGTGACCAAGGTGGAGGGTGCCATTATCTTTGTGGCTTTGCCCCAAGGCGGGGGAGGCGGTGGGGGGAAGAACCCGCTGCGGACCGTATTGATGATTGCTGTGATGGTGGTGGCCAATGTGTATGGCGGCCCCCTGGCATCGGCTTTGGGGTTCTCAGGGTCGCTTGGCGCCGCTGTCGCATCTGCAGGCATCGCCTTAGCTGGCTCGGTCCTGGTCAACGCACTGGTGCCTCTGCCGACGCCCAATGTGCCGACAGCCGGCAGCTTGAACAGCCCAAGCCCCACCTATTCACTTCAGGCGCAGGGTAACTATGCACGTTTGACCCAGCCGATACCAGTGGTCTACGGCCACCATCTGGTGTACCCAGACTTTGCGTCGACGCCATATGCAGAGTACGTCGACCATGATCAGTACCTGCACCAGCTGCACGTGATCGGGATGGGGGAATACGAGATTCACCAGATCCGTATCGAGGACACACCTATTGAGTCATTTGCCGAGATTCAGGCTCAGGTCATCCTGCCTGGTGGGGTGAATACGCTGTTCAACCACGATGTCGTGACTGCGCCCGAGGTGGCTGGACAAGAGTTGATTGCACTGGCCGACCCAGGCGGTGCTGTGGTTGGCCCCTTCACGGTCAACCCGCCGCAGACACAGGTGAGCCACATCGGTATCGATGTGTTGATGCTGCGTGGTCTTTACTACGCCAACGACGACGGAAGCTTGTCGGCCAAGTTGGTGCAATGGCGGGTGGAGGTGCGGCTGCTGGACGACGCTGGCGAGGCCACATCGGGTTGGTGGTTGTTGGCTGAGACAAGCCATAGCGCGGCCACCGGTGAAAGCCAGCGGCTGTCATTGAAGTACGCGGTCTCTCCTGGTCGCTATCAGGTGCGCATGACCCGCTTGGACAGCAAAGACCCGAGCAGTCGCGCGGGGCATGAATTGCGGTGGGGTGAGGTGCGGGGTTACTTGGCCGGATCCAGCCTGCCGCAGCAGATGACACTGCTTGCGCTGCGCATGAAAGCCACCGACAACCTGTCACAGCGTTCGAGCCGGATGGTCAACTGCCTGGTCACCCGAAAGTTGCCCACTTGGTCACCGCAGGTCGGTTGGTCCAGCCCGGTTGCCACGCGCTCGATTGCTTGGGCGTTTGCCGATGCCCTGCGGGCGGATTACGGGGCAGGGTTGGCAGATGCGCGCATCGACCTGCAGGCGCTCTACCGATTGGACCAGCAATGGACAGTGCGGGGTGACTGCTTTGATGCCGTGTTTGACCAGGGCTTGACCGTGTGGGAGGCCTTGGGGCGAGTTGCCCGTTGCGGGCGTGCGGTGCCTTTCATGCAGGGCGGCATCGTTCGAGTTGTCCGGGATGAGCCCAAGGCATTACCGGTAGCGCTGTTCTCGATGCGGAACATCGTCCGTGGCAGCCTCAAAATTCAGTACATCATGCCCGGCGAGGAAACCGCTGACACGGTGGTCATGGGCTATGTGAATCCAAAAACCTGGAAACCTGATGAAGTCACTGTGGCCTTGCCCGGATCGGAGGAAGACCGTCAGGCCAAGGTGACGCTATTTGGCTGTACCAGCCAGGCGCAGGCGGTACGTGAGGGTAAGTACATCGCCGCTGCCAACCGGTACCGAAGGCGGCTCATTACCTTCACCACTGAGATGGAGGGCTTGATTCCCACCTACGGCGACTTGATCTCCATCAGTCATGACATGCCCAGTTGGGGCACAAGTGGAGAAATCGTGGGATTCGACACTGCCTCAAGGGCAATGACTACTTCTGTGCCGTTGCCGTGGGAGGAGGGCGCTGAGCACCACCTGGCATTTCAACAGCCGGATGGATCAGTGGCTGGGCCTTTCCTAGTTACGCGCGGAGTGGCGGATCACCTGGTCGTAGTGCCCTCAACTGCGTCGATTGACCTAATCGATGCCATAGCTGCCGGTCCCCCGCACTTTTCCTTTGGCATTGGCCAAACCTGGAGCCAACTGGCCCGCGTCATGGCCATCCGCCCTCGAGGGGAACAGGTTGAAATCGCCTGCGTGGTTGAGCATCCGCTGGTGCATACAGCAGACCACTAAACCCCGACGATCCAAATCACCCATCACCACCGGCCCGCCAGAGCAATCTGCGCGGGCCATTTGCTTTGGAGATAGCCCATGACAGAAAACCACCGTCTCACCGAATCGGAGGCCGCCATCACCCTGCGCCCCGACGACCTGGATGACCTGCTTACCCGCGCCGCCGAACGCGGTGCCGAGCGCTGCCTCGCCCACCTCGGCCTGGAAAACGGCCACGCCGCCCGCGACATCCGCGAGCTGCGCGACCTCCTCGAGGCTTGGCGCGAGGCTCGCCACACCGCCTGGCAAACCATCATCAAGGTGGCCACCACAGGTCTGCTGGCTGTCATTGTGGTTGGCGCAGCCATCAAACTCAAACTGATGGGCGGTGCACAATGAACCCGCTGTTCACCACCCTGGCCCCTGGTCTGTTCGAAGCCGGTGCCCGCCTCATCGACCGGCTCATTCCCGACCCCGACGAACGTGAAAAGGCCAAGCTGGCGCTGCTGCAAGCCGAAGGCCAACAAGCCCTGCAGGAAATGCAGATCAGTTTGTCAGCCATCCTGGCCGAAGCCAACAGCAATGACCCGTGGACCAGTCGGGCGCGGCCGACCTTCCTTTACGTGATCTATGGTGTGATCCTGTTGTCGGTCATTGGCAGCATCATCGGCATCTGGTGGCCCGCCGAGGTGTTCCAGGCGGCCGAGAACCTGTCCAAGCTGCTCAACGCGGTACCGGAAAGCCTGTGGTGGCTGTTTGGTGCTGGCTACCTTGGTTACACCGGCGCGCGCAGCTTCGATAAGTGGCGGGGCACACCACGCTGACCCTGCGAAAAATCAATCCCATCGGTGACCCCGTCTTCGTCATCTGTCTCTCATGGCAGTTGGCGAAGGCGGGGTCTTTTGTCGTTTGTGGCGCGCATTTGTGCAGCATTGACTTGGCTTTGTTCGCAAACAGCGCCTTCATCCGAGCATGCAGAACAAAGACGACCGTTCCACACCAACACCGGCCGCCACGCTCAGTGCGCCCCAAGTCGCTGACCGCATGGGCCTGAGCACCCGGCAGTTGCAAGACCTGCGGCTGCGCGGCATTGGTCCGCCCATCGTGCAGCGGGGCCTGTCGATCCACTACCTGCCAGCTGATGTGCAGGACATCGAGCGGCACGAGGCCGCGATGCTGATCGAGCAGGTGCTGGCCAGTGATCGGCCGTTGACCTTGCTTCGGGTGATGGCGGAGCATGCAGGTTTCAAACTCTCGCCCATCCTGCAACAGGTCAGCGTGTCCACTTCACCGCCAATCCCACAGCCATCACCGGAGCCGCCACCAGCGCCTTCACCAGATTCCCCACCTGCTACGCCACCCAAGCTGACCGTCATCAGCAGTGACGAAACCACCCCACTCAGCATTGAGTCCTCAGCACCCAGCACGCTGTCTTGGTACCTGGTCCACACCAAACCCCGTCAAGAAGAAATCGCCTTGGCCAACCTTAAACGCCAGGGCTACGACTGCTACCTGCCGCAGATGCGCATCGAGCGAATTAGGCGGCGCAAAGCAGAGGTCGCCACCGAGCCCATGTTCCCGCGTTACCTGTTCATCCGGTTGGACAGCAGCGATCAGGGCAAGAGCTGGTCGCCGATCCGGTCAACGCTTGGGGTTAGTCAGTTGGTGCATTTCGGAGCCCGGGCGGCCAAGGTGGATGACACACTGGTCGATCTGCTGCGCCAGCGGGAGCGGGTGCTTCCGACAGAGGCCATGTTCAACAGCGGCGATTCGGTGGTCATCGCCGACGGCCCGTTCGCCGGCATTGAGGCGATCTACCAGACGGCGGACGCCGAGCGCCGCGCCTTCATCTTGCTGGAAATCCTCGCCAAACCCGTGTCCTTGCACATCGATGCAGGACGGCTGCGCAAAGCCTGCTGAATCATTCGCGACCGCCGTCGCTTTCTTCGCCTTATCGCCTTCTTTCTGCGCCGAACGCCTTGATACGTCTTGGCCTTCGAAGCAAACATGGCTCAAACGAACGAGCGCAGAAAGAACATGGCCACCACTTCCGAACCCACTCCCGAACCACCGACACCAACGGCATCCACCCCCGCCTTCCGCGCCGCCCAGTACGTGCGCATGTCCACCGAGCATCAGCAGTACTCCACGCACAACCAGGCCGACAAGATCCAGGAGTACGCCGACCGGCGCAACATCCAGATCGTCCGCACCTATGCCGACGAAGGCAAAAGCGGTCTGTCGATCGATGGCCGCGCGTCACTCCAGCGCCTGATTGCCGATGTCGAATCCGGCCACACCGACTTCAACCTGATCCTGGTCTACGACGTCAGTCGCTGGGGGCGGTTTCAGGATGCGGACGAGTCGGCGTACTACGAGTACATCTGCAAGCGCAAAGGCATCGCGGTCGCCTACGTCGCCGAGCAGTTCGAAAACGACGGCTCGCCGGTCTCCACCATCGTCAAAGGCGTCAAGCGCGCCATGGCTGGTGAGTACAGCCGGGAACTGTCGGCCAAGGTGTTCGCCGGCCAGTGCCGCCTAATTGAGATGGGATTTCGCCAGGGCGGCCCGGCTGGCTTTGGTCTGCGCCGGGTGCTGATCGACCAGTCTGGCCAGGTCAAAGGCGAACTCAAGCGCGGCGAGCACAAAAGCCTGCAGACCGACCGTGTGATTCTGATGCCCGGACCAGATTCGGAAATCGCTACCGTCAACCAGATCTACCACTGGCTGGTGGAGGGCGATTTGCCCCTGGCCGAAATCGTCAAACGCCTGAACGACCAACCCATCTACACCGACCAGGACCGCCCTTGGACCTACAGCACCGTGCGCCAAGTGCTGACCAACGAAAAGTACATCGGCAACAACGTCTACAACCGCCATTCCTTCAAGCTCAAAAAG
>JACCDS012519212.1_pt1 | contig 24499 bp, 18 predicted proteins | sample 7446441 | NCBI WGS metagenome assembly JACCDS01 (sample SAMN15323445, study PRJNA562643) | freshwater metagenome | isolation source: river surface water | place: USA:Blue River Watershed | collected 2017-08-17 | reverse complement strand
GAACTGTCCATGCCCGCATTTGCACCACCCCAGGGCATCAGGTCGGCTTTGAGGGTGATATGGTTGTCGGTAATATTACGCAGCGTCATCGAGCTGAAATCGACCAGCGCGGCTTCGTGCACAGCGACGGCAATCCCATCATCGGTCAGCGTCAGCGGTGTATGCGCCACCGACACACTCGACAGCGCCGAATTCATATACTGATATTCAAAACTTAAGTTGCGGTAGGCTTCCACCCACCAGGCGGAGAAGTTGCGGGCAAAAGCAAATTCGGTCAGCTCGTCGCTGATCACTAAATCGCCTTGTAATGCCGCTTGTGCCGGCACCTGATACCGAAACGCCACGCCATCATCAAAACTGCGAAATACCAGCGTGAATTGCCGACCCGGTGCTGTGCTTTCACGCAAAGTGAGCGTGATTTCGTTATAGTTATCACGAACCTTCGCACGCTGGCCCCAGACCGGTTGCCACTGTGCATCGTGACTGCGGCTACTGACTTTATCAGCCAGCAAGCCAGTTTTTAGTAGCGGCTGACCTTTAAAAGCAAGACCTAGCACGGACGGCTTTAACACCGCTTTGCCACGATAACTGACTTGATAGGTCAGAGCGTCCTGCGACAGCACTAACTCCAGCGCTATTTGTTTATCCGGTGACAGCAACTGCCATCGCGGTTCCTCTGCCGCCACCGCAGCAGCGGCCATCAGCCAGCACAGCAGCACAACTGGCACACAGAGCCAGCCCCGAAGTTTGTTAGTCAGATCAAAAGCCATCCCCGACTCCACTCGTATTTAATCGCGCCACAACAGATGCTGCGGCTGAAAATTCAGGCTGCAGCCGTTGAAAAAAGCTGCCAGCTCCAGCTCAGTAAAAGCATCACTAAGGTTTGCCGGCTGGGGTTGTCGCAGCGGCGGGAACACGCCATAGCCGGCTAACAGACAATGCCAGGACGTGGCACCAAAGTGGCTGCCCGATTGCTGACGGCCCTGCGCTTGGCGGGATAGTTCTTTAGCGAGGTCACCTTGGCGAAACCACACATCCAATATTTGCCGCAATGATTCCGATAACTGCATATTGCTGCTGTTAGCGCGCCAGTAATGGCTGTCGCTGCGGCTGCTTAGTTTGTAATGCGCGACGATATAATCCCGCACCGCCTCAAAGCGCTGATGCACCTGGCGGTTGAATTCGGCTTGTCCTTCATCAGAAAAATCAGCAAAGGCATCGATAAACTGTTCAATCGAACTTTGCACCAGATGCAGCGCTGTGGCTTCGAGCGGTTCGATAAAGCCTTGCGACAAACCCAGCGCCAGACAGTTTTTCTCCCAGCTGCGTGTCACCTGACCGACTTTCATCTGCAGATGGCGCGCATTCACCTCACTATCGAGCAAACCCAAATGTTGCCGTAATTCCAGCTCGGCGGCGTCTTTGGATAAAAACGCCGCGCTGTAGACATAACCATTGCCGGTACGGTGCTGAAGCGGAATTTGCCAGGCCCAGCCGTTTGACAACGCTGTGGCCTTGGTTTCCACCGGCGGTATGGCAAAAGCTTCGGTCGGCAGCACCACAGCCGCATCGTTAAACAGGTTGCTGGCAAAAGACTCAAAAGGCACCTGCAGCGTTTGCTGCAGCAAGTTGGCCCGAAACCCGGTGCAATCGATAAAAAAATCGGCGTCCAGCGTCTGGACTGCTTTACTGTCGCCGTCTGCAATCTCGCCGGTCAGACTGGTAATGCGGCCATTCGGCGATTGATTGACCGAGGTCACCGTAAGCGCCTGATACTGCACGCCCATCGCTAAGGCCTTTTGTTTTAAAAACTGACCCAATAACCCCGAGTCAAAGTGATAACCATATTCGATGCGAAATGGAAAATTCGCCGGCGTCAGCGGCGCCAGCTGCTGCGCGGCCAAATAGCCATTGAGCAGAAATTTCTCCGGCGCTGTTTCTACCGCAAGCCCCAGCCGGCGTTTAAAACAATTGCTGTAAAACGCCGTTTCGCTGTGCAGATCCGGCTGAGAAATAAACGGATGGCTGTAGTCAGTACCCAGCCCCATCGCAGCAGCAGCCGGGCTCCAGTTCACAAAGCGGATATTAGTCTTGTAAGTCGCCTGACAGGCCGGCATCCATTCGCTGTCGGCAATGCCAAGCTGCTGAAAAAAGCGCTTCAGCGATGGTGTCGAGCCTTCACCCACGCCAATGATGCCAATGTCGGGAGCTTCAATCAGCGTGATCTTTACTGGTCTTGTCTGTTCAGACACGGGCTTTAACCATTTGTGCGCAAACAGCAACGCCGCCATCCAGCCGGCAGTGCCACCACCAACGATGGCAAAATGAAACGGAGATAGGTTGCCGCTCATGACTCAGACTCCGCTATAGCGGGCAAGAAATTCATCGTGTGACAGCATCTGCGACAGTGGTTGGTGCTTGGCTTCCTGCACTTTGCCAAGCGTTGCCAGCAATTCGCTGCTAGTCGGCACTTTGGCGGCCGGGTGATAATCACGCGGCATGATGCCCTGCCCCAGCATGACCTGGATCCAGCTGGCGTCGCGGAAAATATCGTTGTGATCATTAAACACCTGCGCCGACTCGCGAAACAGCGCCATTTTTTCCTGCAGCCGCGCTGGCACAGCCATATTGCGCATATCGCGCCAGAACTCGGAATCATCGCGTTCATTGGCATGGTAATGCAGGATGATGAAATCACGGATGGTTTCAAACTCCTGTTTGGAATCGGCGTTGTAGTAGTCAACCACTGCATCGCTGATGCCCTGATTCGGAAATACTTTGAGCAAGCGCACGATACCGGACTGGATCAGGTGAATACTGGTCGATTCCAACGGCTCGAGGAAACCACTGGACAGGCCCATGGCGACGACATTTTTCGCCCACTGGCTGCTCGTTCGGCCGGTTTCAAACGAAATTTTGCGCGGCTCGGCCAGCGCTTTACTGTCGAGATTGCCCATCAAAGTTCTGTAGGCTTCGTCATCACTCAGATAGGCTGAGCTATAAACAATGCCATTACCATTGCGATGCGTCAGCGGAATGCGCCATTGCCAACCGGCTTTGTGCGCAATACTGCGGGTGTAAGGCAAAGTTTTTTCAAAACGCTCGCTCGGCACTGCGAGTGCGCTATTGGCCGGCAGGTATTTGGCCCAGGATTCATATTGCACACCGAGCGTCTGGCGAATTAACAACCCACGCAGGCCGGTGCAATCAACAAACAAATCGCCGTGGATTTTGCGGCCATCTTTCAGTTGTAGCGCTTCGATATCACCGGATATGCCATGCTGCTGCACCGCTTCAATCATGCCTTCGGTGCGTTTGACGCCAGCCGATTCTGCCATTTTTCGCAGAAATTGACCGTATAGCGCCGAATCAAAATGATAGGCATAAGGCATTTCGTACACCGGATTCGGCGTTTTGATGATGTTAAATTTACCGGCTTCGCAGCACAGATAATTTAAATCGTAGTCCCACAAGGATTGGGGCAGACCAGCTTCGCGGGCTCGCAACCAATAATGTTGGAAGTTACAAAAACCGAGGCTGGCACCGGGTGCGCCGAAAGTGTGGTAATAGCTCTCGCCCGGTTTGCGCCAGTTTTCAAATTTAATCGCCAGCTTCATCGTGGCATGGGTGTCGCGCAAAAAGGCTTTTTCATCAAGGCCAAGGTACTGATTAAAAATCTGGATAGGCGGAATAGTTGCTTCGCCGACGCCGACGATGCCGATTTCTTCTGATTCAACCAATTCAATCTCGACGCTGTCTGCCAGCACTTTTTTCAGCAGTGCTGCGGTCATCCAGCCGGCCGTACCACCGCCGGCAATCACAACTTTACGGATTGGTTTACCGGCAGAACCGGTCGCAGGTGCCTGATGCATAACAACTCCGTTGCAAAATAAGGTATGGGTCTAGGTTCTATGCTAAAGCCTACACCAATAGCCTAAAAAAAGGCCTCAATACCAATAACTTATTGAGGCCTGCTACACAAGTCAGTTCACGAAGGGCATCGCCTGACCTGTGCCTCTACCGGGACAATTATCAATAAAACGCGTAGTTCACGTTCAGCATGTAGGTCGGACCAAACTGACGACGGGTCGTGACAATGCCGTCATCGTTGACTGTTTCTTCGTCGACATCAGTCAGGTTGGTGCCCTGCAGTGAAACGCGCAGACCGTGCAGCGAGGTGAAATTGCTTTCAGAGAAATCGTAACTGATTTGCGCATCCACCAGCGTCACGCCATTACGGCTCGCAGTAGAAATTTTGTTCGAACCACCGCGCTCGTAGGTCAGGAAGTCAGAACGGTCAGTCCCGGCTACCCGCACTTCGAAGCCATTTTTCTCGTAGTACGCCGTTAACGAGAACATCTTGTCAGACTGGCCAGGGATCCGGCTGCCGTCATTCAGTTTCGCGTCAATTAACGTGCCTGACGTGGCAACACCAAAACCTTCCAGCACATCAGAAAACTTGCTGAATGGCACGTTGGCAGTGACTTCGACCCCATGCACACGGCCGGTCAGACCATCTTCAAAGTATGAGAAGTAGCCGTAGTTTGGTGGTGTCGCTTTCGCGCCGGCGGCGTAGAAGATATCTGCCGGACCGTAAGTACCTGCTTGGTCAATGATGCGGTCATGGAAGCCAGGGATAAAATAGTTGGCGCCACTATTGGTTTCATCATTGGTGAAGTTAATCAGTTTGTTGCCGTCACGAGTCCAGTTCACTAAGTCTTTGTAGAAGGCTGTGACAGACAGGTAACCTTCTTCCTCAAAGTAACTTTCAAACGCCAGGTCGAAGTTGTTGGCTTCCAGTGGCTTTAACAGCGGGTTACCGGCAAATTTTGACCATGGCGAACCGTAGGTTTCCACTGCAGCAGTGCTGTTTGGGATCGCGATGAGGTCAATATTTTGGTCAAACTTCACAAAACCGGATGCTTTCATCTGGTCGATACGGGCACGGCTGATAGTTTTGTTGGCGGCGAAACGAACGAAGTTGTTGTCCGACACTTCCATACTCAGGTTCAGGCTTGGCAGTACGTGGTTGTAGCTGTCGCCTTGTTCGGTGATACAGTCTGCATCCACCTGCTTGTCATTGTTATCATCACAGACGGCAAAATTGGCGCCGACGATGCCGATGAAACCACTGGACGACTGATCGGTTTTGACATATTGCATGCCGACATTACCGGTCACCGGTAAACCAGCAAACTGCGTTTCAAAATCCGACTTGAAGTAAAGAGTCGTGACTTCTTCGTTGACCTCATAAGTGTCACCCAGACGATCCGGCTCTAACAAACCTGCATCATTCAGTTTGTAGGTTCCATCGTTGTAAGGCGCAAAACCATCATACGCCACAACTTGTCCCAGGCCTGCCCAGCTTAAATCGGCCAGACCGTTGTACAAATATTTGGCTGGAATAGCAGTAGAGAACGGATATGAAGTTGCAGTCGCAAAGAAACCTTTGTTGTCTTTGTCTTTAAAACGGTCTGAATAATTCACGCCGACCGTTAATTTGTTAAAGATGCTCAGTTCAATATTACCGACCGCTTCTAAGCGATAGGTTTTCAATTCTTCACTGAAATCGGCGTAGTTCAGGAAGCCATCCTGCGCATTGAAATAGCTATACGGGTCACCGTTCGCTTGCTTCACATTGGTGGCGAACTGGCTTGCCAGGTTGGCCATACCACCGCCCCATACTTGTGGGCCAGTCAGTTGCAGTGCTTTAGCATCCGAGAATGCGCCAAGGCCAGTCAGTTTGGTGAAGAACACACCGTCAGGGCTCATGGTGAATTCACGTGAACCTAACTGCGATGAATTCAGTGCGCCTGACCGGGCTAAGCCAGCATACGACTCACCGCGTAAATCGCGTTTGCTCGATTCGCTGCTAGCGAGATCTAATTCAACTTGCCAGTCATCATTCAGCTGATATTCGACGTTCAGACCAAAGGTCTGTAAATCACCGTCTTTTTTCAGCGGATCGGTGCGCAGTACCGGATTCGCACCGACTTGCGTGCCTTTAGTGCTGGTGCCACTGCCGGTCACATTGGCAGATGAAAACGGCTCAATAAAACCGCGCAACACGCCTGAATCCGAATAGTCGATATCCAGTACGTCAAACACAATGTTCAGTTTGTCGTTCGGCTGATACTGCAGCACGGTTGAAATAGTATCGCGCTCCAGCTTGGTGCTGATTGACGCAATGTCCAGACCTGTCGGCAACACCTGACCGGCGGCATTGGCGCTGTAACCCCAGACGCCGTACTTACGCTGATTGTTTGGTGATTCAGTGGATGCCAGTGCCACAGCAAGGCCTAAAGTATCGTCGGCAAATTTTTCAACAAATGACAGCGCATAACGTTTGCCTTTGTTATCAAATTCCGGGTTGTCTGAATCGCGGCTGTTCGACTCGTAGTTCCCATTCACCGTCAGCGTTTCTTTGGCCTGCAGTGGGCGTACAGTGCGTAAATCGACAGTACCACCAATGCCCTGCACCATCAGCGTGGCGTCTGTGGTTTTATAGATGGTCGCACCTGTCATGATTTCTGACGGGTACAAATCATATTCAACACCGCGGTTGTCGCCGATCCCGATCAGTTCACGGCCGTTTAATGAGGTACCGGTGAAATCTTCTTTAAAGCCGCGTACCGAGATGCCGGAGGTGCGGCCGCCAACGCGCTCACCGGCAAGGCCAGGCAAACGCGATAAAGATTCAGCAATCGATGAGTCTGGTAACTTACCAATGTCTTCTGCCGAGATCGCTTCGACAATGGATGAGTTATCCATTTTTTCCGCCTGAGAACGGATCAGCGAGCCGCGGATGCCGCGCACTGCGATCACTTCAACGGCTTCGCCTGATTTTGCTTCTGCCGCTGCAGTCTGCTGCTCTGCAGCTGTTGCAGACACCGACCAGATGGCGGTCGAGACTGCGAGTGACAATAACGCGGGTTTAAATAGTTGTGTTCTCATTTGGTTATCCCTTGTCGATTTGTGTTGCTTATAAGTGTGTTGTGTTTACTTAAATCTTTAACTGCCTACGCGGCATGGCTCTGAACAGTTCTGCCCAGCTGCCGATGCTGCTGACTTTGTGTAGCGGATTTTGCTGTCAGCAACATTGTTTTACCAATCTTAATCGTTTAAGTCTCTTTCGCAAAAAAACAACATACTCAGTGTGGCTGGATGTTGCGTTTATGCGTCAGTAAATTTGCATCGTATGCGTCAAATACTTTCAACTTAATCGTTTTAGATCATCTAAAAAAAACAGTCAAGTCTGTTCGTAAAATAATCAGGCAAAAATTTGAACTTTTTAAGTTTGGCTGCTTTGAACCATGGTTTTTGCACAGCAGTGGCTATTACTGATCTGATGGGGCCGGAGATTGCGGCTCAACAATGTTGATTTTGAGTTGCTCAACAGTTTGCAGTTGATAACGGGCTTTCAGCTGAGCCACTTCACTTTGGTATTGCAGCAGAAAGAGATCAAAGCGCCGCAACAGTTCGCCATGATCGCGGCTGGATAAATGAAATCCGACACTCGCGAGTGGCAGCAGTCGGCCAATTTCTAAGGCATTCGGCTGTCCAAGCTTGTTGATCAAATACTTGGCGACATGCCATTCGACATCAGCTGCATCTACGCGTTTTTTTAGCAGCATTTGTAAGGCTGCAGTTGCATCACTGACTTCCACCAGATTAAAACTATAGTTCTGCTGCACCGCCAGCAAGTGGTCTGGGGTAAACCCACGCGGAACGGCGATCGCCCGGATAGCGGATAACTCTATGTGCCCTTCCCCGCGGCGAACCACCGTCGAGCCGATAATACCGGTGAATGACTGGCTGAAATACAGCGGTTGCGGCTCACCTTTGGCACTATGCCACTGCGGATTGTCCGGATACACCAACTGACATTCCGGATTGTCCTGCAACCGCTTGACCGGCAGTGGCAACAAGGTGATTTTCACGCCGGTTTTAGCCGTAAAAAGCGCAAACAAATCGGCAGCATAACCACGACCGGGCAGCTTGCTGAAATCATAATGCGGGTAATAATCGATATTTTGCACGCAGATGCGCACTGTGGCAGCGCCGGCCGGCGCAACGACCGCCACCAACAAACACCAGATTAGCCGTCTGAATATCGCCATCAGCTGATCAACCTAACCGGCGACCGCAGCTAACTGGCTAATAAAGCCCGGCACAAATGGTTTGCCTTGTGCGTTTAAGGCGGTGCCGGTGATTAGCGCATCCAGCATCAGTTTGCCATCTTGCTGACGCAGCACTTGCTGACGAAAACCAAAACGCAATTTCGAAACGGCCTGATATTGCACAGTAACGATAAAACGGTCACCGCTTTGCAGCGATGCTTTGTAATCCATCTCTGAGCGCACCACGACCAAATTAATTTTTTCCCGCGCAAGAGCTGCAAAATCAACACCGCGCGATAACAAATATTCATGCCGGGCATGCTCCAGATAATGAAAATACACGGCATTATTGACGATGCCCTGCATATCACACTCATAATCCCGCACTTTAAAATCCAGCGTAAACAAGTCGCTCATCAAGACTATTTCCCTATCTTTGCAAAACTCTAGTGTACTGCATTCGCCCGGTTAGCTGGTCGAAGCAGACACCGCAGGCCCTAACAGACTTTCCAGACAATGCTCACTGACGCCGTAAAACTGCTTCAGTGCGCTGACCTGCGCCAACACCGCCTGTTGGCTGGCCGCTGACCATGGTGTCTGACGTTTAATCGCCAGGATCATCTTGTTTTTGCTGGTATGTTCCAGCGCAATGAATTCAAAAACCTGAGTGTCGTAACCGTGCGCTTCAAGCAAAAGTGCGCGGATGCCGTCCGTCAGCATTTCAGCTTCTTGTCCCAGATGAATGCCGTGTTGCAACAGCGGAGACAACACTGCCGGGCTGTGCATCTGCGGCCGGATCTGTTTATGGCAACAGGGTGAACACATGATCACCGCCGCACCGGCGCGGATCCCCATATGAATGGCATGATCGGTAGCCGTATCACAGGCATGCAGCGCAATCATCACATCAAGGCCTGTACTCTGATAATGCTGCACATCACCTTGTTCAAAGCGAATGCCCCGCTGATTCAGCCGCGCCGCTGTGGTGTTGCATAAATCCACCAGACTCTGGCGCAGTTCAACGCCAATCACTGCGCCCTGAATGCCGACCTGCTGCAGGTAGTGCGCAATAGCAAACGTCAGATAGGCCTTGCCTGAACCAAAATCGGCCACTTGCAATGCCGGACGTTGTACCAGACCGCTCTCTTTCAGCGCCCTGGCAAAAATTTCGATAAACTTGTTGATTTGCTTCCACTTTTTCTGCATGGTCGGCGCAATTTGACCATCACTGCCATTGATACCAAGCTCGCGTAGAAATGGCGCCTGCGGATCAATCCAGCGTTGTTTTTCCCGATTGTGCTGCTGTGGCAGCAAGTCTTGCTGCACATTCGTTTTGCGTTTATTGAGCAGCACTTTGCCTTTTTTCGACATCGTTAACTGGATCTCGGCGCCATTAGTTTCCAGTAATGCGGCTTTAAACTGGGAGCCGAGCCACTCGCTCAGTAACGGTTGCAGCGCTGGCAACGACAGATTTTTTGTCTGATCAAAGGTTTTGTTTTCAAACAAGACACTCAGCTGGGTGCCGGTTTTTAATAAAATCGGCCGGATCTGCAGTCGTTGCAGTTCGGTCTGTGGCCCTTCATAGCGGGATAACACCAGACGCAGTAGCTGGTTTTGTTCAAACGCTGTGCAAAACTGCTGAATGAAGTCAGACAGCTCGACAGAAGTATCGGCTTGGGTCATCGGTTTATTCCTGAAAATTGACAGCAGCTGAGCAGCAGACATCAGCTGTCGCACGAAGCCGCGCAGTATATCAGAAGGAGCCGCAGTCAGCGCGACGGCGCAATGCGGATCTCGCGTTGGACCGCCGGCATTGTGAACCAATAGGTAGCCTGTTGCAGCGGCGTGTTGGCTGGCATTAACGGATTGTCCAGTTGGAACACTAACGACTGAGTGAATCGACTGAGCGGAAACACCTGCCTGGCAATTTGATGTTGCTGTAAAAAACGCAACAACTCACCACTTTGTGCCAGTTGCTCCAAGCCTTTTTCCAGCCGGGTTGCCAGCGCGATGTTGTCCTTTTTGACAAAAAAATACATGGCAAAGGGGTAATGCAGCAGTACGCTGCTGTTGAATTCAAGATCCGGGTATTGCAACTGAAAGGATTTTTGTTCAACCGGGCCTTCGAAAATGCTGCGTGGGAAATAATCACACCGCTCCCGGCGCAGCATCTCCAGCATCTGGTCATGCCGCTCCGCAGTGATCACTTGCAGACCGGCAGCCCGCATGATGACGGTGTCAGGCCATAATTCGCCCTGACAGGCTATCAGCCGCTTTAACTCGGCAAACTCGCTGATTTGGCTAAAAGCCAGCCGGTCAGCTTTGCGGATCACAAATCCCCGCCAGCCAAGTCCCCCCGCCAGCAAAGGCACGCGCACCGCTAACAGATCACGCTCTAACTCCGGCGATGTACCAAAGTGATGCACATCAATAAAATTCTCTTTCATCAACAAATAACGGTAATCACCGAGCGGTGGTGGCGCCACCAGTTCCAGCTTGGCTACACCATATTCTGCGGCTGTGCGCTCGAGCACCAGCTGTAACAAATCGCGGTAATACACCACGCTGGCCTCGGAACTGGACTGCAGCCCGAGAATGCGGATCGTTGCTGTCGGCGCTGCAACCAGCATTGGGCTGCAAAGCAGCATCAGCACACATAGAAGTCGCATCAAAGGCTCCGGTTTACTACACCTGTTTACTATAGTGGAGGCCTGTGAAGGCCGGCAAGCGACCGGCCTTCAGTAATCAACATTGTTGACCCTTTACAAAGACGGACACCCTCGTTAGCATGCGGCGGGACCGACGTCGTTCTGTTGCCCATGCAGGCTTATAAGGATCAATATGTTACGTCAAATTATTCTGATCATGCTGAGCAGTCAGCTACTGGCCTGCGCCAGCATCAGCAAAAACGAATGTTTGTTGGGCGACTGGTATAGTCTTGGCGTCAACGATGGCAAAGCCGGCGAACTGAGCAGTAAATTTCGCGAGTATCAAAAAGACTGTGCTGACCATGGCGTCACACCAGATTTTAAAACCTATCAGCAAGGTCATAGTCAGGGATTAGTATTTTTCTGTGATTTCCCGCACGGCGAAGCCTGGGGGCGGGCCGGGAAAGACTACAACACCGCCTGTACCGGCCCGCTGGAACCGGCGTTTCGCAGTGGTTTTCAGCAAGGACAACGCTGGTATAAAGCGAAAAAAGTGGTCGACGATATCGCTATGGCCATCAACGATCTGCAAAACCGTAATCTGACACTGCGTGAAGATATCTATGCCATCAACCAGCGTATCGCGGTCGAACAAAACGCATCAGCCCGCGCTGCGCTGTTAAATCAAGCCGACCGGCTGCGCTATCAGATGGAAGGGTACAATCAGGAAATTGGCCGACTACAGATCCGTATGGCACAGGCTGAAGCCAATTTCGCACCACTCAATCGCTGATCCTCTGGCACGCAAACCGCGTCAGGGTTTAGCACTTTGCTGCTGATACAGCTCAGATTGCTGATATCGCAACCAGCCCCATTGGTTAATCAGCTGTTGGGCGCGCTGCTGATCTGCTGCAGATAACTGCGCAAAATCCTGCCACGGCGCTTCGTCGCTGCGGCGGAAATGTTGTTGGCGAAAGTCATATAACATCCGCCCTTCAGCGTCCACTCTGGCAATTTGCTGTGGCGAGCGTACCAGCCCGACCACTTGCAATACCGCGTCCTCTGTCGCTGGTGGCGTCACATTTTGTGCCGTAGCCAGGATCAATGGCGCCAAGTCAGCATGACCCAGCACCTTAGGGTAAGTCACCTGACGATTGCTAACCAGCACCACGCGGGTTTGCGTATCATTGAGCTGATGGCCGTGGCCGAGAAAACCGTCGTCAAATAACGATTCGCCATGATCTGAGGTATAAAACTGCGTGCTCTGTCCGGCGATCCCTTGCTGCTGCATCAACTGTTGCAACTGCCCAATCAACCAGTCGGCATTGGCCACGGCATTGTAATAACTCAGTTGCAACAAAGCCTTATTCGCCGGTTGCATTTGTTGGCGGTTAATCGCTCGGGTGGTCAGTAACGGCAGCATCTCCCGGTGATGATACGGATAATGCGCAGCCTGCACATTCAGATAAAAAAACTGCGGTTGCTGCCAATTTACCTCGTCAAAGCGCTGTTGCAGCTGGCGTAATAAGCGCTGTTCACTCAGCCGCAGTGCTCCGGCATTCAGCGATGGGTCCAACCGGTCTGACAGCGCCGAGTCGGCGTCAAAATAATACTGACCACTGCGTTTTAACCTTGCACTGGACAACACGTCACCAAAACGCTCTGCTTGCGCCGATAACACATTGAGCTGATAACCCCGCGCCTGCAGCGCGTCCAATAAATTCTGCTGTGGCGGGTGATAACTAAGACTGCGGTTAAATAACGCTTTGAGAGAACTGGTGGTAAAGCCAGTATGGCTATAAGCGTGCTCACTGTAGCTGCCTTGCTTGGCCAATGCCGCCAGCTGTGGCATCACGGCCTGCCCTTTGACGTTGGCAAACAACGCATCGGCCCGCACACTTTCCAGCACCACTAAAAAAATATGTTGGCCGGCCCGCAGCGGCAATTGCATCAATGCATCAGGTGCATCGGCCTGAAGCAGCGGCAGATCACCGCCAATGCCGTCTTCATCAATGCCATTACCAGGCACATCCATCGCGCCCGGATACAAACTGGCATTCAGCGGATGGGCGTCGGCGTTGATGCCAAAAGCACCATAACCATCAAAATCGATATCCGTCAGCCGGTTAATCAGCTGTGCTAATACCTGTTGTGATAGTTTCTTTTCCAGACCAAAACGATAAGGCTGCGCCGTCGCCACCCATTGCAGTTGTAACGGAAATAGCAGCAACAACAACAGTGCGGTATAGCCCCACCAGTGCCTGGCATCACAAACAGGTGTCCGGTAGCGGCGAAATGCCAGATGTATGCAATACAATAATGCGATGCCAAGCAGCAGACCGAAGATCACCGGTAACAGATGTTGGCTTAGCTCCGTCAGCACCATGCTGATCGCGGCGAGGACACTGCCACCGCCAAGATTCGCTAGCACCTGCCAGTCAAGATTGTCACCAAAATACTGAAATAACTCAGTGCCCAGCCAGCTGTAACTGCTGTAACTGAGCAGCACAAACAATGCGAACCATAAATGACTGCGGCTGCTGGTCTGAAACCGGCACAGCAGGTTGTACAACATAAAAGCGCAGATTAACGCACTGAGATCGGCCAGCCAGCCCGCCAAGACATAGATGACTCGTTCTGAAATCAGCCCAAAGCTGTGTGGCTGTAAAAAACCTCCGCCACTGAACAACTGGTACTTATGCTGCAGTAGCGCCAATTCCAGCGCAGAACACAACAGGCTTAAGCCCAGTAATAACCAGACAGAACGACGATCAGGACGCGGCAACAACCAGGACAACAGAAAAACCTTGTGAAAAGAATAGCCTTCGGCAGAATTGCCAGTATGCCCGCTGCATCAGTGCACTGCAACGTCAGACCGTTTAATGCGGATAATGATAAATGATCTCAAGCAACTCAATCGGTGCGTGCTCTTCATCAGAGGCAAACTCAATCAGGATATCAAAATCGTCGCGATATAACTGAAAGCGGTCACCATAATCCTGCATGTCCGGAAACGCCAGCCGCAGACCGGCTTTACTGATCGGAATTTGTAGCGCTTTTAACAATTGTGGGAACTGGTCTGGTTGTTGCAAATTTCGCAGGATCGGCGCCGTCACTTTGAGCCGGCTGATTTTGTCTTTTTGGATCAACACATGCAGCTGAGTAGTGGGCAACCACCAAATTAGATTGCGACGCTGTGCCATCTGATTCACGCGTAATTGCGGAAGCAGCTGGCTGGCCAACGGGTGTTGCCGAAGATTGCGCACATTAACGGATTCAACAAAGGTCAGCACGTCAGCCATCGGTGCTTGTTGTAACGGACTCTTCACAACGTGATCAGGCTGGCCGCTCAGGCGGAACCCGGTCAGCAGCGCGGTATTTTTGTCCACCGATTCAGGATTAAATTCTTCAAACTGCACACTCAGTTGCTGCGTTCCCAGCTGACGCTGCCATAATAACGCCGATTTTTTTTGCCAGGAACCAAGCTGTAAACTAGCTTGGACCATGTCTTTTTTATAAGGCACTTTGCCATCAACCAGCCAGGGCTTTTCGTCAAACTCAGGGTGAAATTCCAGCAAATTCCGGCCGATACCGCTGAGGATCTCGCTGTCAGTAAATACCACCTTCACCAGAGGATCTAATAAAACCCACAGCCGCCGACCATAGCCCAACAATCGGGCCCCATCCTGCAATACCAGATCCGCAGAGGGAGTGCCCCACAATGCCTGCACTTGTGTGGCCGTCATTTGCGGTTTGACGCCCATCGCACCTTCAGTCAGCGACACATGCATATGCGGCGGGGCTATCACTTTATAGTCTGATTCAGCCCGGGCAAAAGCCACGACGGTATTAATGGATGTTTTTACTTCCAGCGTGCCCAGACTTTGGCGGATCTGCCGGCTGCTGCCTGGATCAGCGCTGGTATCAGACAATGCATCATTGCCATCACAAAACCGAAACAGTTCCAGCTGCACGAACACATCAGAATTGTTACCCGGCGCTTTATATTCAGCTTGTTTGAGTTGCTGCAATAACACCGCATCAAAACGGCGTGCGCTGGCATTTTCACGCATTTGCTGTAAATAGCGGGCGACTTCAGGCACGTCGCGCAACTGCGAGAATCTTAGCAGGTTGTTATTACGGACTTTCAGGGTGGTTTTGACCGGCAGTACATCATCCTGCTTGCACTCCGGCAGAAATTCGACAATTGGCGCCAAGCTTTGTGCTTGAAGCGGCAAGCTGCTCAGTAACAACAATGTCAGCAGTGTCCAGTAGCAATGCATCCTAGCATCCTTCCCTAAAGAAACCTTAATAAAACATTGTTTTAACATATCTCTAAACATCAGTGGATGCAAGCTGGCAAATTTGCCGGTCATGCCAGCGACTAAACAGCAATAACGCCAACACAGCACCGAGCAAAGCAAAGGCCATATCGGCCTGCGTATCCCACGTATAGCCCTGCGTGCCAAGGAATTCATCGGCTCCCTGCCCCAATGCAACCGCAGCGCCCCATTCAATCAGCTCATAGCTGGCACTAATAGCGAGGACGATACAGAGCAGTAAAAACTGCAACATCCGTTGGCCCTGGACATAAGCCCCGCGAATAATGATTTCGCGCGCCACCAGGACAGGCACAAAGCCCTGCATCAAATGGCCGATTTTGTCATAGGGATTGCGATCCAGTGCGAACCAGTCAATCAGCCAGAAACCGAGCGGTACCCGGGCATAACTGTAAGTGCCGCCAAGAATTAGCACGGCCGCATGCAACAAGATCAGGCTATATAACAAAGGGGTCAGCGGATAGGACTGACTGCTATGCCATAGCAGCGGCCACGCCAGTAACACCGGGAAGACTTCCAGTAACCATGTGGTCCGATCAAAAGGTGCCCAGGCTGACCACAATAAGAACGCGAACAACAGGCCTGAGCCGGCAAAAAATTGTCTGGAAGAAATCATCAGTCACCAATATCAGCAGTTTCTGAACCAATGTAAGCAGTTACAAGCCATAGGTAAAGCCTGCTCGTCGGTGAATTTTGTTAAATAATGGATAAATATTAAGTTTTTTTATGATGCAAACTGGATAAGCCTTGCTGGTCTCAGATTTCAGCCAAAGACCAGGCGTCCAGCTGTCGGGTGGAGCAGAAATATTGGGCAGTTCCGCTGATCGGATCAACAAAACGCAACTGCTGCGCCAGTAATTGTAACGGGCCTGCCAGCTGTTCAGTTTTAGGCAACAGTGTCGGGTAATAAGGGTCAAATAAAATCGGGCAGCCGATGGCCTGCATATGCAGCCTGAGCTGGTGGGTTTTACCGGTATGCGGTGTCAGCTGAAATAATCCCAGCTGATGTCTGCGGGCCACCAAACGCAAGGTGGAATGTGCATTGGGCTCGCCACTGACGGCCTGCATCAGGAACCTTGGCTGACTTTTTTCCAGCCGGTTGTGCAGTTCGAACTGTTGTGGCAGTGACTGGTGCTGCAGCGATTCCGGTAAGCAGGCAACCGCCTGATAGGTTTTCTCAATCAGGCCCTGTGCAAACAGCTGATAATAGGCGGCGCGGCTTTGCGCATTGACCGAAAACAACACCAATCCGGCGGTATCCCGATCTAACCGGTGTACCGGGGCGATGTCTTCAAGTCCGGTATCACGGCGCACGCGTTCCAGCAGGCATTCGTTAACAAATTCGCCGCCGGGGATCACCGGCAAGCCATGTGGTTTGCAGGCCAGCAAGATATGGCTGTCCTGATAGATAATCTGATGTGCGGCCTGGACCACCGGCTCTGCGACCACTTCGCGGTAATAACATAGACGGCGGCTCGGTAAAAATGGCGCTGCCATCGAGACCGGCTCGCCATTGTGCCAATGGATTTTGCCGTCACGAAACCGCGCAGCCCAAATTTCCGGGGCTATCCGCGGGAACTGGCTACACAAAAACTGATACAGATTGTCCCAGCCCTGATTGACCGGAGGTAAGGTAATTTCGGAAGGCCGCGCCGCTTTAGACATCATCACTCCTGGAGCACCGCCTGACCGGGCGATGCTATTGGCGCGCGCATCTTAACAAATAACGCTTAGAGTGCCCACAACACCAGAAATGCCGTCAATACGACCAGCGCGCAGGTCCAAAGCAAACGCTGGCGTAAACCCGCACTACCGAGCGTACACACCAATGCCGTTTTCACCAGCGTATTGCTGAGCACTGCAATGACCAGCGCAGTTGCAGCAAGCTGCTCCCGTCCAGCCTGCTGAGCATATTGCGCCATTGATAAGGTGATCGCATCGACATCGGTCGTGCCGGCGATGGCCGAAACCAGATAAAGACCCTCCGCCGGTGCAAAATGCTCGGTCAGCTTGACCACCAGCAATACCGCCGCAAACATCAAGCCAAACTGGCTGGCTGCCCACAGACTAAAAGGGTTACTGACGCTGGTCGCAGAATTCGCCTGCAACTGCGGCGCCCGGCGGTAAAAGTAAGCAGCCAGTGCCAAAGTCACCAGCGCCATCGCGCCAATCGCTGGCCACAACGACGCCAGTAACGGCAGATAGACGATGCCAACCATCAGCAGCACGCGCAATGACATCACGGACCAGGCAAGTAAGATACCGCACGCCAGCGCATCATCCTGATTGTCACCGCCCTGCGGCTGCTGACTGAGCTTTGCAAAGCTCAGGCTCACCGCCGTCGACGACACCAGACCACCTGCAAGCCCCGCCACCGCGGTGCCGCGCGCCGGCCCCAGCAGCCGGGTCGCGATATAACCGACCAGCGACAACAATGAGATCAGGATCACCAACAGCCAGATTTTATAAGGATTAAAAGCTTGCCAGGGATCGAGGGCGTGGTCGGGCAACAAGGGCAACACGATAAAAGTCGCAATGAGTAACTTCAGGCCGGCATACAAATCGTCATTGCCGATTTTATCGACCAGGCCGTGCAGAGGTTGCTTAAAGGCCAGAATGGCGGATGTCATGATCGCCAGCGCGACGGCGATACCTGCATGACCGTGCATCACGGCGCCGCCAAGTAAAAATACCAGCATCGCACTGAGTTCAGTTGTCAGACCCGGCACTTGTGGCTCTTCACGTTGTTTGCGGTTATAGGCCGCCAGCACCAGTAACGCCACCACCGCCAACACCGCCAGTTCAGGCCAGGGTTGTTGCAGTTGCAAGCCAAGCCAGGCGCCGGCGGCCCCCAGCAGCGCCATTAACATAAAAGTGCGCACGCCACCAAAACTACTCAAGTTGCTGACTTTGTGTTTTTCGCGCTCAATGCCGACTAAAGCACCGATGGCGAGCGCATAAGCGAAGTTTTGTAAAATAGTCAGCTCGGTTTGCATTAAAACCTGCGGTGGTTCAAAGCCCTATGGATTGATTTCAGCATTAATCACGCGCTAAAGCTATGAGCTGGCGCAATTTATTGCCAGAAAGTAAAAAGGCGCAAAAGCGCCTTTCTGTTGGGTCCAAACCGCCGTGCGGCCTTATTGCTTTTTATGCAACTCAAACCAGGCCAACGTATGTTCAATTTTAGCGATCATCCGGCTGGGCCGGCCAGCAATGCCATGTGGCGCACCCGGCACCCGCACTAACGCTGTAGGCACATGCTGCAGTTTCAGCGCCTGATACAGCTGCTCCGACTCACTGATCGGCGTGCGGCGGTCCGCTTCACCGGTCATGATCAGGGTCGGCGTTTTGATTTTGCCGGCATTGGCGATCGGTGAACGCTGCCAGTAATGGTCCAGATGCTCCCACGGCACACCGGGGAACTGATGATAGGTCTGATACAAATAACTATCCCCGGTCAGCACTTTACTGACCCAGTTGATAATAGGTTTGATCACCGCCGCCGCACGATAGCGGTCAGTCAGACCAATGGCATAAGCGGTCGCGATGCCACCGGCTGAACCGCCGGCGATATAGACGTTGTCGGCATCAACAAAACCTTTGGCAATCATCGCATTCACGCCGGAATCATGGTCGGCATAATCTTCCGGTGAGCTGTATTTATTGTGTAATAACAACGCAAACCGTTCACCATACCCGGTACTGCCACGATGATTATCGTAAAACACCACATAACCTTCGCGGGCAAAACGCTGCATCTCGGCACTAAAATGCGGACCGTAGGCCAGATGCGGTCCACCGTGAATTTCCAGCATCATCGGGTATTTTTTCTTCGGGTCAAAGTCCGGTGGCAAGATGTACCAGCCTTGGATCAGTTCGCCGTCAAAAGATGATTTGTACGTGATTTCATGTACCTGCCCCAGGGTTTTATGGCCCAGCAAGTCTTCATTCAGCTGCGTCAGCTGGCGTACTTTGCCATCCTGCCACAACGCGACGTCGGCCGGACGCGATGCATCCCCTTTGGTAAACACCAGTTTTTCAGCACTTTGCTGGTACTCACCGCTTAAATACGGCTGCGGCAGGCCGGTACCGGATAACTGGTCCGTCAGCACGGTCAGTTCTCCGCCTAAATCCAGCAGCGCTACTTTGCGCAGACCTTTTTCATCATATTGCACGGTCAGCTCGTCATTGCTCCACCAGTCCGGCGCATTCAAATCTAAATCGAGCGAGGCGCCGATATCGCGGCTTTTTCCGGACGCGACGTCCAGCACTTTCAGTTTACCGTTGGCGAACGGCAACTTGGCATTACTCCCCCACAGATAAGCCAGCTTTTTACCATCCGGTGAAAATACCGGGCTGGTTTCCTGGCCAGGCACTGCTGTCAGCTGTTTCAGTTGACCAGAGCGAAGGTCCAGCTGATACAGATCGCTGTCCCGTGGCTGATACTCCCAGTCTGGCGCCAGATTGGCGGAAAACACCAACGCTTTGCCATCCGGACTAAACGTCAGATCTTCGCCATAACTGCGATCGCCGCTGGTCAGCTGACGCGCGGAGCCACCGTCGCTACTGAGTAAAAACAGATGACGGTATTCCGATTTGAGGAAACCCTGACCATCAGCCTGATACTGCGCGCGGTCAATCACCACCACAGGTTCAGACCAGTTGGCATCTTTGGGTTTTTTCGGCATTTTGACCAGCGTCGTCAGTGCGGACGGTGTGGCCGGCAAGTTCATCGTAAAGGCCAGTTGTTTGCTATCCGGTGACCAGGTCAGGTTGGATGGGCTTTTGTCTAAACGGCTCAGCTGGGTCGTTTGCGCAGTTTTGACCCAGTGCAGATGAATTTGCGCTTTGCCGCTTTGATCAGAAATAAACGCCAGCCGGCTGCCATCAGGCGCCCAGCGTGGCTGACTGTAATTAAATTTGTCCGCATACAACGGCGTATGCTGGCCGCTTGCCACGTCAATTTGCCACAACGCGGTGCGGGCGCGGTCCGTCATGATGTCATTGCTGTTGCGTACATAAACAATAGTACGGCCATCCGGCGATGACTGCGGATCGCTGGCCCATTCCAGACCAAAAATATCTTCCGATTCAAAATAAGAGGGTTGTACCAGCGGAGCGGCCGTTGTCGGCACTCCGGTTGCTGCCAACACATGAAAACTACCGCAAACACCGGCGACGACGCTCAGGCCTGCAGCCTGGAAAAAACCGGACAAACGAGATTTAGCTGAAAACACGATGACACTCCCTGAGTTGATAAAATCAACACTAAAAGAGCAAACCCGGTGTGACAAGCGAATTGTGGCAAAGCAGGTCCAGCAGCGTTTTTTATCGGTTAAATGGTTAGAGCTAGGGCTAGACCTATATCTTATCCTGTAGCGGACGACAACGACCGACGTAGCGCACAAACATCATCAATGGCAATAACAACAGACCCAGGACCATGGCACACAACACGCAAAACAAGCCAAAACTAAACCAGCCCTGGGCGGGAGTCACGCCAAGTCCAAACACCAATAACAGTGTGCATAGCTGGTGCAGCGGTACCGACAAAGCGAGCGGATAACAATGCCGCTGCGGTAATAAACGGCTTAGCCAATACCAATAAACAGTGCCCGCCACCAACAAAACACAGCCCAGCAAAAAACCATAAACTAAATCCACTACAGCTCCTGATCCGCTTCATCGCGGATATACCATAGCGCTGGCGTGAACTCAGACGCAATGGGTTGATGATTTTGTTGCAGATAGCGCTGGTGAAAAGCTGGTGTCGGCAAAAACAACTACGACGTGATGCATGGGCTGCAGTGAGTGCCAAACAACAAGCATAAAAAAAGGCAGCTGCAGTGCAGTTGCCTTTTTTTCGGTTGTTACCAGAACCTCAGATTTCTCTGCTGGCTCCGGTCACTGTAATTACAAATTACAGAACAACGATTTTCTCAGCTTGTGGGCCTTTTTGACCTTGTGTCACAGTGAACTGTACACGTTGGCCTTCTTGCAGAGTTTTGAAACCTGTGCTGGCGATTTCGCTGAAGTGAGCGAAAACGTCTGGACCTGAAGCCTGTTCGATGAAGCCAAAACCTTTAGTTTCGTTGAACCATTTTACGGTGCCGGTAGTTGTATTAGACATGGTAATTACCTGTATTAATTAAATTTATTGTGCCTGGTGTCAGGCGATGGTGCTGAAAGAGATGTTTAAACTTATGGATACAGGAGGTACTAAAACAACAGTAACATTCGTTGTGGTGCATAAATATTGAACAGACTAACAAAGCAAGGCCATTGTATAGCCTTTGGCGATCCTGTCAAACTTATTTCGCTTAGTTATTAAAATAAAATTTTTTATAACGTTCATTTTGAAGAGTTGCCGTCACTCATCTTCGCCTATATCCCCAAAAAAACGAGCCTCCCCTCCGACAATAGCGCGCGTTCAGGCAGCCCGGTATACAAAGCGGCCATTGCCATCAATAAAAAAGGGCCACTGCTGGTGGCCCTCTGGATATCGCGTGGTTCACTTTATTGTTCACATAGCCGACCGCAAAACATCCTGTTTTTGCTGCCGGCTGTTCAACCTGATGTCGCCGGCTCAGCCTTTGGCTTTGACGCTGTCGACCCAGTTCTGTACGCGCTGTTCCAGCACTTTCAGTGGCAACGCACCACCACCGAGCACTGTGTCATGGAAACCACGAATGTCGAACTTCTCACCTAAGTCCGCTTTGGCTTTGGCGCGCAGTTCGAGGATCTTCAGCATGCCGATTTTGTATGATGTGGCCTGACCTGGCCATACCAGATAACGACGCACTTCGGATTTCACCGCGCCTTCGGCCACCGGTGAGTTCGCCAGGAAGTATTCAACAGCCTGTTGTTCAGTCCAGCCTTTAGCATGCATACCGGTATCGACAACCAAACGCACCGCGCGCCACATCTCGGTGATCAGGCGACCAAAATCGTTGTACGGGTTCTTATACTGGCCCATTTCTTTGGCCAGAGTTTCGGTGTACAGCGCCCAGCCTTCCTGATACGCAGTGAAACCAGCCTGGGTGCGGAATTTCGGCACGCCAGTCAGTTCCTGTGCAATCGAGATCTGCATATGGTGACCCGGGCTACCTTCGTGGTAAGCGATAGCTTCCATTTCATTTTTCGGCATCGCTTTCATGTCAGATAAATGCGCGTAATAAATGCCCGGACGTTTGCCATCGGCAGTCCCTGGGAAATAGTGCTGCGCCGCGCCCGGTTGTTCACGGAACGGTTCAACCCGTTTGATGATCAAAGGTGCTTTTGGCAGGATACCGAAGTATTGCGGCAGCTTGGCTTCGATCTCGCGGATAAAGGCTTCCGAGTCTTTTAAATACGCCTGACGACCTTCATCAGTGTCTTCATAAAAGAACTGCTTGTCGGTTTTAATGAATTTAAAGAAATCCTGCAGAGAGCCTTTAAAACCAACCTGATCTTTGATGGTGTTCATCTCTTTGGTCAGGCGCGCCACTTCGTCCAGACCAATCTGATGGATTTGGTCAGCGGTTAAATCCGTGGTGGTCGACTGCTTCAGTCGCAGATTGTAATACGCCACGCCATTTGGCTGCGTCGACACACCCGTTGGATTCACAACCGTTTTATCCAGTTCACTGGTCAGGAAAGTCGCCAGATTTTGATACGCCGGCAGGAATTGGCTGGTCAGGGCATTTTTCGCATCCTCGGTCAGCTTTTGGGCCGTCGCATCATCAAGCTTGTCGGCTTTTTTCAGCGCTTCGATTTTGCCCTTAGCGTCGCTCCATAACGGTGATTCTTTATCTGATTCAGTAAACGGGGCACCCGTGACCAGATTATTGACCTGTTCAATCACGCCTTCATAAGCAAAACGCGGCGGTCGCACACCAGCGTCGGCATATTTTTTCGCCCGTTGCTGCAACTCAGCGATGGCTTTGGCAATGCCGCCGATCCGCGTGATATAGGCTTCCATGTCTTTGACTTCTTCGACTTTATGGAAGTTGATCATCACCTGCGGTAACAAGGCATGGATGCCCTGCATTTGGTTAAACACATACTGATTAACGCGAAACGGCACGGCATCACGGACTTCTTCATATTGATAAATCCACAGATCGTAAGAAGTTTTCGCTTCAGTATCGAGCTTGCTGTAATCGAAGTTCGCTTTCAGCTCTTCGACGGTGCCGGCATACCAGGCCAACATTTTGTCTTCGCCAGCTTCGGTCACATCGTCAATTTGATCGTTTTTATCTTTCCGGCCCTGGAATGTCATCTGCAGTGGGCTCATCTGCAATTGTTCTTCGTACTTCTGTTCAAACCATTGATTGATCCGCTCAGACTCCGATTGCTGAACTGCGACGGTCTCTGCAGGTTTTGCCGCTTCGGCCTGTGCCGGTGTCGTGGTGCTGTTTTTGCTATCCGGCGCCGGATTACAGCCGGTCAGTACCGCAGCAATGGAAAAGGCTAATAAAGTATGTCGCACTGGAGTGTTCCTCTGTGTTGGGTCCGGATAGGCCGGTTCTCGTTGTAACTGCGCGTTGCCAGCAGCATGCTGGCGCTAAATTACGCTGAAATATTTGCAGCGTCGAAATGAAAATTGTAAACAGTGCTTTCAGCTAGCTCAGGGCTAAGGTCATAAAAACACTGTTTGGATCTTCGATATAATCAGCAAAAGGCGGGCATTCGACAAAACCAAAGGCCTGATACAAAGTGCGGGCAGGCTGAAAAAACGCCATGGAGCCGGTTTCCAGACTCACCCTCTGTAAACCACTTTGCTGTGCGGCAGCGAGCAGATGCGTCACTAATAACCGACCACAGCCCTGCCCCCGGAACGCCTCGGCGACCCGGGTGGATTTAATTTCGCCATGTTTTTCGCCATAGCAGGCATCCAGCTGCTTTAACGCGATACATCCGGCCAATGTGGCAGGCGCAGTGGTGTCGGCTTGATGCCAGAGCGTCCAGAAGCGGATATCGGCTTGGCGCAATGCTGTTAAATCCAGGGCGTGGACACTTTCCGCTGGTGAGGTGGCTTGCATATCAGCCATATGCGCGGTCAGTAAGGCGGCTATTTCCGGGCCTTGTAAATCGTCAAGACGAATAACAAACATGGCAGGTCCTGCAAAAATTGACGGATGAGTCCAATGGGCTGTTTATATCAGCCGGCTGGGCCGACGCTGCGCCTGGCAGCGACCAGTAACGCCATTATTGCGACGAAATGCAGTAGAACCTCTGTAAAACGCCAGACGTGGTGGGTGGTTGTTCCGGTTATTGCGCTGAGCGACAAGTTAAGATTGGTGCTTCATAGCCCCACTGCAGACGGACACCGTCTTGTTGCGGCCACAACGTCTCATTCCGTCCAACGTAGTCAGTGCCATTTGCCTGTAGAAACATCAGGCTGACGCTG
>JACCDS012262454.1_pt1 | contig 24507 bp, 29 predicted proteins | sample 7446441 | NCBI WGS metagenome assembly JACCDS01 (sample SAMN15323445, study PRJNA562643) | freshwater metagenome | isolation source: river surface water | place: USA:Blue River Watershed | collected 2017-08-17 | reverse complement strand
GGGCTTTACCGTCAGTCCATGAAATTTCATATTTTGGATTCTTGGCATGAATTTGGGTAATTACCCCCTCCTTTCCCGTGACTCGACTAATAACGCGATCGCCAATTTTGGGTGGATTGGTACGGGGGTGATAAGGCAGTGATTGTAAAGAGGATTGTAACGAATCCACGTCATCATGACACAAGTGATCCACTTTTTCGGACTGGATCACTTGTGGATCACTTGGTGGATCAGTTGCTGTATCCCCTGCGGTGTCTGGGTTTGACTGTTCATCCGATCCAAGTGATCCATGGATCGGGGGGGGTAGGGGTGTTTCGTCGATACCGCCTTCCCCCTCGTTTTGGTGGATCACTTGGATCACTTCGCCTGAAACCGTTGGTATAGCGTCATTTCCCAAGTGATCCATCAAGTGATCCACAAGTGATCCACTATTTTTGTGTGGATCACTTAAATCATTCCATGCTAAAAAGTATTGATTTACCTTACCCTTTCTGATTCGGGAAACTAGCCCTTCACTGGCTAGTTTGCCTACAGCTTTTCGCGTTGCGCCAGCGCTTGCTGAGATACCGTGCGCTAAATCGCTGCACTCATATTTCGTGTTGCGATTTTGCGACAAAAACTTCAAAATCCTTTCTTTCATTGGTGCATCCGAATCACCTGTTTCCTGTTTGCTAGCTTCCCCTAAAAACTGCCAGCGACCGGTTTCGGGATCTAACTTAATGCAGTATTCGGCCGGCCTGCGGTAAGAGCGAGTTTTACCAATGGTCAGTATCCGTTCAGTGGCATCTACGGCGGGGTGGTTGGGGTCTTTGGCTAGCTTCATTTCAATAGAGCAGCTTGCTTTGATCGCCGTACTACCCCTCACATCTCCCACCTTATTGGAATGGTGGATGAGGAAAATGCATTTATTTAGCTGTTCCGACAGTGCTCGTAAAGCCACAACCGGACGGGCGTATTCCACATCGTTCTCGCTGACCAGTGAGTTCTGGCTGACTGAGTTCAACGAGTCGATAAGTACTAAGTCCGGGTTGTAATCCTCAATCTCTCGCTTCAACCCAGCGATGTTATCGATATTCCAGAATCTCAGAAACTCAATTTCATGGTCATCGGTAAAGCCCAGGGCGTCCAGGCTGGCGTGTATCTCCGCCGAAGTTTCGTCAGTTTGCACCAGTAGGATTCTTCTCTTGGAGGCCGTGGTGTGGAAGTAGCCATTCCAGGGTTCTCCTGTTACCAAGCTCAATGCCCAGTCATAAAATAATTTAGTTTTCCCCACGCCGCCCTCAGCGTGGAGAAGGACTAAACCCTGCTTAGGGAGCAGTCCATGCAAAAGCCACTCTATATATTGGCCTGCTAGTTTGCGAATGTCGGCTAAAGTTTCCCGTTTTGAAGATTGACTCACCAAATGCCTGATCCAGACGTCCTGGATAAAGGGCATTGACACATTGAATCTTTTGGCGCATTGGTTCAGCTCCCAAAGCTTGAGAGAACTGTTTTCAATCCCAAACTCAATCTTTTCTACCGCCGCGATGAGTTGAGCGTGCCGAGCAAAGCTACGTTGGTCAGCGGTCTTTAAGTTGTGGAGAATCCCCTTTTTCCCCAGGAGCTTTTCTTGAAGCTGCTCATTTAGGACTTCCTGGCTTATCCAATCTTCGTGGCCTAACTGGCTAATTTCGTATCCTGCCTGAATTAGTAAGCGGCGGTGATACTTGTCCATGAGGATGGCGGCATAGCGATCGACATTGACCGACGCTGGACAATCAGCCAGTTCACAGAGTGCGGCTTGTCCGCCAACTTTGTCTAAGCGTTTGTGTTCGTGAAGCCAAAAGGTTACAGACATCAAATCACAGGTTTGCCCCGCACCGTAAATCGCTAAGGCCGCCTTGTAGATTTCCTTGTGATAGTTAATGTAGAACGCTTCAGGTCTTAACGTCTCTGCGACCCTACCGATAGCGTTCGGGTCGATGAGCAACCCTCCCAGTAGCGCCCGTTCGGCGTCTATATTATGGGGGGGGATCTGTTCGGAGAAACTAGAAAGCGAAAGGGGACTTTGTACCATGACTAAAATCCCCCCTTGATGGATATTAAAGATTTGCGATCGGCTGTTGCAGACTTCTGAATTTGCGGCGAACTAATTGTAATCTTGAATTGGTTTAATTGTGTGTGCCGCCAGGTGTGGCCAAACACACCTCCGGCACGTTTCCTTGCTATGATGTTCATTGCAAGCCTCCTTGTATTTTTAAAGGTTGAAGAGTAGTTTTCCTCCGTAATATCACGGAAATTTTCCCGAAACGGAGGAAAACCACCAAAGACTAGGATAGAACGATTGAGCGATCGCCTGCACCAACCCAGGCGATCGCTTTTGGTTATGGTTCCTTGTGATCGGTTCCCCCTAAAAGTTGAGCCGCCTCAAGTAATGTCCTACCCATAAGCTGTAAATTGGCTTGAAGTTGCCTCGTTTTTTCAGGGGTTGCTTGCTCTTGATCGGCTAGGTCACTCAGCATCAGGGCGAGTTTCCTATCGAATTTTAAAAGAAAAGTCCAAACAAAGGCATAATCCCATGCTGGATCGGGTTCAGGTAGCTCTCTTACTTCGATGTTTAAGTTTGATGGTTTCATTGTGATTACTAAGCCTCTTTTATGCAAACATCTTGCTGATTGCTTCTGGATTAAACCAATCAACGGGAATAGTAACGGGCTTTTCCTCTAAGACCTCGCCGTCGGAGTTTTTAAAACCCGTCAGCTTACCTTTAAAAGTTGGCTCCATCTTATTAGTAGAGGTCAGGCGTAACTGAATGGAGTTTCCTTCTCTCGCCTCAGCGTATCCCTCACTGCCTCCGGTGGTCTTATTGGTAAAAGCATGGGCTATAAGGATAATTCCCTCAGCCGCTTTACGGGGGTCACTGACGGCTCGGCCGGAAAATTCGCTAGCAGCTTTAGCACATTCATCATGCTTGGCGTAGTTGGTCAGTTCGTCCCAGATAGATGTGATGATAGGGTCTTTATCTTCTTCCCTGGTAGCCCATCGTTCAAAAGCTGCCTCGAACCCGTCACGGATATTTTGCCAATTTTGCCCCGTTCCATAAATTTCAGGCTCTATAGCAATAAGCTGCTTCCAACCCTTAGAGCGATTTTGGTGAAAGTGGGGGTCACAAATGCTTTCGATTTTCCACCCTTCTAGGTGATATCGAGCTAAGGCGATCGCACTGGCACAATATGTTTTCCAACTGCCCATATCCCCCAAAATCCAAAGCGGCTTGTAGCCAGTGCAAAGCTCATAAAGCCATCCGTCCTCATGGGCTTTGAGTTTGTCAGTTAGTTCAGCCCTGGCGGCTTCATTCCCGGTAGGCTCTCCCCCATTCCCTTTTTTCTTGGTGGGTTTATTAAGTCTGTCTGTTTCAGCCCGGTGCTTGGCTTCTTTCTCCAATTGCTCGGCTGCCTGTGCCTTGAGTGTGGCTAGCTGAAACTCAAAAGAGGCATCATCCAATCTTTCTCCTTTAGCGTAGCGCTCGGCGGCTAATTGGCGCTCTTGGTCGCTCATTAGCTCAAGCAGTGCTGTGCCGTGTTCGCGAGCCATCATATCCCGGATAAATTCTTCCTCATGCTGAGCTTTAAGTTCTTGAATGCTTAAGTGCTTATTTTGCTCAAGCTCTCGCTCGGTCACTAGAGCTTTTTTATTTCCCACGATCACATCGAGGTTTTCCTCAAGCTGGTGGGTGCCGTGTTTGATCATAAAGAATGCTGCCCCCAAAAAAGCAGCACTGCAAAGCCCAAATAGACCAGCATGAGGATTTTGAGCCGGGACATAGTTAAGCAGCGTAACCTTCCCCCTAAATTCCTGACTATTAGATAATTCCATCGCCACCCGCCACGCCACGCCGCGACGGATTTTAGAGCCAGTGCAGTAGTTTAGGGCGTTCTCGATATGGGTAATCGGAGGCTTGAAGCAAAACTCCTGATAATCAAACCGGCTGCCCTCGATAGAGAAAGCGGGGATAAGCAAACTGAAACCAGCCGCTACGGCAACACCAGCAACAAAGGAGTTTTGCCGTAACTGCTTTTTAATGGCTTCTTCCTGTAGGGTTAATAATTTATGAGGCATAGCTATCTATCCCTTAAAGATTTAAGCCAACCAAGAACCAAGACCACTCCTACTGACATCAATAAAACTGAATAAAAGTAGGGGGGTAAAAAGTCTTCAACTTTTGGGCGTTCGTATTGCTGAATCTCTGAATAAACGGCGTTAATTTGGTCGATGGTGTGATTGATGTCAAAGGCAATGGAATAGATAGTAAAAGTAACTATTCCCACGCTACTGACGAATTTAATCAAGGTGGTTAATGGACGATTCATAATTCTTAGTGTCCAGCCATCTTCGGTTTTTTGGAATTCAACCTCGGTTAAGTTTGAAAGTGAAGGTATCCAAGCGACAAATAAGCAAAGCCAGGTTGTGAATACCGTCTGAACTGCAAACTGAAAAAGCACCAGTGCTAGACTGGCGCTAGCCACTTGACACCCAGCAAAAAACAGCATTTCCTCAATCAATTTACGGGTTTGTATCCGGGCTTTTTGAGTGTGGATGTATTCCTCGATAAATTGATTGGTAAAACTGTCTTTGTCCTCTATTTGTTCTTGCTCTAATTCGGGTAATTGAGGTAACATAAGCATTCGACAATCGTTTAGCCAGCTAAGGAAGGGATAAACTTCTTAGCTGGCTTTTTTTCATTAGAAACCTAGAGCCGATACAATCCGTCCTAGAGACTGCATTACACCTTTAGAGCGCTGAACTCGTGGAGTATTTCCAGACGTGTCTGAGGCTAAATACTCACGGCGTGGCAGTAAGTCTAGCCGCTCATTCTCGCCATTTTGAAGTAAGTGTTTTGCTGCATTTAATTCAAAACGTTTATTTTCCTCGATCTGGCGAACTTCAGGGCGATTTGTTTGTTCGAGCAGTCTAGCGTCACCATCTACGCCTGTCATGTACAGGTCAATGTAGCTTTTTAACTGCACATAATTAATGGCGTATTGATGGCGCTGTAATTCAGCTCTGGCTTGAGCGATATATTCAGCTTTTATCTCCTTGCGTTGATTACCGTACTTGGTATTAGCCAGAGAAGCCTGCCCCGTCGCCTTATCAATATTAATAGCAGCACTAGCGCCCTGCTTAAGGATGTTGGCAACGCCTTTGTTGTAGGTTTCGGTGCCTTTAATTAAAGTTAGGTAGGCATCCTCTAGTAAAGGCATTAGTTCCTGGATCTGTTGCCCTTGCCTAGCTGCCTCTCCTATTGTTTTAAGCGCCTGCTTATCGCCTTGTAAGGCAGAATCCAGGGTCTTCAGGTCTAGCCCAAACTTATTCTTGAGCATCCCAGAGATGCGTTTGGCTTTTCCAGATACGTGGTTTTTGATTTGAAATTTACTGCTCATTAGATTGAGGATTTGAATGTGTTAATGGGCGATTCCATCTTGTGGGCTTATCCCCCTCAAGGCGATTAACAGCAGCCATTAGCAGGGTGAATACAATTAAGAAGGTAAGGGCAATAGATAAGCTGTTAATCACCCAAGAGGGTAGGTAAAAGGTTAAAGCGGGGGTTGAGGTGTCAGTTCCCCCGCTTTTTTGTGGCTGCTCTACAGCCCGGTCTTCGACAATCGAGCCATCATCTCTTGCTCGAAGTGACCGAGCTGACTCCGGGCTTGGCTGAAAAAAGAGGTTTGCCGTGCCTCCTCTTTACTCCCTTGCTCGGTTAGTAGCTGATTGAATAGTGTGAGCATTGACCCGCGACGGTTCACATGATCATCGAGGGATTTGACCAATAAATTAAACTCGACGCCCCGGAGATGTTCTAGAAATTCCTGAACCTGAGAGACGTTGCTAAAAGTTCGCTCCATTGCATAGTCGGTGATTTGCTGCTGAAGCTCGGGATGGTCACTAAAGGTTCGTTCCACCATTCCTGCGACTTCACTTTGAGGGACTAAACCCGATTGACTTGGCTCTCGCGGTACAATTCCTGAAGATAAGGGGTTCTGCGTTGAGGAATTCTCCTCTTTGTTTGGGGGTAAGGCGTAAGAGGTTGCATCCTGCCCCTGCCCCTGTTCCATATTTGTAATGCGTCCGGTTCCCCGATTATCTTCTTCGTCTTTCGGCCCGATCGCTTCATTTTCCTCCTCGATGCTTTGTGCCAGTTGAGAGGCGGCGGTGTTTTTTGTCAGTGTGCCAATTTGTGAATTACTGGCTTGATAGTAATCAATTAATCGGTCACACACCTGGTTAAGCTGCTCGTCGCTGGGATTAGCCTGATCGTCCAGGGGAAGTTCCGCGTAAAATTCGCGAATAACCCCCAGGGGGATAGCTCGATCATTCGGCCGGATACCGCGATCGGACAAACGAGATTGTATGCGCTTGATAAACTTAGTTGTAGTCATGACCAATTTCCTTAACTAGGGTGTGACGTTGTGACCGCAGTTGGTTCAAAGTATGGCGATACTTTTGAACTAGGGAGTTTGGGGCGTTGTCCTCAGACTCCCATTGTTTTAGCCAGTCTTGAATCGCTTCGTAATCGGAGGAGAAAAGTAAGCTTTCGATCAGTGCAGCTCGGTCGGAGCTTTGCTTATAAAGTTCCGACCGGTATTGATCAGCCCAGTCAAGCAGCTCGTTCATCTTGGATTTCCTCCATTACCTCGTGAGTGGCGTCAATCGCTTCAATCAAGGCTTGATATGCCTTAGGATTTTCGCTTTTTAAGCCTTGAGCTTCAGCCATCACTTTTGCCCAGCGTAGGGCGGTGTAAGCCCGCTCTAGATTTTCAGCAAAAGTTTCTGAGTAAAATTCATCCACAGCAAGCCTCCTTGGGGAGTTTGGTTGAGTAATGCGCCTTGTATAGAAAGGCGTGTACAAAGATGCTTTTAAGCTGCTCTACAGAGTATTTTCTATGCCTCCTGTACCCTCCTAGTGGCTGAAACCATCGACTAATAGTTGTTTGATGGGGCTTAATGCCATAAGAGGCTAGCATCATTAGAACTTCTCTCCCCTCAAAAGTACGATTAGCTTTCGCCAAGATTTCTTCTACCTGACGATAGCAATCAAGTAAGCCATCGACTCCAATTGCAGAGCGCGGGATAGACTGCCTAAGCTCTGCAAAAAACTGAGCATTAGAAACAGTTACCTCTAACCGATGTTTTTTTAAAAGCCTTTTGACTCTGTACCAAGTATTGTCTGTAACTCTTCCGGTTATAGCCTCGTAGGCTAGTCGTGCTTCAAATTCACTCATCCATGAAAGTCCTCCGTTAATTTGTTAGCGCCCATGCAACTTCGTTGATTGCTAGGTGTCACACCGCAGCGACATTAATCTCACCTCGCAGTCGCTTAATTTCACTTTGCAGTCGCTTTATGAGCCTGCTGTCACTCCGCAGCTAGTGGGAATTTTTTTTTCCGATTCCCCTTTGCAAAGGGCGCAGGTCAAAGGCAGCAAGGGTTACAGCAATTTAGTCCTTGTAAATAATCCTTTGTGCCTGCACTGATATTAGCACTAATATTTTATTTGTGCATCAATTCTGCATCATTGGTGTGCATCAAATCAGCCTCAAGCATCTGTATCATAGGGATGGGAGAATTATGAGGTAACTGGACTTTATGAAAATGCCTGTAATCAACATCACTGTTAGTTCATCCGTTCACCGGCTTTTAATCAAAATGGCTGCTGAAACAGGGAAATCAATCTCCGGACTGGGAGCTGAGTGTATTGAGATCGGGATGGACAAAAAGATAGAAGCGATCAACAAGCGTGCTGTGTTTCTTTCAATGGAGGAGAAACGGCAAGCACAGAAGGCTATCGAAGGAGACGAATAACTCACTAACAAAGAAGCGCCCAATGATCGGGCGCTTGTGCGTTCAGGGTGTATCGGCAATAAGTGACAGTACATTTATACCAATAAAATCATGGCGAACAAATTACTGCTTTTAGACCTCGACGGAACGGTACGCGAACCTAAAAGTCGCGCCAAATTTATCAACGACCCGAAAGACCAGCGAATTATTGAAGGGGCGTCTGAGGCGATCGCCTATTTCTCGCGAGCTTGGGAAATCATCGGCATCACAAACCAGGGTGGCGTGGCAGCCGGACACAAATCATTAGAAATGGCTTTTAAGGAGCAAGAGATAACGCTGGAATTGCTGCCAGAAATGAGCTGCATCTATTTCTGCCCAGATTATGAAGGGGAAAATTGTTATCAGGTTTCGAGGGAGCAAATTAGCGTGCACAAAAGATCCAAGCTTCCCAACCCCCACATACCAGGAACACTCTTATATCCATCTTTTCGCAAACCAGGAAGCGGAATGCTGAGGCTGGCTTTTGACAGGCTTGATTTCTATCCAGATGACCTTTGGTACGTGGGCGACCGAGAAGAAGATTTTAGTGCCGCTGAAGAAGCCGATTTTGATTTCCTTTGGGCAGATGTATGGCGCTCTGCCTTCTTAAAAGGAATGAATCAAATTGACTTAAGAGGACGGGCAATGGATCAGGATTTGCTCGTTCGTTTTTTGGGATTTGATTTTTAAAGGAAGAATGGGGGCGTGATGCCCCTTTTTTTTTATTAAGGGGGAAGTATGGATTTAGCGGCAAGTTTGTACAAGGGTGGGCAATTAATCAGCGCCACAGAAAGCGACTACTCTACCAGTCGCGAATTGGGTTTAATCTGCCCTTTCTGTAAAGAGTCAGTGTACCTAGTCCGAGGTCATCTTCGACAAGGGAAAATGGTAACTGCTGCCTGGAGGCACTATAAATACTCGCCCCAATCAAATTATTGTGAGCGCAGGGCTGTATCAGGCGAAGGGAAAGCAATTTTGGCTGAATTTAAACCTCAAGCCAGAAATCAAAGATTGAAGCTATTCAACCGGCGATTCTGGGAAATATTTTGCTACAAAAAAGCAATTCCTGGGAATTTAAAAAAAACCTTATTGCGGTTCATGAGTGCGGCAAAGCTTGAGAAAATGTGCCGGCATTGCCATGAGCGCTGGGATGCTGAAGCCATCAAGGCAATCATCCCAGAAATAATCAGTTTTCGATTAAAGAACAAAAAAGCGGAAGAGTATCTTCGGTCTCATCCGAGTTTAAAGGGGGCAATTCCAGAAATTGCCGAAAATCTTGTAGAAGAATTTGTCAATATTAAGTTTTCAGTGCTGCGCCTAAAAATTCTTCATGAAGTAATTGATTGGCTTGAGACAAAAACTGCCTTTACTGCTTTTGAAAAAATAATTCAATTATCCCTGTACGATTGCCTGGAAATCCTGCCTTTTCCCGTACATTCTCAATCTGTGCAAGACATGGCTATTACCAGCCTCGTCCTAACGGACTGGGAAGAGGCGATCGCCAGCCTTGACAGCAAGACTCGGGCGATCGGGTTTGGAAAAATTTAGTTTCAATCCCTGATAGGGATTAGAGGACATTGCAAGGTGAAGCTGGTCTTGACCGGTGATTGCGTTCAAGTTTCAATACCTGATAGGCATTAGAGGACATTACAAGGGCGGAGGTTGCCAAACCGACCATTTAATAAGGTTTATCCGCCCCCCATAAATAATATCCCTCCTTACCGTAAAAGAGGGATAAACAACCTGGGTGCATCTACTACGAAATCTGAACAAGCATATTAAATCATTTTAGGGACTAATACCAATTCTTATTATTTCCTCATCCGGGTCTAGCCCCGCCCGTCGATTCATAATATGCTGGGCAGCCATCGTCGATTCGATCGTGTTGACCACCGTGTATCCTGCCTCCAAGCAAGAATCGGTAAAACCCTCCAAGAACTCCTCGGTGAATGAACGTAATCGGGGGTCTTTAATATTCTCAACATACTCTTCTGTCTGGCTCGATAGCGAAAAAGTCTGCCCAGACTGATTCCCCCATTTTTTAAAATTTTCCTCCCCCATTTTTTCTCTGAGTATCTGAGAGATAGGGTTATTGGGTCGTTTTTTAAGGTATCGTCTCCCTGACTTGAACGCCTTAAGTATGGCGGCATTCATCAAGGTGCCGAAGACGGTATTAGCCAACCCAGCCAACTGACCTAGCAGCTCATCTTTCGCTTCTTCGCCTAATTCGGCGTAGACAGCCACAGCAACCGACTTATTAATCGCCAAACTCAAAGCCCCCGGCAGAGCTCCACAAACCAGATACCCCATCAATGAACCGGCGAATTCTCCAAATAGCCCATAAAATCCCTCAAAGCTTTGCTGAATCTGACTTTCTATCTCAGTATCGGAAATCGCCCAATTGAAATTCCAAACGTATTGAACCGCCCGAATTCCAAAAGCAAAAAGGGCACTTAAGCCCAAAAGGACACCAAGCTGGACTAACAAAGGGGCAGCTAAAAGCCAAGTCCCAAAGCTAATTAAAGCCACTATCCCGACTGAACCAGCCGCGACGGCGGCGGCAATGGCTCCTACTGCAAGCACGCCAAAAATGACCTTTTTCATCTTCCCTTTTCCCGGAAGCTGGTCATAAATGGATTTTGCAATTTTATATCCGGGTAATTCCTTAAGCGTTAGTGTTAGCGCCATAGTTATTTATTAGTAGTTTGCCCTTTAGTAATTCGGTCGATACTTACCTTGCCTAGTAACCCATCAAACGGCAGTTGCTCCATCATTTTTAGAAAATCATCAAAATCGGATTCAGTTTTGCCTTTTGATAATCTTGTCCCCTTGTATTTCCCCCCTAATTCCTTATTACCACTTAAAATATCAGCCGTCCCTTCAGTTTTTTCTAAGTCTTTTTTAATTCTTTCTTTTTGTTTCTCCTTAAAAGATTTTTTGGCTTTACCACCTTTACCACCTTTAGTAACTGTCATAAATATTCCTTAAAGGGCTGAATTCTGAGCTCGATGAGATGCTGCCATTTGAGCCAAATCTAATAGAAAATCATGCAGGGAACCCTCCCCTGTCCAATCATCGTACAAAACCTTAATTGTGGAATTCTTTAAGAATTTCTCCACATTATTGATTTCTTCCCTGCTGGCATCGGGCTTGGGAATAGTAATTTGAATGGGGACATCTAGTGTCCTTTGATTGGTTGGGTAATCTAGGAAGTCTACAATTTCTTGTATCTGTGCTGCCGCCTCAGCCGTCTTGGCTTTAATTCCAGCCAATTCCACCATAGTTTTTAAAAACATATCAAAAATCAAGCCCAAAATTTTCATCGACTGGGCTTGCATCATAAATTGCTCTTTCATCGTAAGAGCAACATTAGGCAAAACAACTGTCTCTCGTTGCTTACCTTTTTTCTCTGGGTCAGCATCTTCAATTTCGATTTCTTGCATCCATTGCCCCAAAACGGCATTAAATTGCTTAGAGTACCAAGCCTGCCATTCAGCCAGAGAATTTATAGTTTCGTTATCAGGCGATAAAAAATCAAAGGCTTTCTCAAATATATTTCCGCCCTTTTTTTCAACTAAGGTTTTGGGCAATTTAAAAGGAAATACATCAATTCCGATCATCTTCAGAGATTTTTGTATTTGCTCTCCATTCACCTTATGAAATTCGGCTGAATTGTTAATGGTGAGCGTCTTTTTTTGAGCGCCTTGCTTTTCTTCATTGGCATCAAATATCTCTAGTTTTTGGGGATATTTCCCTTGATACTTTCTTATTTCTTTCAATAATTTTATTATTTCTCGGTTATCGGCTTGGCTACGGTTAGCCTGGTTAGAATTTTGAGGACAGCAAGACACGCAACATCTCCTTTTTTTACGAAAATTGTAATCAGGGACTTGATAGGCGCCATCTTCAGGATTCTTAAACTTAATAAAAGCAATACTCTTTGTTCCACCTCTAATATACACTTCAACACTATCAGCATCGGTGTAAGTGACAACTTCCGAAGATGAAGCGTAAGGTGCTAATCGTTGAAAATCCTTTTTTATTTCTCCGTATTTACCAACAGCAATCTCTGAGTTTTGAGTCCAATTGCCGGCTTGCCAATTGCCGCACTGATACCCATCAAAAAACCTAGACTGGAAGAAATTTTGAGCCCTCCAGTAATCTGGCTCCCTTAAATTTTGATACACAGCGCCATTAAAATCATTTCCATAATTTTCGTTGGCTCCAGAAGAATTAGAGGCGGAATAAACGCTTACTTGACGAAAAGTTGCAACTTCAAGGCTAGGAATGCTGCTTACAATTAAGATTTGGTCTCCTCTTTTTGACGGGTATTCAAGGGGACTAAGAGTGTGGGAAGAGAAAAACTCAGAGGAAGAAAACTTTCCTGTGTTCTTGTCCGCATACATTGAATAAAAAGTTGAATTAAGCCCAATCATTACCTCGGCATTTTCTGGAATAGAATCCGGCAACTTTAATGGGGTATTTAGATTTTTGTTTTTGAATTTATCTAACCCTTGCTTCCAACCATTTTCGTAGTTGTATCTGCATTTTTCTCTGATATAAGCGATAGAAACAGGTGGAAGTTTCACGTATCCCAAAGTGGGATTAGCTGTGGCGTGAAATCCACATTCGTTCACGCCTAAATCGACCCCAATTCCAATAGGAGTTTCTATATCAATCGGATTTCCCCCGCACCAAGGGGAATCGGGATAACGATCGCAATCTCTGGGGTCGGCAGGCTCATCAGGAGTCACATACCAACCACTATCCCCAATCGGAGTTAAGCCTGATGGTGGCTCTTGTCCAAAAATGCCAGCAATATCTCTGACCGATGGGCGGCTAATTCCGCCAGAATTAATATCAACAGTCATTAACGCACATATCTCCTCGCTCTAGCCCCATGTAAATAATTTCCGCAATCAACTGTAAAGGGATTGTATTTTCTGGGCTTCATGTATCTAGCCAGGAACAGCTTACGTTGTTCTGGTGACATTCCCTTAAAAGGGATGAACATCCTATCTTCTGGAATATCAAAACCCCTTTGATGTAGCGGCTCGTAAAAATGCATTAGCCCAAAGTCCCCCCACCACTGCTAACTTCAATCACAAAGATATTAGTCGCCGTTGTCGTTGCACCAGAGCAAGTAATGGTCACACCATAAGTCCCGGCACCAAGGGGCGAATTACTGTATTCAGTGCTAGTTATCGTGAATTCCACGCGATTATTTGCGGCCGTTGCTGTTTTGCTAAATCCAGTAGCTGCCCCATTCTTAATCAAAGTCAATGTGTGAATTTTTCCATTTTCAGCATTGGTAGCTCTAATAATCTGATCAGACCCACTTCCAATAATCCAGTAGTACCCATTGGGAGATGAAATGGTACTGGAGATTACTTCTACAGTTGGCAAGCTATCGTAATTGATTCCTCCCTGAGAAAGCCTGAATTGATAGGTTCCCGTGCCATAGGGATTATTTTTAAAAGCACTAGAGCCAAAAGTTTGATTGTACGTTCCTTGACTATCAACAGGAACCGTAAAGGTAGCGGCCGATGCTCCATTTTTAAGCCAAGCACCAGAAACAGTTGTATTGGGCGTAAAATTTCGTCCGGTTGCCGTCAACGGTGTGTCACTCAGCATATATGCCTTGCTGTAGCCACTGGGTAAAGATAGGGTAGTAACAGGTAATAGCGTTACCGAAAGCGTGGTATCGCTATCTCGATAAATTCCTCCTTTCCACAACCTGACTCTATAAGTAGCCGATTGACTAAACTTATTACCTGTAAAGCTGTACACAGGATTAGCTGCATTAAAAGTGTGAGTAGTGGTAAGTGCCGCTTGTTCAACCCCGTTGATTGTCCATCTCAGCTCAAAACTGGAGTTATCGACGACCCCCCCGACTGTGACCGTGAAGGTTTCCGTGCTCACATTAGCGATCGCTGATTTGTTCAAGCTAACAGCCGGGGCAACCAAATTTATCGCAACAGTAGAGACGGCGGTGTAACTGCCTACAATAATTTTTGCTTTGTAACTGCCTGCACCATTAAGAGAAAAATTATCAGCCGTAAGGGAGCCAATAGCTTCTCCCAATGCGTCTGTAGTTCCTGTAATGCTGTTGGCTGTGAGGTCTGCATTATCTTTTTGCCACGTCAACGTAAACGCTGTGTTGGGTGGACAGTCAGTCAAGCTGTAAGAAATTGGTGTTTTTTCAAGGATGAATGCACTACTCAACCCCTCTGGAAGACTAAGAGCTACAACCGGGGTGTATGTGGGTATTGGTGTACTACTACTCCCTCCATAGTTATTCACCTGAACCAAATAGGGTTGAAGTTGAGAAATACAAGCTTCTTGCACCCAAGAGGCGGTAATATCCACAACGTCTCCCGGCAACAAGCTCCCCAGCCCAACATCTTCTAACATCACCCCAATCCGCCAGTTTTGCTGAACCCCAAGGGTAGGATTGTCCGTCAGCAAATCAATTAAAGTGTGCCGCCGATATCGATGCCCGACGACGTTCTTTATGGCGCTCGCACCATACTCTACCCACCGACCGCTTGGAGTGCCGCTAAAAACTCTAAGCTCCATCAGGGCCGTACCCCATTCAAATTGGAGCGTAACCATGATCCGTTCGCCTTCTGTCATGTTGTAGTCGTAATTAGGCATTGTGCTTTTGGGAATGCCACCGGTGCGTATTCGGGAAATCGCCTGAAGGTCATGCACATAGCCATTCGTGCGGAAATTCACACGGGAAAGTTCCGGAAACCACGCCAAAAAATCGGAACCAAGATTGTGAATAACAGGAATGATTTGATTCTGATTTCCTTGATTAATTTGTATTGCCTCATTACGTGTTACCTGTGGGTATTGAAACTGTACGTAATTAGTAAGGGTGTTTTCGGCTTGGGTCATTAGTCGAGTAGGTAGGTGGCACCAACCAGCTTGGTTGAACCGTCAACATTCACGGTTAAATTCAAATCAAAATCGAATGCCCCCGTAGAGGTTCGATCCTCCCCCGAATTGTCCAACGCGGTGATTTTTTGCGCCGCACCGGGGTTTTTAGCGGCGTCTCCCTCCCTAAAATTAATTTGGCTGGCTAACTCCACGATGGCGGCGGGTAAGTTAGCCGACTTGACCGCCGTGCCAGGATTAAACCCAACTCCGGATAAATGAGTCACAATTGGGTAAGTTGGGGTGCCATTGGTATCTAAGGCCGGAACACAGTCAAACGTCCAAGAACCCGTTAATTTTTTGGTTCCTGGATTTAGTGTCATGGTTAATCTTCTGGTGCCGTTGGGGTTGTTGGTGGTGCTCCCCTCAAAAATCGAAAGTAAAAATAATGCTTCAATAAATGCCCCCTCTAGAGTGGTTGATTTGAGCGTCCCTGAGCCGGGTGTTAAGGCGGCCATATAATTGCCAATTAAACTTGAATGGTACGATTGTACGCTTTCAATATGAAAAATGCGATCGCCTGTCGCTATCAAATCTGCCAAGTTCCGGTAAACTCTTGGAAAATCCCCGTATACGGCTACTTTGCCCTTAAAGCCAATGGGTTCAGCGTTGAGAATAACCGTTATGAAATCTGGCAAAAAACAACACGGGGTCGAGCCATACTCATCACCCATCCTGATAAGCCCCGGTTGCCAATGCCAAAACTGCTTGGTGGGCTAACAGGGGTTGTTTTCCCAGTAATGGAGGAATGGGAGTTAATACCTTAACCAACTCCTTTTGAATTTTGGACGAACCCTTAAAGGGTTCGTCCTGAAGGTAAGACCCTGATATTCCTTGATTTTGATGCTAATTTGTTTAAATAGCGTTGGTTAAGGGTTAAAGGCGTTCATAAGGAAATGCAAATCTAGGTTGCAATTAAAGCGTCATGCCGGTTACTTAAGTCAACTAAATAAATAGGCTTACGGAGCTTAGGAATGTTGATTTGAGCATTAACAAATTTGACTTGTACTTGGGGACGTTCTTCTCTTAAATCAATTGATTTACCTAAAATAATTTCCTTACCAGGTGTGGGGTCAAATCGCTTAAGGGGCATTTCGTTAATCTTATGGTTAAATTTCTCCCAATCTGGAGATTTCTTAATGCAGTCTAATATCTGCTCAACTAAGCGTTTTCCTTCTTGTTTATTCTTAACCCATAACTGCAAGGCTAATCCTAGTTTTGGGTCAGTATAAGCGGACAATTCTTTACCTTTATCCCAAGTAAAAGGAGGGATTGCGAATTTGGATTTAATCAATTTTCCTAACTGCTCTAAATCTTTTTGAGTGATAGTTTTTTCGGTTTTAGCCATCAATCTAAAACTAATTTCTGCTCTGGCTTCTTTATATTTAGAGTCTTTAGCTTTTTTCTTGGCTACTTCGTATTTGTCTTCTTTGAAATAAAGGCTTATCAAAGGATGACCGGTTCTCCTAGGAATATCTGGTTTTCTCAAACTAGCTGAAATTTCCTCAAAGTACTCTCGTTGCATGGCTTGTAATTGGGAAATTGCCATGATTAAAGAAATTGCTGGCTTTAATTCTGTAGGGCGTCCGGTTAGAATAATTTCTGTTTTATCCGGGTCATTTTTCCTCGCTTCTTGGGGTACTCGATTTTTAGATTCGTTTTTTGAATCCGCCATTTTTAATTTGTCTCCACAATAAGAATTTGGCTAAAACAGTTAGCTGCTTTAAGATTTCTTCTTTAACTAAATTCATTTGCTCATTTGCTACACGTTTGAGCCGATGACAGCGAGAAGATAAAACAATTTGATTCTGGGAGGAAAAAATATAGAACAACTGAAACAAATTGAGATTAGACGGCATACCAGACTCGAATAAACGAAACCCTGAAGAAGTTTCTGTAACCATTTTAATTTTTTACTCAGCTTTAGTCTACTGGAGGAATTATGGCCGCAAAGACCGATTTAACTTGGGATGAATTGAATATTGCTTTAGGTGGTGCCGCCGTGACGTTAGCGGGGGGAGTTTTAACCATTAGCGTGAATGCCGTGACGGGTGATACTTATGCCGCCTTAACGGAAGAAGGTGTCTTAGAGTTCATGTACAAACTCCGTTCTGCTTGTGGGAATGCTCAAACCACTGCTAATGAAAGTTTAGAAACCGGTGAGCAGTTAGCTTCGTTTCCGCCTTATGCGTTTGGCCCATTAGTCGATGAAGAGGTATCAGTAACTCAGCTTCAAACTATTGCCTTACGCCTAGACACCAGTAAAGCCTTTGGCATTAATGCTTAGGTTGAATAATTCATTAAAAGGGGAATTGAGATTATGGCAACCCGTAGAGGGAAAAAAGTTGAAGTTTATGTTGTCATTGGAAAGGATTTGAAATACGGTTTCATGACCCAACAAGACATCCATTCTCGGTATAAAGCCGTGTTGGGTCAGACCACCTACGCCGGGGCAGAAGGGGTGTTTTTTGGGGCAAATCGACCCAAGCCACCACGGGCGTCCATTGAAACTGCTAATGGCACAGACTCTAGCTTTTGCTCTGTTAAGCAAATTGACGCGCTAGAAAAAGCCGGTTGGCAGGTGAAGAAAAAAACCACCTTACCCGGCGTGCGTAAGGTAGGAAAAACTCGCACGGTCTTTGTGCCGATGCCGGGGGGGTACAACTACTGCTGGAACATTCAAACCGCCATGTTGGTGCATAAAGGCGATTTGAGCTTTCAAGAGGCCACAGCTTCAACACCCGATCTGGTCATGGGCATTAATAACCCCAAACCGCCTAGGGCAATGAAAAAAATCAATGGGGAAAGCTACAGTACCTTTATTGCCCCTCAGCAATCAGCCTTAGATAAGGCGATTAATGCCGGTTGGACAATCACCAGCGTTGATTATGACCTCATCCCCGATGCAGCAGAAGGCGGTTAATCTTATCCTCCCTGGCGATCCACTCTTTGATGTGACTCTTGCTAGTCCCCCGCCCAACTGGCAAGAGGCAGCCAACCGGGATGGTAACACTTACGCATTTGTTGCCGAGCCGGGTAGTGGATTAATGCGGCCGGCCACCAGTGACGAATTAGAGGAATATCTTTACGGGGGGGAGTACGAGGAGCGATTAGAGGAAATTGAAGATGGAGCAGACGATAATTTGGACGCCCTTGGCTTCTGTTTTGACGACTAAGCAATGGCAGTTTAGTGCTCCAACAAATGCTTCAGTTTTTAGAATTCGTCATCAACTTTCAGAAACTTTTCCGCTTAAGATTTGGCGATTTTACGGATACATTGCAAAAGCCCGACTTTTACCTAACGGTAATAGTGAAATTACACAAATTCGGCGGCTTTATCCTAAGCCTGAATTGGATGTAATTCGCTTTGATAATCCCTTGTCAGTGGGAGAGTGGCGCGTTGCCGTTCGGGGGCAATTAAGATATCTCACAAAGATTTCTTGGATTGCACACATAGAAGAAACGGGCGGTAACGTTGCTCAAAATAATACCTTTTTCATTGTTTTGGATGAAGTTAGTTACAGCCGTGACCCAGAAAACAGTGATTTGTGGGTTAGCACTTTTCGGGAATTTATACCCTATGAAGTGTTTGAAGTTGGTAGATTTTACGAGGTAGAAACAAACGAGGTAGTCTCTGACCCATTTGTAGACACTAAACCCAGCGAAATCACGGCTATTTTTATTGGCAAAACCCCTATAAATCCCGGTCAAATTAAAGTGAAAATTATTGTTTGATTTTTCCGTGATTTTACTGAAGGCTATTTTAGATAGCAAAAGTAAATTATTAGAAGAAACCTTTAGCTTTGATTAACACCTACCATGCGCCAAATACTGAATCAGGGTATTGATGCTCGCCAAGTTCCTAGTATCCTTGCTCGTCCCTCCGGTGGGATTGCTGAAGCTGTCGTTGTTCGTTCCGAAATTGATGTGGTCGTGGCTGATTTGATGGATAAAGTCAGCCAGCTACGGGCTGAAACCAAAACGGCAGACACCACCGACACCACTAACTGGACAAATGCAGTTAGCGACCTCCAAGCACAATTTAACGAGCGATTGGACGGGGTACGAGCCACTTACCCAGTAGCCGCGCAAGTCAATACATTGGCTCAAGCCACGACGACCATGCCGGGGCTAGATGTTACGGCCACCAACTGGAAAAGTTGGTTTATCGTGGCTGGGGATAATTTGGCAGAGAATGGTGTGTACAGGTTTCAAAATGGAACACCGGTAAGGGTAGATCGGTTTTCCACGGCGGATAGCCTCCAGGCCGGGATGAGGTTTTACGATGACACCCTCAACCGATACTGGAACATTTCGGCTGACGCCACCGATGCCGGTGGGGGAATTGGTGAGGTGGAAATCACCCCAGGATTTGCACCTGACCAAGCCGGTGCCGGTACAGCCCTAGAGCGAACTGCCAATCAATTTAATGTGCTGTTTGATTCTGAAGTATTGGCGGTTGTAGATAATCGCCTGTCTTTAAGTACTGCTTTTAAATCTCAAGTTGAAGCTCTGGTTACAGATAGCGCTCAACAAGCGGCGGCGATTGAATCTTTAAATCAGTCCGTTGACTCAATCAATGGTCAAATCCAAGCCATCAATGACACGCTAGATAGTCACAACCAAGCCTTAACTACTCATTCGGCTCAAATTCAATCCCTTTACCAAGGGGACATTGAAATTCGGGAATTGATTACCCCCATTCAAAATGCTGTTGTTGATATTGGCTCAAGGACATCCCAACTAGAGGCCAGTGAAGGACTACAGCAGCAAGACATTGATAACCTTAAAATTTCTCAACAAACCCAAAACCAGCAGTTAACCCAGCACGAAACCACTTTACAGGGGCACACTCAGCAGCTTGCCAATAATTCTCAAGCGATTAGCGGATTAAGCGCTACCCTCACTGATGCTCAAGCGACCATTGCCGCCCATGGCACCCAGCTAACGGCCTTAGATTCTGAACTAGACGCCAAACTCAACACGGCAGATTTAGAAGCGGCTCAAGAAGCTAAACTTGCCACGCTGGTGAAAAGTTTTACCCTCACTGGCGGCGTGACCGAGCGTCGGGCCGACCCGGACGACGGCACTGATTATTATTTCACCACCTTTCAAGCGTCTACCGGCTGGGGGCACTCAAATTTCAGAGCATTTGATCTATCAGATGTGCTCGCACCTTACACTAAACGGGGATACTCCTTTAACTTTCAACGCGTGGGAGTTGATGAATATAAGGTGTTGTTTCAATCATCTCTCAGTGCTTTCCCGGATGACCAGGTGGCAATTAGCTTAATCCGCATACCGGGAAATTTTTAGAGTCCCCTGGCGTTTGGGTTGATGACCAGGGGAACCCTTGGACGGATAGCACCGGCGATCGCTTTCTTTTGAGCTAACTACCTCCTTCTTGCTTTTTGGTGGTGGCCATCACCACCACCTTTTTTCTTATGAACAAACAATTTAACGACCCCAGCGTAGAAGTTTTAACCTCCACTGAAAATCAGCAAATTATTGTAGTTGAATCTGAATCAGGCAAAGTAAGCCGAGCGCCCTTTACACTTATTCCCCCACCTCCAACATTGGTAGAACTTGGGGGAGAACCCGCCGGGGCGGAAACGAGGGCTAAAACTTATACCGACTCTCAAATTAGTCAGTTACCCCCACCTCCAACATTGGTAGAACTGGGGGGAGAACCCGCCGGGGCGGAAACGAGGGCTAAAACTTATACCGATGGTAAAACTAACCCAGCTTTAAATTGGGTTCAACCAGCTTTATCTAATAATTGGGTCAATATAGGAGAAGCCTTTGGTTTTCCACATTTAAAGTATTGTTTAAATTCTTTAACCAAGCTCGTAACCATTCGAGGCAGTATTAGAAATGGCACAACAAACGGCGGAACGTTATTTACCTTGCCTTCTGATTGTTGGCCTAAATTTTTTGTTGCTGGCAGAATTATTAGTCCTGATTCTTTAGCTCGAATTACAGTAGGAGCTAATGGAAATGTTAATTTAATTACTGCCAATAATACTGAAGTTCACATTCTTTTTATCTTTCCCACCTATTGATGACTGAATTATCAAAATTTGCTCAAGAACTTGATGCCAAATTTAAAGACCTCAAAGAAACTAACATCTTAAGAACTCCTGGAATAGAAACTCAAATTAATATTCCAGAAAACCAGGAGATGGAATTAATTAAATTAATTTACATTTTGTGGGGAATTGAACGGCATCACCCCCGTAAGGCTGTTGTAGGTTCATTGAGGTTTGTTAGGTGAATGAAATATTTATTAGTTACAGCCGGCAAGATAAAACCTTTGTTCAAAAGCTTAAAACTTCTTTAAACCAAGCAGGGATTGACCCTTGGATTGATACAGAGGATATTTGGCCAGCTACTGAATGGCAAGATGAAATTTTAATTGCCATTCAATCGTGCCATGATTTTATATTTATTGTTTCCCCCCATTCTTGCACAAGCAAGTATTGCCAGTGGGAATTATTAGAGGCATTAAAGCACAACAAGCGGATTATTCCCCTTGCTAATCGAGACATTCAAACCTCTATTGTTCTGCCTTCTTTGCGAGGAATTCAGTGGATAAATTTTAAGGATTTTAATGATGGGTTTGAAAAATTATTATGGGTGCTCAATGCTCCGCATGGCATTAGTCATCAGCGATTAGACGCCAAAATTGAATTGCAACGTTATCAAGAATTTAGAAGTTTTTATCTGTATCGTAATTCTTATTTAATTGGTCGATTTCCTCAGACTTCAATTGAAATCAATGGCATTATTTTTGTGAAAGACCCGACTGTAAGCCGCACTCATTTAACGCTGGTTTTAGAAGATAGGTGGCAGGTTATGGCGGGTTTTTTTCAAGAGGGTATTTATACATTTCCTAAAAATGGAGCTTACCTAAATAAAAAAATGATGCAACCCCGCCGACGTTATACTTTGCGGCATGGAGACTGTATTGATATTTCTGGCACCAGTTCAATGAAATATCTAGAGATGAACCCCCCTGAACCAGAAGAAGCCGGCGATGACCAACCCACGTTAAGTTCTGAAGATGTGGGTTGAGCTTCAAAGTACAATGGGCGATCGCATCACTCAAGTGTTGATTCCCATCTTTGAGCCAACGCCCCAGGTGTTAATCTGGCGGCAGGTGATTTTTATTCGGATTAGCGACTCGATTTATCGGGAGTGTTTTGTTTACCAGGTTCTTGAGCCGGAGTATAAAATATACAAAACTTAATTTTTTGTAATAGTTTAGCTAAAAACAAACCCAAGTTAATGCAAAGTTTAAGCAAAATAAGGGAAATGTAGAAGAAAATAAGCCTCAAAGCCAACAATAGAAGCAACTGTTTCCCGGACTTAAAATCCGTTGACCGTAAAAGGTCGTGTGGGTTCAAGTCCCACCGCCCCCACTTTGATATGTTTTACATCGCCCAACTGGTAACGTGTCCAGCCTCATATACTTTTGTAAATGTGGAATAAATAGGAATAATCAGGAATAATTGACCCTGATTATTTAATTCAATTTTAATCGGGTGGACATCAACGAGAAAATTAATCAAGCAAACCATCGCCTTAAATTGGCACAAGTCGGTGTGTCCATCGTGCAACTTGGCAATCGATTGTATTTGCAGGCCACGTTGCCACCTAAACCCAATAGCCACAGAACAAAGCGGCACCAACAGCGCATTGCCTTACATTTCTATGCCAACCCGGCCGGAGTACAACAAGCGGAAAAAGAAGCTCGTAAGGTGGGGGCCCTGGTGGCTTGTAAGGAATTTGACTGGGCACCGTACCTTAAACCCGATGAACCGGAACCCGAACGAGTCAATGAGTGGGTAGAAAAATTTAAAGAAAATTACTTTATAAGAAGACCTAGTAACCCTAAGACTCAAACAACCTGGAAAACCGATTATCAAGACGTATTTCGCCAACTGCCCCAAGAGCAACCCCTCACCAGTAAGGTGATGATTCAGGCGATCGCCTCAACCAAGCCTGACACCCGAACGAGAAAACGCTACTGCATCGCGCTAGGGGCATTAGCCAAATTTGCTCAAATCGAATTTGACGCCAAACCCTATAAGGGGAGATATTCACCCAGACGGGCATCTCCTCGTGATTTACCGGACGATGAAACAATTGCTCAATGGTTCTACAAAATTCCAAACCACGATTGGCGTTGGGCATACGGGATGCTGGCGACGTATGGGCTTAGACCCCATGAAGTGTTTTTGCTGGACTTTGCCAACCTGGGGCAAGCTGATTACGTTAGTCTCCTTGATGGCAAAACTGGAGCTAGACGAATTTGGCCCATTTATCCAGAGTGGGTTAAAGAGTTCAAGCTTTTTGAGGAGATTAACTTACCTAAAATCAAAGGACGCAATTCACGCGAAATGGGGACTCGTGTCGGTCATGCGTTTCACCGATACTCCATCCCTTTTAAGCCGTATGACTTGCGACATTGTTGGGCTATTCGTTCGCTCGAATTTGGTTTAGACGTTTCACTGGCGGCTCAGCAGATGGGACATTCAGCGGCCGTCCACACTGACCTTTACCACCTTTGGATTACTGACCGCCATCATCAACGGGCATTTGAAGCCTTGATGCGACGAAGCGATCGGCCCTTACCTCCTCAAGTTTTGCATCACTAAAATTGGCACATTCAAAAATCCCCGTCGCTTGCCTAACTGGCACAACCCATTAATTGGGCATCTCATTCAAACACTCTTGGCAGCGCTTCAAGTGCCACCGATAAGTAGCCCGAGCTGCGCCTCCGCGGCGGATATCCCGCCAGTGCTCTCCTACCTTAAGCCGTCCGTCTTTGCGGAGATTCATAAGATGCTTAGGTGAGCATCCTAGTGCTTGTGCGGTTGTCTTGGTGTCAAGCCAGGCAGAGCTAAGGTGTTTGTTACTTTTCACGTTATATCTTCCGATGCCGATCTAATTCCTTAACTTGCTGAATCACGGCTAATTCAGGCATGGCGTCCACCTGATCATTTGCCCTTTGGGCCAGCTCTTGCACCCAAGCTGATGGCGAATGACCGCTCATTTTAGCCAGGATTTCACAAGCCATCCCCAGAGCAAAACTATTGGCTAACACCTCCTCTTGAACATCCAGTGCCAAATGCTGATAGGTGGTGCGTTGCCGTCCATTAAGGGGATCTTGATCAAATTCCGGATGCCAGCCTTTCTCTATGAGGTCTATCAAATCAGGAATGTACTGTGCAATGTACCGTTGAAGCTCAACAGCAAACCCACGCACCACTTCGGCGGATTCACCCCGATTGGCCGGATGCCTTAAGGCTAATTGCAATTGAGCCAAGAGCAAAAAGGCGGCATCAGCTCCGATGACTAAGGGAATATCAGGGGCATCGGCTAGGCGTTCAAAGGCTTGTTTGAATTTAGCAATGTCTTCGGCTTGGCTCATTTATCATCATCCTTCCTGGCGTACTAGATTAACGTCTTCAGGGTCGAGGGATATTTGAATTTTCCCGACTTCCACCCGTAAACCGACTAATGCGATTTCGTAGACCCGCCCGATTTTCCCGACGAGAGCCAGGTGGCGATGGCGCTTCTCGACTTTGAGGATTCTTACCTTATCCCCAACCTTCCAGCGCTCAACTTGCTCGCCGGGGATTTCTCCTGCCCTCGGGGGAATTGGATGAATATCTAAGACTTCAAGCTGCTGAAAATCATAGGCG
>JACCDS011993896.1_pt1 | contig 24526 bp, 9 predicted proteins | sample 7446441 | NCBI WGS metagenome assembly JACCDS01 (sample SAMN15323445, study PRJNA562643) | freshwater metagenome | isolation source: river surface water | place: USA:Blue River Watershed | collected 2017-08-17 | reverse complement strand
CCGGCAAAGTACCCAAGGGTATAGCCAAAGGCATCGGTTGCTACTTTCCCGTGGTTGTTACCACTGAGGGATAAATCACCATCGCGGCCTGGGTCACGCACAGCCGACAGCGTATTGCTGTTAACGCCCTTAATCCAACCTTGAATAGTATAGGAGTAATCCAACCCTTGAACTTTCAGATCACCCAATTCAGTGCGAGACAACGGACCGTGTTTGTAATACTCGTAATTGGCATCCTTATCCCATAGGATGGCATCTTTGCTGGTTTCTACTTGAACAATTCTGTTGTCAGCATCATACGTGTATCTATGATGGTATTCATCACGTTGCCCTGGACTGTAATCCACTTGGTTTACCTTGCCGCTGATGAGATCGTACTGATAATAAAGGTGTTTGTATTGATTGCTAACAGCGGCCAGATCCGGCACATCTTGCACCAAATGGTCTACATTGCCGTGAACATCATAGCTGTAATAGGTTGCATGTCCAAAACCGGTGGTTGCACCGGCACTGAGGGTCGTATGTACATCCATGTAATAAACCGCCGTAACCCGTTTTTTGGTGTTCCTCTGTGAGATTACTCCACTAGGTCCTTGCTGGTTATCATAAAAGGTTTGGGTGATTTCTGTGCGTGTTGTGCTGCCACCATTGGAAATCCAAGTAGATAACAAAGCATCGTCTATTTGTCTACCCAACAAAGTAGACTCTATTCGGTCTGCTGTGGCCTTTTCTCCCACTTCAGTAATTCTACCCAATGGATCATACAATGTGTAACTGTAGGTTTGGGTTGATTTATTGAACTGTTTGGTATTTTGACTAACCACCATTCTACCCAAGCGGTCATACCAGAAAAGTGAGCTTGCAAAATCGGCCTGATCATTGACTTGCTTTGCATATCCTGAGCTGCCAGCAAATACCAGATGATCCCGTTTATTCAATGCCAGCGTAGTCAAATTAACGGAGCTGCTACCGCTACCTGTATTTTTTTGAACCCAGGTATTTGCATAATCTACTGTTTTAATCAAAACCCCTGCTGCACCCAAAATGTACGCACGACTTCTGTCGTACATGACCACATTGTTGAAATTGGTTGTTGTGGTTCCTGACGGCGCTGTGATGGCAGCAAATGTTGCAGAGGTCATGAAATTATCTGACCGCTGAATGACACCGCTATTGCCTGCCACAATGGCGTACTTGCCCTGAACGTCGGCAGAGGTATAAGTATTTCCTGAAGTATTATTGACTTGTTGCCATGAACTTGAGCCCGGTGATAATCTATAGACCAAAGTGCCACCCACTAGGATTCCATAATTGTATTCGTTGAAAGAAAGTCCCCTGAAATCTGTTGACGTGGACGGAGCAACGTTAAAATTGAAGTTAATTTGGTTACTGGCGTTTGAGTGCATGACTTTAGCCATCACCCCAGCGGCGGAATGATGTTTTCCAACGACATACACCTTGGTCTGTGAAACTACATATACTTTTTCGAAGTCTGAAAAACTTGTACCCGAGACCGCAGTTTGGGGGTTATAATACCATGAATTCCCATCATCCTGAGTGCGCAACGAAATTCCCTTGACCCCTACCGCAACGCCTATGGCTTTGTTGATGTGGAGGTCGCGTAATTCTTCTGTCCCCAAATAGGATCGACTCCAAACAGAAGTACTTCCATCCATTCTAGCCAATGTTCCTGAAGTTCCACCCAGCAAGATATCATTGTTTGAATTTCGCATGGCCGTTGTATAATTGGTTCCAGGCATCAGTAAACCACCAATATTTGCAATGGTAAATGTCACACCACTGTTATTGGTGTAAAGCAGTGGTACGTTTTTATTGGAGGTAACAATGTACCCCGCACCAGATCCAGTGCTAATCACATCATTGATCAATACAGCAGTACCACAATTCACTTGGGTGATTACACCGGAATTTATCAATAGTAAATTACTTGTATAACCGGCCGCCATCCCTTGTCCGGAAGATGAGATATCCAAACTGGTTAACTCTGAAACCGACCCAGTGGGTACCATGCTAAATGTAGCTGCATCATTCAGACTTTTATACAAATTACCATCCCCTGCTGCAATCCAAATCTCCGATGTTCCCCCAAGGGCTTTGATTTTGTTGAAGTTGTTGGGCTTTGTACTCAATAGGCTGGAATTCCAAGTGCCGGAGTATTTTCGAATTGTTCCCAAATCACCCACCACAATGTAGTTTGTGCCGCTTAGCGCAGCGATGTCCTTTACCGTTCCATCACCCGACAGCGAACTGATAGAATTTACAGATGGGGTTGATAGGCTTGATGTAGAAAAAGTGGCTACTTGCGGGCTACTGGATGCGTTTAAAGCGAAAAGATTGGACCCATTCTCCGATAATTGGCTGTAGTAATTGGTACCCGTGGTTAATTGGCTAAATGTGCCGCTAAAGTTGGGTGCAGTGCCCGTAATATCCATGCGATAAACATTACCTCCCATTGTAACAACTCCTACTGAGGCAGAATTTGAATATACATGGGTAATGTCTGATGATGGTGCGCCCGTTACCGGATACCACAACAAATTCCCTGAAGCATTGGAAACAATGTAAACTGCTCCATTGTCGCCAACGATTATACCATCATCCAGGTTTCTGAAGTATACCTGGTTGAAATCGGCCGTAACTGATTGCGCAGGACTTAATTTCTCAACTTTTGTATTTGTTCCTGAAAGATCCAATTTGGCAATCAACCCGTCTTCACCAACAGCGAAACCTTTGCCGTTGGTTTTATCCCAGAAATGGAATCCATTGTAAAAACCAATGCTCGATGCTTGGGTCCATGTATTTCCTCCATTGGTGGTTTTATAAATTTTACCCAAAGAATTGATGGCGAGTCCTTTGGTTGTGGTACTAAAGAAAATATCTTTAAAATTAAAACTCACTCCGGTTTCTATGATCGCCCAATTCGCACCTCCGTCCGTAGTTTTTATCAATAAACCATCTGCGCCCGCTGCGAATCCATTGTTGTTATCAATCATCGAATTGCAAGCCAAATCAGATGCTCGGAGCTTATCGGCCAATGTTACTTCAGTCCAAGTGCCAGCCCAAGAAGTACATTTTATCAGCTTTGAATTTCCGGCCAACTCAACCACAGCATAGCCTGTTCCAGTGGATGTTTCTTTGAATGATATGCTCTTGGTATCTGCTCCCGCCAACGCTGATGGCAATTTATTACCGCTCCATGTTATCACGCCTGAGTTGTCGCTGAAATATTCAAAGAATCCCGACTTACCAACTACATAACCCTCATAAACACCCCCATTACTCCTAACTACAATATCTACAAAATCAACCACCGAGTATTTGTTAAGTGCCAAAATGACCCAGTTTTGTCCGCCATCAACGGTTTTTAACAGTATCCCTGCTTTGGCCACGGCGTAACCAACTGTTATGCTGGCCATAGAAATTCGACTGATATCACCGGTGTAGATATCGCCTTCGCGGAACCAATTTTCACCGCCATCAACAGTGCGATAGAATTGAGAGATTCCGTTTAGATTCCCAACCATGATTCCATTGTTGCCATTGACAAATTGAACGTCTTTGGCTTCAAAACCCGCTGGAATACCGGTAGTCTGAGAAACATACCATAGATCCATCTTGTCATTGTCTGGAACACTTTGCTTAACCAGTTGATTTAAACTATTGTACTCGTATACTGTATTGAGAATATGAGGAGTATAGAAATTATGAGTACCATAGGTTCTGTCGGCATTGATTAATTCAAAATCTGCTGGATCCGTAACCAGTTTCACTCCCGCTGGGGGCACGGTTCTAACAAGTGAGCCCGCTTGGTCATAGTAATACAAAGTAAAATGATAATCTCTTGAAGGGTATTGTACTGTCAGAGTTTCAAGTGCTGACATACAATGAGCATAGTAATCTTTCTGAAAAGCAGATGTTAGCTCTTCCAGTTGTTGATTGTGACGAATTTGAGCGTTGTGATAAGCGACTTCATCCAAATATTTGCTACATGGATTTACATAAGTCACTGTGGGCAATGGCTCTAAGTCACATTTGTTAAAATCCCTTTTCAGAATTTGCATCGCACTTGTGCTTTTCTTTCTGATTGGAATTGGCTGAGAATTGATAAAATCAGAATATTTATTTACGTAGGTAACGATAGGGGCAGAACAATATTTCATGACGTCTGCCGGTGTATGGCCTGCTAAATTTCCATAGTGATCCGTAAACCGCAACCAACACTCACAACTTGTATTTTTTGAAAAATTCGCTATGTTGGTCACCCCAGCAACTTGTGACTTTTGCGCATAGTAATGATACTGCCACCAGCAATCTGCATCGCAGCCTTGTTCTTTAAATTGATAATATGTTGCTGGTTGAAAGTCTGGATAATCCGAATGTGGAAATTCGGTATTCATTGCATTTACCCACCGGTTGATGTAAACACCATATTTAAGTGCACATTCGCATTCTAATGTCCCAATTGAGTCCTCCGTCATGGATATTGGCGTAAACCAAGCAGGAGGGTTGGTCATTGATGAAAATTTATTATTGAAAGCAATCACTGCGTTCATCAGCACCTTTTGCTGTGCTGTTCCTGAATTGAGCAAACCATCAGTACTACCCCACAAATCACATTCGTGGCAAAAAGTCATTTGACATCCATAAAATGTAGAGAATTGATTGATGTTTACTGGAGTTGATGAAAGTGGCGTATCACAACCCGAAAATTGAAATAGATTATATGCATATCCTAACCTAAATGCTCTGATGTAGTACAAGTAATTGGTTACACATTCGCATGGAAATAAAGAATCGTTGGCAACAATGGCAATTGTTGGTCCACCACTCATATTGAAATTCTGTACTTCTTGTGCATACCAATTATAATTTGAGCAGTCTCCATTGCTGCTAGGCTTTAATGGTGGGTCACAATCAGGGCAAGTACCAATAGGAATGCAGGATACTGAACCGTAGATTTCCTCATAAATACCATTGTTGAATTTTACCATCACGGTAAAATTGTGCTCTGCGCCGGACATATAACCCTGTCCGTCTGAACCAATGAGACCAACTTGTACAATATTAGAAATACTGCCATTGGATGTAAAGTTATTCAGATTCTTTCTATACAACCGAATGGCACAGTTGCTGATAATAGCGTTTGTAACAGGATCTTTAAGTTCTATGCTTGTTGAGATTTCATTATCTCCCCAAACCGGATTTTTCAATGTAGCATTCCCTTTGCCAACATATGATTCGAGCAAATTTGTATATAAATCACTCGCCATCAAATCAACATCTGAAGTTGGATGCGATGGGATATAGTATGACAACAATGCTTCAAAATCAGTGGTAGCATCATATTGAATATTGTCGCACACCACAGGTACTGGATTGTTACAAATCCCCAATCTACCCCTGGAAACTGAGCCAGAAATATCAACCTTTGAATATGGTGCTGAACCACTCACAGAATACCAAGCAGACACAGTAAAACCACCGTTCAAATTACTATTGTCAAATTTGAAATTGGTGAAATAAGCAATTTGAGACAATTGTGATGCAGTAAAACTAGAAGGACTATAGGTATTAAAATGAATTTCAATATCATTTGTGGATGGCGCAGCTCCATTTTGGAAAATCCTAAAAATCCCTGAACCATTGTATGACCAACGCAAATTGTTCTTTGGGGAACTTCCAACATTATTGCGAATAAAACGAGTTATGGCTGTTGTATATGACGTTTCTAAATTCACGTTGGAATTCACAAGATCATTACCTTTGGCAACCGCACTCATTAATTTCTCTAAATCGTTGGCATAATCTGTATTCTTACAATCATCCTTGAAGCTACAATTTCCAAAGGGTAAGCAACTTCGTCCTTTTACAATGACAGAATTCCCCGAGCTTAGCCTTGCAACTAATTCAAAAAAATACATGCCCGTGTTGGGGTCATTTCCTTTGCTTTCAAAATCTCTAAATTCAACAACAGTATCTGAGCTCCAATTGTAACCCATGGGAAACTGCAAAATGACATTGCAGTTGGCAGATATTGAGGAGGAATTAGTGAAATGAGCAGTCAATACGTTAGTGGTAATAGATGGATTCCAACTCCAATCTCCAAAAGATGATCCCGGAATACTTGGTGCTATAATTGCCTTGTGAATGATGGGTGTAAACCAAACGTCTTCATATACTTTGTGGTTTGATTTCAAGGTGCCCTTTTGAGACATTTCGTTTAACCACAAGGTAAAATCCATGTCCAATGGGCAGGCCTTGCCATAATAGGATCTATTAAATTGGGCTTTGTCTTCGTCTATTTGTTTTGCGGCAGCATTTGCGCGCAAATCGAATCGTTTAACTTTGTTGGAGTATAACTTATAGGTATTGTTAGAACAAGGTTGATTGTTGTCAATATCGAAATCACTGTAATCCATGTTTGACTCAAAAGGATTAAAATCACCTTCTGATAAACCAATACAATGATTTATTCCTCGGTTACAATTGTCGGTATTTGAAACCCAATTATCCGCACTTTGTGCCATCAACTCCTGCTTGTAGCTTAAATACAAAGATCGATATGTGATCCATTGTTGATTGAGTTGTTCTGTAGTAGAAGAGGTTGAACCGAAATTATCGCAGGCGGGTTTGGGAGGCGTTGGTGTCGGCAATGGCGAGCCATAATAAGAAGGACAGTTAACAGTGATTGCGGCTACATTTAACATTGACGCAGATCCTTGCCACTGATCAACTTTTGACTGCATTGCTGTTTTTTGTGAGCTTCCGTTAGGACTGAGGAAATATGGATCAGCATTTACTAAAGCGTTTGTTGAAAGCAAATTTGGAAATTGAGAAATTGCATCGCTCCAAGTATTGACGTTCAAAATCATGTCATCAAATTCTGAACTGGTTTTACCGTATTGAGTGAATGACTTGTTTATATTCGCGTTGCACCATTTGTTATAGCAGTATTCCGGGTGATAGTAAACCAAACTCCAAGACCAGGATCCACGCCAATTTGATATAAAGTTAGAAAGACGCTTTAAGTTCTCAGGATAGCAATAGGTAATACCAGATTGAGTAAAGGATGAGTTGCATTCTGGAACATACGTACCATCCGGTAGCTGTGATAATCTTATTTTACTGCGAGTAACCCCATCGGCTTCAAAATAACCTGCGACCATACTGTTACCTGAAACTCCAAACACTTCCATTTGAGGATTTCTCCAATACGCAGCATTGGAATTTGTAATAGGTAATCCGCCGTCAGGCAGTAGGTTGAAATCATTGTAAATACTCAAAGGATATAAAGCCGGTTCGTTTAGTCCTGTAATGGTATTCAAATATTCTCCATATTGACCAGAAGGTGCCATATCTCCCAACATCATTTGATATGTAGCCTCGCACAAATCCGGCCCTTTACAAGGTTCCATACAACGATTGTATTCTTCAGTCCACTCTTCCTCTGTACCCCGGCCAGCAAGGACGTATTCATCCTTGGTACCCAATGCCGCGGCGCATTCTTCACAAGTTATATCACATCCCTCGTAGTCTAATTTGGCCTTTTCTTGCTTTAGCAATGTATCGAATGGTGTAATACAAGAATTACTTTCCGGATTCAGGTATTGCTTTAGGTAATACTCGTACGCTTCTTTGTTCACGCTAAGCGTTTTTGTAATATGATAATTACCGATTCCTAAATCAAAGCTGAGCGAACCTAGATATTCTGAAAAATACACTTCATTGCTACAGTTTGTATTTAGTATGGGATGTCCGACACGTATTTTCTTTGGCAAGCCAGTCAACATAACACCACAGTCATCACGGATGGCTATTTCAAGATCATAAATACAATCAAAACACATGTTTGAAACGCATTCCGGAGACACGGTCATGGGAGTAATCCCGTAATTAAAAACATGAACCCCTGGCTCGCTCACCAACAGATATGCGTTATACTCTAATGCAGAATTATCAATATTTGAAACATTTAATAATGATTTTGCGTTCGCGTCGGCCGCAAACAAATCAGCTGTAACATTTGTCGATGAACTCGGATAGCTATTCACAGCAGAAACGTTTCCTGGTTTTGAACCAGATAGTGCCGTGGCAATTACTCTGCCTTCCTGGTCCAAATAACTAATTGATACTTGACCGTTGGGATCAACAACCATATTTTTCTTGTAGTGGCGGGCGTACCCAACTTCGCTACCAAATAGTCTATCCAATTCTATTTGATTGGGCTGACCGTAATAATATTTGGTTTCATGGCCACTACCCAATTGATGATTTTGACCTACGCCACCTTGTCGCCTAATGCGGCCTGTATTATCTGGCGTATATTCAACTTGACTAAAGGGATACCCCGCCGCATCTGGAATGTACGCGTTGTTTCCGGTTGTATTGGGGTTTGATGGGCTGTAATATTGACCTGCACCAGTTGTGTTTTTTAAAGATCCAACGCTCGGGTTACAACTAGTTTGATCAACGTCGAAATCCGCCCATGAATATTTATTACCTGTGGTGTTAACATTCAAATTAGCATTATAGGTCAATGCCGGAGACTGCAAAGGCACTGGCAAAATATCAATAGCTTTACGTCCATTGTAATCGTATATACTCTCGGCAGCAACTGCGGTATTGTCAGAATTAATTTTTGTGACTGTTTGTCGGCCACGCAAACTTCCATCGTAATAATTTGCAATCTCTTTTTTCTTTCCTTCCTCAGCAAAAACGCTAGAATACTGCCAATTCAAATCCCCTTGGTGTGCATTGCTGACGTAATAATATGAATTGGAACAAGACCCAGATGTAGGATTTGTCCCCTCATCGGGTCGACTCCAAGCCCCAAAAACCTCATTCAATGGACTGGCCAACAACCGTCCAACAGCCCTGACCCTAAAGATCAAATAACCGCGTTCGTAAACCAGATTTAACTTATAAGAATTCGAAGCAGTACTTATTCTTGTTGAATTACTTTTAAAATTCCATTTGATTGTACTGGATGCCAATGCAGTGGTTAAATTGGCAGAGTAATCGTCCACATAAGCCCATTCAAGGTCATAGGTTTCAGCACCTGTGATTGTATTCCAATTTAGGGTAACTTCATCTTTGATTCCATCGCCATTTAAATCTGCATCCGTTGCGTTAACACATGTTGTAGCAGTCGTAGACAAATTGTAAAATCGCTCGATATCAATATTACCTTCTAATATAAAATTATCGGCTGGATTTGAAATTGTATTACCTGCGGCATCCTTAATGTCCAAAATTCGGACTTCCATTTTGTGTGCACCTGTGAAGCTGTAGGCAATGCGATCTCGATAAGAATTACCCGGTGAAGCATTTGGATTATACTCCAGGGTTAAATCTACATTTTGTGTAGATACAGCCAAGGAGGCATTGGTCTTTTTGATTTCTATAGAAACCTTGTAAAAATATGACGTTGAGGAATAGACCGGGTATGTATGATCCACATACAACACAATCGTGTTACTTACTTTTTTGTTGATGAAACCTGATGAGGAACTTAATGGCAAACTTGAAAACAAATTATCAGTTACGGAAAATGATGCCGTTGGAACAGCGGTAATTGAGGAGCTGGCCAATGAACCCGTAATTGGAACATGCCCTGCACTGCAATAGTGAGTAATAGCCATGCTCCAGCATAGGGCTAGTATTCTCCAAAATGATAACTTAATCAGGTTTTTCATCTCAATTAGTTCTTAAATCCATGATTCGGTAAAGACTGAATTCAGCCTTAGGTGTAATTGCTGAATTTTTTAATTCAACGATATGGCCAATAGCGAATTCCTTAGCCGAGAATTTTTTATTTTCTTGGTAATCAGTGTAAGAGACTTTTGTTTTTGGTTTAATGATTTCTCCGTTCTCATCGGTAATGGCTTCATTGTGCCACATTTCAAGAACTGCAAGTCGATGATCAACAATATCGATTACCATTTTTGACAATGGATATTGATTGTCTTGAAAGTCCAATTCAATTGTACTTTTAGCGCCTTTGTCATTAACTCGGATAGAACTGCATAATTTTAAGGCAGAGATGATTTCAATTCCAGGATTGTTAGCCATTGGTATGGTATTATATACCATAACCAATTTTGAATTTGTATCTATCACAACCCTTAGTTGCTCATTTTGTATGGTTTCTATTCCCATCAAAACGCTGTGTTCTTTCAATTTATTGTGCCGATAATAGCCCGTGTACGTTTCATCGGCCGTTTGGGCATTATAATTAGAGTACAAGGCATGGGTAACTGTTGCCGCATAATTGGGATGCTCCACATAATAAGAATTTAAATCCACCAAAATCCTTTCAGCCTTTTCCAAATCATTGGTCACAGCTGGCAAAACCGTCTTTGATTTGGGACCAACAGTATTTACATAGCCCATTGAAAAGCCTGTAATTCCTATTAGCACCAGAAATAGACCAATTGATTTTTTCATGATTTTGGTGGATTAAATTAAAGGAATCAATATGGCCAAACGACCTTGAATTCTATGTTGTAGAAACGCTGATTGTGATTTAAACCATTAAAGCCTTCGCCATTTTTTAAATACGAAACAAATTTTCCATTTTCACGTTTCAACTCATACGTACCTTTCGCAATGTTAATTTTTGGTGAAGAGGACATAGTACCCCATCTAATTCCACATGTAATAAATCCGGGATCTCCAAAACCAGTTGAATCAACCTGATACGAACCTACTTTAATCTCATTTTTTTGATGGCTAATAGTTATAATGGTATCTGAAGAACCTGTTCCCCACCAAGTCAACATTGAATCGAAGGCTGTCCCATTAACCCTTAAAACGCTAGGTTTAGCACAAACAAATTTTACTCCATTTACAAGAATATAAGGCTTTACATTGGCAGAGTTATCGACAGGAGGAGTTACAGGGTCTTTTTCACAAGACTGAAGAATGAGTAGTCCGCAAACCGCGGCAATTAGAGAGAGTTTAAAAACGTTTCTTTTTTTCATATTTTTTTGTTTATTTTTTTTGATTGCTTTGTCTGTTTTCACTAATGGTAACTATACCTCTTTCTGTTTCTTTTTTGGTTCGTATCAAAGTCCCTTCTTGGTCATATTCATAGAAAGTAGCGTAGTTATTTTCATCTAGTACAGCTGTTAACTTTAGACTGACCGGATCATATATATAACTTTTCATACTTCCGTTAACAGGATAAATGCGGATATCATCAAAATAGGACGTCCCACTATTGGAGCCAAGTTGCACAGTTATTGAAGTTGCCAATGCAGGGATTGTAAACTCCTGATATATCCGTTGCCATCCTTCGATGATTCTTCCGCTTGCTCCAAATGGACTGGGGCTACTTACACCGGAATTGTATTGTATTTGTACAAAAGGTGCATCAAACGCCGTATCGCTTGGACTAGCACACCCTCTTTCACCCATAAACTTATAGCATACTTTTGTCCTGGATCAGGTATAAAACCACCGATACAATTTTCACAAGGTGGCAAATCGGGAATGAAACAGGCATTGGGGGCTGTTATTTCTATTGATTGTGAACATAGTGCCCTTTCATCGCTCATGTAATCATCTTTATACAGGCTAATTATTAACACATGCTTTTGTCCATCAGCCAAAAGATTATTTATTCGGAACGTAGATGGTGATGTCAATGGTAGATATAAGAAATGTTCTACCTTGTCAATTTCAATTTTTACAACACCTTGACTTGGTGCACCAGAAATAGAAAAGGCTACATCAATGTAATACAAATTAGAATTACTCGAACAGGCACTAATAAAGTTATTAATGATTGTCAAAATACAAGGATTATTTGACGGTTTCGAACAACTATCCACAGTCACGTATTCATACGATTTACATGATGATTCACCGTTGTGTCTACACAAAACATAATTTCCAGGATTATCTACAAGAATTTTTAATCCGCTGTTTGTTCCTGTAATTCCGTCTCCTTTCCATCTGTATTTTGGGAACAATCCAGAAACAGATAATTCTCTTGTGCCATCCCCTAAACAAGGTCCAACTGTAATTGGGTCACTGAAACAACCCCCATCGATATATGCATATCCTAAATGGCCTCCCAAAGCACAATCTGATACAACAAATGTCACCTTGATTTCATGTCCAATTTTGCCGGAAAAATCCACGAGTGAAGTGTCCCATTGCATAAATTTAATAGAACTGCCCGGTGAAACTGGCTCAAACTTAGAACTTCCAAATTCTGGATCCGTGTTGTCGGCAATAACCCGATACCAACCACAATTTAAATTTTCGTTGGTTGTAATATCGCGATATGTAATTTGAAAATATGGCTTCTCGTCTTTATCGTGACCACCATTGGGCTCTTCTAATACAACCGCAAAACGGGCTCCATAGATTGGTTTGCTAGCATCAACAACAAAAGAATATTCCAATTTACTTGCATGCCCCCCATTCAGCTGATTTTCAAGTAAAATACTATAATTTCCGCCAGGTGCAACCTGAGGCAACCTGTTATTACCCACCACACTATCATATGGAATCCCACTATTGGCATCTTTGAGTGTTATATAGGATGAAGAACCCGGAGTAATAGAGGTATTAAAAGAATTACAACTCAATGTGGGTTCAAAAAAACAAGAAACCCCTTCCCAAGCTGACCAATTGGAAAAATGTCCACCGGCCGCATTCTCAAAATCCACATTATCGCACATAGCTCCAGAACCGGCTCCTGGAGGAGGAGGGGCAGATGCTATTTCCCAAGTCTTTAACGCAGTTTTATACTGTAAAGAATTAGACGCCTTTTCTTTTGAAAATTCCGAAACCCAAAGTGTGTAATCGAGTTGTTGCATCTCCAAGCTTTGGGAGAGTGATTCATACATCTGCCAACTGGTATCCGAATTTGCCTGAAACCAAAAATCATTTCTGTTTTTTTGAAATTTTTGAATCCGGCTGTACACAAATGCATTCATTTCCGTATTTGAAAACTTGTACTTTATCGCCAGCGGTTTTAACACTGTGTGCGGACCCTTTTGGATCCAAAGCGTTTCAAATTTATTTTTTCCGTCAGAGGCAAGTAATTTACCTGACAAGCATCCAACCAAAAGAATTAATACCAAAAGCCTTCTCATCATCTTCTTTATTATTCAGGAATACAATCGTTTAGATTTCTTGTTACCGATTTCGGCGTTCCCGCACCAACAGATAAACTCTTTTTACCCGTGTGCGACATTGTCTTGGATACCGATAAACTATCCGCTTTATAACTGAAATGATCCGTGGCACAATTCTGAAAATCATAATCTTCAAAACCGTCAAATGCTATTTCTCGATACTTAGCATTTGCCGCTACAGAGGTGGGTATGGTGTTATTATATCCGTAAGTGGCCGACGAAAAACGACCCAAAGCATCCACATTTTCCAATTCTGCACCATAGGGATTAATTTCAGTAATTTCTGAAGTCCATGTCCAATTGGTATTATCAGTCACCCATTTGTTGCCATACCATTTCCAATAGGGATTAAAAGCGGTGTAAACTCCGTCTCGCCTAATATCTGTATTGTTGTTTTTCCAAGAATGTTGTCGATCAATTAAATAGGCATAAGACTTATATGCTCGCCAATGACCTTTATTCCCAATGGCAAATTGATTTTGAGATTTCTTCATAAATGAACCCTCAGCAGCAAAACATTCACAATACGTTTTCCATTGATCCTTAAAAACTTGAGCACTCGTATTGATGACCTTGTTAAATTTATTCGATTGAAGACCAGTCAATGGATTTTCCAGCGAGGTGATACCTCCCATACTCACGCCAATTAAATTTTTTCGGCCGCTTCTCACAATAGTCATAGAAATGACAGAACCAGCTGGTTTAAACGGATTCCCCATTTCATTCATGAAAGTGACCGTGTTACCATTGACAGATTTAACCCAGGCTAGATCTTTATTATCTGCGACAAGTTCATCTCCTTCGACAAAATACTTATCAGCATTGGCAATGGTTGCAGAACCATTTGTATTGAATTGAACACCATAGAATTTCAACCCCAAATTTTTATATGCTTGGCCCATGTTATCATAATACCAATGGGCTGGATAGTTGAAACTATAAATATCATCTTCAAAATTATTTTTCGTTTGGGTCAACAACACTAACCCAGTTTCACTATCATAGGCCAAATTCTTGGTACTCACCTTACTACCCAAATCGTGGGCAATGGTTTCTTGAAGAATACCGAATCTATTAATAATCTTGGTAGTCACGGCACTTCTAAATCGGGTGAACTCCAGGTCAATAGCCGGAAAACCAGTTGGTACTGGAACAGGTATATACCCAGCTATAAAGCTATTCACATTGAGTTTTAACGCCCCAGATATGGTACTCGTCTTTTGCTCTCTAAAATCAGCAACAAAATCAAACTCAACACCGATTTGACTCGTATCGGTTGTTCCGTCTGGATGAACAACGAGGGCATCATTTTTCAATTTCCATGAATCTTTGCCAAATGCTTCACATTGATATTTGTATTCTACACCACTAATCGGTTGATCATCATCCTCAGGATACACCCACATCGCTTTTTGCTTGCCATGCATGTCATTTAACTCTACAACATAGCCTTGAGAAACAGTCATAAAATCACGATTCATAATTTTAAACAATATAAATAACGGTGAGCTCTTCCTTGGCTTTGCATCAATCGAGGTACTCCTTGCAATTGTAGGAAAATCCCGTGCCGTATAGTATTCATTCACGACCTTTCCTGTGGCATGTCGTTTGACATTGGTTCCCGATAGATTCTTGACAGTAACCTTGCTGTAGCCTACCGAAGGTGAGGGGAAATACGCCTCTCCAATGGGTCCGTTCAGATAGGATTTATCATCAGGGATCAATAACTTTTCTTGTTTGTTGCCATACCATATTGGCAAATAAAACGGGTTTTCATCTGAACCAATACTAGGCTCCCAAGCAGCAACGCCGCTGGAAATGGTCTCACCAGTGCCTGGATCATTTGTTGTGTAACTATATTCTTGTCCATAGATTTGGGTAGAATTACCAGATGCACTATACATCGCATCCCATTCATCGCTCATCTCAATTTTATGTACCCTTAAACCACCGCCAAGTTTTTTTCGGTTTGGATTAAGAAGTCTAACAAAAGATTTACTGTTTATTACATCCTTGCCACATCCTAAATCTTTCAAATACCCATTTGCCCCCATGACGGTTTTTATCACTGATTTTAATAGAGAAGCATCTGAAATCCGACTAACAAATTTTTGAACACCGGGCGTTTCGGGATACTCATGATTGTAAATCATTTGTGGGGCGTTCGCCCTAGCAAAATGCCAAGCGGCCTTACTAATAGGATTCACATTTACAGTGCTTTCAGCATCGCCTTGATTTACTTCCTTCAATTTAATCCAGCCATAATCATAATCTGCTCCAGCTGAACCACTAGATTTCATTCCAAATGTGTCTATATCAGCATATCCACTGACGTATTCGTAATGCCCCTTTCCTGTGATGTCTACAAGGAACTTAAAATACAGTTCATCTACTCCGTCTAGATACTTATTTTTAAATTGTTCCAAGGTCGTGGAACTTGATAAATTATCTTGAAGTTTGAATACCAGAACTCTGTTATTTGTCGTTGAAACAAAATTGGGCTGAAATAATTCACTCTTTCCAGCGAAGACATCATTGTTATTGTTTTCATCATTGGCGATACCAGTGATTGTAAACATTTGCATGGCTTTCTTATTTTGCACATACGCGTAATCGTCGCTCTCACAGTGAATTCTAATACTACCACCGCTAGGTAAATTGATTTTTGACAATGTCCAAGCAGTGGCGTTTAAATCTGCTTCTGCTTTTATTTGATCAACATAGGGAAAATCAGAATTCGCCATGTAGGCATTTTGAACGTTCAATATGTTACCCTTATTTTGCTTGTAATTACCCCAACGATCGTGATTTTTAAGTCCGTATTCAGGGTTGAAATTGCTTTGAATTAAATTCGTATAATCAAAGGTATATGGGCTAAAGGCACTTTTATTTGACGTACCGTAAGTGAAATATATTTTCTTCAGCGTTAATTTACCTGAACTGCTTAGATCAAAACTCGAACTGGTTTGATCTTTCTTCATTTCAACGTTGTTTTCAGTTTTCGGGCACAAAGAATAATCATACACAAAATGCACCTCTTTTATTGGAATTGCTGTTTGCGGATTTGCATCGTAATCGGGCTTGCTATAAACAGAGATTTTACGTAGTAATTTCATATTCTGTTTTCCGAAGCCCCCATTTCTTCCGGCGGACTCACAGGCATCTTTACGATCTTCAAGTGTAAATATGGCAACGGTGTTTTTGGTTTCGATTTTTTCTAGATACCATATTTCTTTTTCCCCGTAAACATAATTGGCCTTATCATCAAAATAATCTGATCTTAATCCCTCATTATAATTTGCAGTTCCGTTAACAAACGGCGTTCTCCATTTATACGGAGCTTTTGATTTTTGATATTTAAACAATGTGTAATTACCAAGATCTCCTTTACTAGGACCTCTAACACCATCGACATCAACATAATCGGGCGACAGCACTGCAGACAGTAAATGAGAATATGCAAATGCTGGCATTTTTGTACTGGAATAGTAATGGTCGTTGCCTCTTCTATTGTAAATGGAGTTATCACCTGTGCCATTTGAATTATCATACGAATAATTAACGATGCCTCTATTGCCGTCAATATTGGCTTTATGACCTGAAATGTTCTCTGCTCGCGATAAATTATCCGTATTCATTCCAACATTAAAACTCGTCTCTTCTTGATACGTATTATAAGCTGGAACACCATAATAGTAACGAACACCATCATTCCGTGTTACAGAAATTTCTGCAATATGATGTTTTGGTGCATGATACAACGGTTTAGCGTTACCGTTCAATCCTTTATACGGCAAATCTGCAAATGACAACAATGATAAAGTTTGATTTCGTTTAATCCGTTTGGTACGATAGTTTTTAGTTGGCATAGCAATGAATTCTCCAGCATCTGTTTGGTAGGCCTCTTTTGTACGCACCTCAAAATCACGTGGACCATTCGCATCCAACGCTATTCTAACCGCTTTGTCTTCGCCTAGTGATTGAAAAAATTCTGGTTCATCATCTACGCTCAGTTCACCCATCTCTTTGAAAGAACTTGATTCATAGGTTAAATCATCCCCTAAAATTCGCCAAGGTAAAACAGCTGCTGCTCGATTGCTGTAATTTATTCCGTTGGAAAACTTACTTTTAATAGTACTTGCCCATTCCCCGGATTCGGTTTCTGTTGCATTTAAACTAATATCCACACCCACTTCAAACAAACTACCACCCCCAGCCTCCGCGCCCACAGAAGTTCCCGTTGAAACGCTTCTACTCACATTGTCAGCTACATAACCAACATCATTTCTGTATGGCCGAAAACTACCACTAATACCTTGACCAGATGCCGAATAGATGTCAAAAGTGTAATTGGTAATAGGCAAATTTGGTGTATTCTTATTATAAGCCATGTCCCAAGACCTGTTCAGATCCATCATGCCAGTTACTCGTCCATTATCATCCCTGCTAACATTTTGAGAATTCAGATAACCATATGCTGGAATTTGCATCTTGCCACTATCCAAATTCATGGCTTGTTCACTGTAATATCCGGTGAAACTTGTCCCTTTTGGAAACGCACCCAATGAAGAATTTCCTGTCGCATAAGAAAAATTCACATTGTAATTGCGCATTGGCATATTTACCCTGGGGGTGTAAGTAGGAAGTCCAAAATTCATCTGATAACCAAATTTTAGTGATTGTCCAATTTGATTGATGTTCACAGATGATTTGATACTTAAATCAGTGAGTCCGGAACGACTGTTAAATGAGGAACCCACGGCTAAAGGACTTCTATACCCATCAGCTTTTTCATTTGATTGTTTTTTACCCTCAAAATACAAATTAGGCTTAACTGTCAACCCGTCGGAAGAACTACTCAATCCCAAGGAACCATTCATTGACCCTTTTGATTTACTTCCGGCACTAAAACTTGGTGAAATCATAGTCTCAAATCCAAAACCATTATAATTATTGTAATTAACACCAAGGGAGGTTTTTAATAGTGAATCACCTTTAGCTTCTTTTCCAAAAATCTCAGATTGAGTAAAGGGAATAATCGTACTCGCACCAATAGTTCGGTTGGGTCTGAGATTATATTCAGTTTCAACAATGTCTCCATTAAATTCATCCGGAATTCCTCGCATGCTTCTGTTAATCGCGCCAACATTGATATTCCAGCCCAATCCCACCCAACTTGCCTCCTGGTCAGAAGTGATACCCGAATTATAAGCCAAATTCACAGGATATCCATCCACATCAATGAGCGGAATATTGTAGCTAAAATCGCCCGTAAACGGATTCACCATATCAGTAACACCAATGGGTTGAAACGATTGAACTTCTGGTTGACTTGGTCCATTTGTTAGAGCATACACCCTTAACGGCCAAAATATCTCAACCAATAAATTCAATCCAATAAACGCCGAAACAGGCTTTAAATGCTTTCTGATAAATTTCATAAATCCGTATCGCTTAGTTTATTTTCTAAATGAATTTCACCCAACCCAAAATACTCATCGTTCAAAATCAAATGATGTGGTAATTTTTTCCAATTATTAACAGCTGGAAATGCAGTCTGAATACTTAAATATGGAGCAACACCAAAATTTCTCTCGAGTTGAATCATTGCACAAGGAAGGGTATCTTTTCCAATGATCATTCGAATGTTATTCTGAATTGTAGAAGAAAAATACTTTACTCTTTCTTCAAAGGGTCTAGGATTAGGTTCCTTCAGTAGGTCAGGTTGTTTGTCACTTGATATTCTCAATTCGTAGCATATTATTTTCTCCGCTTCAGCAATTTCTTTGTTTGAGGGCTCCGCTCCAGCATTTAATATATTCAATCTCTTTCTCGCCGATTGATAAATCAATTCAAACTTATGATCTTTAATAGATTTAGAACTACTGATTAATTCCAATTCCGTTGATTGAGAACTGGTAAATGTTCCAAGACTTTTGTTTAATATTTCATCCCATGGCCTGTCCGTAATTGCAGGAGTCAAACTCAACAAAAGACCAATACAAAAAACTGTAAAGATCAACGGCAAAACATATCGTTTATTAAGCTTCGTCATTTATTCGTATTAGTAAATCTGTTGTTTATATAAGTAGTTGCTTCTTTCGTCGCATTGAATCTGTCCCGCGCATATAAAATCGTCCCCATCGATTCTGTCCCGAAGAGCAAGTCATAATCCTTTTCTTTACCGAAATCGGAAAGGTATGATTCTAGTTGAGCATGTATTTGTCTATCATATTGCTGCGTTAAGTCGCTATTGAAAGACGTCACTTCTTCTTCCTTAACGATGTATTCTTCCCTCTTCATCTGGTAATAAGCTGCCAATTCATTGCTATATTTTGAATTCAACTTCTTGGAAACCAAATTGAGTTCAAAGTTTAAAGAATCCAATTGTTTCATTCTAGCAGCCTTGACGATCTTCAAATCAGCACGCAGCTTTTGGGTAAAAGTGAAATTTTCAAATACTTCCTTCAAATTAACATAGCCAACACGCGGCCTTGAATTATACCAAACCGCTGAAAAAACTGAAAAAGCAATCAACATGAATATCACCAAATATTTATTCATGTTCAATCAACGATTTGGATCTTTAAAAAATAAGGAACGTGATTTTCACCCAATACCTGAAGTGTGAAATATCCAGTCGCAAGTCCTGGAATCTTTGAAAGGTCTATCGAATATTTATTGATCCCGAAATGTTGTAATACATTGGAGTACTCGTTGGGTCTAGCTATTTCCACTTTTTCAACCCCGATTTGATTGTTTTCAATTAAGTAGGAATAATTATCATCGCCACTCATCTGGATACGTAAAAATTCACCGTTGTAACTGCCCGTACATACAAAATACAAAACGGAGTTCGACCTAACTTGAATATTGCCTGCATCCAATCGTGTAGTGAACTTGGCAAATTTGAATGTATCCTTCTTTTCAATTTCTTCTGGTTTCAATCGAAACTCCCAGACCTCACTTTGAGCTACCGGGACACTTTCAACCAATCCATCCACTTTCCAACAATAAACCTTGCCCGTATCCAAATCATTCATCTCTGCAGGATATGGCAGCGTCGGTTGATCAATGCCAATTTGATAATACATTGGCCTATTACGGATTACCGCATCTGGACAAGATTGATTTTTTGAGCGTTCGACAAGAATATATCTGTAATTGAAGCCGTTCACAGTGGCAATTGGCATTGGGGGAATCCAATTAAAGGTGGGTCTTTTCCACTCTAGCTCAGCTTTATCTTCCGGAATAGCCAATAATATTGGAGTGGGCGGCTCAACCAACAATTCAAAACATTCAGGGTATTCATTGTATAAGGCATCGGACCCTTGACCGTCACAGTCGCCTGTCACACAATACGCATTGTAACAAACAGTGTATGTACCACTCGGAAATGACCCCGTAATACTCTCAATATCCGCAATTGCTTGACTGTGGTATGTGAGCAGTGAGGTATTAACTGTTGTAGCTGAATAGCTTTGTGCGCCTGGGACCAATTGGAAAGCGCCACTTTTAATTGTACAAACTGGCTTCCCTTTAGCCGAAACTATAGCAATCATATAAATATTGAGTTTGGCTGCACCTGTGAATTGAACATCCAAATTCCAAACGTCAGTAGCCGAAAACTGGTAGCTGTTGACATACCGCGGATGAAACGTCAGTGGGTTACCGTTTGCAGCGATAAAAAACAATCCCAGGATAAAACTAACTAGATATTTTCGCATCATTGAATATTTTTTGTTGAAGTTCACCCTTAAAAATAACCACTAAGCGCATTGATATCCATTGGCTTAAATTGCTAAATTTTACTGCTTACTACAAACTCATTTAATTCGAATATATAAAAAGACCAACTACAATTCCAATATGAAATCATTAATTTTTTTATTCGTTTAAACAAATAGCTGTTTTATCAAAGGCATTACATAGTTTCGTAAAAGTTATTTTTCAAGTATTTGATTGTGTTCATGTTTACCAATACGGCAAGGCGCATATTGATCCTATTTTTTGTATGTACCCATTCTATAATGGTGTATTCACAATCTATTGATTCAACAAATATTAAAATATCTAATTCATCGGATTCCGCGTATAATTTCCAACTGATTAAACGTGATTCAGGTTTGACAACACCAGGCCACGGCATGTTAAAATTGAAAAATCGAATAACACCAGATAGTGCTACGATTCAAAAATTAATCAAACCACAGATTAAAGGTAGGGTTGGATTAGAAGGCTATCATACTAGCTTTCAAAATCCAAGAATGCTCAACGAACCTCAATACTTAAGACTCTCTGGCACCTCTTCAGTTTCATTAGGTGGTCTGCCATTGTTGGTTGACTTTTATAAAACTACTGAAAAACAAACTTTTTACAACAGCAACTATTTTAAAATCAAATTTGATTACCAAGCATTTGTTAGCAACATCACTAAACTTTGGGAAGAACAATTGCATAACGCAACGGCAAATGCCGACATGTCTAAATTTCAGTCTCGAAGTCATGAAAAATTAATTGTTGAAAGTCAAAACCAAAAGGGCGCACTTAGAAACCAACAATTATCCCTGGAAACCAAACTCAAAGAACAAAAAGAAGCCTATTTACTCCAATATCAAAAACAGGCAGACTCATTTGTAAAAACACAGCAAGACAGCCTAGTAATCGAAATTGGTGTGACACGAGATTCTTTTGAAAAATCTCAAACCCTCAGTACGCGATTTGACGACAGTATGAAATTGGAACAGTTGAAAAACGACACTCAACGTATCGCAGAAAGCATACGTCAAATAGAAAACCAATTACAAAATCTCCAAAACAAGCAGCGGCAATTCGACAGTACATTTAATGCAGATACAGCAAAAATCAGCAGGTATAAAAGGTTATTAGAAAATCCAGAAGCAAATTTAACTTCTTGGTTGAAAGAGCAAGGCCTTCCACCTCAGTTAGGCCTCCTTTCCAGAATAAAAGATTTCCAAACGGGTATTGTAAATCCATTGATTCATACATATAGTATTTCTGGCGTGAGTATGAAAGGACTTGAAAGTAGTATCGCGTTGGGGAAACAAACATTAAATTTGGCCTGCGGCAAAGCAATTATTACTGATGTCAACTCTTATAATAGAGCAAACAACAGATATGAAAGAACATTTGTTGGTGCAGACTACGACTTGAAAATTCACGATCATTTTTCTTTTCATCTTTTTGGTCATTATGCCGCAGACCCTAAAAGTAAATTTATTACCGAGAACCGAATTGCATTGCAAAATGGAGTCGTTGGTATCAACGCAGTTTATCGGTCAAACAAATGGCCCAAATTGGACATATCCTTTGCTAAAAGTAGTTTTAGAGCATTAAATAATTTCGAATCTACTACACCAAACATTCTCAACGCAAGCCCTTATTCAATTTCACAACAAACAATGAGTAACGGAGCTTACAAAATCTTGGCGGAGAAAACCGTAATAAAAGGATTTACATTAGAAGGAAGCACCCAAATGGTAGGTCCTAGATATAAGAACCTCGGAAATCCTTTCATGCGTGTTAATTTTATTGAGCACATCGCTAAAACTAAATTTGCGTTTTATAACAATCAAATTAGGGCATCGGTATTCTATAAAACCACAAGCAATAACCCATTACGAATAAGTGAGGTCACTAACACAAGCAGTGGATATGGCTTGAGCTTGAATACATATTTCAAAAATAAAAAATTGCCAAACTTCATGACTTCTTTGTCTCCGTACGAGCAAGGCAATAACCATCCAGACAGCCTATTTCGAATAAATAGCAAATTCTCCATCCTTACTGCCGGAATGACCTATAGAACAGGCAAGAAAAACAAGTATTTCGTAATGGTTTATGGTAGCCAAAGTCGCATGCAATTCACCGACACTTTCTTAGCCGTTGTTCGCACATTATCCATATCTCAAGATCTATCAGTAGGCAAAAAAATCACCTTGGGCGTTGGAAGCACATTTACCAGGACTTTTCCGGCAGTTGATAGCACACAAGCAAATATTCATCAAGCGCGATTTACTTATAAAATTGGCAAATCTTCATCTGTGACATTAACAGGTTTCACTTCGCAATTTCTCAATGGTGCTTATCGCAAAGGAGGTAGCTTGAATATTTCATTGCCAACAGGTAAACACATAAAAATCTCATTAAAGGCCGGATATGACCATTATTTTAAGCTTTGGGGGATTGATAATAAAGAAGCTTTTTGGGGCTTGGGTAAAATTGAATACCGTTTTTACATAGTTGTGCAAAATTCTGAATACCATTACCGTTCAGAAACAAGAATTTTTGAGAATTCGACCCTTTCACATTGAGAAATTACATTTTCGAACACTATTTGGGTAAAAAATCAAACTCTGTAGCGATATCAATTGAAGATATCGTGGTATTCTCGACATAAAACCAATCATTTTACGGAATTCCGCGTCAATATGTTGGAATTTCTCTCCATATTTATGGAATATCACGGTAAAACAACGGACAGTATTGGAATTCTGTGGAATTTCATTGGAATTCCCGTGTAATATCAAAGGAAATTCTTGATAAAATGGGTAAAAACCAGATTTACTTGAGAGTTCATTGGGCCAGTTTAACCATTTATTGCTGTTACACCTGTTACAGTGTAACACTGTAACAGGTGTAACAGCTCTCTTTTTTGCAGCAACCTGACGCACGAATGCAAAAAATCAAAATTGACATTGTAACCTCGACTAGTAATCAGTTTAGGTTGCCTAAACGGATGGATTAAATAACCTCAATTCAATTCTCATGTGGTTTTGAGATCCAAGACAACAACTAACTCAGAAAGTCCGCAATAAATCAAACACTTCGATATTAGAGAATCAGAATATAACTTAATCAAATTCCAACCAACTTTTTCCATCAATTTATTGATAATGCACCCATCCAATAAATTGTTTAAATCTGCCGATATGTGGATTCGCCAAAATAAATTGAATTTCCCAAAATTGAATTCGAAAACTTTTCGGCTTAAAAATGATCATTTACGATTTTTTGAGCGTTTTAAAAGTCCATAAATCAGAAAACCATCTTTCAAAACTGAACTTTCGTCGATGGAAATGAGGCACCCATCGGAAATCCGTCATCGGACAATTTTGGTCTAAAAAATGGTCAAAATGTTTGAACCATGTTTGAACCGGCAAAAAACAGCAAAGCCCCAGATTGCTCTGAGGCCTTGATTTTACTGGGTCGGGATGGCGAGATTCGAACTCACGACCCCTTGCACCCCATGCAAGTGCGCTACCGGGCTGCGCTACATCCCGATTTGGTTGTTTGAATCAGCCGAAACTGAATCTCCCGGTGGTAATGCGCAT
>JACCDS012457627.1_pt1 | contig 24584 bp, 18 predicted proteins | sample 7446441 | NCBI WGS metagenome assembly JACCDS01 (sample SAMN15323445, study PRJNA562643) | freshwater metagenome | isolation source: river surface water | place: USA:Blue River Watershed | collected 2017-08-17 | reverse complement strand
AGTTGTAATAAGTTTGGCGATACCAACGTGTCTCCAACACTTCTTACAAAAGCATCTACAAGTGCCTTATTAACCAACTCGCAACAAGCGATGAAATCTGTTATGTTCAATAACAGATTGGCAAACCTTTATGTTCAGCACTTATCGGAAGGCCCTTATCCAGGTTCTTCTTTATACAGTGATCGTAATGCTAGTTTTGCTAGCTGGTACGTAGGTCCATTGTATGATTTACAAACCATCATCAATTACAACAACACAGGTTCTCCTTCTACCATTGGAAATGGTTCTAAAGCCAACCAAATTGGTGCTGCAAGAATCCTTAAAGCGTTTTACTTTTTACGTATGACAGATATTTGGGGCGATATCCCTTATTCTGATGCATTAAAAGGTAGCACTGCGTATTCTCCAAAATATGATACACAAGAATCTATCTACACAGATTTATTTAAAGAGTTAACAGAAGCTGTTGCTCAAATTAAAGAAAACGAAGCTGGTGTAGTAGGTGATGTGCTATTTAATGGTGATATGGCTGCTTGGAAGCGTTTTGCAAATACCATTCGTTTAGCAATGTCTGTACGTTTGTCAAAAGTTAACGCTGCAAAAGGTAAAACTGAATATGCTGCTGCTATTGCTGCTGGTGTAATTGGTAGCAATTCTCAAAATATCATGTATAAGTTTATTGCTGGCGATCCTAACAACTACAATCCTTGGTACGATAACTACTCTGTAAGTAACCGTAACGACTATGCTATCAGCAAAACAATGACTGATTACATGGAGCCAAAAGCAGATCCACGTTTACCAGTATTTGGTGAAGTGTTAGCTAGTGGTTTAGTAAAAGGATTACCTTATGGAAGAAACGCTGCTGTAAATATTCCTGCTGCTTATAGCCGTATTGGTGCTGCGTTTAGAGGTCAAGGTTCTCCACTTTCTATTTACAACTACGCTGAAGTTTTATTCTTACAAGCGGAAGCTGCTAAATTAGGGTATACTTCAGGTGGCGATACAGAAGCTGAAACAAAGTACAAAGCAGCTATCAAAGCTTCTTGGGAAATGTATGGTGTATACGATGCAACTAAATACAATGCTTATATCGCAAATGCAGATGTAGCGTATTCAAGTGCTAATGCACACAAGCAAATTTTAACTGAAAAATGGGTTCATAACTACTTAAGCTCTTGGGAAACTTGGTGCGATTGGAGAAGAACTGGATTCCCTGTATTAACTGCTGCAGTTGATAGAGTAGATTCTAGAGGTATTCCTTTCCGTTTAGGTTATCCTCCAACAGAAGCTTCATTAAACCCAACAAATTATAAAGCCGCTGTTGCTGCCTTAGGTGGTACAGATGACAACTACGGTAAAATGTGGTGGTCTAAATAAATCGTTCTCGTATTTATCTTGGTTTTTAAGAAGGAGGTCGTTTTTACGATCTCCTTTTTTTATGCTAGTTTTATAGCATGGTTACAAGGATTTTTTCTTTATTGATATGCTTATTGCTGGCGGCAGCTGCGTCCGGTCAAGTGAATTTTAAATTAAAGCCATTAACAATGAGTGAGTCTAATAGATTGGATAGTTTAAAAGTCAGGCCCGTTCAAATATTTCCCCCCAATAATTATGTAAAAGGACTTCCATTTTTTTGTAGGCAGGAATTTCAGTTTGAAAAGCGTACAAAAGTACCTTTCAGGTTTAGGCTGGGTAGTTTAGATTATGTCAACAAACTAGAAGGAAAAAAATAAAACTATTAATAAACTGCAAAATTTTGCATCATTGGATCTGCGGTAGAATTTAATATTTTCAATCTTACACTGCTAGCTATAATAGGCTTTTCTAATACTCCAATGTATTTGTGGCCAATGCAAGTGCCTTCTTTTATTATTTTCCATTCGCCATTTATATTGGCTTCTACAACAAAAGAGCGAACGCGTTCTCCTTCTTCTATATTTTCTTGCAATACAATTTTGCTAAACACTTTTCGTGATGGAATATTTATGGTGTAATCTTTATTTTTAGTTGACCAACTTGCTATTGGTGTTTTAAATGCTTTTTTAACGCTATCGCCCCACTCGGTAAGCCTTTGCACATCTACGTTTGGAATAAGGCCCCTATTGTCTGGTGTAATGCCAAGTATAAGCGTAGAATTATGTCCTACCGAACCATAATACATGTTCATCATTTTATCTAGCGGGTTTACATGATGGTCTTCGTTGGGGTTCCAAAACCAATCGTGTCCGCCTTTGTGCCCACGAAGTGGAGCGTCACTCATAGCAGGCATCCAATATTTACCTGTGGGTGATCCTGTTTTTAAGAGTGCAAAATTATTGGCAAAAATGGTGTCTTGTCTAGCAGCATGTGAAAACACAAATGGAAATGTAGACCATGAAGGGTAGGGTACTGTTCCTGATTCGGAACCGCCCCATCTGAAGTCTGCTTTTTGCGCGTTATGGTAAAAAAGACAATTGGGTTGATATTTGGTGACAATGGGTAAAATGTTTGGTCCGTTTTTTGAAGGATCGTCGGCGCCGCCATCAAACCATATCATAAATAAATTACCATAGCGGGTGCAAAGTTCGGTTACCATCCCTTCACACATAATTTTATAAGCCGCTTGTCTGCGCTTTGCAAATTCACTTGTTCCTTCTACTTTAAAATCATGAATGCCTAAATAAGAGTTCCATCTGATACCTACATAAATCCCAGGCTCAATTCCATATTTACGACAAGAGTTTACAAAATCTCGCACAATATCACCCTTGCCATTTTGAAATGTAAGCGCTTTCATGCAGTAAGGGTTTACATCACTTTGATATAGAGCAAATCCTGTCTCGTGTGTAACCGTAAGCACAGCAAATTTTGCTCCCCCCGCTTTGGCGGCTTGTATCCACTGATCGGTATTGAGTTTTGTAGGGTTGAATATGTTGGCATTTGTAAACGGCGTAATTCTGTTTTGCGCCTGATTGTATGGCGTTCCTTGAAACACTGGTAAATCATAAGAAATAAGTACACCAATTTCTGCTTTTTGCCAAGCAAGTTGTGCGGCAGTAGGTTTAGGAATATCGCTTTCCGTGTTTTGAGCGGTTAAGCTCTTAGTGCATACTACTAGTGCAACTAAAATCCAGTATTTTTTAAACATATTTTTATTTATGGTCGTTTTCTAATTTTAAACACCCCTCTATTTTGAAATACATTGTTATCAGAACGCATGAATAATGTAAGGGTAGAAGAGCTGTTGGTACTTATTTGAGAAGTTCTATTGATGTAAAATGTTTGATGATCTTTTTTAGTAAGATACGACTGCATGGTATTTTGATTTTCAAAATTTATGATGGCCGAATCTATGGAGGTGCCCGTTACTGCTACATCTGCTAAAAACTTTACCTCATACTGTCCTGGTGTTGTAATGTACTTACTTAAATCTAATGTTATCGTGTCTTTGTTGTTTGTAAATGTTTTTGTATCCCAGTTGCCACAAATAGCCCAGTCGTTGGTTTCAGTGGGTGCAGGGTTGTGGATGTAGTTATTTACATTATATACTTTTAGAGATCTAATAAGTGGTGTATTAACATAGGTATCAATCGTAAGTTTTAGTTCCGTTATATTTTGAGTAGCAAATGCATCAATTTTTTTACGTCCCACCGATGATCCTTGGGTTATAATTTCCCATTTATTATTTATTTTACCATGCAGGGTATAATTTCTGATGCGGTGTCCATAGCGGTAATCTTCTTCAATAACTATATGATTAACCGGGGTGGCTTTATCAAATGAAATAGTAAAAACGTTCCCTTTTTTATTATCTAGTTGCTTTATGGGATTAGAAAATCTTTGTTGAATCGTTTCGCCAAGTGCACGATACGCATTTTTATCACCTATAGTAATTTTTCCGGTAGTATCCGGAGACGCATTAAGTAGCATAACACCTCCATAACCCACCGATTTATAATACATATCGATTAAGTTTTGAAGTGACTTTCTCTTTTTTTCGTTGGTGGGATTCCAAAACCAATTATGATTATAAAGTGGCGCATCGGCTTCTAGTGGCGCCCATGCATCTCCATCTGGATCGTCATTATACTGGGTAGAAATACCGCTGTTAAGGTCTTTACTAGATAAACTATTCCAGGCTGGATAAGCGAGCATGCCAGACTCTGATCCGGGCCATCTAATAGAAGCTTTTTTACTCTGAAATATAACGGATTGGCTAGCGTGCTTTTCAAGAATATCGTTTATGTCTACAATGCAATTTCCGTCAAACCAAACTTCTAGCATGGGTCCGTAATTGGTGAGTACTTCGGTGAGTTGTTGTCTAAAAACTTTATTGTAGGCTTCTTGCAAATCAGGATTTATGGTTTTGCCACCGCTACCAATACCAGCACCAAATTTAACATCACCCGGATAAATATATACACCAAGGTTAAGTCCATATTTTTTACAAGAAGCGGCAATGTCTGCTAATAAATCGCCTTTGCCATTTTTCCAAGGAATATTTTTTACACTATACTCGGTGGTATTGGTTTGCCACCAACAAAATCCACCCACATGTTTAGCAACAAAGATAATTTGTTTGGCACCCCACAATTTTGCGGTTTCGCACCAGTCATCAGTGTTAAGCTCAGTAGGATTTATACGAGAAATGTCAAACATGCCTGTTTCGTCATATTCGGACCCTAGCCAAGTAGCTACTCCAAAATGTATAAACATGATTCTTTCCTGTTCATGCCACTTGTACTGCACTGCAGATGGTTTAGCAAGTTGTTTAGTTTGAGAAAAACTAATGATACTAAAACATAAGGCGACAACAGTGAAAATTGATTTAAAAAAATATTGCATTGAAATTGGTTGAAAAATAAAAATGTTTAAAATACATGAACTGTATTGGTAGCAAAAGTTTGAAGTTTTCCGTTACAATAAATACTAGCTTGTTTTTTTGTGTTTGACTTAATGTGCAAATTTGTTACGCGCCCTTTTGTCCATTTCATATCTATTTCATAATTACCTCTAGCTTTTAGGCCATTTACGGTGCCTGTATTCCAAGCTTTTGATATGGCGGGTAACAGCTCTATGTAACCAGTATGCGATTGAACCAGCATTTCAGCAACAGCAGCAGCGCCACCAAAATTACCATCTATCTGAAAAGGTGGATGTGCATCGAGTAAATTTGGATACGTGCCACCCATATTGGTGTAATTTTCTTTGGTTTCATCGGGTGGAACAAATTTCAAAAGTTCACGGTACATTTTATATGCGTGTTCTCCGTCTTTTAGCCTAGCCCATAAATTAATACGCCATCCTTTAGACCATCCGGTTGTTTCATCCCCTTTTATTTCTAATGTTTTTTTAGCAGCATTAGCAATAGCTGGTGTTTGTGTAAGTGTTACGTGCGTGCCAGGGTAAAGTCCATATAAATGGCTTTGATGTCTGTGGGTGGGTTCGGCGTCTTCCCAGTCGTAATACCATTCTTGTAAATTTCCCGCTTTGCCCACCTGGTATGGATACATTTTATCGAGTGCTGCTTTAATACTATTTGAAAATGCGGCATCGTTTTTAAGTACTTCCTGCGCAGCAATAACGGCTAAAAATAATTCACGAATCATGGCAAGGTCTGCGGTGCCACCATACAGTGTGCTACCTTTAAAACCCGTTGGCGTAACAAAATAATTTTCTGGTGAAGTAGAGGGCGACGTAATGAGTTTGCCGTTTTTATCCTGAACCATCCATGCCAAACAAAATTCGGCAGCACCGCGCATCATTGGGTAGCCTTCTTTTTGTAAGTAGGCTGTGTCTTGTGTAAATAAATAATGTTCCCAGGCGTGAACAGAAGCCCAAGTGCCACCCATGGGCCAATTGGCCCAACTTGGATCGCCGTCTCCAAAATTACCTACTGGGTTAGACATTGCCCAGATGTCAGAATTGTGGTGCGTTACCCATCCAGGCATATTGTAAAATGTTCTTGCAGTAATTTTTCCGGTCGTTGATACGTTTTTTACAAATTGTAAAAACGGCATGTGCATTTCAGGTAAATTGGTATTTTCTGCTAGCCAATAATTTTCTTCGGCATTGATGTTCATAGTATAATTGCTCGACCAAGGTGGCTGCAAATATGAATTCCAGATGCCTTGTAAATTAGCCGGAACACCTGGTGTTCTAGAACTGCTTATTAATAGGTAACGACCAAACTGAAAATATAAAGTTTCTAGGTAGGGGTCTGATTCTCCTTTGGCGTAGCGTTGTAATCTTTCGTTGGTAGGAAGTTGCGGTGCGTTTGCGCCATCTAATTGCAGTGCAACCCTATCAAAATAATTTTGATAATCTTTGGTATGTCTTTTTTTGATAGCGTCCCAACCTGTTTTTACTGCACTAGTAAGTTGTGCTTTAGCAGCCGCATACTGGTCGCGTCCTTCTGTGGCAGGGTTTTTATCAAATCCATTAAAGCTTGTGGCCATCGATACGTAAATTGTTGTAGCTGTTGCATTCGATATTTGAATACTAGAATCAGTGTAGGTTATTTTACCATCGTTTGTAACCACCTGAATTTGTGTAGAAAAACGTGTTCCTTTTTTAGTATCAAACACCACAGCGTTTTGTTTTTTTCCTAAATAGCTAGGGTCTGCTTTAATGGGCGCAACGCCACTAACTTCTAATATATTATTTGTTGTTTTAGTGGTGTAGCGAAGTAGTGATTCAAATCCAATGGTATAGCTGAGTCCGCCTTTTTGCTTGGATTGTAATTTGATGGCAAAAATTTTATCGGGGTGAGAAACTAAGTATTCTCTTTCGATGGTATTGGTTGCCGATTCAGTCTTTACCGTTGCCACTGCCTCATGTATATCTAGTTCACGGTAGTAGTTGCTAATAAATGGATCGTTATTAAAATTTAGTAAAAGCGTTCCGAGTGGCGCATATGACTCCGAAAATTTTCCTTGTAGTTTTTTTATAAGTGATTGCGCTTTTTTGTAATTGTTTTCTGCCAATGCTTCTCTAACAGCTGGTAAATTTTTATATGCATTGGGGTTCATGTTGGGGTTTACGGGTTCGCCAGACCAAAGAGTTGCGTCGTTTAAAAATATTTTCTCTTGAGATATGCCACCAAAAACGGTAGCGCCGTGCTGGCCATTACCAAGTACAAGCGCTTCTTCAAAATATTTGGCTGGGCTATCGTACCATAATTTTAACGGTGCGTTGATGGATGCATTTTGAGCTGTGCTCGAGGCAATGCTAAAAGCCTCATTAGATGCAGTAGTCGTTTTTTTGGTTCTAGATTTCGCACCTGCCTTTGTAGGCTTTGCAGTAGCTGTTTTTTTTTGAGCCAACCCTAAAAAAGTAGATGTTACAAATAGGGTAAATAGTATCGCCTTGCGTATCATATTAATTATTAAGCTTTTAGAACGTTCGTTAAAAGTAAAAATAAGTTGGCATAATTGCTCAAATAAAAAAGGGCCATGTTTTGTTATTTTCTTACATTTAATATACCGTAAAAAGCTTGCACATCATGTACCGGACAAAGTTACAGGCGCTTATTTTTGTCACTTTATTAGGAGCTGCTAATAGTGCTTTGGCGCATTCAATACATGTGCAGGATACGCTTCTGGTAAATAAGGTGCTGCCTTTTGAAATTGACGGCGCTGGAACAAATGCAAGCTGGAATACTACCAACTGGGTAAATCTAATTCAACTGGATTCAAGCAGTTTACAATATCCTTCAAAATTTAAAATACTTTATACAGATAGTGGCGTATATGTTTTGTTTTCTGGGCTTGATAAAAAAATAACGTCGCCGTATAAAAATGATTTTGAAGATTTGTTTAGAGCCGATGTATTTGAGGTTTTCTTTCATCCCGAACCTAGTGCACCCATTTATTTAGAATACGAAATCAACGCCTATAACGCAGAGCTCGTATTGTTGGTGCCAAATTTGAGTAAAAAAACATTTGGATGGGCGCCCTGGAAATATACAGGCAAGAAAAAAGTGGTAAAAAAAGTAAAAGTGCACGAGCAAAACAACGAAATGTACAAATGGACTGCAGAGCTTTATTTCCCTTTCAAATTATTTATACCCTTACAAAACCTGGATGTCAAAAAAGGAGTTTGTTGGAATGCAAATTTTTACAGACTCGATTACGACGACACAAAAATGGTTAAATGGGCATGGTCGCCCATTATAAAAAGCTTTCACGAATTTGAAAAGTACGGTGTTATTCAGTTTAACTAAACGTCCTTAATTTTTTGGTTCCCGCTTATGCCAATAAGACGCTAAAATAGATCCTGTAATATTCATGAAGGGCCCAAATACGGCAGGCGCGAGTCCCATAGTAGCCGCTTTGCCTAATTGTTGTGCAAGGCCAGAAGCAAGTCCTCCATTTTGCATACCTACTTCGATAGCAATGGTTCTACAATCTTGCTCAGGCATTTTAAATAGTTTGCCACTCCAATAACCAAGCAAATATCCAAGGGTATTGTGTATCAGCACTATTCCAATAAGGATTGGCCCAATGGTAAGTAAGTTGTCTCTACCTGAAGCGGTAATAATGGTGATAATTGCAGCAATACCAGCCATTGAAACAATCGGCATAGCGCTATCCATCCATTTTAATTTTCCTTTTAAAAATTGATTGAAAATAAGTCCAGCACCAATTGGCAATAGAATCATTTTATTTATATCCCACATCATTTTAGTAACATCTATTTCAACCAATTCACCTGCAAAAAGTTTCATGAGTAAGGGTGTTACAAATGGTGCAATTAAGGTTGTAATAGAAGTGATGGTAATAGATAAGGCAAGGTTTGCTTTGGCTAAATAAGACATTACATTGGAAGCAAGCCCACTTGGTGAGCATCCAATTAAAATAACGCCAGCCGCAATTTCGGGTGGTAAATTAGAGATGGAGGCCAGTAAAAAACCAAGCGTTGGCATAATGGCAAACTGACTTACCACGCCAATAATAACACCTTTTGGTGTTTGGACCACCAGTGCAAAATCTTTCATACTCATAGAGGTGCCCATGCCAAACATAATCAACTGGATCAGCGGAACTATCAGTCCTGTTAGTTTATAGTCGCCCCATACCGTAAATAATTGTGGCTGAGATAAAGAAAGGGAAACTGCCGAAAAAATCACGAGTGTAAAACTAAATCCTTTGTAGTTGTTGGTATATTTTACGGCAATACTTAATAGTAAAAATGCAGCAGCTATACTAAAACCTACATACTGGGTAAGACCCATAGCGTAGAGTATGCCCGAAGCAACAAACAATAGGACCGAAGTATACAAAAGTGTTTTATACGAATTCATGGGTATGGCTTTTACTTAATAATTACCAGGTTCTTTTTTCTAAAAATTTTTCGAGTGATGCTTTTGTGATTTGAGGTTCGCTCGGATGTTTTTCTATCCAATTTAAAAAAGCATTTTTTATGGTTTCATTCCACTGGCTATCAATTTGACCAGCAGTAAATGTTCCTTGCTTTAAAACGTCTTTTGAAAAACGGTCTCTAACTGCAATAAACTCGGCGGTGGCAATTACTTTTTCTGCCATGTGCGCAGGAATAAATAAAACGCCTTCTCTTTCTGATAAAACCAAATCGCCAGGCATTACGATTGCAGCGCCAATTCTAATAGGGCTATTTAGTCCAATGAGCACCACTTCCTCTAAAAAAGAAGGATGAAAATCTCTAACATACGCATTAAAGCCGCTGATTTGCGCAAGACCTGATAAGTCTCTGGCTGCACCATCAAAAATAACGCCATTGCCCGTTTTATTAAAGATAGACGCACCTAAATTGTCGCCAATTAAAGTGCCTTGTGCAATTTTCCCAAATGCTTCAGCAACATATACGTCTCCTTTTTGTAAAACTTGAATGGGCCACGCGTTGGTATTGCCAGTGCGACCTTCTGTCTTGCCTCTTTCTTTAATAAGTGCTTCGATATCAGGTCTTGATGGACTGTAACGAGCTGTTACAACTCTTCCTACAACCGGAACATTATCATGTACCATTTTCCAGTTGCCCTCAAATTGATTTTTATAACCTTCATTGTATAGTACTTGCCATGCTTCTTCGATACCAATTTTTTTGGCTCTAGCAATTAGGGCATCACTTATTTTAGGTCTGCCATCTTCAAATCTTTCACCTTTCCACTGGCTGGTAAGGTATATAAGTTCTGAACTAGGAAATTGTTGTGCATTCGAGAAAATACAACACGCTATTAGAAATGCGCTTAGCCCAAATTTTTTCATACATGTTATTTTACAGCAGCTTCTAAAACTTCTTTTAAACGTTTAGCAACAATTACATCTTCGCCTTCTTGTAAAGACCAGGCCGTCATGCCAATATTGTCTTTACCGCCCACCGATTCGATAGATGGCGATCCGTTACGAAGGTCTAGGCGTAACTGCTCACCAGTTTTACCAATTTTACTATAGTCAAAACTGATATTTAAGGTAGGGGTTACATTGCCAAGTACTGGTGTAGAAATTTTTGTGGTTACACCTGGAACCGAATCTGCGGCTGCCTGTATTTTTTTAATTCTTTCTAGAAATATAAGGGCTTCTGCGTCGTGGTCAATTTTTACAAATTCTTCAACGGCAACCATCATACCTAAAATTTCTTCTTTGTTTACTTTCATGCCTCTACCAATGGTTTCACCACGCGGTGGCATTGATAATCTTGCGGCTTTAATCAAATCTTTTTTACCCATTAATAAACCCGCACTTTGTGGACCACGTAATGCCTTACCACCTGAAATAGCAACAAAATCAAAGCCCATTTCATTAAAGCGCCATAGGTTGCTTACAGGTGGCACATCGGCAGCAATATCGATAGTGGTAGGGATGCCATATTTTTTCCCAATGGCTACCCACTCTTCGTGCTGAATTTGTCCTTTATCCGATTGCACATGTAAAAAGTGCATGGCTGCTGTGTTAGGATTGATGGCTTTAATTAACTCCTCAACAGTTTCTATCATTACAATTTTAACGCCGGTATTGGTTAAGGCTTGGTTGTATCCAATGGCGTGTGATTTTTGGCAAATCACTTCTGTTTTCATGCCCGTACCTTCTAGTTTTGGAAGTTGCTTTACTTTAACGGGATCCATGCCTGTTAAAATACCTGCCATGCCAAGTGTGAGTGCAGCAAATGCACCACTGGTTACAACAACCGCTTCGGCTCTTGTGATTTGAGCGAGTCTTTCGCCAACTTTATCTTGTAAATCATCAAGCATGCAAAACTTGTGCGAAGCTTGTCTGATGGCTTCTACAGTTGCAGGGCGCATAAGGGTTGCCGTCATAGCGGTATAGGTACCTGCAGCATTAATAAATGTGCGCACACCTAATTCACTAAACAAGTCGCGTTTTTTTGCAACTTCGATTGGTGTAGATTTTGGTGCGGCATTGGCTAAACCGCTTGCAATGGCACCGCCAGCAAGTGGTGAAATTGAAATATATTTAATGAGGTCTCTGCGTTTCATAGGTTTTGTTTTTATTAATTAGCAATTGCAATACAATCCATTTCAACAAGTGAATTACCAGGTACGCCGCCATAGGTTGCCACCGTTGTTCTAACAGGTGGGTTTGCCCCAAAGCGACCCTTGTATACTTCATTCATTTGTTTATAATCATTTAAATCGGCTAGGTATACATTTACTTTTAAAACCTTTTCCATCGAAGACCCAGCTTTAATGAGTTCTTTTTCCAATTCTTTTAATACGTGATCGGTATGTGCTTTGATATCTCCTTCAAAATGTGCGCCTTTGCCCGCTACAAATACCATACCTCCAAATTTTGTGGATCCTGAAAAAAGCGGTACATCCTGATCATATTCGACATTGAATACTTCTTTTTGTGGAGTTGCATCGCTGTTACTACTTGCAGCATTTGCGGCAATGGTTGTGCCAGTAACACCCAGTAAGCCTGCAAACATTTTTCTAAAAATGGAGCGGCGGTTGTTTGTTTTCATAGCGGTTTATTTTATGTTAAAAATTTATTTTACTTTTTATTTGAGTTCGACAATCATTTCTATTTCTACCGAAATATTATTGGGTAGTGCGGCTACGCCAACTGCAGATCTTGCGTGCTTTCCTCTTTCTCCAAAAATTTCAACCATTAAATTTGAAAAGCCATTCATCACTTGTGGCTGTTGCGTAAAGTTGGGCTCTGAGTTTACAAGGCCTAATACTTTTACAATGCGTTTTACTTTATTTAAATCCCCGATATAGGCTTTTAAAGTGGATATCATAGAAATGCCGGTAAGTCTTGCTGCCAATTGGCCTTCTTCGATGGTTACATCTTTTCCTAAATGACCAAACATTTGACCGCCGCCTGGCTTATCGGGCCCATGCCCCGATAAGTATACTAAATTACCTACTTGCACCTGCTTCACATAGTTTGCAATTGGAGGTACTACAGGAATTAATTGAATGTTTAATTGCTTGATGCGTTCTTCGGGATTGACTTCGATGGGCTCGTTGCCAAACACGAGGCAAACTGGGCCTTTAACGGCAAGGTCTTGATTTGTGTTGGTTAATTTACCTGTTGCGTCATCAAATGAAAAAATCTGAACCTTGTCTTCGGTTTGGCTGGCTACAAAAACAAATTGTCCGTTAGGCGAAAAACTAAAATTTCTAGGTCTTTGCGCAACCGGCTGATGTAATATTTTTGTGAGTTTACCATCTACTTCAATTTTAAATACCGTTAACTCCTCCGATGTTACGCGGTTGGTGGTTATAAGCCATTTGCCACTTGGAGAAATATGAATATCGCCACTTCCTTTTGTGTTAGTAGTATTTGCGGTATCTGCAATAATGGTTTGTATTTTTTCAAGTGCATTAGGAAGGATAGCAAAAACATCGACAGTGCCAGATAATTCATTGATTAAATAGCCACGTGTATTTTGTTTGTTAAACACAAAATGTCTAGGGCCGTTGCCTGGCGTGATGGATACACTTGTGTATTTTTCGTCTAGTAATCCGCTTGCATATATTTTGTGCATGTAAATTTTATCTCCACCAAGATCAGTCACTAACAGCTGCTCATGATTGGGCGTTAATACTACGTTGTGCGCATGTGAAGCTTCCTGTCTGGCTTTATGAATACTGGATCCGTTATAATTTATTTCTTGTGCAATTGGAAGTAATGCGCCATTATCTGATGTTTTAAACACGCTGACACTTCCGGATGTATAGTTAGCGGTGTACACCGTTTTGCTTTCAGGTCTATAACTAATAAAGCATGGTGCTGCTCCTTTAATAGGTTCTTGGTTTATTTTTTGAAACTGATTGTTGGCGTCTAATTGATAAGCACTAACAAAAGAAGCGTCTTTGGCACCTTCAGAAACAGCATACATAAATTTACCATCTGGTGAAACAGTTAAATAAGATGCGTTTTGATTTTCTTTGGTGTACAGAAGTTTTGGTTTACCTGTTACGGCATTCACGCCATATACTTCAATACCTGGGTTTCCTTTTTTGGTATAAGATCCTACAACAAGAGGGTAATGACTGGTGTCGGCGGGCAAAAAATGCATAAGGTTGCTGACAAGGAAAGTAGCAATTAAATTCATGGCAATCGTTTATAAATTTGAAGTAGAAATTAATAAATTAATGGCAGAAAACTAAATCTGCTTACCTATAATTTATGCACTTTGTGTATATTTTCTTTAAATTACGTACAATCCTAATGTAAACTTTTCAAGTATGAATAAGAACCTACTCATAATTACCTTGTTTGTAGCCCTAACGTTTCAATTGAAAGCTCAAACAACAGCCAATAGTTTTGATGTGTTGGTAAAAGGCGGTCATGTAATTGATCCTAAAAATGGCATTGATGCTGTCATGGATGTTGCGATTAAAGCAGGTAAAATAGTTAAGGTGGGTAAAAATCTACCTGCCGCTGATGCTAGGCAAGTGGTGGATGCTACCGGATTAAAAGTAGTGCCTGGTATCATTGACATGCACGCACACGTTTTTGCTGGCACACAACCGGATCATTATTTAAGTGATGGCTTAAGTGCACTTATGCCAGATGGTTATACATTTAGAGTAGGGGTTACCACCGTGGTTGATTGCGGAGGTGCGGGGTGGAGAAATTTTGCAACCTTCAAAAAAAATGTAATTGATATTTCTCAAACACGTGTTTTGTCTTTTTTAAATATTGTAGGAGAGGGCATGCGCGGTGGAAATTACGAGCAGGACATTGCAGACATGAATCCTAAATTTGCGGCTAGTGCAGCAAAGCAGTATAAAGATCATGTGGTAGGTTTTAAATTGGCGCATTTTAATGGTGCTGATTGGACACCTACTATGCGCGCCGTAGAAGCAGGCACTATCGCTGAACTGCCTGTTATTATTGACTTTGGCGGCTCTCAGCCCAATTTATCGATTCAAGAATTATTTTTTAAATACTTGCGCCCAGGCGATATTTATACCCATACGTATGCTGCATTAAATGGAGCGAGAGAAGAGATTATTGGAACAAATGGTGCATTAAAACCTTTTGTGTTAGAAGCGCAAAAAAGAGGCATCATTTTTGATGTTGGTTATGGCGGCGCAAGCTTTAATTACACACAAGCCATTCCTGCATTAAAAGCCGGCTTGTATCCTAATACCATTAGTACCGATTTACATACCGGTAGTATGAATAGTTCTATGAAAGATCAATTAAGTGTGATGTCTAAATTTATGAATTTAGGGATGCCGCTTTTTGAAGTGATTAAAGCAAGTACCTGGAAGCCAGCTCAAGTAATTAATAGAACCAATCTTGGACATTTGTCAGAAGGTGCAGAAGCCGATATTGCGATATTAAATATTAGAAAGGGCAATTTTGGCTTCTACGATAAAACTGGTTACAAAGTAAATGGTACCGAAAAATTCGAATGCGAGCTTACCATTAAAGGTGGTAAAGTCGTGTACGATTTAAATGGTTTGACAACGCCTATTTACGTAAAGTAGCCGCCGCGTTTAATTTGGCTTCAGCTTCTTTTTGTAACTGCATTTCTTTTCGTTTTAACAGGCGAAGCCTTTGACGTACAATGGTTACTGATGTTTTAGATACGGAGTCGGATGTATTGCCAAAGTTTTGTCTGATATAGGTAAGTATGCTTGCGATATCTCTATCCGGCAGTTGCGAAAATTTAGGCATGGCTCCATGAAAAGGCTGACCATTAATTTTTATAGGTCCTTCTAGTCCTTTTAGTATAACGCCAATAAGTGTATCCTTGTTTCCATTTACCCAATCTGTTTTTGCAATAGAAGGGAATCTAATACCATCTCCTTGTCCATTTTTTTGATGACAAACGCGGCAGTTTATTTGATAGAGTTTTTCGCCGCCAAGTACTTCTTTATCTTTTTCTAAATTGTCTTTTACAATGTCTGGATTTTTAACATAGGTTCTGTTTTCTCTAGCTTTCATAGCAGCTAAATTTTTATCAGAAAATGTTTCTTTATTTCCTTTGTATTGTATTTTCCAGATCTTTCCTTTTTTAGAATCTGAAATATACAATGATCCATCTGGGCCCTGTGCTAGTCCCATTGGGCGGTGCTTACTATCGCTTGTATTTACAAGTGTATCTTTTCCGGTAAAGCCATCTGCAAAAACTTCCCATTTTTGTGGCTTGCCATTTACAAAAGGAACAAACGCTACAATATAACCAGCTTGTGGGTATGGAGCACGAATGGTAGATCCGTGAAAGGCAATAAATGCGCCATTTTTATAACGCGCAGGAAACTGATCACCAGTATAAAAAAGTAAATCATTGGGGGCAAAATGTCCTGGAAAACCAACAATCGGTGTTTCAATATTTTTATCTGTGTTTTCAAGTATACCATCGCCACCATATTCTGGATTCACCATCACTTTGCCCTTCATTTGATCAAAGTAATAATAAGGCCAACCTGCATTAGCACCCGGCTTTAATTTGTAAAATGCTTCGGAAGGTAAAACGGCGCTTTGCCATTCGTTGTAAAATTGAGGCCAGCTACTAGAAAGTCCATCTCTGCCGTGACCTACACAATAGAGTGTGCTATCTTGTGTATTCCATGTCATGGCAACTAGGCTGCGTAAGCCCGTTGCAACTTTAATACCGTCGGTGGTTCTAAATTGATTGACTTTATTTTCATCAAACATCCATACACCTGCATTAGAATCTAAAATAGGACAGGGTTTCATGCCTGGTGAACCAGGAAGTCTATTTTCTACTTGACAGGCGTCGGAAGGTGCGCCAAACGGAACAAAAATATGACCCTTGCCATCAAATGCAAGCGGCTTACCATCATGCTCACGCGGTTGTCCGCTGTCAATTACAATAAACTCTGCTTTGCTAGAAGGCACCATCTCACCCTTCTTTAATTTATATCGGTATACTAGCATTTCTGAACTAGTATAGAGGAATCCATTATGAATGCGCATGCCGGTAGCATAAGCCCCCTCACTAGCGATGGGTCCAAAATTTTTAATGATATCGGCGCGGCCATCATTGTTTTCGTCTCTTAAAACATAGTTCATGCCACCTTCAATGGGCTTATTGGCTTTTACATAAATATCTCCATTATCATTTACTGCCATATGGCTAGCTCTGCCTGGTAAACTATCTACCACCACAACGGCTTCAAAACCGTCAGGTAAAAACAGCCCTCCATTTTTTTCGCGCAAGCAACTTGTACAAACCATTGATAGTAAGCAAATTGCTGTTAAATAGCGTGTATATAATGCAGATAGCGCCATACTTTTTGTTTATTTAAATATACTATTTTTCAATAAAAAAATAAGACCCACATAAAAAAACAAAGGCCGCCCGTAGGGCGGCCTTTGTAAAACACTAAAATTTTCTCGAACCCATCTTATTTTTTAGAAGACTTTAAGGTATATCCCACCGATAAACTGATAACATTGTTTTTCCAGCTCACTGCACTAGGTGCAATATCTGTTAAGCTCACTAAACTATTAGCGCTTACAAAAATGCCAGACTTTGTTTGGTAGCCTAGTAAAAAGTTTACGCCAAGATCTGCTCTTGTGAAATTTTTGTTGCTACCAAATTCAAAATCATAATTTTCGGTAGGGTCGTCATGCGCATCTAATTTTCCTGATAAATTATAGCCAAGGTTTAAACCTGTTCCTGCAAACAAACCTTTTTTGCTTGTTAAAACAACATTTAAAGGGATATCTATTGCTGTAAATTTATATTTATCGCCATGTCCTTGGTGCGCCACATTTACACCTTTGGTTCCAAGGTTAAGACCTGATTGAAACGAAACGCTTTTATTGAAAGGAACATTTATTACAGAACCAATATGAAAACCAGACAATGTTTGTCCGTCAGCGGTAATTTCTGCGTCATTAGATTTTACACTTGCGGCGTTGTAGCCTGCTTTGAATCCTAAACTAACTTGTGCAAATGTTGCACTTGAAATTAAAACGCTCAATAAAAAAATAAAACTCTTTTTCATGTTTTTTTTACTTAATAATGATTGGTAAATTTAATTGAATGTCTGTGTGGCCTACATTAGGCCCATCGTTAGGGCCTTTTAGGGCCGTTTTGTGCATCAGTTTAAACAGTATGCTTCCTGTACCCGAAGCCGCTGTTTGCCAACTACTTAATAATCCAATAGGGTATCCGTTTTTGTCTTTATCTGTTTTTTGAACCGTTACAGATACGCCTGATGGAATAAAATAAAATTCGTGTGAGGTTGCTTCCGCTAAAATAGTGGAAGAGACTTCTTTAATTACACCACTTGCAATATTGTACACTTTTACGGTGAGGTTGTACTGCTTGTTGCTGTTTAATTTAATGGTGTCAATGCGTGAAGGTGGATTGCCTCCATCGCCATCCGGATCTTCTATCACAAAGCTAGTGGTAGCGCCGCCCGTTTCTGCAAACACGAGTTCTATTTTGTTGATGGCTTCGTGTTCATTTTCGTCATTGGGATTACTCACGTTTTTAGAGCAACCTGCCATTAACATCATAAACGTAGCGCAAATGATACCTAATTTTAATTGTTTCATAATTTTAATTTAATTCGGAGATTGATGGATCTTCCTGGTTCGTCATTATAATACCTAAACCTATTCATGTAATCACGGTAGGTTTGATTCAGTAGATTAACAACTGTTAATCCAACACTAATTTGCTTTTTTCCAACGGCTACATCACTACTAAAATCTAAATTAAGTAGACTGTATGCATTTGGTGGCGGAATGTAATCAGCAATGCTTGCAGGAATTCTAGTTTGCTGCATGATATGCATGTAGCGTAATTCAATAGCTGCATTTGGCAGTATTTTATTGGCAAAAGAATACGTGATATCCCCTTCAATTCTGTTGGAAGGCATTTGAATAATCCATTCTTTGGTATCTCTATTTTTTGCCCATAAAAGTGCTGTTTTTGCGCCCGCCATCCATGAACGGTTAACTGTTTTATGTATACTAAAGTCAATACCTCTTAACACAGCGTTGCTTTGCACAAATCTAAAAGTAGGATAAGCGCCTCTTAATGTTAAAGTAGCAGGTACCGATGGCGTTAGATTAATAAAATCAGTTATGATATTATTGTAAAAACCAAGGTCAAACTGCCAGCTGCTATCGGTTTGATATTTTAACTGTGTAGAAAGGTTAATTGCTTTTTCGCTTTTTAAGTTGGGGTCACCAATTTCAAAATTTGCTGTGCCATGGTGTAAACCATTTACATACAGTTCATTTACTTGAGGCGCTCTCCAAGCATAGGCGCCATTAATAAGCCATTTTAAGTGAGGCGATATTTTATACGTCGCGCCAAGGGTACCAGAAACATTGGCAAAACTACGGTCTGCAGTAGAAACGCTATCTGCTTTGTTCCGGTAGGTGGTTAATTGTCTATAGTCAAATCTTGCACCTGCGTCAAACATCCAATTGTTTACATTATAATTATGAATGCTATAAAGCGCAATGTTTTCCGTGCGAAAGTTTGGTATAAAAAACCTGCTACCTGACCAAATGTTTTCTTGGAGCATTGCTACGGCACCGATATTGCTAATTATTTTTTTATTGGAACCGCTCTCATAATTAATGTCGGCACTGGTGGTAGAAATGTCTAAATCTAACTCAGGTCTATTACTAAGTAAAGCCCTGTCATATTCTTTACGTACGTTTTTTTGATACGTTACTAAAAGATTGAGTTTACTATTATTGGGTAAATAAATTTGAGATTTAGACTTTACCGTGTAGTGCTGTACATCTTGTTTTGGCCTACCAATGGTGTAGCTAAACGCATCAATATTTTGCAAAGGTTTATTTGATCTGATGGCGTTTTGTAAATCACTTAAATTACCTACATGCGATCCAATAAAAATACCTAGGTCTGTATTAAAACTACTTACAAATAACTCGGTATTGTATTTTTCTTTTCTCAGACCTACAGCGCCTGAATAATTGAATTCTTGTAAACCTGTATTGTATAACCAGTAGTTAGGCGTTCTCGCATTGCCTCCTTTTTTATAGGTAGCCTGTAAACGGTAACTCAGTTCAGGATATTTAATAGGAGATGATTCAATCATACCGCTCACTACATATTGCCTGTTATTAGAAAAATAACCCGTGTTAAATTCGGCATTTGTTTGGGCTTGTTTAGGTAGTACCTTTGGTTCAATTAAAACCGCACCTGCAATGGCGTCATTACCATAACGGAGTGCACCCGCGCCTTTAATAATGGTAAATTTTTCGGCAATAAAAGGGTCAATTTCGGGTGCGTGATCGCTGCCCCATTGTTGACTCTCAAGCCTAACGCCATTATTAATAAGCAGCACGCGCTGGCTATGCAGTCCATGAATTACAGGTTTAAAAATGGTGCTACCCGTTTGTAGAACGGTAACTCCGTTTGCGCGGCTCAATACTTCCCCTAAACTTTGCCCTCTAGTGGCATCCACCACCTTACTGCTTAAAACCTCTTTAATGGTATTTAAGTTGAGGTCTCTTTTGGCATTTACACTCACGTTTTCAAGTTCATTAATGGCGTGTGGCAGCTTAAAATTTTGAATAACATTTTGCTGTACTGTTAATTTGTACTTGATACTGTCACAACTCATGTGGTTTACTACAATTGTATAGCTGCCTTTACACAAATTATAAAAATGGTAATGGCCTTCTATGTCTGTAATAAATTTGAGGCCTAACTCTTTTATTTCAACCACTGCTTTTTCGAGCGGTGCGTTATTAGAGGCATCCATCACAACACCTGACAGCACCAAATTACATTTTTGGGCCTTGGCTTGAATAATTGTTAGACATGTCATTATGCACAATGACACAATACATTTAGTTACGTTCAAAATAATAAAATTGAATACCGAAAAAAGAAAATAAAATTCTGCTATACAATATTAGCAACGAGGTGGACCGCGCGATTCTTTAGAAATATGAACCGTATAAATCTGCGTTTCTTTGTAGGTGTCGTTTTGTGCCCTTGCCTCTGCAGGTGTAGGAACTTCAATGGTAAAATTATAACTAACAAATGGAGTGGTAGCTACTTGAAAATCAAATGTGCAATGTAGTTGCGCTTTTTCAACCTGCTCGATGGGTGCTTTAATATGCACTTCGCATTTGGTAGGATCTGCGTGTTCAGCAACAAAGTCGTGAATGGTTTTTTGCGGCGTAATACTAAACGCAAAAACAACCAGCATAGCCAGGGCTAAAAGTTGTTTTATGGTTTGTGTTATACGCATACTACAAAGTTACTCATTTTTGGGACCTGTTTTTTAAAATTCGGCCCAATTAAAGCCTATAATTATTGTCAAATTACCGTTAAAATAAGTAGTTTACCACACATTTTAGGCACAAATAATGCATATGACCAATCCAACTAATAAATGGCTTCTTTTTTTGTCAGTCTCGCTTATGCTTGCTTGCGGGCCTCAGCAACCAACTTACTTAACTTGGGCTAAAACTGGGGGTGGTAGTGAGAATTTAAAATACTCGGCCTTACAACAAATAGACACAACAAATTATGCCAAACTGAGTGTTGCATGGGTCTACCACACCGAAAATAATGACAGTACCAAATTTGGCCCGATGGAGTGCAATCCAATTGTGGTGAATGGCGTGATGTATGGTGTGTCACCTAAGTTAAAATTATTTGCAGTGAACGCTGCAACTGGTAAAGAAATATGGACTTTTAACCCTGCCGATTCTGCCGCTAATAAAACATGGCACAGAACTAGTGTAAATATGAATAGGGGTGTTGCCTATTGGGAGAAAGAAAATGATAAGCGAATCATTTACACAGTTGGCCCCATTGTATTTTGTGTAAATGCAACAACTGGAAAATTAGTGCCAAGTTTTGGAACTGATGGCGGAATTAACTTGGTGAACGGTTTAGATAGAGACCCTTCTAAATTATTTGTAGCACCAACTTCTCCAGTAATGGTGTATAACAATTTATTTTTTGTGAGCGGATTGGTTGGTGAAGAAACGCCCGGCCATATTAGAGCATTTGATGTTCAAACAGGAAAGCAACAATGGATTTTTCATACCATTCCTTACCCTCAAGAAAAAGGCTATGAAACCTGGGATGATACAACGGCTTATAGGCATATGGGTTCAACCAATAGCTGGGCCGGGTTTAGTTTAGATGAAAAAAGAGGCATTTTATTTGCCCCTACCGGTAACCCAACCAACGACTTTTATGGTGGAAACAGAACGGGTATGGGATTGTATGGCAATTCTTTACTCGCCATCGATGCAGTAACAGGTAAATTAAAATGGCATTTTCAAACCGTACATCACGATGTGTGGGATATGGATTTGCCAGCTCCGCCAGCCCTTGTTACTGTTACGCATAAAGGGAAGCAAATAGACGCCGTTGCGCAAACAACTAAAACTGGTTTTGTTTTTTTATTGGATCGTGAAACGGGTAAGCCTTTGTTTCCAGTTAAGGAAATGCCTGTAAATACTGCAACAACCCTAGAAAATGAAAAGCTATGGCCCACACAACCTATGCCGGTTATTCCTAAGCCTCTTGTTCGGCAATCATTTGATAGCGCAGACTTAAATGATATCGTAGATGCTAGAAGTTATGCCTTCATAACAAAACTTTTTTAGACTATGGGCCTAGTAAAATATTTACACCGCCATCTGTAAAAGGAACCATTGTGCTTCCTGGTTATGATGGTGGTGCAGAGTGGGGAGGGCCTGCATTTGATCCAGAAACACAGTTGTTATATGTCAATACCAACGAAATGGCTTGGCTTTTAAATATGGTTGAAAACAAAAAAAATAACAAATCACTTTTAACGAATCATGAGGCTGGTAAAATAATTTATACACAAAATTGCATGAAATGTCATGGCACTGAAATGCAAGGAGGTGGAAATTATCCATCATTAATAGGTGTAGATAAAAAGTATACAGTTAGTACTTTTTCTCAATTAGTTACAAATGGTAAAAGAATGATGCCAGGAAATAATGTATTAACCAATACAGAAAAAACAGCGCTTGCATCTTATGTGTTGAATGTAAAAAACGCACAGCAAGTAAAATATACCGGGGAACTATCTAAATTATTGCCGCCTCAAAAAACGACCTATGGATTTACTGGGTACAATAAATTTTTAACGCCCGAGGGCTACCCTGCTATTCGACCACCTTGGGGATCCTTAACAGCCATTGATTTAAATACAGGAGCACATGTTTGGAAAATTCCATTTGGAGAATTTGAAGCACTGAAAGCAAAAGGAATTCCAGCAACTGGTAGAGAAAATTACGGAGGTCCAGTTGTAACAAAAGGTGGTTTATTATTTATTGGCGCATCTGCAGATGGAAAATTTAGAATCATACATAAGCGCACTGGTAAAGTACTTCGTGAAATAGATTTGCCTGCGCCTGGTGTTGCTACGCCAAGCATCTATGAAGTCAATGGCAAACAGTATGTTGTTATTGCTTGCGGTGGTTCTAAATGGGGTGGTAAAACAAGTGATGCATATGTTGCATTTACGTTACAATAATTATAGATGAATAAAATAGAGGTAAAGCGTCTTCGCTGTTTTTTATGGTTTTTGTTTTTTATTGTATGCATTGGTAAAGTTGGAGCTGTTACAGACACACTGCTTCCCACCAATAATAAAGGGCTTACAATTAAACACACTTACTATACTCTTTCATATAGTAGTATGGATAGACAAGCAGAGTGGGTAGCGTATTCACTCACACCTATGCTATTAAATGGAAGTCAAAAAAGAGCGTCTAAGTTTATGGCTGACCCAAAAATAACGGATGCCGTTGGACCCTCTAGTTATACAAAATCTGGATACGACAGAGGTCATTTATGCCCCGCTGCAGACATGAAACTAAATAGCGTTTCTATGAATGAAACTTTTTACATGTCCAATATGTCGCCACAGGCACCATCATTTAATAGAGGTATTTGGTCTAAACTTGAGGATAAAGTGAGGGATTGGGCTTTACAAAAAAATGGGGTGTATGTAGTTACGGGGCCTTTACTCAATAAAACTTGTGGCCTAGTTGCTAGGTCAATAACCGTACCTTGTGCCTTTTATAAAATTATTTTTAAGCAAACTAAGGAAGGGGCGGAAGCCATTGCATTTATGCTGCCTAATGCAGGAAGTAGTTTGCCGCTTAAAAATTTTGTTATAAGTATTGATGAATTAGAGGCTTTAACTGGCCTTGATTTTTTTGCTGCACTACCCGACGAGGAAGAAGAGAAATTTGAATCTAGGGTATTAACAAATAATTGGCAGTGGAACTAGTTTTTATGGTTAAACCCTTTGCAATACTTAGGGTCTGAACCAAAAATATATGACTATGCGTAAAACCTCAATTGTTCTTTCCGGTATCATTGGTATTGTTATTTTACTAGTAGCATGCTCAAAATCTGATACCCCAGCTGTTACGCAAACTGTTTATACGGCCATTGCAAATGCATTTGGTACACAAATAGATCCCAACAATTTAGCCAATTATGCAGCGCAAGTGAGGCCTGGTTATATTGTAAAAGACAATACCGGTAACAATCCAATTACCAATGCCAAAGCAACACTTGGAAGGGTTTTATTCTACGATAAAAAATTAAGCATCGATAACACTATTTCTTGTGCCAGTTGTCATAAGCAAGCGTTTGCATTTTCTGATACAGCGCTGATTAGTGTGGGTGTTGCTGGTGGGTTAACCGACAGGCATTCTATGCGTCTTGTGAATGAAAGATTTGGTGTAGAGGCAAAGTTTTTTTGGGATGAGAGAGCCGCAAGTTTGGAAAGTCAAACCACACAACCCATTGCCGATCACAAAGAGATGGGTTTTAGTGGACAGGCAGGAAGAGCAAATATAGCAGCGCTTTTAACTAAGTTACAGAGTATTGATTATTACAACGAGCTTTTCAAATTTGTATACGGCGACGTTACTGTTACTGAACCGCGCTTGCAAGAATGTTTAGCGCAATTTGTAAGAAGCATTCAATCTTTTGATTCAAAATATGATGTAGGGAGAGCACAGGTAAATAATGACAGACAAAATTTTCCAAATTTTACAGCACAAGAAAATGTAGGCAAAGATTTATTTTTAGCTCCACCGGTTTTTGATGCGAATAGCAATAGAATTGGCGGCGGACTGGGTTGTAATGGATGT